>Ga0208788_1000779_pt1 | contig 15556 bp, 12 predicted proteins | sample Wag4_2014_7_11_3_FD_187363 | JGI IMG/M metagenome (GOLD analysis project Ga0208788, IMG submission 187363) | Fresh water mixed with fracking chemicals microbial communities from Ohio, USA - Utica-2 Time Series FC 2014_7_11 (SPAdes) (version 2) ...
GCCGCGCGCCGCAACCAGGATACTCACCGCGTCATCCGGATAGCCGCGCAGATCATGCAGCATGGTTGGGAAAAGCGTCAGGCTAGTGAAGGCCAGCATCCCCATGACAAAGGCGATGGCGGTGCCGATGGCAAAATTGCGGTCCAGGAACAGCCGGGGATTGAGGAAAGGTGTCTGCGCTGTCAGGCAATGGGCCAAGAAGATATAGAAGCTGATGGCACCGATCACGGCGCAGGCAATCATTTCCGGCGCTTCGAACCAATCCAGCCTTTGGCCGCGATCCAGGATCAATTGGATGCAGATGATGGCAACGGAAAGCGCCAGAAAGCCAGTCCAGTCGAAGGAAACCGGCTTGCGTTCGGTTCTGTCGGACAAAGCGAACCAGATGCAGACCAAGGTAGCGATCCCGGGCGGCACAATCATGAAAAACGCCGCACGCCAATTCCAGGCCTCGGTCGCCATGGCGCCCAGAATGGGGCCCAGCACGGGGCCGAACACAGCGCCCACGCCCCAGATCACAATCGCGGTCGGCTGCAAATGCCGGGGGAAGGACGCCAGCAATATCGCTTGCCCCATGGGCATGATCGGCGCGCCAAAAGCACCCTGGCCGATCCGCGCCAGGATCAGCGTATCCAAGCTGCTCGCCAGGCCGCATAACAGGGAACATATGGTGAAGCCGAGCACTGTGCCGAACATCAGATTGCGCCAGCCAAGCCGGCTCGCAAGCCATCCCGTTACCGGTGTGGCAACCGCCGTTGCCACAAGATTAAGCGTAATGACCCAGGAGATTTCATCCTGCGTGGCTGAAAGCGCGCCCCGCATATCCGGCAGCACAAGATTGGCCAGCGTGATGGTCATGCCGAATAGCAGATTGGCCAATTGCACCATCAGCAGAATCAGCCATTGCCGGCCGCTGATGCTGAAAATCCCGCCTTGCGCGGTGTTATCGCTCATGCCCGTCCCGGTTTCCCCATCAGGGAAGCCTAGGCTGGATTGGACGGCGCCGTCACCCGGGAATTCGGCCCGGGCAGATCAGGTCAGGCGTTGATCAGGCGGCGCCGGATGCGCCCAGAAATCCAATCAATCGCGGCGACGGTGATGATCATCAGGATAATGATGAAGGCCACCTCATCCCAATGGCGCACGCGAATGCGCTCGGCGATTTGCAGCCCGATCCCGCCCGCGCCCACAACACCAAGGATGGAGGCAGAACGCGTATTGCTTTCAAAGAAATAAAGCGCCTGCGCCAGCATGACCGGGGCGACCTGTGGCAAAATGCCGAAGCGAATGCCAAGCAAGCGGCCACTTCCCGCGGCCGTCACCCCCTCGGCTTGGCGCTTTTCGGCGTTTTCGATCGCTTCCGCATAAAGCTTCGACAGGATCCCGATATCCGACACAAAAATCGCGAGTACCCCTGCCAGGGGTCCTAAACCCACCGCGCGCACAAAGGCCAGCGCCCAGATCAATTGATCCACGCCGCGAATGCCATCCAGCACGCGCCGGAAGGAAAACCGGAGCAGCGTCACCGTCACCACATTGCGCGCCCCCATGAAGCCTAGTGGGATGGCGACGATGGCGGCCAGGAAGGTACCGAGGAACGCCATGGCGACACTCTCCGCCAGGCCCTTCATGATTTCGACCCAAAGCTCCCCGGGGGAGGGTGGGATCATCAGAACAAGAATCTTGCCAAGTCCGCTCAGGCCATTCCAAAGCCGCGTCGGCGAGAAATCAAAATACCAGAGCGTACCGATGAACCAAACCAGGAACAGCGCCAAGCCCAGAAAGCGCAAGCCCAGCCGGAAAGGCCCAGGCCCGAAGGCGTCCGGCATGCGCGCACGCCAAGTCGTGATGCTGCTCTCACTCATCGTGCGGCCTCCAGCCGGCCAATCGCGGCATGGCGCAGCCTTTCGGATAGAAGGTCAACACTGACGACGGTTAGGATGATCAGCAGAATAATGGCGCTGATTTCCTCATAATAATTAAAGGAGATCACCTTATACAGCTCCTCACCAATGCCACCGGCGCCGACAAAGCCGATCACGCTGGCGGAGCGGATATTCACTTCAAAACGCAGCAGCAAATAGGACAGGATATTGGGCAGTACCTGCGGCAGAATGGCGAAGCGGCAGGCGGCAAACCAACTGCCACCGGCTGAGGTCACGCCATCCCAGGGCTTCATATCCGCGTTCTCAATCGCCTCGGCGAATAACTTGCCATTGGCGCCCGCACTATGGATCGCAATCGCCAGAATGCCCGCCAGGGCACCAACGCCAAAGGCCCAGACGAAAATCAGCGCATAGACGATTTCAGGGATCGTCCGCAGCCCTTCGAGAAAGCGCCGCGTGAGGCTATACACAAGCCCTGAAGGGGCAATGTTACGTGCGGCCGGGAAGGCCAGAACTAGCGAAACCGCCGAACCAGCCAGCGTGGCGAGTGCCGCCATATTGGCGGTCTCCACAATCAATAGCGCCCATTCCGGCAGGCGATAGAACCAGAAGGCGATGGAGCCTTCGGTTTCCGCATTCGCAAACAGCGCATCCCAGCGCAAATCTGGCAGGATCCGGATAAAATACTCAAAAATGCGCGGCAGCCCGGCCCAGAGTTTTGCGGGATGCGCTTCACTCACCCAGGCTGCGATGATCAAACAGCCCAATACCACCGCCGCGCCCAGAAGCGCGGCATTGCGCTTTTGGCGGCGTACGGCCTGAAATGCTTCCTCCCCGCGGATCACCGCGGGAAGGCTGGTGGCATAGGCTTCTTGCATGCTCAGGAGCGACGGCGGCGCGCCGCGGCTTCCTCGCGGCGGATTTCAACAATCAATTCGTAATCCTGATGGCGCACTTCACGATAGCCCGTACCTGCGCCGCGTTCGATCTGGCGATAAATCGCCGGATGCGCCTTGGGCAGGGCGAGGTGGAAGCGCTTGAAATCTTCCTTGAAGGCGGCGGGAAGATCAGTCCGCGCTGTTATCGGACCATTCACAATGGGTTCAGACCGCCAAATGATGCGGAGATCGCCCATATTCAGCATGCCCTTTTGCACCATGGCGCGCAGATTGCCGCGGCTGAAGCCTTGTGCCTGATCACCTTGGCCGGAGGCCCAGGTCACGGCAGCATCATATTGGCGCTGCAACACGGCAACCACACCCTGTTCATGCCCGCCCGCGAAGCCGGTGCGGGAGAAATAGGCATTGCCATCCACCGCAATACCGCCACGACGCAGCGCGAAGCGTGGGATCAAATAGCCTGAGGTAGAATTGGCATCCGCCCAGGCGAGCGACTTGCCGCGCATCTGTTCAAGGCTCGTGATGCCGCTATCGGCACGCACCACCATGACCGCGATATAGGAAATGGAGCCATCCGCTTCCTCGGCGGTCAGTAGCGGCTCAACCCCGCCATTGGTATCAAGCCAGGCGCCGGCATAGCCGGAAGGACCAAGCCCCGCGACTTCAATCTGCTTGGCGCTAAAGGCCTGCAAGACGCCAGCGTAATCGGATGCGGGGAAAAGCCGGGTCGGTACACCAAAAGTCTGTTCCAGCAAGTCACGATAGGCGCCGAAGCGGCCCATGCGATCAGCTTCATTTTCCCCACCAAGCAGGCCCACGCGCAGCTGCGGCACTTGTTCGGCCCAGGGCCTGCGGCCCGGCGCGGGGAAGGCTTCGGTGAAGCTTTCCGTGCGGCGCGGGGTCCAAGCTTGCGCCTGGGCTATGCTTGGCAGCAGGGCAGCGCCAGCGGCAAGCGTGGCCAGCGAACGGCGGGTAATCATGTCGCAATCTCCTGTTGGGGGGATAGTTTTCAAGCCACCGCAAGCTGATGCGGTGTGGCGCCGACAGCCAGTGCAGCTTCTTCGGCGAATTCTTCCTCGGTCACGCCATAAACCTCGCGGATACGGGCAGCGGTGAGTTCCGCAGGCGGGCCATCAAACACCACGCGCCCGGCATTCAGCGCGACAATACGGTCGCAATAATTGCGCGCCGTGGTCAGGTCATGCAGATTGACCAATACGGTCAGGCCATCGCGATTAACATCGCGCAGCGCGTCCATCACAATCTTAGAATTGCGCGGGTCGAGCGAGGCAATCGGCTCATCGGCCAGGATCAGGCGCGGATTCTGCATCAGCGCGCGCGCAATCGCGACCCGCTGCTGCTGCCCGCCAGAAAGTGTGTCCGCGCGTTGCAGCGCGGCCTCGGCCAGGTCAAACCGGTCCAAGGCGGTCAGCGCCATGGCGCGTTCTTCGGCGGTGAACATTTTGAACATGGAAGACAGCATGGGGCGCTGATTGAGCCGCCCGACCAGCACATTGGTCAGCACATCCAGCCGTTGCACCAGGTTGAATTGCTGGAAGATCATGGCGGAACGCATGCGCCAATCGCGCAAAGCCTTGCCCTTCAACTGCGTCACATCCTGGCCATCGAAGATGATGCGCCCTTCGCTGGGCTCTGTCAGGCGATTGATCATACGCAGCAGCGTGGATTTCCCCGCGCCCGAACGCCCGATCACGCCCACCATCTGCCCAGCTGGGATAGATAGGCTGACGCCATCCACCGCCGTTTTGCTGCCAAAGCGCCGCGTCAGTCGTTCGATTTCCAGCATGGAGGCCCCGTTCTTCATGGGCGGGGCCTAGCAATGCTGTGTGACAAGTAGATTACAGCCTTATGAAGGATCGGAGTCCTTGGCGCGTTAGGGGGGGGCTGACCTGCCTCCGCTACCCCAATCCGAGGTAGCGCTTCCAAGACAGCGGCATGATTGCGCATTGATGACAGCTTCCATAGACAGAACGCCATGAAACGCCCGAGCTTCCCGCTCTATGCTGACCGATGCGGGTTCAATGCCCTGCTGCCGTCGCGCACAGCCTGCGCCCCGGCAGCAGGGGATGTGGCCGCTGATCATGTTATTGTCGGTGCCGGCTTCACCGGGCTCGCCGCCGCGCGCCGCCTGGCGGAACTCCAGCCTCAGGCGCGGATCGTGGTGGTTGAAGCGACCGAGGTCGGCGAAGGCTCTTCCGGTCGCAATTCGGGTTTCGCCAGCCCGCGTGACCTTCCTTCAGGCCCCGGTGCCGCCGATCTTGAGCGTGCCGAGGCGCTGAACCGCTTCACCGAAGAAGGCTGGGCTTGGCTTTTGGAGCCCATCGCACGGCATAAGATTGATTGTGGCCTGCAACGTTCGGGCCGCATCAAGGCGGCCGCCACCGATCTTGGGGCGAAGCAGGTCCGGGCTTTGGAAGCAGCGGTGAAGGCAGCCGGTTTGCCACATCAGCTATGGGATCGCAGCACGCTGCAAGAACGCATCGGCACAAGCTATTACCAATGCGCGCTATACACTGAAGAAGGTTATGTGCTGGACCCCGCGGCGCTGATCCGGGGTCTGGCAGATACCTTGCCACCCAATATCGCGTTGCATGAAAATACGCCGCTGCTTTCGATGCAGCGTCAGGGCAATTGGTATCTGGAAACCCCTTCCGCGCGCATCACAGCGCCATCCGTCATCATGGCGACCAATGCCGCCATCCGGCATTTTGGCCGCCTGCGAGACCGGCTGGTGACCATCTATACCTATGCGGCCCTATCTGAGCCCTTGAACGCGCAGGATGCGCGCCACCTTGGCAGCATGCCGGTTTGGGGCTTGCTGCCTTCGCATCGTTTGGGAACAACCGTGCGCCGCGTTGGACCGGACCGGCTTTTGGTGCGTTCAATGTATGCGCATGAACGGCCAGTGCCTGCGCCGCGCGTGCGGGAAACGCTGCTTTCCTGCTTTCATCGGCGCTACCCAGGGCTTGCCCATATCGGTTTGGATCAGGTCTGGGGCGGCACCACGGCACTTACCATGAATGGTGCGCCATGGTGGGGCCGGGTGGAGGAAGGGCTTTGTACCTCGGCGGGCTGCAATGGCTCCGGCATTGTGAAAGGCAGTATTCTCGGTAAACGGCTTGCTGATTTGGCGCTTGGCCAGTGCCAGGAAGATGAAGTGCGCGACACTTGGGGGCTGGCCAATTGGGTGGCACCTGAGCCCCTTCGTTCGATTGGCTTTGAACTTATTGCTTTTCGTGAGCGACGTGCCGCTGGGCTGGAAACCTGAGGCAACTGCGGGCCAGGCGTTCCTCCGCAGTCAACCATGCTCGTCCTCATCATGCGCTGGCTTGCGCTGGGGCTTGATCCTCGGTGCCGGCCGAAACAGCCTGCGCCGTGATCGGGTGGGCCCTGATGAAACGATGGTCCCTGCTTGCCGCAGCCCTGGCGACTCCGGCCCTTCCTGCTGCAGTCAGCGGCCAGGACATTTGGCCTTCCCGCAACATTTCCGTGCTGCGCGGCTATCCGCCGGGCGGGGGTACGGGTTTCGCCGCGCGCGACCCAGTGGCCGCCCTCACGCTGATCGGCACGGTGTCTCGCACAGCTTTCATCCTGCATGTGCATCCATCGCTGCCGGTGCGCAGCAGGGCAGAGCCGAATGGCCTATGGCAAGGCCAATCCGCGCAAGGTGAATTTCCCTTCGTCGGGCACCAGCGCGGTGAACCAGCTGAGCCTTGAACTGTTCCACGTGCGCCGTGCGGGCTTTGGCGGTGGCAATGCAGGGCGTGATCCTGGAAACTGGCGGTCCTGCGGTTTTGGCGCGCAGCCTTGCCGAAGAATTGGTCATGTGGGGTGATCTTACCCGCAGCCAGAACATCAAGGTTGAATGAAGGGCCTTTGCCCCGGCGCAATCCTTGCTAGGCTCCCGTCAAGGCAGCGCCCCCGCGTTGCCGCGAACGGGAGACAGACCATGAACTGGAAGAACCGCCTGTGGGGCGCGGCACTGACCGCTGCCCTGATGGCTATGGGGATTGCGGGCGCGGACGCGCAGCAGCAGCCCAAAACCTTGCGCATCGCCATGACCGCGACCGATGTGCCCACCACAACCGGCATGCCCAATAACGGCTTTGAGGGCATGCGCTTCCTTGGCTATCCCGTCTTTGAATCCCTGGTGCACTGGGATTTGTCGCGCGCGGATCAGCCCGCCGGGATCAAGCCCGGCTTGGCAGAACGTTGGGAACAGGATGCCAATGATCCGCGCATCTGGCGCTTCCATTTGCGCCGTGGCGTTACCTTCCATGACGGCACGCCCTTCAATGCCGATGCGGTGCAGTGGAATTTCGACCGCTTTTTCAAGAATGACAGCCCGCAATTCGATCCGACCGGCAGCGCCATCACGCGCGGGCGCATCCCGGTGCTGGAATCCTATCGCAAGGTGGATGACTTCACGTTCGAGACCACAACCACCCGCCCGGTTTCCTATTGGCCATATCTATCGGTCTATGTGCTGATCACCTCCCCCAATTCCTTCGAGCAAGCGGGGCGGGATTGGGCGCGGGTTGCGGCGCTGCCGCCGGCGGGCACGGGCCCCTTCCGGCTGTCCCGCTTTGTGCCGCGCCAATCCGCGGAACTGACGCGCAACGACAATTACTGGGATGCAGCACGCCGCGCGAAGCTTGACCGAGTGATCCTATTGCCCATGCCGGAAGCGAATACGCGGCTCGCTGCGCTACGCTCCGGGCAGGTTGATTGGATCGAGGTGCCGCCACCGGATGCGATCGGGTCGCTTCGGCAGGCCGGCTTTAATATCGTGACGAACTCCTACCCGCATGTTTGGCCCTGGGTTTTTGCCACGGGCCGCGCCAGCAGCCCGGTCGCGGATGTGCGCGTGCGCCAAGCGCTGAATTACTGCATTGACCGTGAAGGGATGGTGCAATTGCTGAATGGCACGGCGGAACCTTCGGTGGGCTTCGTGAAGGCGAGTGACCCAACCTTCGGCAATCCGCAAAACCGCTATCGGCTGGACCCGGCGCGGGGCCGCGCCTTGCTTGCGGAAGCGGGCTATAATGCGCAACGCCCGCTGACGCTTAAGGTCGGGATTTCCAATTCCGGTTCGGGGCAGATGCTGCCACTGCCGATGAATGAATTCCTCCAACAATCCCTGCAACAGAATTGTGGCGTGCGCGTCAATTTCGATGTGGTGGAATGGAACACGCTGCTGGCGGCACTGCGCTTCCCGCCGGATCAGCCGGCCTGGCTTGGCGCGGATGCGGTGAATATCAGCCTTTATTCGTCTGATGCCTCGGCCTTCGCGCGCTGGTTCCTCTCATCCAACTTCGCGCCGCGCGGTTCGAATAATGGCCATTGGAAGGATGATCAATTTGATGCCGCCTTCGCCGAATTGGAACGCGAACGCGACCCGGCGAAGATCAACCAATTGCTGGCCACCGCCCATGCGCGGTTGGTGGATAATCCCCCCTGGCTTTGGATTGTGCATGATCTGAACCCCCGCGCCATGAGCCGACGCGTGACGGGCTTCACCTCGGCCCAATCCTGGTTCCAGGATCTGACAACGGTGGATTTGCGCTGAAGTCGCCACGCAGCAAGAATTGATGCTGAACGAAAGGGGCGGCCCAAAACCGCCCCTTTTTTTATGTGGATCACACGCTGAGCAGGCGCCTGCTCCAGGCCATCAGGCCGAGTGTCGCGATGGCCGCCACGACAAAAACCGCCGCATAACCCGCCATGTGCAGGATGGAGCCAAACACCAGGGCGCCGATGCTTTGGCCGAAAAAAAGCGCCATGGCAAAGGCCGCCACCGCCGTGCCGCGCGCTTCCGGCAGCGCTTCCGTCGCGCGCGCCTGCAAGACGCCATGGAGCATGTAGAAGGCGAGGCCGAGCCAGAATTGCATCGCCGCCACAACCAAGCCATTCGGGGCGAATGCCGTGCCGACCAGGCCCGCCGCCAGCAGCACGCCGCCCAGGGTCAGCAGGCGCTTTTCGCCAAAGCGCGCCACCAAGGTTTTCGCGAGCCGCGTATAGGTGAAGGCACCAAGCCCGAAGCCCGCCACCACCAGCCCCGCCAAGGCCGGCGAATACCCAAAACGCTCAATCAACAGGGAACCCGTCAGCGGAAAAGCGCCACCAAACAGCGCCGCGCCATCAATGAAGGCGGCGACCATCAGGCGCTGCCCGGCAGGGCGCGCGAACAGCGTCAAATAAGGCCGGAAACTGCCGCGAAAACCGCGCCCGGATAGGGACGCCTCGGCCTGCCAAAGCGCCTTCCCCAAGCGCCGCCCCAGCAGCAGGGAGACCACGAGTGCCAGCAAGCCAAGCACCAGAAAGGAAGCGCGCCAGCCCGCCAAATCCGCCAGCACCCCGGAAAGCGGCCCGACCAGCAATTGCGCCATGACCATACCGGTCAGGAAGCGCCCGATGGTTGCCTGCCGGTCCGCATAGGGCACGGCATCACCAATCCAGGCGAGTGCAAGGGGAATGACCGCGCCCGCCAACAAGCCTGTCAGCGTCCGCAAAGCCACCATGGCGGAGAGGTCCCAGGCAAGGGTGCATGCTGCCAAGCCAAAGCCGTAAAGCAGCAAGGCAAGCCAGGCGACGCGGAGCTTGCCATAGCGATCCCCAAGCGGCCCGATCACCACTTGCCCGGCGCCATAGGCAATGGAAAACCCGGCCAAAATCGGCGCAGCACCCGCCACCGTCACGCCAAAATCCCGAGCGAGCATGGGCAGCAAGGGGTCAAGCATGCGAATGCCGCCCCCGGTCGCGAAAGCGGCCAGGGCCAAAAGCGGCAGGATGGAAAGATCGGACCTCAAGCCCCCGGAATGGGCGCCGGGGGCTTGCGGGTCAAGGGATCACCGGCGCTTCAAATGGCGCGGGCAGCGCGCAAGGCAGCGATTTCCTCGGCGCTGAAGCCGAATTCGCCCAAAACCTGGTCAGTATGCTCGCCGCGTTCCGGGGTTGGGGTGCGCGCGCACGCCACACCCGCAATCTGCATGGGTGCCCGCACCAGCGCGATCTCGCCAAGGGCGGGATGCGCCACCGGCATCGCCATGCCGAGATGCTTCACCTGCGTATCGGCAAAAACCTGATCCATGGTGTAGACCGGGCCACTCGGCACGCCAGCCTTGTTCAGCCCTTCCACCCATTCGGCGGTGGTTTTTTCGATCAGGCGCGATTGCAGCAGCGCATTGGTCTTGTCGCGATTGGCGTGGCGCGTCTTGTCCGTCGCGAAGGCAGGGTCCTTGGCTTCTTCCGTAATGCCGAGTGTGGCCACAATCCGATCCCACATTTGCTGCCCGCCGCCGGCCAGGTTCATCAGCCCATCCTTGGTGCGGAACAGGCCGGTCGGCGTCGTGGTTGGGTGGTCATTGCCGGCCTGGCCCGGGATATCGCCCTTCATGGTCCAGCGGGTCGCCTGGAAATCCATCATGGCAATCATGGCTTCGAGCAGGCTGGTATGCACCCAGCGGCCCTTGCCCGTGGTTTCACGTTCCAGCAGCGCCACCAGAATGCCGATCGCGGTGTAAAGCCCCGCCGTCAGGTCCGCGACAGGAATGCCCGCGCGCACCGGGCCTTGGCCGGGCATGCCGGTCACACTCATGATGCCACCCATGCCCTGGGCAATCTGGTCAAAGCCCGGGCGCTTGGCATAGGGGCCATCCTGGCCGAAGCCGGAAATCGAGCCCAACACAATGCGCGGATTGACCGCCGAGAGCGCGGCGAAATCAATGCCCAGGCGCTCTTTCACATCCGGGCGGTAATTCTCCACCACCACATCGGCCTTGGCGACCAGGCGGCGGAAGGCGGCCAGCCCTTCGGGCGCCTTCAAATTCAGCGTCATCCCGCGCTTATTGCGGTGGGTGTTTTGGAAATCCGGCCCATGGCGCTCTCCGCCCATGCCCTTGCCCGTATCCACCTCATCGGTTGCTTCCACCTTGATGACATTCGCACCCCAATCAGCGAGCTGACGCACGCAGGTGGGGCCGGAACGCACGCGCGTCAGGTCAAGCACGGTGAAGCGGGAAAGCGGCATCATGGCGGTGTCTCCGTCGGAATTCGGTGCCTTGTTGGCATTCTGTTTGGCCCTCGGCAAGGGAGCGGGTTGACGCGCCAGCACCGCGCGTTACCCATGCGCATCCCAAAGTCGAGGAACCTGACCATGAGCGAAGATCTGCTGCACGAAACCCGCGAAGGCGGCATTGCCTGGACCACCTTCAACCGCCCGCAAGCGCGCAATGCCATGACCTTCGCCATGTATGCGCGCTTGGCAGAACTGGCCGATGAAATCAGCGCTGATCCCGCTATCCGCGTATGGGTGATTATGGGCGCTGGCGGCAAGGCTTTCGCGTCGGGCACCGATATCTCGCAATTCCGCGAATTCCGCACGGCTGAAGATGCGCTGAATTACGAAGCCCGCATTGATAAGGTGCTGGGCGCGCTTGAGCGCTGCACCAAGCCTGTCATCGCGGCCATCACCGGCGCCTGCACGGGCGGTGGGCTTGGTATTGCCGGCTGCTGCGATATCCGCATTGCGGACAAGGCCGCGCGCTTCGGCCTGCCGATTGCGAAGACGCTCGGCAATATCCTGAACATGCATAATTTCGCGCGCTTCTATGCGCTGGTCGGCCCTGCCGCCGTAACCGAAATGATCATGACCGCGCGGTTGTTCTCCGCCGATGAGGCCAAGCATATCGGCCTGATTTCCGAAATGCTGGAAGCACCTGATGATGTGGCGGCGCGTGCCATGGAATTGGCGACGAATATCTCGGGCCTGGCACCACTGACGCTGCGCGCCACCAAGGAAGCGATCCGCCGCCTTCGCAAGGCAACCAGTGAAGTTGAGGGCGATGATCTGGTGACCATGTGCTTCACCAGCGCCGATTTCCAGGAAGGGGTCAGCGCCTTCCTGAACAAGCGCGCGCCGCAATTTACCGGGCGGTAATCCGCCGCTCAGGCGCGATGGACGCTCGCACCTTCCTTGATTGTTTCAACAACTTTCAAAGTGGCGAGCGCCTCCGGGGCCACGCTCATGGGGTTGTCGGACAGCACAACGAAGTCGGCGAGCTTGCCGACCTCGATTGAGCCTTTCGTCGCCTCCTCAAAGTGCTGATGCGCCGACCAGATCGTCATGGCCTTCAGCGCGGTGGCCACCGGCACACGATGGTGCGGGCCGATGATATCGCCGGTCCGCGACCGCCGCGTGACCGTGGCGCTCAACACGCGCATGGAATCCGGCCGCGCCACCGGTGCGTCGTGGTGCGAGGTAAACATCATTCCCCTGCTCATCAGCCAGCCGGTGGGCGAGATGTTATCCGCCCGCTCCGGCCCCAGCACGGAATCGCGGTGGAAATCGCCCCAATAGAAGGTGTGCATCGGGAACAGCGAGGGGAAGATGCCAAGCTCCCGCAGCGGGTCCACCTGGTCCGCGCGCAGCGTCTGGCCGTGGATCATTACTGGGCGGCGGTCGCCCGGCCCGTGCCGGCGCGTGGCTTCGCGCACCGCGGCGATCATCAGGTCAATGGCGGCGTCGCCATTGGCGTGCATCAGGATCTGCCAGTTGCGTTCGAAGCAGCGCGAGACAGCCTCGATCGTCGCGTCGGTCGGCGCCGTCTGCAGCCCCCGATAATCCGCCGCAGCACCCGCCGGCGGCACGTGGTAGGGGCGCGTCAGCCAGGCCGTTTTGCCCTGGGGAGAGCCGTCGAGCGAAATCTTTGCACCGCCGATGCGCAGGCGGTTGCGATAGGCCCGCCCATGCAGCGCGCCGCCAAGCTGGTCCGCCGCGCCCAGGATGTCGGGATAGGCGACAATGTCCACCGGCAGCAGGCCGCGCTCTGCCGCCGCGGTCAGCTGCCCGATGGCCGGGCCCATGGCGCGGCCTTCCTGGCAGGTGGTGTAGCCGAAGGACGCGTAGTACGCGGCGCCGGCGCGGATCATCGAAAGCCAGGCTGCCTCATCGAGCCGGCCGAGCAGCGGCCCGGCGCCAGCGAGCAGCGCGTTCTCCTCCATCACGCCATTTGGCTCACGTGAGCCCTCGCGGCGGCGAAACACGCCGCCCACCGGATCGGGCGTCGCGGCGGTAATGCCCGCCACCTCCAGCGCCTTTGAATTCGCCGCGGCGAGGTGGCTTGATGTGTGCATGATCAGGACCGGCACCTCCGTCGAGACCTGGTCGAGGTCGTCGCGGGTGGGGTGGCGGCCCTCGCGGATCTGGCTGTCATCGTAGCCAAAGCCGAAGATCAGGTTGTAGCGCCGCACCGCCGCCTCGTTGCGCCCGACCCATTCGCGCAGGATGCGAATGACGGCGGCGATGTCGTTGGCCTCGCCATCGGGGGCGGCGAGCATGTTGGCGCCGACCGCTTGCAGGCCGACCATGACGACATGGCCGTGCGGGTCCACGAAGCCGGGCAACATGGTGCGGCCCTCAAGGTTCACCATGCGCGTGCCGGGGCCGCGCGTCGCCTCCACCTGCTGGCGCGAGCCGACCGCGAGGATGCGCCCACCGCGCACCGCGACCGCCTCGGCCGAAGGCTGGGCGTCATTGATGGTGACGATGGGGCCGCCACTGTAGATCAGGTCAGCTGCGCCGGAGGGGGCGGGGGGCGATTGCGCCGCGGCGCAGCGCAGCAGGCTGCCAAAGCCAGCGACAGCGCCGGCGGTGAGCCTGGCAGTACCGCCGAGTACCGCCCGGCGGCTGGCGCCAGCGCCGAGGATGGCGCCGAAGGGGCTGCAGGCAATGCACATGCGTATTCTCCATGAGCGACCAGAACAGCGTTGGTTCTTGAGGCTAACACATGGTGGTTCCGAAACCGAACCAAAAATTACCAAGAAATCCGGGTAACGCGAACAAGGAACCCAACTGGATAATTCATCGGATCGACTATTGCCTTACAGATCAAACTCCCCTTTTCCGCAAGCGGTGGGCATGCACAAGGCGATTGGATGATTTTGCCCTAGAATTAGGCGACTATGCGGTTTCCGGTGATGCCGCCTTCGCCGATCAGGCACCCGTGGACAGAATGGCGGGCGCCAGCGCCGTGGATTTCGCTGCCGGGTGGGCAGGGTTTCGGAAGCGCAGCTCCCCACCCGGCACTGCGTCTGGCGCTGCCAGGCCGAAAAGCTCCGCGCGGGACGAACAGGAAGCGGCCACCACGCGCCGCGCGGCATGGCCGGCCAGAAAGCGCCGCACCGCGCCTTCAAGGGCGAGGTCATCGCGGAGGCCCCGCCATTCCGCGCGGTCCATGTCTTCAATAAAGACCGAAACAATGCCGGGCTTGCTGCCCGATAGCCGCGCTGCCGCCGCACCTGCCATGCGCGCGGCGACCGCGTCAGAAATACTGTTTTCCTGCCCCGCGCGCGCCGCGAGCACAAAGACCGATCCGCCGGCGGGATCGCCGGTCACGGCCAAATGCGCCTCTGGCCCGAATTGCTGCCGCAGCCGCCCGGGAAGCGGATCGGCCTGCGCGCCGGCCAGCACCAGCGGGTCAAGCTTCAGCACCGCATCGGCGCTGCTATCCTGGCGCTTTTCCGCGGCCAACATCGCCATGATGCGGCGCTGCAATTCCGCCGCCTTGTCGGGACCGGCTAGCCCATCGGGCAACGTCATGCGCAACACATAGCGGCCAGGATGCGCGGCCAGCCAGGTTTGCAATTCCGGATTGACGCTATCCATCAGCGCATACCAATGCCCGCGCTGCACTGGCCGGCCTTCCTCGGCCGAAAGTGTCTCACACACCACTTCCGCAACAGCGCCGCCGCGGCTGATGGTCAGATCATGCGCGCTGTCTTCCGCAAGGCCGGTGAAACGCACCTCAAAACCTTGCGCGCGATAAAGCGAGGCTGAGCGCAGCAGGTGGAATAGCGGGATCAGCGTCGCCTCACCGGAAAGCCCATCAACGATCAGGCCGCGCAGCTTGGCGCGCGGCGCTTCTGGCAAGCCTTTGGCCAAACGAACCGCTTCCGCCGCGAAGCCGAGCGCGCGGCGTTCCGCGCTGCCCTGGGCTGTGCCGCGCGCGGCGCGGGCGAGTGCAAATTCCAAGGCATGCCGATGCTGCGTGGCGCGGCCCTGAAAGGCGCTGGCCTGCGCGCGGCGCCCCAAATCCGCGAGCCGCGTTGCCCAAAGATCAGCGCCGACAAGCCGGAGAAAATCCGGCATGGCTTTGGGATGAGCAGCGGTTTCGGCAAGCGGCATGACGGACACCCTAGGGGCGCAAAGCCGACATCATGACTTTACGCTTAAATGCGTTAACAAAGCCAAGCCAGCCTCAATACGCGCCGGCGCCTGCGCGCCACTTCCGGTCTTTATGCCGAGCGGTGGATAGTACCCCGCCGCCCCCGGGGGGCGTCAAGCAGATAACGTCACGGCGCGCCGATCTGGCGCAGCACCATGACCTCGGTCAGTACTTCGGGCAGGATCATGGCCTCGCCCCCGCCCGGTGGCCAGAACAGGTAAAGCGGCACGCCTTCGCGGCCATGGGCGCGGAGCAGGGCAGCGATGGCAGCATCGCCCCGCGTCCAATCCGCCTTCAGGTAGACAATGCCGCGCGCCGCCATGGCCGCCTGCACGGCGTCGCGGCGCAGCGCGATCCGTTCATTCACCTGGCAGGTGATGCACCAGGCGGCGGTGACATTGAGGAACACGCCCTTGCCCTCAGCGCGCAGCGCCTCAACCCGCGCGGGGGTCCAGCTTTCGGCGGTGTCGCTGGTAGCGGGGGGCGGCGGGGCGGCGGTCAGGCCAAAGGGCAGCGCCAGCAGAAG
>Ga0208788_1000780_pt1 | contig 15537 bp, 23 predicted proteins | sample Wag4_2014_7_11_3_FD_187363 | JGI IMG/M metagenome (GOLD analysis project Ga0208788, IMG submission 187363) | Fresh water mixed with fracking chemicals microbial communities from Ohio, USA - Utica-2 Time Series FC 2014_7_11 (SPAdes) (version 2) ...
GCATTATTTAGGTATTTTATAACTGAATACCTAATATGTCAATACCTGTAGAGTAACTACTGCATGTATAGTAATCATTACATCATCAGTAATATAACATCATCAGTAATATAACAGACTCTTGTCTTAACATCTATTTGCACACAAACATATTTGCACCAAGACACGCTTACAGTGAAAAAGATTGCACCAGAAGTGTTGTTAGTGAAGGCGATGGTATAAACAGTGCTTGCACCAAATCAATCCTCAAAGGCAGTGCCTACAAAGAGAGAACAATAATAAATAAACAAACCACCTAACCAAAGTGAAGGCGCATGTAGAGACATCGCAGATTAGGTGCAGAATGCTTCAGCATTCATTTATTGCACCAAACATCTTTCTTTTTGTTAGTTGTTTGTTATGTGCCGATGCGACAGCATCCTTCGCACATTTTAGATAGTAGTGTGAGCGTTGCTACATGAGTGTCGCTGTAGTTTAACAATTCTAGTAGGTGCACATTATATGGTGTTACTCTATGTTATTACTTGTTATTACTAATCCTTCAATTTGACGGTCTGAGCCCCTCAATTTGACGGTTCGAAGACGTCAGTTTGAATGTCTGAACGTACCTAACATAGACTGTCATGGACATAGTGGTCTGGTGCAAATAGTAGTGTGCAAAGTAGGGTCTGTCTGAGTTTAAGTTAATACATTTTCTTTCTTAAGGATTTGTTCTGTAAGTGTATGATTTTAATAAGAAATAAAAAAGTTTTGGTAAGCACTTCTTACCAACACCTACGAAAACCTGTGCAGAATGTCAAAAATCTGCTTGACTACTAAGCGATTCCGGCTATTATAGCACCAGTAAGACGTTAATTTGACTGTCTGAAAAGTGCTAACATTGTATTGTTAGCTAAACCTTGACAATATGAAATTTCAGTGATACTATGTGTTCACTGTCAACAAAAAGGAGCAAAAATGTTTGATTACAAAAACAGTTCTACTGATGAAATGATTAACCACATCAAGGCATCAAGTAGCGCACTCATTACTCGGATGCGGACGTATCATGTAAAGCATAACAATCCAGACATTGTTAAGAAGATTGATTCAGCCCGTGAATACATCAAACTTGAGAAAATTCAAAAAAGACTGAAAGAGTTAGAAAATGTTTAAGCTAAATATCCCAAGAGACCTGCTTCAATGGATAGACGAATCCAGAGGTAATGACTGCAGAGCAGTTTTCATCATCAAAACACTTTACAATCGGAAAAACGAGAAAGAATACGATGCCGAGAGAAAACAGAAACACATACTTCCCGATTTACAATGAGATTGCATGTTCATCAGCAGTGGTGAACAAGTCAACAGGTGAATCATTAGAGTGGAGTTTACAAGAGAAGGTATTTTACTGTTGGATGCTTGCTGAACAGAAGTCGTTTCAAAAATCTGGTGGCAAGATATACCACAACCACGACATTATTGCAGGAAGGTTAGGTGTGGCACTGTCAAGTGTTGAAAGGTATATCAAGTCTTTGGTGCAAATAGGACTTATCAACAAGCAACAGATATGTAAAAACAAGTTCATAAAAAGTAACAGCTACACGGTGGTTGATGTGTTTGACGGCGGTTTTGATCTTGTTAGCTGCCTGTCTAGGGATGATGTATCGATGATGAACTTACTCAACAATAAAGGAAAGGAGAGTAATGTAAGGCAAGAAAATCATGCAGGCCTTGAGCCTACTATCTACAGCAGTGTTACGCATTACGATGAACAGGATTATTACGATGAGCCCAGATGTTTTGATGATCCAAAACTTTACCCTTACTAAGAAGGAGATTTACAAATTAAAGATAACATTCCAATGGAAGGCGTTGTCAAGTTGTTTAGTAGTAGTAGCAATATCCTTGTTGATGATGAAGGGTTGGTATCACTGTCCAACATCTACAGTATTGCGGTAGAACGTAATCTTGACGGAGGAAAACGTGAACCTAGTCAATACTTTCGCAAGAAAAACGTACGCAAATCAGGGACATCAGGTAAAGTCTCAGATTTTGCTGGAGATGGGTGGTATTTTGTAGAGCACGTTGCTAAAGAATTAAACCTGCACGCTGTGCACATTTACAAAACCAAGCGTGGTAAAGGTGGTGGATCATTTGCTCAATGGAAAATCGCATTAGCTTATGCTCAATACCTTAGCCATGAGTTACATAGCCATATTCTTGAAACATACGCTCGTGTAGCAACAGGTGATAAGACTTTAGCTGTAGAGATTATAGAGAAACAGAAAAAGCCAGAGGACGCTGAATGGATTGCGAATCGTGCAAACGCTGTTGTAGCAAGAAACAAATTCACCAAGTGTTTGCAAGAGTATGGTGTAACGAAAGGTTATGAGATTGCAGGATGTACGAATGCTGTCTATCAAGGTATGTTTGAAAAGACAGCTAAAGAGATTAGAGAGGAACGTAATTTACCTGCTAACGCCAATCTCCGAGACAGCATGGATGAAACGGAATTGCTGTCTATAGCATTGGCTGAAAACTTAGCCAAGCGTAAGATACAGACTACAAATTCTCAATGGTACGTACAGTGCAAGACACGTTGTCTGGATGCGTCTAAGATCATTGCAGACGCGGTTAGAAACGCACTATAATCTAGTATAGTAGAAACATGGCAGCTACCGCCATTGCTGCCATCGCAACGTAAACAACAAGGAAACAATCATGGACAACAAAACATTAGAAAAACAACTTTTATCACTGCGTGAAGGAATTGATAGCGTGGCTAAGGACATCTGTGAGAATATTCCCGCTGACGCAGATGCACCAGAATACAACCAGCTATATGCCCTGAACAGAATGTCTTTCGACCTAGACCAGCTTCTTAACCAACTTCTTGAAGATGGCAAATACAAAAAACCTCTTGGTACGAATGTCGTGCTTCCGAGACAAGTATTAGAATGGCTTGACTGTAATCGTGGAACATTTAGCAGAGAGGCGTTCATTGTGAAGTGTTTGTTAGGTATTATTAAGGGTGGTGAATAATGTCTCTTCATACGTTAGACATCGGCAGAGACCATATCAGAGATTACGTTAAACAGGATTATGACGTATGGAGTAGTCTTGAGTTTGAAGAAGATAGTTTTAATTCTTTTGACTACGATTTTGATTTGCTACCAAACATAAAAGAATACGTTAAAGAATCGCTTAAGGAGCAAGGGTATAGGTTAAGAAATAAAAACCAAAACAGGCTTGGTCTTAGTGTCCCTGCTGGAAAATTTAACATCCAAAAACATAATTCATCAGTAGAAGAGCATATTGATGATGCGTGTTTGTTTGGGATACTAGTGTTAGAAATGGTTTACACAACAATACCAACACTTGCTAATAATGTTTGCGCCCCTGCATTGCACTACTATATAGGACGGTCTAAAATGGCAGAGAGACTTAAGGTAGGTGATGTTGTGGTTTTCAATCCTAAGAGACCTCACAGTCTCATCCATTACGGAAACTCTCCAACAATGCTTCTGTTTAGTTGTGAGAAGATTAGAAAATAACTTTGTTGACAGCATGTGTTGACGGTGCAGAGTGATCTAACCTATCCTTCACATGCTGTATTTGTTGTAAAAAGTTCTGCCCGATGTGGGCGTTAATATGAGGAGATGTAAGATGGGTAATCAAATTGTTTTCAATGCTGAAACTGCTGAAAATGCTTTGAACAATACTGGCTTGATTGGTTTGAGTAACACTAGTGAAGTGAAGACTATGTCTAGTCTTGAAATTGCTGAACTGACTGGTAAACGTCACGATAATGTGATGGCTGATATTAAGAAAATGCTGAGTGATCTGGGTAAAGCGGCTTCTGGTTTTTCAGGAACGGCTTTTTACGAAGTAAACAACGCTAAACGTTCGCGTAAAATTTACAACCTACCTAAAGATGAAACACTTTGCTTAGTGTCTGGCTACAGTCCACAGATGCGTATGGCTATTATCAAACGCTGGCAAGAGTTAGAAGAAGCAAACAAGAACAACGGTATCTTTATGCCTAACTTCTCTGACCCTGTAGAAGCTGCTATTGCATGGGCAAATGAGAAGCGACTCTCACGGATGTTAGAGCAGAAGATCGAGGAGCAGAAGCCAAAGGTGGAGTATGTTGAGAAGTACGTTGAACGTAACAACACAAAGAACATTACAGCAACAGCTAAAGAGATTGGTATTTCAGGACGTAAACTTGGAGAGTGGCTTCGTAAGAAAGATTACGCTTTCAAGCGAACAGATAAACTGGTGTGGAAGCAACAGTTCATTGATGAAGGGTATGGTGTGATGAAGCAGACAGTGAAGAACGAGTTTGATACGTCTCAGGCATTATTCACAGCAGCAGGAGACTTGTTTATAAAGACAAAGTATGCAGAGGATGGCTCTGAGAATGTTACCAACAAAGCACCTCTGCAATTAAAGAATAAACAGTAATGTAAAGCCTCACCAGATTCACACAATCGCCCTACAATGCGTTATATTCGTTCAAACATGCTACGGACAGCATAAACGATTATAGCGTGTTGTAGGGCTTTATTATTTTGATGTTAAATCACCAAACAAGTGGCGGAAGATCGTTTTCAATATCTTCAAACGAATTAGGAACTTCTCTTGCCCCTGATACTACATCTTCCATAATCTTGGTTAGAGATGTCCACATCTGGCTACGCTTTTCTTTGCCAATCCTTGCTTGGCTGTCAAACACAGGGTTAGCATCGTCAACATATGTAACAAGAGTCTTAATATCGTCATATTGCTTTTCTCTTGCAAAAGAGTCTAACTTCTCTTGAGCGATAGCAACAAACTCGTTTTTCAATTCTTCAAGTGCTGCCTGCAACTCAAGACTGCCTAATGGTTGAACTACCCATTTTTGGATGTATTCACCATCTACTAGGTCTGGTCTAACTTCAACTAACTTGCTCTCACGTCTGTTGAAAGAAGGTGTTCGTGAAGCACGAACTACTGCATAAGTATCATTGCCTGCAAAATCATCAGGAAAAGAAGTGTTTCTGTTTCTCTTGCAAATATCGGCCAGTGTTAAAGGCCACTCACCTGTCAGTCTATCAATGTAAATCATTACATCTCCTATGCTATTGCTAAATAGTGGTAAATACCGCCTGTTACATATCTAATTAGACCGCTTGAACCTGCAATCCACAATTTTTGCCCGTTACTGTGCATTGTGGCAATAGTCCCAAAGCCGGTAGGTGATGTTCTAACAGTCCAACTGATACCGCCATCTACCGATCTTAAAAATGTTGCAGCAGCCCCACCAGCGTACACAGACCCGTCAGGTGCATTTGCAAAACACCATACAGCCCCAGCAGTCCCGTTAAATCTTGTCGTATGTGTAACAAAATCAGACGTAGTGTATATTTTTGACTGGTCTGATAGGATAAACAAGCCGTCTTTATACCCGAAGCGGTACGTTGTAGATGTTGACCCTGTTACTGTCCTAGTAACCCATGTAGTACCATCTACTGAAGTGTTATACTTACCATTGTTATACCCACCTGCTATAAAATATCCGCCTACATAGCTTATGTAGTAACCAATAACCTCAGGGTAAGTTGATGCTATCCATGTTGCGCCATCAACTGAAGTTCTCGACCCTGTTCCGATAAGGACAAACTTCCCATTGCCATATACGACTCCATACAAAACAGAAGTAACACCAGAGTTTCCTAAAGTCCATGTAGCACCTTTATTAGTGGAGTATGCAACTTTCCCACCAGCACCGACAATAACAAATCTATCAACGCCGTTATGAGCAATACCTCTTACGTCAGATGTACCAAAACCTGCATCAACAAGAGTGAAAACTTCACCATCAACAGACACACCTACCTTGCCACCAGCCCCAACAATTATATGAACACCCTCTGCATAAATACTGTCATAAATTATAGATGTTCCAAACCCTGATGAAGATGCTGCAGTGTTGTTACCATCTTCTGGAACATTAAGGTTTGTGATAGCATTCTGATTTACAATAAAACCGTTTGAGTATGGTTCAATACTGTTATCAGTTGATACTTCTGCTGCTGTTGTGTTTAATGATAGTCTCGGATCGTTTGTGGCACTATTTATCCCTCTTGATGTGTCGAATATGTACCAATCACCAACTGCATCAGTTCTTGTGATCATCACCATTCTAGGTTGAAAACCAATATCAACTGTCTTTGTTGATGATATAGAGCCCTCGTACTTCCCGACTTTACAAACACCGTTTTTAGATGAAAAAAGATAATTCACATACGAAACGCCTGAAGTATTGAGAAGTGAACCAACATAAAGGTTGCTAGATGTAGGAGAAGTGCTTCCCCAGACAGTTGAAGCTGAAACAGGCAATGCGTTACTGTTAAGTAATTTATACTGTGTGTTGGAGTTCGACCCTAATTGTCTAATATAGACATACCAGTTACCTGTTGCAGATGTCGGTTTAGATATTACCATGTCTGGTTGAGTTTCCAGATCATGTGCCACGACTTTTACCGATGCCTCATCACCTACATGCTCTTTAACATCGAAAAATCCTGCTAACTTCTTAAATCCGTAGTCAACGTAGGTATGATTTAACGTATTAAACGCTGAAGTGGTAGCGTCACTGCCCAGTGATACACCATCCGCATTGAAAGATGTTAATGTATCAGCGGTTGTAACTTGTGCTGCTGTGGAAGAACTATCAATGTGCTTTGTTGCACCTCTTACAGAATCTACCCATCTTGCACCAGTCAATGTTGTGGCACTACGTTTCTTAGTGAGGAAAAGGTCAGGCTGGAAATTCATTGTGATGTTTTTTATTGCACCTGTTCCTGTTCGGATGTCAACATATGCGTAGGCGGTAGGATCAATTACTACCCCACCGCCTGCAAATGAAGCACCCATAAGTTTCTTGGATGCTCTGCTCATTAGTTAAACGCTCCTTTACGTCCAATAAAATTCACACCATCAGTTGTTGTGAAGATATACTCTGCTGACTTATTGGCTGAAGGGGAAGATGGCGCACCATCCGCACTTAACCACAAAAGGTCATTGAACCATGTAACTGCTCTTGAGGTAGCCCCTTGATTCACTTTAACTACAAAAGACATCACCTCATTGCTGAGTGTTGGTGCTCCTGTTACTGAGAAAGTTACATCACCAGCAAGCGTGTATTCAAATACTCCACCAAGCGCAAGGTTAATGTTGACTGCCCCTGATGCAGCAGCATTGTTTCTATACCCTTCAATGTATGAATCACCGTCAATCAGTGCTGACTCAAATTCTGGAGACTGCTGTTTACCTGTAAACGTATTTGCCCCTAGAGTTGCAAAGCCAGTAATGTTAGACGTTGTAGTGATCGATACATTCTGACTTCCATCAAAGGATGCGCTACCTGACACATCACCAGTAAGTGAAATTGTTCGTGCTGTTTGCAGTTTCAATGCTGATTCTGCGATAGGTACTGACTCTTGGCTCACTTTAACAAAAATGCTACCAACAGTAGCACTGCTTCTTACTACATTGCCAACCATTACAATCCGTGACGGAGGCGTTGGACGTGTTGCTGTTAAAGTACCAGCAACAGCCCCTAGATACACTTCACTACCTTCTGTGAATGAAGATGTATTTAGATTTCTTACTATACCGAATGTGCAAACAAAGCCTTCAGCACCAGCAGCGATAGGTTCTGTTACAACACCGATAGTCTTACGACTCAGGTTAGCATCATTAACATCTGCTAATACTACAGATAGTCGATTACCTTGAGCACCAGTGATACTCACCACTTGACCATCGGTGAGAGCACTGCCAGATGCGTTATAAACTCTGACAACCTGCTCTTGACCTAGCTGTAAAACAGTGTTACCGCCCTTCAAGGTGATTTCAGCAGTACCATCCCCGTCATTCCATACAAACTGACCAACACCACCAGCAGAAGGTGTTACAGTGTTCAGTGATAAGGCATTGCCTGTGAAATTAGGCGCTGTTTGTGTGTCTGAGAACGTGTTAGATGTCAGTGTAGCCAATAATGGGCTTTCGCCATCGATGTATTCACGAGCAACACCACCAGACAATGGAACACTAGCAGCATTTTTATAGGAAACGCCATTAAGTTTAAATGCACCAGCAGGGGCAGTAAGAGACGTGCTTCCAGTAAACAAACAATCATAGTAACCAAATGGAGGAATATCTCCACCAGCTTGTAATACAGTCATGGCACAAGAAGCAAATTCTGTTCTTGTTGCACCGCCCAATCTACTTACCTTGAGAGTACCTTCAATCTTACTATCTTCAATTTGCTGAATAGCAAGAGGGAATCCTGTTCCTGAATCTGCAACCTGATCTGATGTAGTTCCCTGCAAACGAGAACGCACAAGGTATAACGATGTACCACCAGCCTGAGCAATAGAACTATCGTAGCCAATACCACCAGTCACCACCACATTAGAGAGGTACAAGTCATGCGTGGTAATACCAGTGACAGACGTACATTTACGGATGATACGTCCATTGATAGTCATGCCACCTTGACGGCCAATATGGGTAGATGTTGCTAAGTTATTGTCAATGCCACTTATGCTCAAAAATGAGCGAATCCCACTACCTAGACGTGCATTACCATCTGACAAATAGTTAATGTTGCCAGTGAAGTTTACCCACCCATGACAGACAATCTTGATCATCCGTCCTTCTGGTACATTCAATGTCTCGGTATAGTTACCAGATGAGACATGAACACACATAAGGCGTAAGCTATCAGCACTACTTGTTGGCTTACCAATCTTATCTAACGCTTCTTGGATGGTGAGAAATGGTGCAGCAATGTTACCAGTACGGGCAGTTACACCACTAGATGTGTTATCAACATATACATCAACTTGAGATGTTGCAATAGGTGCTGGTACAGGAGTAGGCGTAGGAGATGGAGTTCCACCTCCGCCATCAATGATAAACGGCATATTACGCTCCTTCCATTACGGCAAGGATGGATGTTTCTGCAATAGACTCTAATGTATCTACTGTACGCACAAACACTTTCTCACCTGCTTTTGGTGCAACCACTCTTACTTGATAACCTTCAATCACAAAACCTTTATCACTTCCTACTGCTGGTGCAGTAGCACTCTCGAGCAACAAGACAGGGTTACTACCTTTATTCTGAATCTGTAGCGTAGCACCTGCTGTTGCTAATGCTGCCACATGAAGATCAACCCAGCTTTCGCTGAGCACTACATCCGCTAAATGAGCCATTGATATTGCTCCTCTTACACAAAATTCTATAAACAATGATTATAACATTAAATGCTTATATTGACAATAACAGAAAAGCCCTACCATTTCTGATAGGGCTGTTGTCTATACCTTCTCGATTATGCCTTTGCTACAGCATTACGCTTATTCCACTTTTCAGCAATCCATACTTCACCTTTAGGTGTAAAGTAGCACAGTGAGTAACTCTTACCATCTTTCTCACCTGTCTTTACTTCAAAATACCCCTTATGCAGGTATTCACTGTAAGGAATCCATGCACTATTCAATCGATACATGATTTTGCTATCATGCAGCCAATTACGAAACTCACGTTCATTCACATTCAGCACCTTCACTAGGCCACGGAATGTTTTGTTTCCTTTGGCATCAACGTAGTTGTTCACAAACTCTACTTTAGGCTCTGCTGCTTTCAATTCCTCTTTCAATACTAATTTCTCTTTTTCTGACTCCAGTAGCTTCTCCAATGCTTCAATGTAGGTCTTTGGTGTTGCTGGTGTTTGCTTTTCCTCAAGTTCTTGCCAGCGGTCAATGATCCGTGCTCGCATTGTTACACTATACCCAGATACCAAAATGAGTGTCTCACGCTTTGGTAAATTGTAGCATGGATACATCCGACCTTTGCTATCTTTGTAATCGGCCGTGAAAACGGCTGATTCAATGTTTAGACTATTCAGCATGTTACGGATGTCTGTCAGGACATGCTTATGCTGTTTCCCTGTAAGTTCTGCAATCTCACGAGAAGACATCGTTAATACATTGCTGCTCTCAATTACCATCAGATTGTTGTTCATTGTGCTTCCTTTTTGTTGTGTTGAAAAATACTACCAAACGAATAATAGAGTACGTTACACCTGTGCGTCAACAGTAATTTACCATCTCCATAAAAGAGAAACGCCACACCTGTAAAGGCATGGCGTATGGTTATGAATCTATTGTTAGTAATCTTCGCTGCACATCAAGTTAGAACACGCTAAGTCTGTATTCTTACTCTCAATCGTTTCAGCAATCGCTTCAACGATGCTATCGATTGTTCCGTCTGTGAACATATCACTTTGAAGGCCGTTCACAGTCTCAACAATGTAGTAAGACCAGTCATCCCAGCAGTCAATCCAATACTCTACACACAAATTAACATCTTTACCGTTCACTTCAACCACCACATCAATGTTGCTGAAATTGTTTGTACTAGCCATTTTCATCACCTTTGTTTGTGCGTTTCTGCTTAATCAAGCATTGACGCTACTTTACACGTGCAAGATCACTGTGTCAACAGGTATTTACACAATTATCTCTAAACATCGATAATATCATTACTCAAGCGTGGCGTATCATCATCTTCATCGTCTGGTGTAACATCTCTGGCTTTCACCATCTTACCAAACGCATTCAGTTCTAATGCCATACGCTCTGTTTTTGTCTTCTCAGTCATGTTCTCAAGACCTAGATGGTAATCTATCAACATCTTGTGAACCTTTGTTCTTGTCTCTGCAGGTGTCTTATCATTCTGTAGAATCTTCACCATGTCTGGGATCACCACATCCTTGATTGCTGCTCTCACTTGTTTTGCTGCTGCTGTTACACGAGCATTCACTGGCACTTGAGCCGTAGGCATCCCTTGAGATGCGTCTTGAACTGCTAAATTGTTATCCATTCTCACTCCCTATTCTGTTTATTGACATAAATAAGCATTTTATGATAAACTCGCTTTGTTTTCAAGCATGGGGGAAGAAATGCTTACAATTATTCGTTAGCGAGGAAGATTATGAGAAACAAACAAAAGAAATGGGATGATTGGGATAACCTTTATACGCCATCAGATGATGGCTACCAATCATCAGAGATTCTAGGCAATGTACGTAAGCACATCGAGAGTGAAAGAGAGTTCTACGGCCATTCTAGCTTTACACCAAGACAATACAATGACACCATCTACTCTCTCAGAGATGATGAAACATATTAACACAGGAGATACGCAATGCAATTTCGTACAGTAGCACAAACAAACTTCTTTCAGTTCTTATCAGAGATTGATCGAGCAATCAAGGATGGATGGGAGTTACGCTTAGATACGGCTAACCATGCTTTCCCTACATACTTCAGCATTGAGGTACAGAAGGCTGATGATGTGAAGCCTAAGCGACAGACAAAAGCTGAATAACAAACGGTAGAAATGAAATAAGCCAGCCCTAAAGGGCTGGCTTTTATTACGTCTATTGCTTACATATCATTATCTTCAATGATTTTGCTAATGACAGTGTACGCTAACTTTTCTGTTGACGCTTTGCTCACATAGTTCATGTTCTGTTCTAATTCATCTTTGAATAAGAATCTTGCAACACTCTCTATATCTTCCTTAGATGGATCGTTGCGGTTGTTAACTACTGAGATCACCACATTGAGCGGAAGTTTTGTTCCTCTGGATACACCCTTGCATGTCACATTCAAGCGACTCATGGTATATCTGAAGCATCCTGCAATAATTTCATCATCAACATCCTTACCGTGAATAGTGATCATCTTACGCGGATTGTTCCAGCCGAATTTACTCATGTCTTAATTCATTTGTAGTGAGTCTTGCATTGTAAGTCATTGGTTTCGTGCACCAGTGCAAGGGTTAGCTCTTGCCCAATCACAAATATCAATCAACTTTGACCACATTGTACGTCCTAGATTACTGCCAGAAGACCATGCTATCAAGTCTAACATCTCTTCTACATCATCCCCAAACAACACATCTGAAAGACATTTCAATTCCCATCCTTCTGGTGAGCATTTATCTTCCATGATTGTTCTCACACGATCTGAGCTTAGGCTTGTTTTAGAAGAGATGTATTTGTATGGTGCTCTATAACAATCTTGGTGGATTCTAAGGACACCTGTAAGCAACCTTACGTCAATCTGCTTACCATCCACTTCTACCATCTTACTTGCTAAAGTAGGCATCTTGTTTCCTTTTCATTGCTTCTCTTACCTTCTCGTTCATCTTCAAGAACGGATGCCATGCAACATAGAATCCGTTATCGTCCCACAGTCCTGTGATGCTTTTACCAAACACCGTTAGCAGGTGAATCATCTCGCCTCTCGGAGGATTTACATCTTCAGGCAGATGCCATTCAGCCTGCGTGCTGGTGTTGTACTTGATGTCTTTTACACCCATTTACTGCCCTCAGAAAGTTACTTCATTAACCCATTCACCATCAAATAAAGAGTATTTGGAGTAGTAATCATTAGCTTGCTCTACTCCTTGATGTTTAGCACTCCACATAAACAACTTCTTCAACTCTTTCTTGAAATACTCATCCTGAACAGCAGGAAATTCATTAGGTTTAATGTCAAGTACCTCAACTTCGATAGGGTATCTGTTTTTCAAATACTTCTGCAACCCTAGATGCTCCTCACTCAAAGATTTATTGTATAAATCAGGATCATCCGCATATTCGAAGACTATTGAAGGTTTACCGTTGATTTTAACAAAACAAATTTTCCCACTATCTTCTACGGCATGGAAAATTTTTCCCACAAACCACGCTATCCCCTCTGCAGAATCAAAACATCTTGCATATTCCGATTTCAAGAAAGAATACGGTTTAGCGTCTGTTTCTAACATCCATCGGATTAGCACATTACATTCCGACTCTTCTGCTGCTGATTTTTCAAGAAAAGCAATCGCATCCTCTGCAGTCTTTCTGAGGCTGTCAAACTTGTCGTACATATTCATCGCTTACCTCCATATTATGAAATCACACAATGTCTTTAATACCTAACAACCCTGACTGGGAGGCCTTTCTTTCTTGCAATTTCTACCATGTTTGCAGTGCCTCTGCTCTTACCATCCCAAAAAGCAACAAGAACATCAGCATTATCCGCCATCTCCTTATTACGGACATATCCTGCAGATTTACCATGCAATTCCCATTTCGCAGGAAAACTTTTAACTAACCACTCGTTTTCTTTTGCTAGATTCTTCCCTAGTAAGTCTGCACCCTTTGCTTCTCCGCAGATAACTACCGCATCACTAGCATTGCTCATGTAATAGTTTACCCTATCTTTCAGTAATTGGTAATCACTGAAATCCCTTCCTCCAGCTATGATCACTCTCATATATCTCTCCAGAAATGCCCTCACACATTAGTGCAAGGGCACGTTAAAATCAGTTTATTCGTAATGTGATTCGATGTAGGCAAAAATGTTATTGATTGTCTTTGCACACCGTAAATAACCTTCAGCCTCGATAGAGTTTACTGTGAATCTCTCTTGAGAGTAGTTGTTGTAGATTGATTCCGCATCATCCACCTCTTCCTCAATCTTTCTTACAAGCCACTCATACTTCTCTTTACACTCTCTTAACCGCTTTAACTCACCGAGGATGAATGTTTTAATATCACCTGACACATTGTAACCCATCAAGTTAATACTATCAACAAGAGAATCGTAAGATTTCACTTTATCTCTATCTGCTTTCTTTGACATGCTGATTGCCTTTCAGTCTTATTTTACCCTGTAGTCAAAAACTACAATCATAGAATCGTGCATCCCACATTTATTTTCCACATACTCACCTTTTGTATTATAGCCTTTGAATTTTACTCTCCCTCTTAAGAATCGTATATCGGTCGCGTTAGGTAAAATAACATCATGGAAAAGTGATGTGCTTGTTGATACAGGGATTAGGCAAACACTCACACATCTATTATCTTTTGACCACTCTACTGCCTTCTTAATAAACTTTTCTTTCAGTTTTCTGGAATAAGGCGGATTTACAAAATTTGATTTACCCCAATCAATCAGTAACCCATCTTTTTCTGGCGTTACCTCACCAAAACAAATCGGGCATGGGTCAAAATCAAAATTGAACTCCCTGTTCAACTCTCTATAAATCTCTGACGGTGTTTCCCAATTATCGGAGTTATTAAGATTTCTGTTCTTCATTCTAATACCTTTGTTAAGTTTAGTCGTTCAACCACTTCAGAAACAATTCTCTCATACGTTTGCTGAGGATTGCAAGCTTTATTTCTTCACCTTTACGAATTCTACTACGCCAAATCCACTGTAACATTTCAGCAAGGGCAAAACGATCATCATCTATCGGATGCCCTACATCAGCCATGAACGCTCTGAGCACAGTATGAGGGTAGCGGTTATAACAGTGAACCAAAACACTCTTGTTCTGGTACTTATTAGTGGCCTTTGCATTACAGGCAACCCAGCACGGCAGTTCTGCACCGTCAGTCTTGTATTTCAAATATCCTTTAGGCTTTACAAGTCGCTTACCTTTCGTCTCTGATCCGTATGAGTAGCTACCTTTTGCAGTCCACATTACATCTTCTGCTTTAGCGTTAGCACCAAGACAAATGTTACGAATTAGCACCGATACAGTAGAAAGGTCTGACGTACTCTTGGTGTACCAGCTAGAAGATAGTAACCCTGCTTTAGTACCATCATCGTATGGCAGCACTTGCTTGTCGCCAATCATTGATACAAGACGTTTAATGTCTGACTTACTGACATGAAGCACTTGGCCATCAACTTCTGTAAACCTTGTCTTAGCAATCCCTTTCATCTCAAGAAACTTGTCAAAGATACTGCCTTCAAACATGTATGTAAGAACAATGACACGCTTTGCTGACGTGATGAGTTCAGTAGGTAACTGAATAGTCACCATAGACCAATCACGCTTTGAGACGTACAACATACCTAAATCACACATGTTACGCAATCGCTGATATTTTGTGTCATCAGGCATACTGTCATCTTTCCACACTAGCTCTTGTTTTTCGCCAATGCTGATAGTACCTTTTTCACCTAGCCACATCAAATCACCACGACTGTATTCAGTGTAAGGCATGATCATTTCAAGCTCTTCATCGACAACTACAACGTATCCCCAATCCTTGATCCACTTCAAATGCTCTTTTGTCATTCTACGGAACAGGTTATGTGTAGCACCGATGTTACGACCTTCTTTTAGAAGCTTAAGTAAATCCTCTGATTTTGTGCTGCACTCATTATCTGGTGCAATGAAACTGAGTTCCGGAATAGTATCCACTAGGCGTTCTTCAACCTCACTCAGCAGTGGTGAGATGTAAATATACCTTTCGGTATAGTTCTTGGTCATCCACTGCAACATGGCTGTAGTCTTACCACTGCCCATAATACTGTCTAACACTTCAACCTTGTCTGCCATTTTCTTTCTTTCATTATCAACATAGTAGGAATTTTATCATTGAATGGCTATAAATTCAAATATCTGTGCAGAGAAAATGC
>Ga0208788_1000782_pt1 | contig 15510 bp, 16 predicted proteins | sample Wag4_2014_7_11_3_FD_187363 | JGI IMG/M metagenome (GOLD analysis project Ga0208788, IMG submission 187363) | Fresh water mixed with fracking chemicals microbial communities from Ohio, USA - Utica-2 Time Series FC 2014_7_11 (SPAdes) (version 2) ...
GATTCCCGCTTTATCAATGATGAAAGTTCCGCGCATTGCGCATCCAATATCTTCATTAAAGACGCCATATGCCGATGCGACTGCGCCATGTGGCCAGAAATCTGCGAGGAATGGGAATTTGTAGCTTTCTTGTTCAGCAAAGATTTTCAAGGTATGCATTGAATCGCATGAGACTGCAATAACTTGCACGTTATCGTTTTCAAAGGCAGAGATGTCATCGCGGATTGCGCAGAGTTCGCCAGTGCAAGTGCCGGTAAATGCGAATGGGATAAAGACAAGTACTACGTTTTTCTTACCCTTAAATGATGAGAGTGAAACCTTAGTTCCGGTTTGATCTCTTAATTCAAAATCTGGTGCTGCTTGTCCAATAGTAATTGTCATGGCGCGAATCTATCGCTTGCCTGCTTTTCGTGCCACCAGTCGAGTAGCGGTCCAATCTGCAGCGACAGCTAATGAAGAAGTTTGACTAAGGCCACACGTGGGCGCAGCATCTTGAATATCACTTGGTTCGACATGTCCATCGCGACCAACCTTTGGGGTTAATACCCAGATAGGTCCGGTTTCAGATAGGTAGGCCATCGCATCCATTAATTCGTCAACGAGATCACCATCATCTTCACGAAACCATAAGAGAACTGCATCTACGACTTCGTTAGTGGAGCCTTCGAGAAATGCAGTGCCGGTAATTTCCATAATCTCGCTGCGGAGGGCGGCATCACAATCTGCCCCATATCCGACCTCGAGGACGAGCTCTCCTTGAGCAAACCCCATGCGCATTGCCACGGGATAAGTCCACCGAATGTGACGAATATTTACAAGGGTTTAACCTGTACTGGCCCGTATTTTTTTGTGCTCATCCCTATTTTGGGCGAGAATATGGCCATGACTGAATTCGATGGATTCCCAGATCAGATAATCGATCAACTTGTAGATACGGATCCAGCTGAAACGGCAGAATGGCAGGCCTCCTTCGACGCCGCCCTCAACGCTGCTGGCCCAGTCCGCGCTCGTTATCTGATGCTCTCGCTTCTTCGCAGAGCGCAAGAGAAGAACATCGGAATTTCGCAACTTCGCGCAACTGATTACATCAACACAATTTCACCAGAGCACGAGCCAGAATTTCCTGGCGATGAAACTATGGAACGTCGTATCCGCAGATTCAATCGATGGAACGCTGCGATGTTGGTTCACCGCGCACAGCGCCCTGGCGTTGGAGTCGGTGGACACATCTCTACCTATGCATCTTCTGCTTCACTCTATGAAGTTGGTTTTAACCACTTCTTCCGCGGACAAGATCATGCCGGTGGCGGAGACCAAATTTTCTTCCAGGGTCACGCAAGTCCCGGAATGTATGCACGCGCATTTCTTGAAGGTCGCTTTACCGAAAATCAACTAGATGGATTTAGGCAGGAACTCTCACACGAAGGCGGCGGATTATCTTCATATCCTCACCCACGTTTGATGCCAGATTTTTGGCAGTTCCCAACTGTGTCAATGGGTATCGGGCCTATCAATGCAATTTATCAAGCACGCTTTAACCGCTACTTACATAACCGTGGCATTAAAGATACAAGTGATCAAAATGTATGGGCATTCCTCGGCGATGGTGAAATGGATGAAGTCGACACATTGGGTGCGATTGGTCTGGCATCACGCGAGAAGCTAGATAACTTAACTTTTGTTGTGAACTGTAACTTGCAGCGCCTTGATGGTCCTGTGCGCGGAAACGGCAAGATTATTCAGGAGCTTGAATCTATCTTCGGTGGCGCCGGATGGAATGTGGTCAAAGTTGTATGGGGTCGCGAATGGGATCCTCTGCTGGCACAAGATCGTGAAGGCGCACTTGTGAATTTGATGAACACAACTCTCGACGGTGATTTCCAGACATTTAAGGCCGAGAGTGGCGCATTTGTTCGCGAACATTTCTTTGGTCGCGATCCACGCACAGCAGCGATGATTGCTGGTTGGTCTGATGATCAGGTCTGGGGCCTTAAGCGCGGTGGCCACGACTACCGCAAACTCTTTGCTGCATACACCGCAGCGGTACAGAAAAATGGAAAGCCAACTGTCATTCTCGCTAAGACAATTAAGGGATGGACACTTGGTTCGCACTTCGAAGGTCGTAACTCAACGCACCAGATGAAGAAGATGACTCTGGAAGACATCATTGAATTCCGCGATCGCCTTGATATTCCACTTACTAACGACAAGTTAGATAAGTACATGCCTTCGTACTACCGTCCGGCGGCAGATTCTCCGGAAATGAAGTACCTTGATGAGCGTCGCCGCGCACTTGGTGGATCTATTCCAAGTCGTCGCAAAGTCTCTAAGCCACTTCCACAACCTGCTGATGAGGTCTATGACTCAGTCCGACGTGGCTCAGGTCAACAAGAAGTTGCAACAACAATGGCTTTTGTCCGCATGCTAAAAGACTTAGTGAAGGATCCAGGACTTGGTAGCCGCCTCGTTCCAATCATTCCTGATGAGGCTCGCACATTTGGTCTTGATTCACTATTCCCAACGCTGAAGATTTATTCACCACACGGCCAGCAGTACATGGCAGTCGATCGTGAATTGATGCTTTCGTATAAGGAATCAACTGCTGGAGTAATCCTGCACGAGGGAATTAACGAAGCTGGATCTGTCGCATCCTTTACGGCAGTCGGTTCTTCTTATTCAACACATGATGAACCGATGATTCCTATCTACATCTTCTACTCAATGTTTGGTTTCCAACGCACCGGCGATGCCTTCTGGGCGGCATCTGATCAACTAGTGCGCGGATTCGTTATGGGCGCCACAGCTGGACGCACGACACTAAACGGAGAAGGTCTGCAGCATGAAGATGGGCATTCTCATCTACTTGCTGCAACTAACCCTGCCGTTGTTTCCTACGACCCTGCATTCGCTTACGAAGTAGGACATATCTTTAAAGATGGTCTGCGTCGCATGTATGGCGAGAACAGCGAAAATATTTACTACTACTTAACTATCTACAACGAGCCATATCTGCAGCCAGCAGAACCTGAGAATCTTGATATCGAGGGCTTACTCAAGGGTATTTATCTCTATGCACCAGCGCCTAAGCAGCGTAAGAAGAATGCGCAGATTCTTGCATCAGGTGTTGGAGTCAACTGGGCGCTGAAGGCGCAGAAATTACTTGCCGAAGATTGGGGCGTTGCAGCTTCGGTCTGGTCGGTAACTTCTTGGAATGAACTTCGTCGTGATGGCCTTGAAGTAGACCGCCATAACTTGCTCAACCCTGGCAATAAGAAGAGCGCCTACGTTTATAACAAACTCAGTGGAACTGAAGGTCCGGTCATTGCAGTCTCTGACTTCATGCGTGCGGTGCAGGATCAGATTGCACCGTGGGTACCAAATCAATTCCATTCACTCGGTACCGATGGCTTTGGTCTTTCAGATACTCGTGGCGCACTTCGTCGTCACTTTAAAGTTGATGCTGAATCAATTGTTGTAGCTACTCTTGCCGAGCTTGCCAAGAACGGTGAAGTAAAGGATGCCGTTGTGCAAGAGGCAATTGATAAGTACCGAATCTTCGATGTGCGTTCAGCAGATGCTGGCAACACCGAAGGTTCTGGTTGATCTAGCTCTGGCGCGCTCTATCTTCTTTAAGCGAGTTTGAAAAGAAGACCGCCGCTAGCATCATTGCCGTTGGAATCATCATTGCTAGCGCAATGGATCCCGTGAACTGAATAGTCCACGCCACTACCCATTTCACAGCAAAAGTGAGCACAGTATTTGTCACTCCAAACTGGCCAACAACAACAGCGCTCGGTAACTTCGATCGACGGTTCGCCGCGGACATAAACGTTGGAGCCAAAAATGATGAGCCGAGTCCCGCGATTGCAAAGGCTGCGATAAAGAGCGAATACGACCACCATTTCATACCTGCTGGCAGATGGGTTGCCACAATGATGCAGCCGCCAAAACCAATTCCAGCAAAGAGCGCGGCACGTCTTACCCAGATATCGATTGTGGCTCTTTCTAGCAGTCGATGAATCAATAACCGGCCAACAATCATGGTCGCTGAGAAGATAATAAACGGCGCTGTACTGAGCCCACCAGAAACATCGAGTCGTTCTTTGGTGAAGATTGTTCCCCAGTCACCTAGTGCAAATTCCAAATAAACCACGCATGCCATTCCGAGGCTGACCGGCCAGTCAATTTCAAAGGAGGTGAAAATATCTTTTATTGTGTAATCCTCTTCCGAATTCTGATTGGGTTCAATCAGCAGCGGCTTAAGTTTTTGAACAATCGAAATCATTATCACAGTGAGAACTAGTGAGAGGGTGGCGATGTGAGTTGAAAGAGCTACCCGGCCCACGAGTAAGCCGGAAAGTATTGAGGTGCTTAGCGATCCTGCGCTCCAGTAACCCGCCGTACTAGTGATGACGTTGAGCTTGCTCCGTTCCAGGAGATGAAAACTATGCGAATTCAGGCAGACATGTACTGCAGTGATTCCGAAGCCAAATGAAATGCTGAGGAGCAGAAAGAGAAAACTAGATTGCACGCGGACTAAAAATGTAAGAGATAAGAACAGAAGCAGGATTGAACTAATCGTTACCTTATATGCTCCAAATTTGTGGAGAATGTGCCCCACGGTGAGAAGTCCCAGAAAAGCACCGATTCCACCTGTACTTACAAGTGAACCAAAGGCCCCATTATCTAATTGCAGATTTGCTTTTATCTCTGGGAATCGAGGAATCCAAGCCATGATTCCAAAACCGAAACATGCGAAAAGCGTGTAAAGAAGTTTCTTTTCGTTGTGGTGGTCAATCACTGACGACATTAGAAGAGTGCGTTGGCTAAGGCAGCACGAGCTTTAATAACACGTGGATCTGCTGGGTCAACTAAGAAAAATAGCTCTAGTAGACGATCCTTAACAAGCGTCTGCTCCTGCCCATCAAGAATTACTATCAATCGCAGAAGCCGTTCGAATGCGGGCTCAAGGTAACCGCTCATTAACTCAACATCTGCACATTGCATTTGAATTGAAATATCGTCTGGGTTTGCAACTGCCGACTCCATTACTTTCTTGCCATCGACACCTTCGGTGCGAATAAGTAGTTGAACTTGGGTAAGCCCAAGCTTGGCAAAATTATCGGAAGGCTTGCGTGCCAATAGTCGCTTATATGCCGCCTCGGCGGTTGCATAATCACCCTGATCTATCGCTGCTAGCGCTTCATCTTCTTCAGGTTCACTCTGTTCGGCTGGCTCTTCACCAATGCCTTGCTTAGCTGCAAGTGCAAGAATTTTATTGATCACTTCACGTAGTTGTGACTCAGATAGTGCTTGTTCAAGGAATGGCACTGCCTGTCCCCCAATAAAGACAACGCCATATGGAATCGTGCGCGCTTGTAGTGCTTGTGCAACCGGGGCCTGCGTATCGATATCTATCGATGCCAGCGCCCACTTGCCCTGATCTGCTGCTTCTAGTTTTCCGAGTGCTTGAAGAGTTGCTACTGACTCCGCAGAACGCTGCGACCAGCAGAGCATTACTACCGGCAGCGTGTTGGACAGTGGCAATAACTTCGATTGCAAATTCTCAGCCGTAACAACAATTCCTGGCATCGGCAACGAGGTATCTGCTGCTGGTTTGCCGAGAGAGCTGAGATCTACGGCTTGCGAAAAATTAGGAGGCAGGCTCATTACTGAATCATGCCATCTACTCGTACGTTGACGCCAGAATCGCGACGGTAGGGAAGAACATCAGCGATATATGCTCTCGCCGCAAAATCTAGGCCCACATCGTGTCCTGCTTTTTCACTTAAGTACCAACGATGTTCGAGAGTTTCGTGAAAAAATTGCGCAAGTTCAATTCTTCCCTCAAGTTCTGGCGGAATTAAATTAACGGTTGGTCTGAAAACTTCATCAAGCCATCTTTTTGCTGAATCTGAAACTGGTGGTTTAGGTGTTTTCTCGCGGCCTCTAAAGCGATCAAAGGATGCAAGTAGCCTTTTCGCCTGCAACTCCTCAGTTTCTAAACCAACCAATTCGCGAAGCCGATTCTTGTGATAACCCGCTGCGACTAACTTTGGTTGAAAGACTAACTTGCCCGCATTCTCACCCTCTTCCATAGAGACCGAGACTTCTTCCACCGCAAAACCTAAATCGTGTAGTTGACGCATCGCGCGTTCAACGGCGTGACGATCTGTTGGATCAAGTACCTGTCGATCCTTTAGCGCCGACCACAAACGGTGGTAACGATTAATCAGCGCGGTACTTGCACGAATTGGATCCATCCCTGGGTAGAGCACTCCAGAGAGCTGAAGATCTTCCAGTTCGGCGGCAACGTTAAAGTGTGCGATCTCTAAATCATGTTCACGTTGTCCGGCGGTTAGAGTCTTCTGGAACTCCCCGGTTTCGGCATCGACAAGATAAGCGGCATACCCTTCGGCATCTCGGCGAAAGAGAGTGTTAGAGAGTGAACAATCGCCCCACCAGAATCCAAGCAAGTGCAGACGTACTAGCAATAGCGCCAGTGCATTAGCCATCAAGGTAACTTCTTCGCCAGTTACGTTCTTATCGCTGAGCACAACTCGGTAGGGCAGTGAGTAGGGCAAGAATCTAGTGACAAGTGCGCATGGAAGTTCCTCGCCGTTGTTATCAGTTCGCCCCTCAATAACTGCAATCGATTGAACGCTGGGCGAATTCAGTTGAGTAAGTTCGCGCAAGATCTTGTATTCGCGATTAGCAAACTCTGAGACCGTTTCCTTTACTGCATAGACCTCAGATTCCGGGTCGTCGGTAGATCGCACTAAGCGCACAACGTGTCTGGAGATACCGCGCTTTTCAGCGAGCATCGGGTCTTCTGGCCACTCTTCCAAAGGCAGGTTCCACGGAAGTCCGGTGACGGCAGCAATCTCCTCACCGAGTCCAGTTATACGTAGCGCCATGGGGCTTATTCTGGCTTACGCTTTACAATAATGCATGGCTATTTCAGAGCGAATGAAGAGAAAAGTAAAAGATTCAGCAACTGCACAGAATTTTGGTGATGCTGGGGCCCCTATGGATCGCGCCCATCCTTTCTACTTTGGTTTTGTTGCAACTATTGGCGCATTAACCGCCTTTGTCTTGATGCGCGCACTCGCCAGTGCGAGCCAGGTCTTTATTCTCATCTTGGTTGCTCTCTTCTTGGCTATTGGACTAAACCCTGCTGTTGAAGCGATTCGCAAGAGAGGTCTATCCCGAATTACAGCAGTCACAATTATTTTTGTTTCAGTTATTGTGGCCGTCATTATCTTCGGAGCGCTGATTGTTCCTCCGCTTATTTCGCAAGGTACTAATCTGATTGAAATAGCTCCATCACTTCTCAACCAATTAAAAGATAATCCGACGATTGCCAGCATCAATGATAGTTATGGGATTATCGACACCCTCGAAAAGAAGTTAAACTCCATTACATCAGATGGAACGCTACTGATTTCGGCATTTGGTGGAGTAGTCGGCGTTGGAAAAACTGTCCTCTCCGGAACCTTTACGGCACTGACAATTTTGGTCCTCACGCTCTACTTCATTACCTCACTCAATCAGATGACAGAACTTGGTCTCAAATTAGTTCCCGTCAGCCGTCGCCCACGTGTAGCGCTACTTACTAATGCAATCATCGCCCGTGTGGGAGCATTTGTTGGCAGTCAAATATTAATCTCTTCCATTGCTGCAATTGTTTTGACGATATTCGGAGTCATTCTTGGTCTTCCATCACCAGTGGCAATTGGAATCATTATCTTCGTATGTGGACTAGTGCCACTGATCGGGCACTTCTTGGGATGTGCAATCTTTACCGTCATCGCTCTTACGCAATCAGTATCTATCGGACTAGCCGCATTCCTTGGCTACATTATTTATGTACAGATTGAGAACTACATTCTCACTCCCAAAATCATGAAGCGAACTCTTAACCTTCCAGGTGCGGTAACGATTATTGCTGCACTCATCGGAACTTCACTTCTGGGACTTGTAGGTGGATTACTTGCAGTCCCAATCGCAGCGTCAATTATCTTGATTCTGGATGAAGTTATTATTCCTCGAGCAGAGAAGTCTTAATTCGCTTCCAGATTTAAATCTCGGTTGGAAGTGGTAATCGTTGTGGGGCAATAACCTCCACTATTTCACTTAAGACTCGATGCACATAAGGTTCGCCAACCCATAGATGTTTAGCTCCATCAACGGCAATAAGTTTGGTCTGCGGAATCACGCTAAATCGCTCGCGTGCTTGATCTGGCTTTAGATAATCATCATGTTCTGGAATCAGTGCAACTACCGGCCTGCCATCGCTGCCCCAAAATTCAAGGTCGCCTTCGAGAATATCGAGCAAGGTGGGGCTAAGAAGTATCAGTCCTTTGATGCGGGAATCGCGTGCATGACTGATTGCAATACTCGTTCCAAATGACCAACCAACGACCCATAACTCTTTGATTGCAAGGGTTTCAAAACAATATCTAATCATCGCCTCAACATCGTATTTTTCAGCGCGACCATTGTCATAACTTCCGGTACTCGTTCCAGATTCGCTACTTGTTCCGCGAGTGTTAAAACGAACAACAGTGACACCAGCCATGGCAGGTAAGCGATTGGCAGCTTTTTTATAGATATGGCTATCCATCATTCCGCCACCTGTGGGGTTTGGGTGACAACATAAAATTGCAGATGTTGGATTAGAAAGCGGTGTTGAAACTTCGCCGACAAGAGTTTGTCCATCAGAGGTAAGAACAGTAAATGGAGTGCGAGTTGCCGCAAGAACTGTGCTGGGGCGGATTGGCTCTGACATTGGCGTAATTCTACTTCGACTTAATAGCGCGGCGCATTGCGCGTGCGTTCAGTGCGAGGGCGACGATTATTTCGCTTGGTCCAACATGCGTTATGCCAGTGTCTACGATTATCTTCATCGCCATCAAGCCATGCCACCGTGTGCGGTGTCGCCATCGGAATAACTTGGTCACATCCGGGGCATCGATACGGTTTATTGGCTGAAGATCCAGTTAATTTACGAACAATCCATAAACCATTTTCATCTTCTTCAAAACTTTGGCTCGATAATGAAACTTCGCGTTCATCATCGTTATCTTTCGGCCTACGATTCTTGGGGTAGTTCTTACGTGGGCTCATGCCACTATTTTCTCGCACTTTCCCCTACAAAGTGAGAAGATGCCACTATGAGCAAGGTCATCAGCGTTTCCCAGCTGCGTAAGCAGTACGGCCAGACGCAGGCAATTGATGGCCTTGACCTGGAGATAGAACAGGGCGAGATCTTCGCGATTCTGGGGCCCAATGGTGCGGGCAAGACTACAACTGTAGAGATACTCGAAGGCTTCCGTAGCCGTGACTCGGGTGATGTGAAGGTGCTTGGCTTTGACCCGGCAACTAAAGGTGGCGCTGGGCAACAGTGGCGCGATCGAATCGGAATCGTTCTGCAATCAACGCAAGATGCTGGCGACCTCACTGTGTATGAGTCAGTTTCTCACTTTGCTAGCTATTACAAGAATCCGAAAGATGCGCACGAAGTTATCGAATTGGTTGGACTGAGTGAAAAATCCGATGCTCTTGGCCGCACGCTTTCAGGCGGACAACGACGACGTCTTGATGTGGCACTGGGAATTATTGGTAGCCCCGAACTCATCTTTCTCGATGAACCAACAACCGGATTTGATCCCGAAGCGCGTCGAGCATTTTGGCAGTTAATTCGCCGGCTACGTGATGAAGGCGCAACGATTGTGCTCACCACACATTACCTTGATGAAGCAGAAGCTTTGGCAGATCGAGTAGCTGTAATAGTTCGCGGCAAGATTGTTGAAATTGCACCACCAGCCGAACTTGGTGGACGCGCAACCTCACTTGCCACAATTTCCTGGCGTGATGGGGCGCAGGTACGTAGTGAGAAGAGCGCCAACCCCACGCAACGTGTTACCGAACTATCGGCCCAATTTAGTGGCGAGATTCCAGAACTGAGTATCAAGCGGGCATCACTGGAAGATATCTACCTAGAGATGATTGGGGGCCAACATGAATAACCCCACTGCGTTATCGATTGGAATCCAGCGCGGCAAATTAGAGATTAAACAATTCATGCGCCAACGCGAATCTGTTGTCTTTACTATGGCATTTCCACTCATACTGCTTGCAATCTTTGGTTCCGTGTTTTCAAATACGATTGCTGATGGAGTTACCTTTAGTCAGTACTTCGTTGCCGGAATGATCGCTTCTGGCCTGGTAAATACCGGGTTCCAACAACTTGCCATCATGATCCCGATGGAGCGTGACTTTGGCACACTTAAACGGTTACGTGGAACACCAATGCCAGCAAGTAGTTACTTCATTGGAAAAGCAATTCTGGTCACTGTCAGCATGCTTGTGCAGGTCGCGCTGTTAATGGCAGCCGGGGTTGCATTCTTTGGCGTTAATCTTCCAACGGGTGTCGATAAATGGCTGCTCTTAGTTGCACTTCTCATCCTTGGCAGTGCCTGCTCCACAGTTCTCGGTATCGCATTTTCTAATGTTCCAAAATCTGGTCGCGGCGCCTCTGCCGTTGTCTCCCCTGTTGTCATTGTGCTGCAATTCTTTAGTGGAGTCTTCTTTATCTTTACCGATCTTCCACAGTGGATGCAGCAAGTTGCTGCAATATTTCCACTCAAGTGGATGACACAGGGAGCCCGCTCAGTCTTCCTGCCAGACTCATTTGCTACGCGTGAAGTTGCTGGTAATTGGGAAACTGGGCGCACCTTTGCCATTATTGCCGCATGGCTCGTAGTGGGATTAATCTGGGCAATTCGCAGCTTCAAATGGGAGCGAGCCTGAGAAAGATTGCAGTTGCACTCGCACTTTGCTTGCTCGCTTCTGCATCCAGTGCTCACGCTGCAACTACCAAGCCATCGCCTAAGCCGACCGCAAAAGCGTCAGTGAAGGCAACTACGAAACCAACGGTGAAGGCATCAGTTAAACCAACGGCTAAAGCAACAGTGAAGCCGACAACTAAGGCAACTACGAAACCGACTGCGAAACCGACTGCGAAACCAACTGCAACCTCGTCTGTGACTACCAAGCCCACAGTGAAGCCCACTGTTAAGCCAAAACCGAAACCGAAACCGAAGCCTCGTAAGAAAATTAGAGTTACACCTTCACCAAAACCTAAGTGGCCTCCGGTCGGATTCGAATATGAATCAGGTATCTATGCCAAGGTGCCCACAAGTAAAGAGTTAGTCAGTGTTATCTCTGCCAAAACCAATCTCGCTTCCCAAGTTAGGGCGTGTGAAGAATTTGTATGTGGCGCTGTCCAGGTTGCTTCAGAAGCCGGATGCGTTTGGTGGGAAGTGAATTCAGAGGTGCTATCTAAAGAGGGTGTAGTACTTGGCTCTTTGCGAACTATCTCAACAGCTAGTGCCGTTAAGGAGATTAAAACTATTCTTCTCATATCGCCAGAGCCGATTGAAACCCTCGAATATATAAGTAATATTGAAGTGGTCTGTAATCAAGATCCGCGCCCTGAAGGTGCGTCAGCGTCTACTTATACAAAGGTGAGCCAATAAATGATGGGTGGAATCAATAATCAGCTCTTCTTAATGAGCTTAGCTGGATTTCCAGTTGTCTTATTTCTTATTCTGATTTTGAAGTGGACATCTGCAAAAGGTAAGTCACTAGTAGAGCGAACTCCAGCTATTGGCTCTGAAGATGAATACGGAACCCTGATTGCAGTGGCAGAGCCAAATAATCACATTGAAGGCGAAATTCTCCGACAGAAATTAATTGCCGTGGGTATTAAGGCAACTCTGACTCAGACAAAACAAGGGCCGCGGCTCTTTGTCTTTCCCAAGGAAGAGAGCGCTGCCAGGGCGCACCTCAGAAGTTTTAACTAGGGATTTAAAGTAAAAGCTTTAATTAGCGATTAGCACCTGGAACCCAGAGCTGATCACCAATCTCTTTATTTGCATGACGTGCCAGAACGAAGAGCAGATCTGAGCAGCGATTGAGATATTTAGCAGTCAAAGGATTTACTCCACCACCAAACGCGTGAATTGCAGCCCAGGTGCAACGCTCTGCCCGGCGAACAACTGTGCGAGCGACGTGGAGATGAGCAGCTGCTGGCGTGCCTGAAGGCAGTACAAATGAGCGCAGCGCCTCTAGATCCTTATTGTAGAAATCAATCTTCTCTTCCAAATAAACAACTTGTGATTCCAGGACTCGCAGTGGTTCGAATGCAGGAGAATCAACTACCGGAGTGCACAGGTCTGCTCCAACATCGAAGAGATCGTTCTGAATGCGTACAAGCAGCGCGCGTACATCTTCGGATAATTCATCAGTTGCAAGCACAACACCAATTGTCGAGTTCGCTTCATCAACTGTCGCGTATGCCTCTAACCGAGGGTCATTCTTTGATGTGCGGCTCATATCTCCAAGAGATGTAGTTCCGTCATCGCCTGTCTTTGTGTAAATACGCGTTAAATTAACCATGCGCCTACCCTATAAGTAGACTTCGGTTATGGAAACTTCTTCCCTCGACCGCTTCCGGATCACCGGTGGCAGCCGCCTGGTCGGCGAAGTTTCGGTCACCGGAGCCAAGAATTCGGTCCTGAAGTTGATGTCAGCATCACTTCTAGCAGTGGGTAAATCCACCATCCGCAATGTTCCTGATATCGCCGATGTCGAAATCATGTCAGATCTTCTTACCCGCCTTGGTTGCACTGTTGTACACACCGCCGATACCGTCACAATCGATGTCCCAGCTACGCCTTTACATCGCGCTGACTACGATCTCGTTCGCAAAATGCGGGCATCAATTAATGTGCTCGGTCCACTTGTTGCACGAGTTGGAAAAGCAGAAGTTGCACTCCCTGGCGGTGATGCAATTGGTTCTCGTGGTCTCGATTTTCATATTAAAGGTCTACAAGCCCTTGGTGCTACCGCGCGCGTGGAACATGGTTATGTCGTTGCCGAAGCAGTAAATGGGCTAACCGGAACTGCAATCTCGCTCGATTTTCCATCTGTCGGAGCAACTGAAAACTTAATGACAGCTGCCGTTCTAGCACGTGGTGTCACCACAATTGATAATGCAGCACGTGAACCTGATTTAGTTGATCTCGGTGAGTTCCTTATCGGAATGGGAGCAAAGATTGACGGTCTCGGTTCGCCAACAATTACCATCACGGGCGTTACAGAATTGAAGCCAACGGATCACACCACAATTACCGACCGCATCATTGCCGGTACCTGGGCATTTGCCGCGGCCATGACCCAAGGTGACATCACAATTCATGGCGGTCGCGCAGATCATATGGAGGTCATGCTCGAAAAACTTACAACAGCCGGTGCCATCATCACCTCCACTCAAGACGGCATTCGAGTGCAGATGAACCAACGCCCGCGCGCTATCGATGTTGCAACACTTCCCTATCCAGGATTTGCCACCGATCTCTTGCCATTTATTATCGGTATGAATGCAATCGCTGATGGTCACTCAATCGTGACTGAGAATGTATTTGAATCTCGCTTTATGTTTGTCAATGAATTGATGCGATTGGGCGCACAAGTTACGGTCGATGGCCACCACGCCTCTATCGACGGTATTCCACAGCTCTCTGGAGCACCTGTTGAGGCAACCGATATTCGCGCAGGTGCAGGGCTTGTATTAGCAGCGCTTGTTTCCGATGGAGAAACTACTGTCGATGGTGCATTCCACATCGATCGTGGGTATCCGAATTTTGCCGAACAGCTAGTTAATTTGGGCGCGAAAGTTTCTCGCGAATAGTTTTTTTAGTTAACAGATTCAGTAAGAATTGAAACACGATCATTTGAAACAGATAAGAAGCCACCACTCACATTAAATTCCTGAGTTGTGCCATCTACACCCTTGATGCTGACAGCTCCGTCGACTAGTACGCCAAACAAAGGTGTGTGACCTGGAAGAACTCCGAGGTCTCCTTCAGTGGTGCGAGCAGAGACAAATGATGCCTGCCCGGACCACACCTGTTGTGTTGGCGATACTAGTGCGACGTTAAGAGCCATTTTTATTCCTTACTTAGTTCTTCGCTAGTTCAGCAGCTTTGCGCTCAACATCGTCGAGGCCACCGCACATGAAGAATGCTTGTTCTGGAACATGGTCGTACTTTCCATCAGCAAGTGCTTCGAATGCAGCGATTGTGTCTGCCAGTGGAACGAATGAACCGTCGATACCAGTAAAGACCTTTGCCACGAATGTGTTCTGTGACAAGAAGCGCTGGATACGACGTGCACGACCTACGAGTACGCGGTCATCTTCGGAAAGTTCATCGATACCCAAGATAGCGATGATGTCCTGAAGATCCTTGTAGCGCTGCAAGATCTGCTTGATGCGGTTAGCAACACGGAAGTGGTGCTCGCCGATGTAGCGAGGATCAAGGATTCGAGATGATGAATCGAGTGGATCCACAGCTGGGTAGATACCAAGCTCTGAAATCGGACGAGACAACACTGTTGTTGCATCTAAGTGCGCGAAGGTTGTGTGTGGAGCTGGGTCGGTGATGTCATCTGCAGGAACATAAATTGCCTGCATAGATGTAATCGAGTGACCACGTGTTGAAGTAATGCGCTCCTGTAGCTGACCCATTTCATCGGCAAGAGTTGGCTGGTAGCCCACTGCAGATGGCATACGTCCGAGAAGTGTTGATACTTCAGAACCTGCCTGAGTAAAGCGGAAGATGTTATCGATGAAGAGCAGAACGTCCTGCTTCTGCACATCGCGGAAGTACTCAGCCATTGTGAGGGCAGAGAGTGCAACACGAAGACGCGTTCCAGGTGGTTCATCCATCTGACCGAAGACCAAGGCTGTTTTATTGATAACGCCCGTCTCCGTCATTTCAAGGAACAAGTCGTTACCTTCACGAGTACGTTCTCCAACGCCGGCGAATACAGATACACCACCGAAGTTTTCCGCTACGCGGTAGATCATTTCCTGGATAAGAACAGTCTTACCAACACCTGCACCACCGAAGAGACCAATCTTTCCACCCTTTACATACGGTGTAAGAAGGTCGATAACTTTGATACCTGTTTCGAACATTTCGGTCTTTGACTCGAGTTGATCGAATGCTGGTGCGTTACGGTGAATTGACCAACGCTCCTTGATATCAAGTGATGATGTTGGAACGTCGAGGGATTCGCCGAGAGTGTTAAAGACGTGGCCCTTGGTGACATCGCCAACTGGGACAGAGATTGCTGAGCCGGTGTCTGTTACTTCAGCGCCTCGCACCATTCCATCCGTTGGTTGCATCGAGATTGCGCGCACGAGGTTATCTCCAATGTGCTGCGCTACTTCGAGGGTCAAGGTACGAGTAGTGCCACTCATGGTGGTCTCTACGTGAAGCGCGTTAAAGATCGAAGGCATTGAATCTGCGGGGAATTCAATATCCACCACCGGTCCAATAACTCGGGCTACGCGGCCTTTACCTGTTGCTGACATCATTCACTCCCTGCACTAGCTGAGGCCAACGCATCTGCGCCGCCAACAATTTCACTGATTTC
>Ga0208788_1000784_pt1 | contig 15495 bp, 14 predicted proteins | sample Wag4_2014_7_11_3_FD_187363 | JGI IMG/M metagenome (GOLD analysis project Ga0208788, IMG submission 187363) | Fresh water mixed with fracking chemicals microbial communities from Ohio, USA - Utica-2 Time Series FC 2014_7_11 (SPAdes) (version 2) ...
GGCGGGGGCGATGGGCCAGCCACAATTCATGCCAAGCAATTTTGAACGCTTGGCAGTGGATTTTGACGGCGATGGCAAGCGCGACATTTGGGATAATCGCGCCGACGCGCTGGCGTCCATCGCGCATTACTTCCAGCGCAATGGCTGGCGGCGTGGCGAAGCCTGGGGGCGGGAAGTGCGGCCTCCCTCGGGGTTCTCAGCCAGCGGCGCCGATACGCAAACGAAGCGCCCCTTGCGCGACTTCGCCCGCATGGGTTTTCGCAAGCCTGATGGGTCGCCCCTGCCGGCATCAGATATTGAAGCGCAGATCGTGCTGCCCGCACGCGGCAATGGCGGGCAGATTTTCCTCGGCTACCACAATCTGCGTGTCATCCGGCGCTATAATACACCGGTCAATTACGGGCTGTCTGTCGGGCTCTTGTCCGATCGCGTGGCGTGACGCGCTGGGGCATTTTGGCCGCTGCCCTGCTGGCGATGGCGGGCTGCGCGCAGCCTGAACCGCGCTATCTGGTCGGCAGTCCCTATCGCCTTGGTGGGGTGTGGTCCTATCCGCAGGAAGATTACGCGCTCTCTGAAACCGGGCTAGCCGAAGTGCTGCCCGCGCCAGGGTTTGGCGGCCAGACGGCGAATGGCGAGGCGATCAACGCCCTGGGCCTGACAGCGGCGCATCGCAGCCTGCAATTGCCATCCATTATTCGCGTCACCAATCTTGAAAATGGCCGCTCCATGCTGCTGCGCGTCAATGATCGCGGCCCGGAAAAGCCAGGGCGCATCCTGGGCGTTTCGCCACGCGCCGGTGCCTTGCTTGGCATGGCGCCTGGCCGCGCGACGCAAATCGCGCTGGTCGTGGATGCAGAAATGAGCCGCGCGGTCGCAGAAGGCCTACCCGGCCATGCCCCGGCCCTTATCTCCATCGCCGCCGCCCCACGGGCTGCTGTGCTGCGGGAGGAATTGGCGCCCCTGCCGGGTGCGCGCGAAGCACCGCGGCGAGAGATCCAGCCCCTGCCAAGCGCTGCGCCCACGGCCGAATTAGTCCCCCAAAGGCACGGCAGGCTGGCGCCATTGCCAGATGCCGTGACGCAGACCGCGCCGCGCCCGGGCAGTTTGCTTGTGGAAGTCGGGCAATTTTCCAGCCGATTTGCGGCGGAAGCGGTCGCGGCCCGCCTGCCGGGGGCGCGGATCAGCCAGCAGGGCAGGGGGCGCAGTGCCAGCTTCCGTGTTGCCCTTGGCCCGTTCGCAGATGTCGCGGCGGCGGATTTTGCGCGTGAGCGGAGCCTAGCCGCTGGCCTATCCGGGGCAAGGATTATTGTGGAATAACGGCGTGGTAGCCATCCGTCGCAGGAGACGATTTGCGCATACCTACCAAAACGCGTTATCCAAAAAAATCAAACAGGGGAGAAAAAAAATGATTTCACGTCGGGCTCTTTTTGCAGCCATGCCCGCGCTTGCTGCGCCAGCGCTCTTGACCGGCACCGCCCGGGCGCAAAATTACCCAACGCGCAACATTACCATGGTGAACCCCTATCCGCCCGGTGGTGCCACAGAATTTGGCGCGCGCCTGATTGCCCAGAAAATGGAAGAAGCGCTTGGTCAGTCAATTATTTTGGACGCCCGCGCTGGCGCGGGTACCGCCATCGGCAACGCCCATGTCGCGCAGCAGCAGCCAGATGGCTATACGCTACTGATGGGTACAACGTCGCTCGCTGTGCTTCCGGCGCTGCAACCGACCTTATTACCGCGTGACCCGCGCTCGGCCTTCACGCCCATAGGGCCCGCCACCATTTCGCCTTTCGTACTGCATGTGCACCCGGATTTTCCAGCGCGTAGCGTCAAGGAAGTCATCGACTATGCCAAAGCCAATCCCGGCAAGATAAGCTGGGGTAGCTCCGGCATCGGCGCCATCAATCACATGACGCTTGAACTGTTTCGCGCACGCACGGGGATTGATGTGGTGCATGTGCCCTATCGCGGTGGCGGCCCTGCCTTGCTCGACATCGCCGCTGGGCGCATCCAGTGCATGTTTGCGGCCGCGCAGGAGGCGACCGGCTCCATCTCTGCGGGGCGTACGCGTGGCATTGCTGTGACCTCCAACGCACGTGTGGCGGTCCTGCCAGACCTGCCCACAATCGCTGAGACGGTGGAGGGCTTCAACTCGGTGTTCTGGCAGGGCGTATTCGCCCCGGCCGGCATATCGCAAAATATCGCAAGCCGGCTTGAGGCAGCGGTGCGACGCGCCGTTGAGAACGCCGAGGTGAAGGAGCGGCTTGCCGGTGCCGGCATTACCAATTGGCCCGGTACGGCCGCCGAATTGCGCGAGACGCTGGTGCGCGACACCGAGACTTGGGGCAATATCATCCGGACTCAAAAAATCACGGTGGGCTAACGCCTGTTCACCGTGCCCCGATAGGGGCCCAGATTACGGCCCCGACCACCAGAAGGCCTAGCTTCGCCGGGCCTTCTTGGCATATGAGCGAGCAGGCTTGAAGGAACCGAGCATGGCATCGCGTCGCAGGATCATTGGGAGCGTTTTGGGCGGTCTGCCGCTCTGGCTTGCGGCGGATCAGGCTTTTGCGCAGCAACGCTCGGCGCCAGCCCAGCAGCAGCGTCGACCGGCGCCGCGCCCGGAAGGCACGCCCATTGCCACTGCTATCGGCAATGTTGAGGTATTCGCGCGCCAAGCCCTGGTGGTGGATTTCGAAACCGGCACCACACTGCTTGAAAAAAACGCCGATGACCGCATGCCACCTTCCAGCATGTCCAAGCTCATGACCATGTATGTGGTGTTTGAGCGGTTGAAGCAGGGCCGGCTGCAATTGGATCAGATGCTGCCTGTCAGTGAACGCGCCTGGCGCATGGGCGGGTCCAAGATGTTCGTGGATGTCGGCCAGCAGGTGCGGGTTGAGGATCTGATCCGTGGCGTGATCGTTCAATCGGGCAATGATGCCTGCATTGTGCTGGCCGAGGCGATTGCCGGCAGCGAACAGCAATTCGCGGAATTGTTGAATGAAACCGGCCGACGCATTGGCCTGATGAACAGCAATTTCCGTAACAGCACCGGCTGGCCCGACCCCGAACATCGGATGACCGCGCGTGATCTTTCCATCCTGGCGCGACGCATCATCACGGATTTCCCGGATTATTATCGTTTTTATAATGAACGCAGCTTTCGCTTCAGCAATATCAGCCAGGATAACCGCAACCCGCTACTCTCCCGCGTGCCTGGCGCTGATGGTCTGAAGACCGGCCATACCGAAGAAGCGGGCTATGGCCTCACCGGCAGTGTCATCCGTGATGGGCGACGCGTGATTTTGGTAGTCAATGGACTGCCCAGTATGCGTGCGCGGGCTGAGGAAAGCGAACGCTTGATGGAATGGGCCTTCCGCGAATTTGAAGCCGTCACGCTGTTTCGCGCGCAGGATACCGTGCAGGATGTGCCGGTCTATCTTGGTGAGCGCAGCGCCGTGCCCATGGTGGGCGGGCGCGACATTACCCTGACGCTGCCAAGACGTTGGCGCGATAGGCTGGAAGTGCGCGTGCGCTATCAGGCACCTCTCACCGCACCCGTCCTACGCGGGCAGACCATTGGCGAATTGCAGGTGGCGGGGCAGGGGGTGCCGACACTCTCCGTGCCGCTGGTGGCGGGGGCTGATGTCGGGAAACTTGGCCTGCTGCCGCGCATTCCAGCGGTGATCGGGCGCTGGGTCTCCGGCGCCTGAAGCCCCGATGGCGCGGGGTTATTTTATCACGCTTGAAGGGGGCGAGGGCGCTGGGAAATCCACCCAGGCGCGGCGCCTTGGTGTGGCGCTTGCCGCATCGGGCGTGCCGGTTTTGCGCACACGCGAACCCGGCGGCGCACCGGGGGCCGAGCGTATTCGCGAATTGCTCCTTTCTCCCGGTTCTTGGGACCGTCTGACGGAAGCCATGCTGCATTTCGCCGCACGCCGGGAACATGTGGTGCGGTCCATCCGCCCCATGCTCGAAGCCGGCGCCTGGGTGATTTGTGACCGCTTTGCGGATTCCACTCTGGCCTATCAGGGGGCCGGGCAGGGCTTGGCTTATGAAACCTGGGCGCGGCTTTGTGACCTGACGTTGGAAGGCTTGCAGCCAGACCTCACGCTGATCCTTGATCTGCCCGTCGAAGCAGGGCTCGCACGTGCGGCTGGCCGGAGTGCGGCGGATCGCTACGAAAGGCTCGGCGCTGATTTCCATGCCCGCATTCGCGCAGGCTTTCACGATATTGCACGGCGCGAACCGCAACGCTGCGTGGTGCTTGATGCGGCGCGGGATGCGCAAAGCGTTTATGCCGCCATTGTTGAGACCTTGCGCCAAAGGCTGGGCGCCAAGCTGTGAGCCTGCCGGAACCGCGCGCCAATTCAGAGCTTTTCGGCCATGAAGCCGCCGCTGCCGCGCTGGTGGAGGCCGCCAATTCGGGCCGCCTGCATCACGCCTGGCTGATGGCAGGGCCTGCGGGGATTGGGAAAGTGACCCTTGCGTGGCGCTTCGCACGCTGGCTGCTGGCGGGCAGGCCCGAATCTCCCAATGGAAAGCCGCCCCTGTATCTTGACCCGTCCAATCTAGTGTTTCGCCGTGTCGCCGCCGATAGCCATGCCGATCTGCTGACCATTGACGCCGATACGCTGCGCGGTGAGCGCAAGCGCAATGATATCAATGTCGAAGCCGCGCGGCTTATTCCCGGTTTCATGACGCTCACGGCAGCGGAAGGCGGCTGGCGCGTTGTGGTGGTGGATGGCGCGGAGACGATGAACCTGCAGGCGCAAAACGCCATCCTGAAGGTGCTGGAAGAACCCCCGGCGCGCGCCATTCTGCTGTTGGTTTCCTCGGCCCCCACACGGCTTTTACCCACCATTCGCAGCCGCTGCCGAAGGCTTGATCTTTTTCCGCTGGATCAGGCGGAAATGGCGCCGCTGCTCAAGCAGCTTTTGCCCGATCTGCCCGCCGCAGATCGTGCGCGGCTGGCTGAGATGGCGCAAGGCTCGCCCGGCCGCGCCATGCAATTGGCCGAAGGCGATGGCCTGGAATTGCAGGCTTTGGTGGAAGACTGCCTCGCCAACCTGAAGCACCCCGATCCGGGGCGGTTTCATGCGGTGGCGGATCGCTGTCTGGCCGATCGTGGCGGAAGCGCCTTCGTGACCTTCATGGCGCTGCTGCGCGGGCGGATTGCGGGCGCGCTGCGCCAGGCCGCGCGTGGAGAGGCCGCGCCCGGCTGGATCGCCGCCCATCCGCTTGCCGCATGGCCCGGGCTATGGGATAGGCTCGGGCGCCTCGCAGATGAAACCGAAAGACTGAATATGGACCGCAAACAGGCGGTGCTGACCGGGCTTTCCTGGCTTTCAGCGTGAACGCGCGACATCAAGGCAAGAGATATGACAGAAACGCGCTACGTCACAACGCCGATTTATTATGTGAATGACAAGCCGCATGTCGGCCATGCCTATACTTCGGTCGCGGCGGATGTGCTGGCGCGTTGGTGGCGGCTGACGGGCCATGAGGTGTTCTTCCTGACCGGCACAGATGAGCATGGCCAAAAGGTGGAAAAGGCCGCGCGCGATGCGGGGATGGCCCCGCAAGCCTTCACGGATCGCGTGAGCCAACATTTTCGCGACCTGACCGGCACACTGGGCCTTTCCAATGATGATTTCATCCGCACCACGGAAGCGCGCCACAAGGCTGCCTGCACCGCGCTATGGGAAGAATTGGCGCGGCGCGATGAGATTTACCTCGGCCACTATGAGGGCTGGTATGCGGTCCGCGATGAGGCGTTTTACGGCCCGGATGAACTCACTGAACGCGACGGCGTGAAATACGCCCCATCCGGCGCGCCGGTGGAATGGGTGCGGGAACCTTCTTACTTTTTCCGCCTGTCCAAATGGCTGCCGGAATTGCTGCGCCGTTATGACCTGCCGGAAGGGCACCCGGAGAGGATTGATGTGCAGCCCGAAGCCCGGCGCAATGAAGTGCGCGCCTTTGTCCAGCAGGGTCTCAAGGATTTCGCCGATAAGCCGGAAAAGCTCGATCTTTCCATCTCTCGCACCAGCTTCACTTGGGGGGTGAAGGTGCCGGGCGATCCCGCGCATGTGATGTATGTCTGGCTGGATGCGCTGACCAATTACATCACCGCGGCGGGTTATCCGGACCCAAGCGCCGAGCGCTGGAAATTCTGGCCGGCCAGCGCGCATTTCGTCGGCAAGGATATTGTGCGCTTTCATACCATCTATTGGCCGGCCTTTTTGCTGGCGGCGGGGATTGCGCCCGCAAAGCGCGTTTTTGCCCATGGCTGGTGGACGATTGAGGGGCAGAAAATGTCCAAATCACTCGGCAATGTGATTGACCCTGTGGCGCTGGTTGCGGAATACGGGCTGGATCCGCTCCGCTATTTCCTGCTGCGCGAAGTGCCCTTTGGGTCGGATGGCGATTTTTCGCGTAAGGCGCTGGCCAATCGGCTGAATGGCGAATTGGCGGATGCGCTTGGCAATCTCGCTAATCGCACGCTGTCGCTCATCCAGCGCAATTGTGAGGGCAAGCTGCCCGCACCCGCGTCAGCGGTTGGTGATGATGTGGCGCTGCTGGAAGCACTCGCCGCCATGCCCGGCCTTGTGGGCAGGCATGTGGAAGACCAGGCGTTTCACTTGGCGCTTGAGGAAGTCTTCCGCGTGGTGCGCGCGGCCAATGGCTACATCACCGCGCAAGCGCCTTGGGCCTTGAAGAAAACCGATCTGGCCCGCATGGAAGCGGTATTGCGCCATCTCCATTCCGTGCTGCGCGGCGCGGCGACGGCGTTGCAGCCCTTCATGCCCGGCACCATGGTGGCTTTGCTTGATCAACTCGGCGTGCCCGAAGACGCGCGAGATTTGGCCGCGCTGGCGATACCCTTGCCCGGCGGTACGCTACTGCCACCCCCGAGCCCGCTATTCCGCAAAATCGAGATCGAGGCCGCCTGATGCTCGTGGATAGCCATTGCCACCTCGATTACTATGTCGAGGCGGAAATCGCCGATGTCATCGCCCGCGCCCAGGAAGCCGGCATCGGCCGCATGGTCACCATTGGCACGCGCTTCGCCCAGGCCGAACAAGTCAAAGCGCTGACTGAACGCTTTGACTGCGTCTGGGGCACCGTTGGCATCCATCCGCATAATGCTGGGGAAGGCCCGTTACCGGGGCCTGAGGCGCTCGCCGCCCTGGCCGACCACCCCCGCATCATCGGGCTCGGCGAAAGCGGGCTTGATTACTTCTACGATAAGGCGCCGCGCGAGGCCCAGGCGGAGAATTTCCGCAACCATATCCGCGCCGCGCAGATCACGGGCCTGCCGCTCGCCATTCATGCCCGCCAGGCGGATGAGGATATCGCCGACATCCTGGCCGAGGAACGCGACAGGGGCGGGGCTTTTCCCTTCCTGCTGCATTGCTTCAGCAGTGGCCGTAACCTCGCGGAACGGGCCGTGGCGATGGGGGGCTATGTGTCCTTCTCCGGCATTCTGACCTTCCCAAAAAGCGAGGAACTGCGGGAGATTGCGCGGGATATGCCCGCTGATCGGCTGCTGGTGGAAACCGATGCGCCTTACCTGGCACCCGTGCCATTCCGGGGCAAGCGCTGCGAACCCGCCATGGTGGCCCATACCGCTAAGGTGCTGGCCGGGGTGCGGGGGCTAGAGATCACGGCACTTGAGGCGCTGACGACCCGAAATTTCGAGACCCTTTTCCAGAAGGCCGCTTGAGGCTTGGTCACGGTCACGATCCTTGGGTGCGGTGGTTCGGCTGGTGTCCCGCTGATCGGCGGCGCCGATGGCAGGGGTGATTGGGGCGCCTGTGACCCCAATGAGCCTCGCAACAGGCGGACGCGGTCCTCGATTCTGATCGAAGGCGATCAGGGGCAAAGACTTTTGGTAGATGCCGGCCCGGATATGCGCGCCCAATTTCTGGCGGCGGGTATTGGGGCGGTGGAGGCGATTCTTTTCACCCATCACCACGCCGATCATGTGATGGGGACGGATGAGACCCGCGTGCTGAACCGCATCACGGGTAAGCCGCTTCCCATATACGGCATGGCAAGAACGCTGGATAACCTACGGCAACGCTTCGATTATGCCTTTCTGCCGGCGGTCGGCCCTTGGTTTTTTCGCCCAGCGCTTGAAGCACATGAGGTAACCCCTGGTGAAACCAAGGAAATCTCCGGGCTGCCGCTTACGCTATTCAGCCAGGATCATGCGGTGATGGAAACGCTGGGTCTCAGAATCGGGGATTTCGCCTATTCCACCGATCTGGTGCGCTTGCCGGCAGAAAGCCTGGCCCTTCTTCATGGTCTGGATACCTGGGTTGTGGGATGCTTCCAGCGTGCGCCCCATAAGGTGCATGCGAATCTGGACCAGGTGCTTGAATGGGTGCGCATATTGCAGCCGCGCCGGACGGTATTAACCCATATGGGCAGCGATCTGGATTATGCTTGGCTCTGCCGGACCCTGCCGCCTAGGGTGGAGCCAGGGTATGATGGCATGGTGTTGCAACCGGGCGCTGCGCCAGGGCGTTGACCCGAGCGGGAAAATAGGCGCATGGGATTGGTGCTGTCCTGCCGCCGCACCACATGCGGGGTCAGACAAAAGTGACGAAGAGCGGCCCGCTTGCCGCGAAAGGATGAGCTGATGATCAGGGATCGTGACCCGGTTGATGTCTATAATAACACCTTGGTGCCCATGGTGGTCGAACAGACCGCGCGTGGTGAGAGGGCTTTTGACATTTATTCCCGCCTGTTGAAGGAACGCATCATCTTCCTGACCGGGCCAGTTTTTGACCAGGTATCCTCCCTGATCTGTGCCCAGTTGCTGTTCCTGGAAAGCGAGAACCCCAACAAGGATATCGCCTTCTACATCAATAGCCCGGGCGGCGTGGTTTCATCCGGCCTCGCGATGTATGACACCATGCAGTATATCCGCAGCCCCGTGAGCACGGTGTGCATCGGGCAGGCGGCCTCCATGGGGTCATTGCTGCTCTGTGCCGGCGCCAAGGGCAAACGCTATGCGCTGCCGAATAGCCGCGTGATGGTGCACCAGCCCTCCGGCGGGGCGCAGGGCCAGGCGACCGATATCGAAATCCAGGCGCGTGAAATTCTGAAGCTCCGTCAACGGCTTAATGAGATTTACGTGCACCATACCGGGCAGGCGATTGACGCAATTGAACGCAAGCTGGAACGCGACAGCTACATGTCGGCGGAAGAAGCGCGGGATTTCGGCCTGGTGGATCACGTGGTTGAAAAGCGCCCGGTGCCTGCGGCGGACGCTGCCCCGGCATGATGGCTGGCGCCTCCGCCCGGCTGTGCTTTCCCCGGCAGGCTTCGGGGAGTATCATGTGTGAATCGCGGCCCGCAAATCGCGGCCGCATGGAGACGGTATGAGCAAGTCCGGCGATTCCAAGAATACCCTCTACTGCTCCTTCTGCGGGAAATCCCAGCATGAGGTCCGCAAGCTGATCGCTGGGCCAACGGTCTTCATCTGCGATGAATGCGTGGAACTCTGCATGGATATCATCCGTGAAGAGCATAAGACGCATATGGTTAAGTCGCGCGATGGCGTGCCGACGCCCAAGGAAATCTGCAAGGTTCTGGATGATTATGTGATTGGCCAGGAACACGCCAAGCGTGTGCTGTCTGTCGCGGTCCACAACCACTACAAGCGCTTGGGGCAAGGTGGCAAAGGTGCAGATATTGAGATTGCAAAATCCAATATCATGCTGGTGGGGCCGACCGGTTCGGGCAAGACGCTGCTGGCGCAGACGCTGGCCCGCATTCTTGATGTGCCCTTCACCATGGCGGATGCCACCACCCTGACCGAAGCCGGCTATGTGGGTGAGGATGTGGAGAATATTATCCTCAAGCTACTGCAAGCCGCGGATTACAATGTGGAACGCGCCCAGCGCGGCATCGTCTATATTGATGAAGTGGACAAGATCAGCCGCAAATCGGACAACCCGTCCATCACGCGTGACGTGAGCGGGGAAGGCGTGCAGCAAGCGCTGCTCAAGATCATGGAAGGCACGGTCGCATCTGTGCCGCCGCAGGGTGGGCGTAAGCATCCGCAGCAGGAATTCCTGCAAGTGGATACATCGAACATCCTGTTTATTTGTGGTGGCGCCTTTGCTGGGCTTGAAAAGATCATCGGTGCGCGCGGCAAGGGTTCGGGCATTGGCTTCGGCGCCGAAGTGCGTGACCCGGATGAGCGCCGCACCGGCGAAATCCTGCGTGAGGTTGAGCCCGAGGATTTGCTGAAATTCGGCCTGATTCCTGAGTTCATTGGCCGTCTGCCCGTCGTGGCAACGCTTGAGGATCTGGACGAAAAAGCGCTGATCGAAATCCTGACCAAGCCCAAGAACGCGCTGGTCAAGCAATATGGCCGCCTGTTCGAGATGGAAGGCGCGAAGCTGACCTTCACCGAGGATGCGCTGCGTGCCGTCGCAACACGGGCCATTCAGCGCAAGACTGGGGCGCGGGGCCTGCGTTCCATCATGGAATCCATCCTGCTCAATACCATGTTTGAATTGCCGGGACTCGAGACAATCGAGGAAGTTGTGGTGAACCGCGAGGTGGCGGAAGGCCGCGCTCAGCCCCTATTTATTTATGGCGAGCGCGCGGCTGAGCAATCCTCAGCGTGAGGTGATCGTGTCAAGGCCTTGTGGGGGCGTCCGCAAGGACCAAAATGCACCTTCTTGACGCCCCGCCTGTGCCGCCCTTGGGCAGGCCGGGTCCCGACTGTCCATAGTGAGGTCCCATGACTGAAGCATTGCGTGGCGATATCCTTCCGGTCCTGCCTTTGCGGGATATCGTTGTATTCCCCCATATGATTGTGCCGCTTTTTGTGGGCCGGGAGAAATCCGTGCGCGCCCTGGAGGCGGTCATGAAGGATGACAAGCAGATCTTGCTGGTCGCCCAAAAAAACGCCGGCCAGGATGATCCGGGCGCGGATGATCTGTTCCAGATCGGCACCATTTCCACGGTGCTGCAATTGCTGAAGCTGCCCGATGGCACGGTGAAGGTGCTGGTCGAAGGTGGTCGGCGCGCGCAAATAGCGGGCTTCAAGGAAACCGCGCCCTATTTTGAAGCCTTTGTCGAAAAGCTCGAAGAAGCGCCAGTTGAAGGGCGTGAGACGGAAGCGCTTGCGCGCACCGTGGTCGCGCAGTTTGAACAATACATCAAGCTGAACAAGAAGATCGCGCCTGAGGTGCTGGTTTCGGTCAATCAGATCGAAGATGCGTCGAAGCTGGCGGATACCATTGCGTCCCATCTCGGGCTCAAAATCCCTGAGAAGCAGGAATTGCTGGAACTGCCTTCCGTCGCCGCGCGGCTTGAAAAGGTCTTCGCCCATATGGAAGGCGAGATCGGTGTGCTGCAGGTTGAAAAGCGCATCCGCAGCCGTGTGAAGCGGCAGATGGAAAAGACGCAGCGCGAATATTACCTTAACGAGCAGTTGAAGGCGATCCAGAAAGAACTTGGCGAAGGCGAAGACGGCAAGGACGAAATCGCCGAAATCGAAGCCAAGATCAAAGCCACCAAATTCTCCAAGGAAGCCCGCGAAAAGGCCCTGGCTGAGGTCAAGAAGCTCCGCAGCATGAGTCCGATGAGCGCGGAAGCGACGGTGGTGCGCAATTACCTGGATTGGATGCTGTCCATCCCCTGGAAGAAGCAAAGCCGGGTGCGCAAGGATATTGTGGCGGCGGAGAAGGTTCTCGATGCCGATCACTATGGGCTTGAGAAGGTGAAGGAACGCATCATCGAATATCTGGCGGTGCAGTCTCGGTCCCCCAAGATTCGTGGCCCGATCCTGTGCCTGGTGGGCCCGCCTGGTGTCGGCAAAACCTCGCTCGGCAAATCCATCGCCAAGGCGACAGGGCGAAATTTCGTACGCATGTCGCTGGGCGGTGTGCGTGATGAGGCAGAAGTGCGCGGCCATCGCAGGACCTATATCGGGTCCATGCCCGGCAAGGTCATTCAGGGGATGAAGAAGGCGAAGACCTCCAACCCGCTCTTCCTGCTGGATGAAATTGACAAGCTGGGCGCGGATTGGCGGGGTGATCCTTCGTCCGCCTTGCTGGAGGTGCTGGATCCGGAACAGAACAGCACATTCGCGGATCACTATCTGGAAGTGGATTACGACCTTTCGGATGTGATGTTCGTGACCACCGCGAATTCGCTCCGCATGCCGCAGCCTTTGCTTGACCGCATGGAGATCATTCGTATCCCCGGCTATACGGAGGATGAGAAGGTTGAAATCGCCAAGCGCCATTTGATCGCGAAGGTGAGCGAGGCGAATGGCCTCAAGGGCGGCGAATGGACGCTGGCTGATGCTGCCATTCGTGATCTGATTCGCTACTACACGCGTGAAGCTGGCGTGCGTAACCTGGAACGCGAAATCGCGGGTCTGGCGCGCAAATCGGTGAAGGAAATCGTCTCCAAAAAGGCGAAGAAGGTCGCGATCACGCCGAAGAACCTTGAGAAATTCGCCGGTATCAGGAAGTTCCGCTACGGCGAGGCCGAGGCCGAGGATATGGTCGGCGTTGTCACCGGCTTGGCCTGGACGGAAGTGGGTGGCGAGATCCTCACCATCGAATCCGTGCTGCTGCCAGGCAAGGGCAATGTGAAGCAGACCGGCAAGCTTGGCGACGTAATGCAGGAAAGTGTCTCCGCCGCCATGTCTTATGTGCGGAGCCGTTCAACCACCTTCGGTATCAAGCCGACGCTGTTTGAAAAACGCGATCTGCATGTGCATGTGCCTGAGGGCGCGACGCCCAAGGATGGGCCTTCTGCCGGCATTGCCATGGCGACCAGCATTGTTTCTGTGCTTACGGGCATTCCGGTGCGGCGCGATGTTGCCATGACCGGTGAGATTACGCTGCGCGGGCGGGTCTTGCCGATTGGCGGGCTCAAGGAAAAGCTGCTGGCCGCAATGCGTGCCGGCATCAAGACCGTTTTCATTCCGAAAGATAATGAAAAAGACCTGGCCGATATTCCGGAAAGCGTGAAAAAAGGGCTGGAAATCAACCCGGTATCACATGTGGATGAGGTGATCATGCGCGCCCTGGCCCGGAAGCCAGAGGCCATTACCTGGGAAGAACCGGTGGAAGCGCCGCCGCAAAAGCCCGAATCGGCAGCAGGCGCCGCGCTACCCCATTAAACCATAGGGCGTGGGGCGCTGGACCATTTGCGGCGGGGAAGGGGGAAGTGTAGAGAAGCGATGGCTTCTCGTGACACGTTCCCCTTTCCGGCTGATGGCTGATCGGTCGTTTCGCGCTAAAGTCGTTTCATTATCTGGAAAGGATATTTCCGTGAACAAACAGGAACTGGTCGCGGCTGTCGCCAAGGCGGCTGATATAACCAAGGAAAAAGCCGCCGAGGCGGTGGATGCAGTGTTCGATTCGATCACGGCGGGCCTCAAGCAGGATGGTGAAGTGCGCCTGATGGGCTTTGGCACCTTTGCCGCCGCCAAGCGCGCTGCCAGCATCGGACGCAACCCGCGCACGGGTGAGGAATTGCAGATCCCCGCCAGCACCGCGGTGCGGTTCAAGGTCGGTAAGGGCCTTAAGGATGCGGTGAACTGACGCGCTTTGCGCCTTTGAATTTGGCCGGGCCGGCAAGGGCCTGGCCGCTATGTGATCATTTTTTCGAGTGGGGCGCTTAGCTCAGCGGTAGAGCGCCTGTCTTACACACAGGATGTCGGCGGTTCGACCCCGTCAGCGCCCATTCCCCTCCACGCCGGCTCGTCTTGACACTTACGGGGCAGGCGTCCTATCAGAATTGTACGCATGGAATGCGGGTGTAGCTCAGTTGGTTAGAGCGTCGGCCTGTCACGCCGAAGGTCGCGGGTTCGAGCCCCGTCACTCGCGCCACTTCCCAAAATATTTCATTCTTCAATCATGGTTCCGTAACCTGGATGCTCTAACGCAGCATCTTGAAATTACGAAGGTTTGCCCTATGGCGCATTTCGCGAAGCGGGGCTAATCTCACGTCGCTGCGATGCGGTAAAAACCGTGGGCAGGCCATAACGCGCACCCAGGCCTTTGGGGGCGCCAGAGTTGAGGAAGCCATGACCCAGCCCTTGCTGGCCACGTATTTCCCTGTGCTCGTTTTCCTGGGCATAGCGGCGGGAATCGCGACTGCGATGGTTGTCGGCGCCATGCTGGCGGCGCGGCAGAAGCCCTATGCCGAGAAGCTCTCCACCTATGAATGCGGCTTTGCGCCCTTTGACGATACGCGGCGCCGATTCGATGTGCGCTTCTATCTGGTGGCGATCCTTTTCATCATTTTCGATCTTGAAGTGGCCTTCCTGTTTCCCTGGGCGATATCGCTGGGTGGGATTGGTTGGCTCGGCTTCGGGTCCATGATGGCGTTTCTTTTCGTGCTGACGATTGGCTTCGTCTATGAATGGCGCAAAGGCGCGCTGGATTGGGAATGAGATGAGCGGCGCTTCCGAACTTTCCTGGAATAATCAGGCCCTACCGCCTGGCGCCGCACAGGATGCGGTGGTGAAGGCGGTTGGCGATGAAATCACCGAAAAGGGTTTCGTTGTCGCCAATCTGGATAAGGTGGTGAATTGGGCGCGCACCGGCAGCCTTTGGCCAATGACCTTTGGCTTGGCGTGCTGCGCCGTGCCGATGATCCATGCCTATATGGCGCGTTATGATTTGGATCGCTTTGGCATCATTCCGCGCGGGTCACCGCGGCAGTCGGATGTGATGATTGTGGCTGGTACGCTCACGAACAAAATGGCGCCGGCCTTGCGCAAGGTTTACGACCAGATGTCGGAACCGCGCTGGGTGATTTCCATGGGGTCCTGCGCCAATGGCGGCGGGTATTACCATTACTCCTACAGCGTGGTGCGCGGCTGCGACCGTGTGGTGCCGGTGGATATCTATGTGCCGGGCTGCCCGCCAACCGCTGAAGCGCTGGTCTATGGCATTCTGCAATTGCAGAAGAAAATCCGCAGGACAGGGACTATTCTCCGTGGCTGAGCAATTGCCTGAAACCGCGGAAGCGGTGGCGGAAAATCCGTTGAAGACACTGGGTGCTACGATTGCCGCCGCGGCGCCACAAGGCGCTGTGACGGGCTTTACCCTGGCGCGTGGCGGGGCGGAGCTGGCCGTACATGCCAATCGCGATCAGCTTTTGGCCGTGATGCTGATGCTGCGTGACGATCCACGCTTCTCCTTCGAACAATGCATGGATATTTGCGGCGTGGACTGGCCCGAACGCGCTGAGCGTTTTGAGGTTGTCTATAACCTGTTGAGCCTTGCCGAGAACCGCCGCATCCGTGTTTCGGTCACGACTGGTGGTGTGGCACCCGTGCCCTCCGTTGCTGAGATTTGGCCGAGTGCTACCTGGTATGAGCGTGAGACCTGGGACATGTATGGCGTGGTCTTTGCCGGGCAGCCTGATTTGCGGCGCTTGCTGACGGATTACGGCTTTGAAGGCCATCCGCTGCGTAAGGATTTCCCGCTGACG
>Ga0208788_1000785_pt1 | contig 15446 bp, 17 predicted proteins | sample Wag4_2014_7_11_3_FD_187363 | JGI IMG/M metagenome (GOLD analysis project Ga0208788, IMG submission 187363) | Fresh water mixed with fracking chemicals microbial communities from Ohio, USA - Utica-2 Time Series FC 2014_7_11 (SPAdes) (version 2) ...
AGTTCGCAACAATTCTTTTGGTCAGCAAAGAGTTATTAGATCCTCTTCACTCCATTGGAAACTTCAAAGCAGATTGCCGAAGTGATACTCCCAATGAAGTTGTTCCAACTACAACCTATACAAGCAGTTCTTAGCGATTAGCTCCCGGTACCCAGAGTTGGTCGCCAATCTTTTTGTTTGCATCACGGGCCAAGACAAAGAGAAGGTCTGAACAGCGATTTAAATACTTTGCAGTTAGCGGATTAACTCCCCCACCAAATGCGTGAATAGCAGCCCATGTACGGCGCTCTGCTCTACGTACAACAGTGCGCGCTACGTGAAGGTGTGCTGCAGCTGTAGTACCTGATGGCAGTACAAATGAGCGCAATGACTCTAAGCCTGCATTGAACTTATCGATCTGTTCTTCCAAATAAACAACTTGTGATTCAAGTACTCGAAGTGGTTCAAACTCTGGTGAGTCAACTACTGGGGTACATAGATCTGCGCCAACATCAAAAAGATCATTTTGAATTCGTACTAAGAGTGTGCGAACTTCATCTGATAATTCATCTGCTGCAAGTACAACACCGATTGTCGAATTAGCCTCATCAACGGTTGCATATGCCTCTAGGCGTGGATCATTCTTTGAAGTTCGGCTCATGTCACCGAGAGAGGTTGTTCCATCGTCACCGGTCTTTGTGTAAATGCGCGTTAAATTAACCATGGCCCTAGCCTATAAGTAGACTCTGACTATGGCATCTCACGTGGCATCTGCCGACCGCTTCCGCATCGTTGGAGGCATGCCACTTAACGGCCAGGTAGCCGTTACAGGGGCAAAAAACTCAGTTTTAAAGTTGATGGCAGCCTCTTTGTTGGCACCCGGGAAAACCGTCATCCGAAATGTTCCAGCGATTGCAGATGTAGAGATTATGTCCGAGCTTTTAACTCGCTTAGGTTGCACAATCCATAGCAGTGTCGGTGTAATCACAATTGATGTTCCTGCTACACCAGATCATCGCGCGGATTATGACTTAGTAAGAAAAATGCGTGCCTCTATCAACGTGCTTGGTCCACTCGTTGCTCGAGTAGGAAAAGCTGAGGTCGCACTTCCTGGTGGAGATGCAATTGGATCTCGCGGATTAGATTTTCATATTAAAGGATTAGAACTTCTTGGTGCACAAGCACACATTGAGCACGGGTATGTAATTGCTAATGCGGATAAAGGATTGGTTGGCGCATCTGTAGATTTAGATTTTCCTAGTGTTGGTGCCACTGAAAATATTATGACTGCTGCAGTGCTTGCACGTGGAGTAACAACTATTGAAAATGCGGCTCGTGAACCTGACATTGTTGATCTCGGCGAATTTCTCATCTCAATGGGAGCAAAAATAGAAGGTCTTGGCACATCAGTTATTTCAATCACCGGTGTTGAAAAACTCTCACCTACAGATCACACAACAGTGACAGACCGCATAATTACAGGAACATGGGCCTTTGCGGTAACCATGACGGGTGGAGATGTTTCCATTCTGGGTGCTAGGCCAGAGCATCTAGAAATACCGTTAGAGAAGTTGGCCTCTGCCGGAGCTGTCATAACTTCAATTCCAGATGGAATACGTGTTCGAATGAATCATCGACCAAAGTCAATCGATGTTGCTACATTGCCATATCCAGGATTTCCAACTGATCTTTTGCCCATGGTAATTGCTCTTAATTCAATTGCCGAGGGACATTCACTAGTAACTGAAAACGTCTTTGAATCCAGATTCATGTTTGTTAATGAACTTATCCGTTTAGGTGCACAGATTAATGTTGATGGACATCATGCATCCATTGCGGGCGTTAAAGAACTCTCTGGTGCACCAGTTGAGGCACATGACATTCGCGCAGGTGCTGGATTGATCTTGGCTGCATTAGTTGCAGAGGGAGAAACGACTGTAGATCAGGGTTTCCACGTTGATCGCGGATATCCAAACTTCACCGAGCAATTACAAAATTTGGGTGCAAAGGTAACTAGAGAATGAGCACGCAAAAGCCTGATCGCAACCTTGCATTAGAACTCATTCGTGTGACTGAAACTGCAGCTATGGCAGCAAGTCCGTGGGTTGGTCGTGGTGAAAAAGATTTAGCAGATGCAGCGGCAGTAAAGGCTATGCGCGAGATGATAAACACTGTAGACATGCGTGGAGTTGTAGTTATTGGTGAAGGCGAAAAAGATAACGCTCCAATGCTCCATAACGGTGAGGAAGTTGGCAATCAAGATGGGCCCTACTGTGATGTTGCAGTAGATCCCATAGATGGAACTTCGCTGACTGCAAATGGAATGAATGGTGCCATTAGTGTTATTGCACTTGCTCCACGGGGAACAATGTTTGATCCTGCAGGTGTTTTCTATATGGACAAGATTGTCACAGGCCCAGCAGCTGCTGGTGTTATCGATATCAAAGCAAGTGTTGCTCAGAATATTCAGGCAGTTGCAAAAGCTAAAGGTTTAAAGGTTAGTGAAGTAACGGTTGTAGTTTTGAATCGGCCACGACATGAAAAACTGATTGCAGAGATTCGAGCAGCTGGCGCACGTATTCGTCTGATCCAAGATGGAGATGTTGCCGCTGCCATTGAAACGGCAAGACCAGATGCTGGTGTTGATCTACTCATGGGAGTTGGCGGCACACCTGAAGGTGTAATTACAGCAGCTGCCATGATCTGTTTGGGCGGCAGTATTCAAGGACAACTACACATCGATGGTAAAAATTCTGGGCCTGTCCTAACAACGAAAGATCTTGTTTCATCAGATGATGTCTTTTTGGCAGCAACAGGAATTACCGATGGAGAGTTAGTGCACGGAATTAGGTACACACCATTTGGTGCATTAAGTCAATCAATTGTTATGCGCGGAAAATCAAAAACAGTGCGCATTATCAATACCGAACACCACTTGAATCAGTAGTAGAAAAAGCTAGAGGAAAAGGTAAGAGTTTTCTCTTAACCAACAGACTCTGTAAGAATTGAGACCCGATTATTTGCAACCGATAAGAAGCCACCACTGACCTTAAATTCAGTGGTGCTTCCATCGCTTGCTTCAATACTGACTTGTCCATCGACTAGCACTCCAAATAGCGGGGTGTGATCGGTCAAAATACCGATGTCACCTTCAACTGTGCGGGCAGAAACAGATACTGCTTCACCCGACCAGACTCGCTCTGCTGGAGATACCAATTCGACTTTAAGTGTCATTGTTAAATTACTTTCCTACGTTTGCAGCAAGTTCAGCTGCATTTCGCTCGACGTCATCTAGGCCACCGCACATGAAGAATGCCTGCTCTGGAATGTGGTCATACTTTCCATCTGCCAACGCTTCGAATGCAGCAATTGTCTCTGACAATGGAACGAATGATCCATCGATTCCTGTAAAGACCTTTGCAACGAAAGTATTCTGTGACAAGAAGCGCTGAATACGACGAGCACGACCTACTAGGACGCGATCATCTTCAGAGAGTTCATCAATACCAAGGATTGCAATGATGTCTTGTAGATCCTTGTATCGCTGCAAGATCTGCTTAATTCGGTTTGCAACACGGAAGTGGTGTTCACCGATATAGCGTGGATCCAAAATGCGTGAAGTTGAGTCAAGTGGATCTACAGCTGGGTAGATACCAAGCTCTGAAATCGGACGAGACAACACTGTTGTTGCATCTAAGTGCGCAAACGTTGTGTGTGGAGCTGGGTCAGTAATATCGTCAGCAGGTACATAAATTGCCTGCATAGATGTAATTGAGTGACCACGAGTTGATGTGATGCGCTCCTGAAGTTGACCCATTTCATCTGCCAAAGTTGGCTGATATCCCACTGCAGATGGCATACGACCTAGAAGTGTTGAAACCTCTGAGCCTGCCTGAGTAAAACGGAAAATGTTGTCAATAAACAAAAGCACATCCTGCTTTTGAACATCGCGGAAATATTCAGCCATTGTTAGAGCCGATAGTGCAACACGAAGACGCGTGCCAGGTGGCTCATCCATCTGACCAAAGACTAATGCGGTCTTGTTAATAACACCGGTCTCAGTCATTTCAAGGAACAAGTCGTTACCTTCACGAGTACGCTCACCAACACCAGCGAATACAGAAACTCCACCAAAGTTTTCAGCAACTCGATAAATCATTTCCTGAATCAAAACAGTTTTACCCACACCTGCACCACCGAATAGACCGATCTTTCCACCCTTAACATACGGTGTTAGTAGATCGATAACTTTGATTCCAGTTTCAAACATCTCAGTCTTAGATTCCAACTGATCAAATGCTGGTGCATCGCGGTGAATTGGCCAGCGCTCTTTGATGTCGAGTGAAGAGGTTGGCACATCCAGTGACTCACCAAGAGTGTTAAACACGTGACCCTTTGTTACGTCTCCTACAGGAACTGAGATCGCTGCTCCTGTGTCAGTAACTTCTGCGCCACGGATCATTCCATCTGTTGGCTGCATCGAGATTGCACGCACTAAGTTGTCTCCAATGTGCTGAGAAACCTCAAGAGTCAAAGTACGTTTGGTACCTGACATTGTTGTCTCTACATGTAGCGCATTGAAGATCGCTGGCATTGAGTCGGCGGGAAATTCAATATCCACCACCGGTCCGATAACGCGAGCTACGCGGCCTTTTTTTGAGTTCGACATCATTCACTCCCTGAACTAGCTGAGGCTAACGCGTCTGCGCCGCCAACAATTTCACTGATCTCTTGTGTAATTTCGGCCTGACGAGCCGCGTTAGCAAGTCGAGTTAACGACTTGATTAAATCATCAGCATTGTCAGTTGCTGACTTCATTGCGCGACGGCGGGCTGCATGCTCAGAAGCTGCAGACTGCAACATCGCGTTAAATACTCGAGCCTGAATGTAACGAGGTAGAAGTGCATCAAGCACAACCCCTGCATTAGGTTCGAATTCATACATAGGCAAAAGTCCAACAGGTGCTGGAGTTTCACTTTCTACAACTTCCAAAGGAAGCATGCGCTTTGCCATCGCATTTTGAGTAAGCATTGATTTGAACTCTGTGTAGATAACATGAATCTCATCAACGCCATTTTCATCAACCTGAGCATCTTGTACGAATGCTGCAATTAACGCATCTGCAACTTCGCGTGCATCTTCATAAGTTGGATTATCTGAAAAACCTGTCCATTGTCCGGAGATCTCACGATTGCGGAAACGGTAGTAGCCAACTGCTTTACGACCGACAAGGTAGGACTTAACTGAAAGTCCACGCTCTTTAAGAAGTGCAGCAAGTTGCTCGCCTTCCTTAATCGCATTGTTTGAATACGCCCCTGCCATTCCGCGGTCGGCGGTAATAATCAAAACTGCGGCACGCTTAGGATTTTCTGATGGAGTTGTAAGTGGATGGTTAGTCGTAGAAAACGTCGCGACTGCAGATACCGCACGAGTCAACTCATTTGCATATGGAGTTGATGCTGCAACCCGTTGCTGCGCCTTGACGATACGAGAGGCAGAGATTAACTCCATAGCTTTCGTGATCTTCTTGGTCGCTTTAACCGATCGCATGCGTCTGCGATAGACGCGAAGTTGGGCACCCATGAGTTACTTCTTCACCGCCGGTGCAACGTACTTAGTTACTTGCTCAGCTTCTTCGCCATCTAGAGCTTCTGCAGGAGCATCGTTAACTACGCTAGCAGCCGATGGCTTGAAGAGTTTCTTAAATGCAGCAACTGCTTCATCCATCTTTGCAATTGTGTCATCTTCCAAAACCTTAGTTTCAGAAATAACAGTAAAGATCTCTTTGCGCTCGCGCCCAATGAAATCAAGTAGTTCTAGTTCGAATCGACGAATGTCGGCAACAGCAACATCATCAAGACGACCTGATGTACCTGCCCAGATTGAAACGATCTGACGCTCAAGTGAGTACGGTGAGTACTGACCTTGCTTGAGAAGTTCAACCATTCGTGCACCACGCTCTAATTGAGCCTTTGATGCAGCATCTAGATCTGAACCGAACGCCGCGAAAGCTTCGAGTTCACGGAACTGTGCAAGGTCAAGACGCAAACGTCCAGCAATCTTCTTCATTGCCTTAGTCTGAGCAGATCCACCCACACGCGATACAGATACACCAACGTTAATCGCTGGACGAACGCCTGCGTTAAATAGATCTGTTTCAAGGAAGCACTGACCGTCTGTAATCGAAATTACGTTTGTCGGAATGAATGCAGAAACGTCATTTCCCTTAGTTTCAATGATTGGTAATCCAGTCATTGATCCGCCACCTAATTCATCAGATAGCTTTGCGCAACGCTCTAGCAAACGTGAGTGTAAGTAGAAAACATCTCCTGGGTACGCTTCGCGACCTGGTGGACGACGAAGTAGAAGTGAGACTGAACGGTATGCCTCGGCCTGCTTTGATAGATCATCAAAAACAATAAGAACGTGCTCGCCGTTATACATCCAGTGCTGACCAATTGCAGAACCTGTGTAAGGAGCTAGGTACTTAAATCCTGCTGGATCTGATGCAGGTGATGCAACGATAGTTGTGTACTCCATTGCTCCAGCTTCTTCGAGTGCACCCTTTACAGCTGCAATCGTTGAACCCTTTTGTCCAATAGCAACATAAATACATTTAACTTGCTTCTTCTTATCGCCTGTTTTCCAGTTTTCTTTCTGGTTAATAATTGTGTCTACAGCAATGGCTGTCTTTCCGGTTTGACGGTCACCAATAATCAACTGGCGCTGCCCACGACCAATCGCAGTTAACGCGTCAATTGCTTTGATACCGGTTGCAAGTGGCTCTTTAACAGGCTGGCGCTGAACTACAGAGGGAGCCTGAAGTTCTAGTGCACGACGCGCATCAGCTTTGATTTCACCCTTGCCATCAATTGGATTTCCGAGTGCATCAACAACTCGACCTAAGAAACCATCTCCAACTGGTACTGAGAGAATTTCACCAGTTCCTCTAACAGATGTTCCTTCACCAATTCCTTCGGTTCCACCCAAAATAACAACACCGATTTCGCGGACGTCGAGGTTGAGTGCAAGTCCTAACGTTCCGTTTTCGAAACGGAGCAACTCGTTTGCCATCGTTGATGGCAACCCTTCAACGCGAGCGATGCCATCGCCTGCTTGGCTAACAGTTCCAACTTCGTCGCGAGCTGCAACGCCTGGATCGTATGACTTAACGAAGTTCGCTAAGGCACCCTGAATCTCTTCAGGATTGATCTTTAGGTCTGCCATCTGTTTCTCCCTTTATTTGCTTCCGACTAGAGCACGTGCGGCTCCAGCCAAACGATTAGAAATTGATCCATCAACGATTTCATCTGCGAACTTCACTGAAACTCCCCCAATGACATGAGGATCGATTTCAATATTTATCCGAACAGGCTGTCCTACCTTGCTAGTTAAAGCAGTTGCCAAACGTGTTTGCTGATCTTGAGTTATTGGTGCTGCAACCTTAACCAGAGCGATTACTCGATTACGGCGCGCTGCCAAAGCCCATTGATAATCTGCAAAAGTAGCTTCGATGCTGCGCCCACGCCAAGAGTTGACCATGTTAGAGAGCAGTTTTGAAGTTGAATCTGATGCATTCTTTAAAATCTCTTGTGCAAGTTTTGATTTTGCTTGAACTGCATCTGACTTAAACGCTTTACGTAGTTCGGAAGAGTTTGTGATGGCATTAAAAACCACGAAAATTTCTTCTTCAACTCGGTCTAGTTCACCAGAGATATTGGCTGCTGATGCCTCCGCTTCAATTGCCAATTGCTCAACAACTTGTACTAAATCTTTAGCTCCAGACCAACGTAGCGCTGAAATCTCAGTCAATAAACCAAGAGCAGGCGCTCCCACCTTTGAAGCTAAAAGATCTTTTACAAACACACTCTTTGACTGTGCATCACGAGATGGATCAGTCAGTGCGCGGCGAACTGAGATGTTAGAACCTAAAACATCTGTAATAAAGAAAAGTTCAGAGCTCAATGTTGATGCGGCTTTTGCATCAACACCCTTTACTGCAGCATCAAGTGCAATGCGTGCAGCAACAAGTGAGGCCCTACTGCTGCCTCCGAGATGAGCTCTCATTTTTCTTTCCTTTCTTACTTGTTAAGTCTTACTTTGACTTCTCTAGATCTTCAAGAAAGCGATCAACTATTCGTGATTGACGCGCTTGATCATCAAGTGCTTCTCCCACAATCTTTGATGCCAGCTCAACAGCTAACGCACCAACTTCATTGCGAAGTGATGTAACTGCTTGTTGACGCTCTGCCTCAATCGATGCATGAGCAGATGCAGTAATGCGAGCTGCCTCTTCTTGCGCCTTTGCGCGAAGCTCTTCGATTATTGCAGCGCCCTGAACTCGAGCTTCTTCTCGAAGTGCTTGAGACTCAGACTGTGCCTTTGAAAGTTGCTCCTTGTACTGAACAAGTGCATCAGCAGCTTCTGCCTGTGCTTTTTCAGCACGTTCCATGCCACCTTGAATTGCTTCAGTGCGAGCTTTGAATGCCTTCTCGAACATAGGAACTACTTTTTTCAGCATTACAAAGTAGAGAAGTCCGAAGGCGATAAAACCGACGACTATTTCTGCTGAGTGCGGCAAAAGAGGGTTAGGTGCACCTTCTGCTGCAAGCAATGTATATGACATCTGAATTCCTCTAGTTAGTTATCGATGATTTATTAGAGAACGAATGCGAGTACGAGACCGAAGAGAGCCAAAGCTTCTGCCATAGCAAATCCAAGAAATGCGATTGGCTGTAGAACGCTACGTGCCTCTGGTTGGCGAGCTACACCGTTGATGTATGCCGCGAAGATCATTCCCACTGCTAGTCCTGGTCCAATTGCTGCAAGACCGTAACCGACGAGGTTGAGTGTGCCTGTCATTTTTCTTACCTTTCCGTTGGTATTTCTGTTTGGTGGTTGTAGTGCTATTTCCTTGCTGAGTTAGTGCTCATCGGCTAAAGCACCACCGATGTAAAGCGCAGTCAGCAAGGTAAAGATGTACGCCTGCAGACATTGGACTAAAAATTCGAAGAAAGTGATTGCAATACCAAATGCAAAAGCAAATGGGCTCACAAGCTTCAACCCGATAGCACCTTGCAGAAGGTGTTCTCCCCCAAGGATAAAAATCATGAGCAGGAGGTGACCAGCAAACATATTTGCAAATAAACGAAGTGAAATTGTCAGTGGGCGAACAATTAGGTAAGTCGCGATTTCAATTGGAGTAAGCAAAATGTATACAGGTTTTGGAACACCAGGCATAAAAAGAATGTCTTTGATGTATTTAAAGATTCCGTGGTGGCGAATTCCAACATAATGGAAAACTCCAAAAGTTATGATGCCAAGAACGTAGGCAAAGCTGATGCGTGACATCGTTGGGAATTGGATTAGTGGAACAATTCCAAAAATATTATTTGTCAGGATAAATACAAAGAGAGTGAATAGGTAAGGAACAAAGCGCATGAATTCATGCCCAATAATGTCTTTGCCTAAATCATTGCGAACATATGCATAAACCGACTCTCCAGCAAATTGGAGCTTTGAAGGAACAATTGATGCCTTACGAGATGCTGCGATGAAGAAAATTGAAATGATGATTACTGAAAAAATTACTAGAAAAATTGGCTTTGTTGTGAATTCGTTATCCCCAAAAATAGGAGGCAAAACAAAGTCTTTACTACTTGGGGGAATAAACTCGCCGCCTTCTGCACGAAAGCTAAACATCGAGCGCACGAAGACTCCTCAAGAATTATCGAAGGATTAAAGCTGGGATGAAGGGATGGGGATAATCTCTTCGGGACGTACCCTATTGTTTAAATCGGCGTTGTGAGAAATCCAAAACCTGTGAATAAAGGTCGAATTGGTCACCCTTCGCGACCAAATCTGAGCCAGACCAGATAAAGAGCAGCGCCCATGCCGAGTAGAAGGCCGATTGGCAAGAAATAGCCAGTCGCCAGCCACTTATCCAGACCCCAGCCGATCCCGCCCCAGAACAATGGTCCAGAGATTAGGTATCCAAGAATTGTCCAAGCGGCGCCCTCATTGATACGACTCATTTTTCTCCTTCTGACTCATTGCCTTGCTGGTTGCCGGAGTTAGAATTTCTTGCACCGGGTAGGGGTAAATGTATGCGCAATTTCGTATAACTCGCAATCTCACCACCTAGCCAACTGAGCGTGAGAAGAATTGCGGTCACACCAAAACTAGTGCGATTAATGCTCTCTCTATCTGTATATGTGGTCAGAAGCCAAAGAAAAACCCCTACAAACAACAGCTTGGTTGTATAGGAAAACAGAGCCAAACCCATAGTAGAGATTGGATCTAAATTTCTGGATATGCGAGAAACAAGAATCGTTATCGTGAAGAAAATTACAACAATAAATTGAGCAAGTAGTGCTCCTAAAAATCCGGGCAAGCCAGCGATGATTGCAGACAGTCCCATAGCTGCAACACCGGTCAATGCTGTGGGAATTACTGCACCTCGAAGTAGAGAGAGCTCAACATTTTCTTGTGTCATTTAACAGCCACCGCATTTTTCTTACCGCTTTTCATAACAAAAATACTTGAACCTAGAAAAACTATCACTGTGATCAGCGCGACCCACCATGGAGCAAATGCAAGCACCGTAACTGGAAATGCAATCGTTGCAGTCCATAAATATAAAATCAAAGCAGTTTTATTCGTTGAGTTTCCGGCGCTCAGTAGACGATGATGTAGATGTTCATTATCTGGAGCAAATGGTGATCTACCTGCTTTAACTCTGCGACCTACAGCAAGTAGTAAATCCAAGAATGGAATGGCAAGCACGGCAAATGGAAGTAGCAACGGTAGAAGTGTTGGCCCCAACGACTCTGCCGAAATTGCGTTGGGATCTACTTGACCAGTTAATGTAATTGCTGCAGCAGAAAGTAATAGCCCTAAAAACATAGAGCCGCTATCTCCCATAAAGATTTTTGCTGGATTTAAATTGTGAGGTAAAAACCCTAAGCAGATTCCCACAAGGACGGCCGTAGTAAGAGATGGAACACCTGCGCGACTAAAGCCATAGTCAACTGCTAATAGATATGCAAAGGCAAAAAAAGCTATGCCAGAAATTGCGACAATGCCTGCTGCCAGACCATCCATTCCATCAATAAAGTTAACTGCATTGATTACCACCAAGACGATGAGCACAGTCAGCAGTTGACCAATGCTTGGAGGTAGCGAGATGACTCCATTTATTGGAAGCCACAAAATCTGAATTCCATAAACAAGCAGGATGCCGGCAACAAAAACCTGACCTGCAAGTTTTGTTAGGGCATCCAGTTGAAAACGATCATCTGCCATACCCAGCAGAACTATTGCAGTTGAGGCAAGAAAGATTCCTAATGCTTCTTGGCCAAATGATTTTCCAACTAATGGAAGATGGTTAACAATTAAAAATGTTAAAGACATTGCAATCCACATGGCTACACCGCCCCAACGGGCAGTTGGCACGCTATGGATATCTCGATCTCGAACTGATGCCATGGCACCAAGTCGAATGGCTAACTTTCTAACAAAAGGAGTTATCAAATAACAAAGCGCAGCTGAAATCAGTAGCGTTATTAAGTACTCGCGCATTAAATTCTTTTATGCCTGGTAGATAGGAAAGCGAGCAGTCAGAGCATGAACTTCAGATTTGATTTCAGAGTGTGTTTTCTGATCATCAGTTTTAATGGCTCGAGAAATTAGAGATGCAATTTGTTTCATCTCTTCAACACCCATGCCTTGAGTTGTAGTAGCAGGTGAACCAACACGAATACCACTTGTGATGCCTGGCTTTTCTGGATCGTATGGAATTGAATTCTTATTCATGACGATACCAGCAGCCCCGCAACGTTCATCGGCAACTTTGCCATTAACGCCAGTGCTACGAATATCCATGAGTGCTAAGTGAGTCTGTGTACCACCAGAAACTGCGCGCATTCCTTCATCTTCAAGTGCTGCAGCTAATGCTTGCGCATTCACGATTACATCTTTTGCATACTTTTGGTATGCCGGGGTTGCACACTCAGCTAAGGCAACTGCTTTTCCGGCAACAGCAGACATGATTGGTCCACCCTGCATACCTGGAAACACTGCTTTATCAATTGCAGCTGCATGCTCTTCCTTGGCCAAAATCATTCCACCGCGAGGTCCACGCAAAACTTTGTGTGTAGTAAATGTGACAACGTCAGCATAAGGAACAGGTGACGGTATCGCTTTACCTGCGACAAGACCAATGAAGTGCGCTGCATCCACCCACATCATTGCGCCAACTTCATCGCAGATTTCTCGGACTTTTGCAAAATCAACAAGTGATGGATAAGCCGTTGCACCCGAACAGATCATTTTTGGTTTTGTTTTTTTCGCTATCTCGCGCAATTCGTCATAATCGATTAATTCATTATCTTTTCTAACGCCATATGATTCAACGTTAAACCACTTGCCAGAAAAGTTAACTGGCGAACCATGAGTTAAGTGCCCGCCATGTGCAAGAGACATTGCTAGAACTGTGTCACCTGGCTTTGTGAATGCCTGATAAACAGCGATGTTTGCTGAGGCACCTGAGTGAGGTTGAACATTTGCATGCTCTGCGCCGAATAAAGATTTAGCACGATCAATTGCAAGGTATTCGGCTTTATCTACTTCTTCGCAACCTCCGTAATAACGCTTTCCTGGATAACCTTCAGCATATTTGTTAGACAATGTTGAACCTAAAGTGGCTAACACTGCGCGGGATGTGAAGTTCTCCGATGCAATCAATTGAAGATTAGTTTGTTGACGCTTAAGTTCGGAAAGTAAGACAGCGGCGATCTCAGGATCTTGAGAAGTTAATAGATTGAAATCGGGGCCGTAGAAGGTTTCAGACATGGACAAACCCTACAACGATGAGCCCAACCACGCCTGTTGCCACCAGGTTCACCCTAAATTTGGAACAATCTTTTTGATGTCGACACGAGAGATTGCACCCTCACGTAGCAAGCGAACACCTGTTTCATCTGCCTCCACAATGGTCGATGGTGCTGATTTTCGTAACTTCCCATTGTTGAACTTAATTGCTAAATCCGTTTCCATCACAAGTACTTCATCCAGCGTCAAAGGATTGGGTAAACCTTTTCTTGCTGCACTTGCAATTGCAAGTGGACCAGTGTGAGCTGTTAACGCTTTAGCAAATGCAGCTCGCGGAACTCGCACACTTACACGATCTAATTTATTTGCATCTCCTAGATCCCAACTCAACCCTTCATAGGGACGCAGATTTAGTGAAAGCATTCCTGGCCAAAACTTTTTCATTAATGCTTTTATCTCTGGCGTTATTTCGCGAATAATGCCATCTGTAGTTTTTGCTGAACCAACAATCACTTGGGCAGCTGTAAAGATTGAATCTCCGCGCAGTACGTGCATTGCGCGAACTGTGTCTGCTCTAAATGCATCACAGGCAAAGGCGTAACTGTTTTCCATTGGAATTGCGATGATGTAACCATCCGCAATTGCTTTTGCGGCATTGCTGACATGGCGTCCAAGTTCGCCTTTTTTTAAATCAACTTTTTTTGCCATGGCTACCTCCTCACCGCACTAGACCAACGTGGTCGGCCCACTAGGTCATCATGGCTGGCTACTTCAGAAAAATCCACATCTAAAAGCTTGGCGATTTCTGCCACTTGATCTTCTCCGTGTTCAATGACTAAAACACCTTGGGGTTTGAGAAGTCGTGCCGCTGCGTTAATGAACAACTGTGGGATTTCTAAACCTGTTGGTCCTCCAAATAATGCAACGTGAGGTTCAAATGCTTCGACATCTCGTGGAAGTTTTTGCCTCTGTGGAATGTATGGAGGATTTGCAATAACAACATCACATTTAATTCCAGGAAGCACATCTGCAACATCACCCTCAACAACTCGAACATTTTCTGAAATAACTGAGACGTTTTTCTTGAGCCAGATGAGGGCCTCTGGAGATTTTTCAACTGCAATCACGCGAGAGCCTGGCGCCTCGGTTGCAATTGCAAGAGATAAAGCACCAGAACCCGCACCAAGATCAACAACACTGACAGGTTGTGGAAGGTTTTTTATATGTTGCAAAACCGCTTCAACTAAAAGCTCTGACTCAGGACGAGGAACAAGTACGCCAGGACCAACCTGAATATCTAAATGCCTAAATGGTGCGGTACCAGTTAAGTATTGCAAAGGTTCAAAATTTAGTCGGCGATCTAGCAAATCAAAGAACTGTTCTTCAAGTATGTTTTGATCAGAAAATCCAAGCAATGTTGCTTCAAGCACAACTGGGTTATGAAGATCCATGCGAGTTAAACCTAAAATGTGAGCAAGTAAATGCTCTGCATCAACTTCAGAGATATTTGATTCGTTCAATTGCGCTTTTGCAGCTCGCAAGATTGACTTAATCTCCATGGTTAATTGGCGTTTGCTAAGCGCGCAGCCTTATCTGCATCTAGCAACGTTTGAATCATGTCATCTAAATCGCCATTAAGGACCGCGTCAAGGTTATTTGATTTGTAGTTGACTCGGTGATCACTAATTCGATTTTCTGGAAAGTTATATGTGCGAATTCGTTCTGAGCGATCTACGGTACGCACTTGGCTTTTTCGTTCCGCAGATGCTGCTGCATCGGCTTTTTCCTGTGCATCCGCCAACAAGCGCGCACGTAGAATTCGAAGAGCAGACTCTTTGTTTTGTAGCTGACTCTTCTCGTTTTGACAAGAAACTACGATTCCAGTTGGTACGTGCGTTAATCGAACGGCAGAATCTGTTGTGTTTACAGATTGACCACCTGGTCCAGAAGAGCGATAAACATCTACACGTACATCTTGCATGTTTAACTCAACATCAATTTCTTCGGCTTCAGGCAAGATCAATACACCTGCAGCTGATGTGTGAATTCGTCCCTGACTTTCAGTCTCCGGAACGCGTTGAACACGGTGTACTCCACCTTCAAATTTTAGGCGTGCATATGGGGATTCACCTGGAGCTGCTGTTCCCTTTGATTTAACGGCAACAGAGATATCTTTGTAACCGCCCATTTCACTTTCGGTTGCATCGATTACTTCTACTTTCCAATTGCGTTTTTCTGCATAGCGCATATACATGCGAAGTAGATCGCCTGCAAACAAAGCAGACTCATCTCCCCCGGCTCCGGCTTTAACTTCTAAGATCACATCACGATCATCATTTGGATCTCGTGGCAAAAGCAGTTCTTCTAATTTTTCTGCAGCTTTATCGCGCGCAGCTTCAAGTGCAGGGATCTCTGAGGCAAACTCTGGATCAACGCTAGCTAACTCTGCCCCAGCAACTAGATCATCTTCTGCAGATTTCCATGCTTTAAAGCCTGCAACAACTGGTCCAAGCTGCGCGTATCGGCGACCAAGTTTGCGTGCATTTGCTTGATCTTCGTGAATAGATGGATCAGCCATCTTTGCTTCAAGTTCGGCGTACTCACGAACCATTTCATGTGCCGAAGCAAAACGATCA
>Ga0208788_1000789_pt1 | contig 15421 bp, 13 predicted proteins | sample Wag4_2014_7_11_3_FD_187363 | JGI IMG/M metagenome (GOLD analysis project Ga0208788, IMG submission 187363) | Fresh water mixed with fracking chemicals microbial communities from Ohio, USA - Utica-2 Time Series FC 2014_7_11 (SPAdes) (version 2) ...
TGGTGCCCCATGCTCTCAGGCACCACCGACACTCAGCGATCGAGCTGGTTGCCCGGATGTAACTTGTGGTGGATCATGTTGACGAGCGCCGCGGCGCTTACCAACGCGATGATGATCAAGCTAATGCCCGCGGCGTAGACCCCGACGCCAGCCCAGCCGGCAGCGCCAGTCGGATTCAGAAACGCGTAGGGGTACCAGCCGGTGAGGTAACCCCTCGTCAGAGTCAAGCCAAACCACAGCGCCGGAAAGATGATTCCAGTAATCATGGTCCAGCCTGGAAGCTTGTGGCGGTGGGGGTTGATGACCCAGTCCAGAGCAAAATAGAGCGGAATCCATACGTGAGTGATTTCGTTGGGCCACTGAATGGGCGACGCGTATGAGCCTTCCGCACCGGGCAGATCTCGCAACAGAGCGTTGTAGATGGCTCCCGTGATAATCGAGTAGGCGACGAAGTTTGCCCGAAGAGCGGCAATTCCCGCTGAGTCCCTGGCGGTCTGCAGGCCCACAATTCCAGTCAGGACCAGCACGAAGATGTTGGCCAGGCTTGTCTGAATCGTGAAGTAGGAGAAGTAACGCTCCGGAACAAAAGCATCGTTGAGCACCAGATCGGTGATTTGAACGGTAAGAGCGGCGATTACCGCGGTGGCGGCAAGAAAGTTGAGCAACGCCAAAAACACCCGATAACCGGAAGGGGCGCCCACCACGGGTCGCGCTTGATACGTATCGCGCACGATTGGACTATAACGCGAACTGGGGTACGAGCGTGTAACGGATACCCTGTCCCTGTGTTTGATGTCGCCGTAACCTACATCCTCCGCGACAACCTCGGTGTCGCCGAAGTGTTGCTCGGGGAGAAGCTACGGGGCCTAGGCGCTGGGAACATTGTGGGTCCTGGAGGCAAGGTCGAAGAGGGAGAAACCCCTGAAGAGGCGGCAATTCGTGAGGTGCGCGAAGAAGTCGGCTTGGTAATCGAGTCCCACGCGCTCAGCCCGCTCGCGCGTATCCACTACCCATTTCTCCATCGAGAGAATCTCTCGCAGCGTTCGTTTGTCTTCTCGGCGCAGACATTCTCTGGAGAAATCCGGGATTCTGGTGAACTGGTCGCCTCATGGTGGCCGGTGGAGAAGATTCCCTACGAACGGATGTGGTCAGATGCGAAACTCTGGTTACCACGCGCGCTCTCGGGGCAGTTCATTGACGCGACTGTCGTCATCGGAGAGAACAATGAGGTGCTCTCCCACGACTGCTAAGCACCCGGGCTAGCAGCCGAGTTAGCGCTCTGGTCGCGGATGAGAAGGAGCCAATCGCGTAGGGCCTGCGTGGAGACACAGTCGATGCGGTTGTAGTGCAGAATTCTGTCTTTGACATCTCGAGCGTCGTCGTAACGCCCGCCCTCTCGTTCGGCCACATAGTCAACAAAAGCGGCGACTGACTCACCACCGCCGGCGATTCCGGTTCTCGTGCCCGCTGGGAAATAGAGCGACTCCAGCGCTTTGAGGGAATAGCTGGGCAGACCGATAGTGTAGTGCAGAATTCCGTCTTTGATATCTCGAGCGTCGTCGTAACGGCCGCCCTCTCGTTCGGCCACATAGTCAACAAAAGCTGCGACTGACTCACCACCGCCGGCGATTCCGGTTCTCGTGCCGGCTGGGAAATAGAGCGACTCCAGCGCTTTGAGGGAATAGCTGGGCAGACCGATAGCCACCCCCTTCGTCACCACCGGGTAGAGGTCAATCAAGACCCGCTTGATCAACCACTCAACACGGTCACCCTCGACGCGGTGGCGCCTCACCAGAGCGTTCAGCTTTGTCCTCTCGTAGGGCGCGTAGTGGTAGACGTGCATGTCCGGGTGGGCAGCGTGACGCTCTGTCATGAGTGCGCAGAACCTCTCCAAGGCACTCTTTTCCTCGTCGAAGGTCTCAGCCCACAGGGGCAAGAAACCTTCCTGACCGAGGCCTTCGCCCCACATGCCAAAGAGATACTCGATGCCAAACCACACGGCGTCGTCGCCCTGCGAGAGGCTAGAGCGCCCTCGGCCGTCGCTGTCACATTCCTGGTAGTTCGGGTCTCCCTCAAAGTCGAAGAACACATCCCCGGGGCTGGGGGCAGGGATGTTGTCAAGGATTTTCGGCGAGAGAATTTCCCACGCCGGCGTCCCCTCGGGGTGGGTGAGCGTGGCGTGCTGCAGGGAGGCCTGCAGGTGCAACTGGGCCACGGTGTCTGGGCTGATCCCCGATGTTCGGCGGAGAACCTCCTGCCGGGAAGCGTTAGCGAAATCTGTCATTGTGGTGAACCCAGCGACGCGCAGTTTTGATCGTTGTGCCGCGCGGATCTTCGCGATCTGAAACAGGTCATCGTTGAGGTGAATTTGATCGCGCAGTTTTGATCGTTGCGCCGCGCGGATCTTCGCGATCTGAAACAAGTCATCGTTGAGGTGAATTTGCTCACGGCACGCGGGGCAGTTTTTTGTTCCACACGCCACGTAGCGCTCGTCTGCCCAGGGCACCGGGAGCGGATCGCTCTGGCGCTCGGCCATCAGCGCAAGGAGAGTCGAGCGAGCATCCCAATAGTTCGGCAGTAGCTCCGTCACATCGTGAATGCTGTGGGTGCCATCGCCCAAGATGAGTCGCACTTCGGGGGAGACGGGAACCTCAAGAAGGTTCAGTTGATCCACGTAGGCTGCGAGTTGGATGAGCGCTGCGTCTTTAGCGCTCCTCGCTAGTTTCGAATCCCAGACCTCCCAGCCATTCTCGCCCCGAACCAGAAAATCGGCGAAGCCTTGGAAGCCAACCGGAAACGACGTGTTCTGCAGGGAGGGTTGGTAGAGCACGCCCTGAAAAATCGCGTCCACCTGGGAGCCAAGCGCCAGGTGAGTCTGCCTGGCAGCCAGTCCAATGTTCGACCGCCAGGCTTGCGCGTCACCACCGGAGACATCTCTGTCGAAAGAGATTTCGAGGGTGGAGTGGAGAGAATCCTTCAACAGAGCCCATTGGCGAGCTTCGTGCTGAAGCCCAAGCCTGGCCACCAGGTCCATCATCGGATCCTCGAGCTTGGGGACAGTGACACCCTTGTTGAGCTTCTCGTCCATGATCCTGGCGACACGCCACGGGCACTGCTCAAGTGACGTGAGGTCACTCGCGGAGATTACCCATGTGCCATCGCCCAGTAGCTGCATGGCTGGAGCCTAACCCTGATCTCTGAAGGCGACTAAATCATGCCCAGTTCGGTGAGCTTCTCATTGAGAAGGGGATTACTCGGCTCGGTGAGGACTGAGCCGTCCGGGAAGCGCAGGACCGGAATGTTCGGGCGGCCACTGAGCTCAATGGCGGTGTTCTTGTCATGGTCGCTGGCATCGATGTCGTGGTAGGTGAAGTCCACACCGTAGTGCTCGAGCAACGCCTGCGCGCGCCGGCAATCGCCACACCACGAGGCGCCGTAGAAATCAATGGTTGCGGATTCGCTGGACATAAAGAGTCTCCTTAGGTTCGACACCAGATGGGTGGGAATGAATTCATCGTAGCGATGACTTCCCTTTACTCACCACCTCCTACACTCGTAGGGGAAGCTCTCCCGATCACACAGCAAGGTGAGGTCATGTTTCACACCACCGGCCCAGGCCCATCCATTCGAGGTGAGGGCGATGACAGTGCCACTTACCGCCCCGGCATGGGCGAGTATCTCGTCGGGGAAGAGGTGCCTATGCGCACCGAATCAGACTCGCTCGGCACCAGGCAGGTTCCCGCGGATGCCTACTGGGGTATTCACACAGCCAGAGCCCTGGAGAACTTTCCGATTACCCGGAGAGCGATATCCAATTACCCAGACTTGATCCGCGGGATGGCGCGGGTGAAGCAGGCCGCAGCGCGGGCCAACCGGGACATTGGCGTTCTGGACCCTGACAAGGCGGCCATCATTGATCAGGTTTGCGAAGAACTCTGGGCTGGGCAGTGGCACGAGCAATTCGTCCTCGGCGCTGTTCAGGGAGGTGCTGGCACATCCACCAACATGTGTGCCAACGAGGTGATTGCTAATCGTGGGCTCGAAATCATGGGTTTCCACAAGGGTGAGTACCAGCACCTCCACCCCATCGATGACGTCAATCGGTCACAAAGCACCAACGACGTCTACCCCACAGCAATTAAGCTCGGCATGGTGCTCGGCGTTCAGCGCCTCTTCGAGGAGCACCGTCTTCTGGCAGATTCTTTTCTTGCCAAGGGTCGAGAGTTTGGCGAGATTCTGAAGGTCGGTCGGACACAGCTTCAGGATGCAGTGCCCATGACTCTCGGCCAAGAGTTCAGTGGCTTCGCGACCACGCTGCGCGAAGATCACGACCGAATCAAAGAAACCATCCCGTTCCTGTGTGAAATCAACCTGGGGGCGACAGCAATTGGCACCGGAATTACTGCCGACCCTCGCTATCCCGAGGCGGTGAGGGCGCACTTGGCTGAACTGACCGGGCTTGATATTCGGACCGCCCCGGACCTGATCGAAGCCACCAGCGATGCTGGAGTCTTTATGACGCTCTCTGGCACGCTCAAGCGCGCAGCCGTGAAGCTCTCCAAGATTTGCAACGACCTGCGCCTGCTCTCTAGTGGGCCCCAGGCGGGCTTTGGAGAAATCAACTTGCCTGCTCGGCAGGCGGGCTCGTCGATTATGCCCGGCAAAGTCAACCCGGTGATCCCCGAAGCGGTTAACCAAGTGGCCTTCGCAATCATCGGAGCCGATGCCACGGTCACCGCGGCGGCTGAGGCTGGGCAGTTGCAGCTCAATGCTTTTGAGCCGATCATTGCAGCGTCCATTTTGCAATCCGTGGTGTGGCTCACGAATGGTTGTCGAACCCTGCGGGTCAACTGTGTGGACGGGATTACCGCCAACGTCGAGCACCTCCACAACCAGGTGGAGGCGAGCGTGGGCGTCGTGACAGCCCTCACTCCCTACATTGGCTACGAGAAAGCTGCGGTGATTGCTCATGAGGCGCTTGCCGGCAAGGGGACTGTCCGCGAACTGGTGGTTGCCCAAGGTTTGATGGCCGCCGATGAGCTCGATCGGGTGCTCTCGCCGGGTCGACTCAGCGGGTTGACCCTTGGCACCAACGCGATTGTTCTTCCCACGGCGACTGCCGAGAGCGAACCCGGGGCTTAGTAGCCTCGCCGCCCAGTGGCGGGGCTTTGCCTCCGGCGCTTCTGAGCGGCGAGTAACTTATGCACATCGTGTCAAAGGCTCTCCGGGGCATGCAACCCTTTTTGGTTACACCTTGGTAACAAGCTGACTATCGGCCAGCGCTCCAAACTGCTAGGGTCGACGCTTGTGCCGTGTAACGGCCGCGGAAATAAGTGCCCTGCCACCGGGTGGAGCGCCGCGCAGCGAGATAACAGAAGGAGAGCTGACATGTCTATTACCCAAGAAGCCAAAAACAAAATTTTGGCTGATTTTGCTACGCACCCTGGTGACACCGGTTCTCCCGAGGTTCAGATCGCGTTGATGTCACACCGCGTCACCGAGCTCACCGAGCACTTGAAGACCCACAAGCACGACCACCACTCGCGTCGTGGCCTGTTGCTGATGGTCGGGCGCCGTCGCCGCTTACTGGGTTACCTTCAGGGCATCGACATTGAGCGCTACCGTGCGCTGATTGAGCGCCTCGGTCTTCGCCGCTAAGTTCAGGATTCTGCGCGATACCCCGCGCTGATGCGCGGGGTATCGCGCTTTAGGGCATAACGCGGTACCCTAAGGAGTCCGCTTGTAGCGGTCGTCTAACTGAATATGGCTCTCTACTCATGTAGGTGGGCCAGGAGCTGGTCACCGGTGGTGGTCTACTGTCCAGGGGACAGTGCACTTCTACTGTTGGCCAGAAACAGGCCCCACATCTTTGTGCGGCGTATCTTCCTGCTTACTCACTGCGTAGCGCGCCTCCGCCATCTGCCGATACGGCGTGGTGGCTTTCACCGATGTATAAGGAGAAGTGTCCTCAATGGAGGGTCCAGAAATTAAGTTCGCCGAAGCCGTGATCGATAACGGTAAGTATGGCAAGCGCGTTGTGCGCTTCGAAACGGGCCGTTTGGCCCAGCAAGCACAGGGTGCGGTTGCCGCATACCTGGATGAAGAGACGATGTTGCTCTCAGCAACCAGTGCCAGCAAGAGCCCCAGAGAGGGGTTTGACTTTTTCCCCCTGACTGTCGACGTTGAAGAACGTTCGTATGCAGCAGGAAAGATTCCAGGCTCGTTCTTCCGTCGTGAGGGTCGCCCCTCGACCGAGGCCATCCTGGTCTGTCGTCTCATTGACCGGCCTCTGCGCCCATCCTTCGTGGATGGTCTTCGCAACGAGGTTCAGATCGTAATCACGGTGTTGTCGATGGCCCCCGATGAGTTCTATGACGCTCTGGCCATCAACGCCGCAAGCGCATCAACCCAAATCTCCGGCCTGCCCTTCAGCGGCCCGATTGCTGCGGTTCGCCTCGCGTTGATCGGTGACCAGTGGGTTGCCTTCCCCAAGCACAGCCAGCTTGCTGACGCTGTCTTTGACATCATCGTTGCGGGTCGCGTCGTCACGGCCGCCGATGGCTCAGAAGATGTCGCCATCATGATGGTGGAAGCAGAAGCCACCGAAGTCAGCTGGAACCTGATTCAGGCCGGCGCCACCAAGCCCAATGAAGAGGTTGTCGCACGGGGTCTCGAGGCCGCCAAGCCTTTCCTGAAAGCGTTGGTCGAGGCTCAGGCGAAGCTTGCCAAGCAGTCCGCCAAAGAGGTTGAAAACTATCCCGTCTTCTCCGACTACACACCCGAGGTGTTGGCAGCAGTCGACGCTCTGGCTGCGAAAGAACTGGCCAGTGTCTACCAGATCGCGGACAAGCAGGAGCGCCAGAATGCCGATGACGCACTCAAGGCTCGCGTGAAAGAAGATATTGCCAAACAGGTCGAGGCGGGTTCGCTTGCCGCGGACGCCAACACAATGGTGTCCGCTGCCTACAAGTCGGTCACCAAGCGCGTCATGCGCACCCGTGTGCTGACCGAGGGGATTCGTATCGATGGCCGTGGAAAGTCAGACCTTCGGGTGATCGATGCCGAGGTCGACGTGATTCCTCGCGTTCACGGTTCTGCACTGTTCCAGCGCGGTGAGACTCAGATCCTGGGTGTGACCACTCTGAATATGTTGAAGATGGAGCAGCAGATTGACTCGCTCGCTCCGGTGAAGTCCAAGCGCTACATGCACCACTACAACCTGAATATGTTGAAGATGGAGCAGCAGATTGACTCGCTCGCTCCGGTGAAGTCCAAGCGCTACATGCACCACTACAACTTCCCGCCCTACTCGACTGGTGAAACCGGTCGGGTGGGCACCCCAAAGCGTCGTGAAATTGGACACGGCTTCCTGGCAGAACGTGCACTCGTGCCCGTGTTGCCAAGCCGTGAAGAGTTCCCCTACGCAATCCGTCAGGTCAGCGAAGCGCTCGGCTCGAACGGGTCGACCTCGATGGGCTCGGTGTGTGCATCGACTCTCTCGATGCTGAACGCCGGTGTCCCCCTCAAGGCTCCGGTTGCCGGTATCGCCATGGGTCTCATCTCTGATGAGGTGAATGGCGAAATGCGCTACGCAGCCCTGACCGACATCTTGGGCGCTGAGGATGCTCTCGGTGACATGGACTTCAAGGTCGCTGGCACCAGCGAGTTTGTGACCGCCATTCAGCTCGACACCAAGCTTGACGGTATTCCCGCGAGCGTTCTTGCTGGTGCACTGACTCAGGCCAAGGAAGCGCGTATGCATATCCTCGGTGTGATGAACCAGTCCTCGGTGTGATGAACCAGGCAATCGACGCTCCGGACGAGATGGCACCGACGGCTCCTCGAGTCATCACGGTCCAGATCCCCTCTGACAAGATCGGCGAGCTGATTGGGCCTAAGGGCAAGACCATCAACGCCATCCAGGACGAGACCGGTGCCGACATCTCGATCGACGATGACGGCACGGTCTATATCGGTGCCGTGGATGGCGACAGTGCTGAGGCGGCTCGTGCTCGCGTCAACGCGATCGCCAACCCCGTCAACCCCGAGGTGGGGGAGCAGTACCTCGGTACTGTCGTCAAGCTGGCAACCTTCGGCGCATTCGTGTCGTTGGTTCCTGGCAAGGATGGCTTGCTCCACATCTCTGAGGTTCGCAAGCTTGCCGGTGGCAAGCGAGTGGATGACGTTGAGACCGTGTTGTCAGTCGGCCAGAAAATCCTGGTGGAGATTACCAAGATTGATGATCGCGGCAAGCTCTCGCTGTCACCTGTTCTGGCCGAGGGCGCTGAAGGCGCCTCCACGGCTGACGGGGAAGACTCCGAAGACTAAGTAGCCCCAGTCGTGTGGCCGGTACCCCAGGGTGCCGGCCACACGTGTTTGTGAAACACGACAGTGATGAATAATTAAACCGCTGTAAACTCTTGGTCTCTAGCATACCTCCTCAAAGTTGGACTTTTTATTTATTTATCACACTTGAAATTCTCAATCCCACTATTTGTGCTGGGGTGCCGTGGATTATGGCGGGAAGAAAATTCCACCGGAGGTTGAGTGTTTGTGTAGCAAATTGGGAAGCCCGGGAGTAGCGTAAGCGTTGCTACGGGAGGGTCTAGGCCTTCTTGGAGTTAGGGGAACACTCCCCGACCACCCACCGACGGTTCCGTCGCGGCGGCGGGCGGATAGTAGAAACATTTCAAGGGAGAACCATGGATCTGCTTGTTATTACTCAGGCATTCTTCATGCTCGGCTTCGTCGCTATGGCGGCGGGCACGCTTTACTTCGTTTTGGAGAGAGGCGACCTCAAGCCCGAGCACCGCATTGCCGCAACCTATGCGGGAATCATCACCTTCATTGCAGCAATCATGTACTGGATCATGACCGACATTGTCGGCTTCTTTGACCAGAGTGCCGGCGAAGTTGGCGCAACAATGCCATACCGCTACATTGACTGGCTGCTCACCACTCCGCTGCTGTTGGTGGAGTTTGGTCTGATCGTCGCCATTGCTGGCGCCGCGACCAAGGGCTTCGTGTCCCGCCTGGTTATCGCTGACATCATCATGATTGTCACCGGTTACCTTGGTGAGGTTGGCATGGAAGGCGAAGTTGCCACCATCGTGTGGTTCGTCATTTCCTCGCTGGCTTGGTTGTACATCGTTTACGCAGTGTTCCAGGTCAAGCTCGATGGCATGCCTGCGTACGCTGCTAGCGCCGTCAAGATCATGCGCCGCTTCGTGATGTTCGGTTGGGCAATTTACCCAATCGGCACCGCAATCGAAGAGTTCATGAAGCTCAGCGGTGCTGACGTCAGCGCTGCCGTTGCTATCGCCGCGATTGTGTACGTCATTGCTGACGTGCTCAACAAGGTGGGCTTCGGTATGGTTGCCGTCAACGCAGCCAAGAAGGCCTAGTCCTTCCAGGAAGTTAGTCTGTGGCCCGGCTCGAAAGAGCCGGGCCACAGCGTTTAACGGCCCAGGGATGCGCCTGGCCAAAGCGCTAGGGTAGAGGACCTATGAGTCCTGCAATTGAGTTTGATCTCCACACCCCCGAGCTGTCCTTTCTCTCCAGCGGTGGAGCCAGGGTCTCTCGGACTATTCACCCCAGTGGTCTGCGTATTCTCACGGAGGAAGTGCCGGGCGCTCACAGCACCTCTCTAGGGTTTTGGATTGCGGTGGGCTCTCGTGATGAAGATGACGTCGCCTATGGCTCCACACACTTCCTCGAGCATCTGTTGTTCAAAGGCACCTCGACCAGAAGCGCACTCGATATCGCCATTGCCTTTGATTCTGTGGGCGGCGAGCACAATGCCCTCACTGCCAAAGAACACACCTGCTACTACGCGAAGGTTCAAGACAGCGATGTGAACATGGCCATCGACGTCCTCGCCGACATGATTGCCGATTCCGTGATTGACCCCCACGAATTTGAGGTCGAGCGGCAGGTCATTCTGGAAGAGCTCGCGATGGCTGATGATGATCCCAGTGATGTCGCTCACGAGCGCATCGCCGAGCTCGTGCTTGGAGACCATGCTTTGGGTCGCCCGATTGGTGGAAACCCCGAGACGATCAAGGCCTCGGAGCGTGCGTCGGTGCTCCGCCACTACGACACCTACTACCGAGCGCACGAACTGGTGGTGAGCGCCGCCGGCTCTCTCAAGCACGCAGATATTGTGGCGCGCGTCCTGTCTGCTCTGGGGCGCTCGGGATGGAATCTCGCAGACGCCTCTGCACCCGCTGCGAGGCGAGCGGTGGACGGCGTTGCGGTTGCTGACACTCCTCGCTCCCGGGTCATCGTGAGGCCCCTCGAGCAGGCTGTGGTCGCCCTGGCCACGCCGGGTCTTCGAGCCACGGACGAGCGCCGCCACGTGATGTCGGTCCTGAGCTCATGCCTCGGAGGAGGTATGTCGTCGCGATTGTTCCAGGAAATTCGAGAGAAGCGCGGGCTTGCCTACTCGGTGTATGCCTTTGCAAGTAGCTATGCCGATGCCGGAATGTTCGGAATGGCTGCTGGCACCTCGCCCTCAAACGCCAAGCTCGTGGCTGAGCTTCTTCGTGGCGAGCTCGTAGCACTCGCACAGTCGGGCATTACTGAGGACGAAAGACTGCGCACGATTGGTAACCTCTCAGGCTCTTCCGCTCTGGCGTTGGAGAGCATGGAAACCCGAATGATGCGACTGGGGCGCTCTGAGCTGACGACCGGTGAGTACGTTGACCGCGAGGAGGGCTTGGCACGCCTCGCGCGTGTCAGCACTGACGATGTTCAAGCCCTCGCCCGTCACCTTGTGAACAGTCCGCTGAGTGCTGTTGTCGTGGGTGCAGTGAAAGATGACATAGTGGACGGGGTTGTTGCCCCGGGGAACATCTCCGCTTAACCCGGGCGCTAATCCTCGGCCATCTGTGGTCGTTACGGTGGGGCCACAAGCAGTTGTCAGGAGTTCGTGTGTCTAGGTATGTCTACCTTGTTCGTCACGGGGAGCAAGTTGATGCCGAATTTGGCCTGCCGGATGGGCCACTGAGCGAACGCGGACGGGCTCAGGCGGTGCACCTGGCTGACCGCCTCTCCGGCATCCAATTTGATGCCGCCTATACGTCTCCGCTCCAGAGGGCAATCGAGACGGCCAGTGTGATCACCGAGCGTTTGGGCATGCCGGAGGCTGAGCCCAATGCTCTGCTCATGGACTGCATTCCCGCGGGGCCCACTGCTGATATGCCCTCCGTGTTTGAGCCCTTCTATGGCTCTATCTCTGAGGAACAACTAGTCGCCGGCGAAGCCCAGATGGCTGATGCCACGGCTGAATGGCTTGCCCCCTCTCGGGATGACCGCCACGATTTGCTGATAACTCACAACTTTGTTATCGCCTGGTTCGTGCGCGAAGTGTTTGGGGCCAGCGCTTGGCGATGGCTTGGAATCAACCAGGCACACTGTGGTTTGACCATCATTAGGGTCCGCACGGCCAAGCCACCGGTTTTGCTGACCCACAACGATTTGGGACACTTGCCCCCGGCGCTTCGCACCGGTCTCCCGGAGGGGCAGCCCGTCTAATCGAGCTGCCCACGCCGTGGTGGTCCTGCCTAGACTGGGGGAGTGAATTTCGATCAAGCACGCGCCCGCGCAGCTGAACTCACCGCGGCGATTCTTGATCTTCAGGATGCTTACTACCGCAAGGATGCGCTACTTGTTTCGGATGCCCAGTATGACGAGCTCATGGCCGAGCTCGAGGCGATCGAGCGAGAGTATCCAGAGCTTCAGGGGGCAGACTCCCCGACCCAAGCCGTGGGCTTTGGTCGCGGAGAGCTCTTTTCCCCGGTTGTTCACGCGCAGCGGATGTTCAGTCTTGACAATGTCTTCGACGACGAGGAAATGGCGCTCTGGGTTTCGAAAATAACCGCGTCTTTTCCGCAGGCGCAGTTCTTGTGTGAACTGAAGATTGACGGGCTAGCACTGAATCTGAGATACCAGCAGGGCAGGCTCGTCTCCGCTGCCACACGGGGTGATGGGGTCACCGGGGAAGACGTCACGGACAACGCACTCTTGGTGCCGGGTATTCCCCGAGTGTTGGACGGGGTCGGTCACCCGGAGCTGGTCGAAGTCCGGGGTGAAGTGTTTTTCCCCATTGACGCTTTTGAGTCCCTCAACGCCCGACAAGGCGCTGCCGGGGAGAAGGTGTTCGCCAATCCCCGCAATGCCGCATCTGGCACGCTGCGACAAAAGAGTGAGGGCAAAAAAGACGTCCAGTTGAGCCTGATGCGTGAGCGCCTCGCCGATCTCTCCATGATTGTCCACGGGATTGGCGCCTGGGATAGTCCCCCGGTGACCACCCAGAGTGGGGTTTATGAGCTGCTGCGCACCTGGGGGTTGCCCGTCTCCACCGCTGCCACAGTTGTGGATTCCCACGATGGGGTTCATAAGTTCATTGCCCACTACGCCGCCCACCGTCACAGCGTGGTGCACGAAATTGATGGCGTGGTGGTCAAGGTTGACCAGTTCGCTCTCCAGCGCGAACTGGGGGAGACCTCGCGCGCACCGCGCTGGGCGATTGCCTACAAATACCCGCCCGAACAGGTCACCACAAAGCTTCTCGACATCGTTGTCAGTGTTGGACGCACGGGGCGCGCAACCCCCTACGCGGTCCTTGAGCCAGTGCGGGTTGCCGGAAGTGAAGTGGAGCGCGCCACCCTTCACAACCAGGACGTGGTGAGGGCAAAAGCCGTCTTGATTGGTGACACGGTCGTGATTCGCAAGGCCGGTGATGTGATTCCAGAAATCTTGGGCCCCGTCGTCGAGGCGCGCGATGGCACCCAGCGCGAATTTGTGATGCCGACACAGTGTCCCGATTGTGGGGCAACACTGGCTGCTGCCAAGAGCGGCGATATTGACCTTCGTTGTCCAAACGCCAAGGACTGTCCTGCTCAAGTCCGAGGACGGGTTGAACACATTGGTAGCCGTGGTGGTCTTGATATTGAGGGCCTGGGAGAAGTGAGCGCTTTTGCGCTCACTCAACCCCTAGAGCCCACGATTGCGCCACTTCGCACCGAGGCACGATTGTTCGAGTTGTCGGTGGAGGAGCTCTTCCCGATTGTGGTTGACGTGCGGGATGCCGACACCGGGGAGCCAAAGCGCGACCCGCTCACCCAGGAACCCGTGAGACAGACGCCGTTTCGGCGTAAGCGACAGAAGAGCGACCCTGCTTACGACCCTAAATCCCCTGTGTTTGTAGGCGATGAGGAGTGGGGACCCGCTCACCCAGGAACCTGTGAGACAGATGCCGTTTCGGCGTAAGCGGCAGAAGAGCGACCCTGCTTATGACCCTAAATCCCCTGTGTTTCTAGGCGATGAGGAGTGGGTTCCCTCCAAGGCGGCCTTCGAGCTGATTGAGCAACGGGACAAGGCTAAAGCCCAACCGCTGTGGCGTTTCCTGGTGGCCCTCAACATCCGTCATGTCGGCCCAGTGGCAGCGCGCTCTCTCGCTGCGCACTTTGGCTCACTCGAGGGAATAGAGGCAGCGTCTCTGGAGGAGCTCTCCGAGGTTGACGGTGTGGGCGAGACCATCGCGGTCTCGATCATGGAGTGGTTGCGAGTCGATTGGCACCGAGAGATCATCGATCGGTGGAGAGCTTGCGGGGTGTCCTTTGCAGATTCACCCGCACCGGTTTCCTCTGGTGACCAACCGCTGCGTGGCGCAATTGTGGTGGTCACCGGCTCAATCCCCGGCTACTCGCGCGATAGCGCTGAAGAGGCAGTCATTGCAGCCGGGGGCAAACCCTCATCGAGTGTCAGCACAAAGACCACTGTGGTGGTTGCCGGGGAGGGCGCTGGCAGCAAGCGCGCGAGCGCCGAGGCTTTGGGAGTCCCTATTCTCGAAGCGGAAAAGTTCGAACTCCTGCTGCGGGAAGGTCTTTCTGTTCTAGAGCTTTAGACTGGGGAGTCGACCAAGGAGATTCATGTCAGACATGACGCCAGAGACGGTTCGCCATTTGGCTGAACTCGCCCGCATCGCTCTCAGCGAGGAGGAGATCTCCCGCTTAGCTGGCGAGCTCTCCGCCATCGTCGATTCGGTTGAAGCTATCTCCAAAGTCGCCTCCGATGACGTTGTCCCCACGTCTCACCCGGTTCCTTTGGGGAACGTTTTTCGCGACGATGTTGTTGGCCAAACCCTCACCACCGAGCAGGCGCTCGCGGGAGCCCCTGACCATGACGGTTCGCGTTTTCGCGTGACCGCCATTCTTGGGGACGAAGCGTGAGCGATATCACTCGCTGGAGTGCTGGTGAACTCGCCAGCGCTCTCGCTTCCGGCCAACTCAGCAGCGTCGAGGCCACCCAGGCGCACCTCGATCGCATCGATGCGACCGACAAGATTCTGGGTTCTTTCCTCGCGCGTTCGGATCATGCTTTGGCCCACGCGGCAGACGTCGACAAGAAGCGTGGGGCAGGGGAGAAGCTCTCCGCGTTGGCTGGGGTGCCCATCGCCATCAAGGATGTGCTCTGCACCACAGACATGGTGACCACCGCCGGCTCGCGCATCCTGGAGGGCTGGGTTCCTCCTTATGACGCGACCGTGGTTGCCAAGTTGAGGGCTGCCGACACGGTGTTTCTGGGGAAAACCAATATGGACGAGTTCGCCATGGGCTCCTCGACTGAGCATTCGGGCTACCACGTGACCAAGAACCCCTGGGACTTAACTCGTGCGCCAGGTGGCTCGGGTGGAGGGTCGGCATCAGCTGTGGCCTCATTCCAGGCACCTCTCGCTGTGGGTAGTGACACCGGTGGCTCCATCCGTCAACCAGCAGCCTTCACCGGCACCGTCGGCGTCAAGCCCACCTATGGCGGCGTCAGCCGCTACGGCGTCATTGCTTTGGCCTCGTCTTTGGACCAAGTTGGTCCGGTGTCGCGCACTGTGCGCGACTCCGCCCTCCTGCACGACGTAATCGCTGGACACGATCCCCACGATTCAACGAGTATCCCGACCCCCTGGGCGAACATGACTGCCGAGGCGGATGAGGGGGCTAACCTGGCCGACCTCTCTGGCCTGCGGGTTGGAGTGGTCAAGCAACTGCAAACCGAGGGCATCCAAGCCGGTGTGAAACAACGCTTCGACGAGGCCGTTGCGTTAATGAGTGCGCAGGGGGCCGAAGTGGTGGAGATTGACGCACCACATTTCGAGTATGCGGTTGCTGCGTATTACGTGATTTTGCCGGCGGAGGCCTCGAGTAATTTGGCCAAGTTTGATTCCGTGCGTTTTGGCCTTCGCATTACCCCGGAGGGAAACCCGACCGTCGAGGACGTCATGTCAGCGACGAGGGATCGGGGGTTTGGTGATGAAGTCAAACGGCGCATCATTCTTGGCACCTATGCCCTGAGTGCTGGCTACTACGACGCCTACTATGGCAGCGCCCAGAAAGTGCGGACCCTGATTCAGCAGGACTTCACC
>Ga0208788_1000790_pt1 | contig 15396 bp, 16 predicted proteins | sample Wag4_2014_7_11_3_FD_187363 | JGI IMG/M metagenome (GOLD analysis project Ga0208788, IMG submission 187363) | Fresh water mixed with fracking chemicals microbial communities from Ohio, USA - Utica-2 Time Series FC 2014_7_11 (SPAdes) (version 2) ...
TACCAACTACTTGCTCCTGGTGATGGTTATCGAGCAAGCCACAGGACAGGACCATGCCAAATTACTTCGAGAAAAAGTCATACAACCGCTCAACTTAGAGAACACAGCCTATTATTGGCACGATCCACTTCCCTCTTATACCGCGCAGGGGTATTTTGACCTGTATAACAATGGTAGTATTCTTAATGTGACCAACTACAACACCGGCAGCGGCAATGGTTACGGAGGGCTTTACTCCAATGTGTATGACCTTCAGCTATTTATTGAGGCATTGGTCAGAGAAAAACGCGTACTTTCTGCACCTTTGCTCGAAGAGATGCTTCATTTTACTAAGGAAGTAGAAACCTACAATCGAGCTAATGGGCTTGGAATTTTCAAGGATTTTCTTGAGCGCGCACCAGAGGAGTACGCATACGGTCACCGAGGTAGGGATCTTGGCTACACAGCAGACATGTATTGGTTTCCAGAAAAAGATCGAACAATGGTATATTTCGTCAATTACGGGACGGATGCTGCAAGTGACCTAAAGTCCGTTTTTACCGATTTCAGGGATGCCATGGCAACAGCCGTGAATGGCTACTAGTTTGGAAAGACTCTTTTTTTGATCATCACAAAGTCATCCATCACAAAGCGCCCATCTCCAACCACCAAATCAAGATTGGATTCAATAACGAAGCCCATTTTAAAGTAAAAATTAACACTCCGGAAATTGCGGCGGTTCACATTCAGGCGAACCTTCTGCCAGTCTGGGTACTGTTCTAAAACAGCTAAAAATGCCCGGGCACCTATTCCTTTTCCACGGTTTGCTAAATAGAATTTGTGGAGATAGTAGCTGCCCGGGTCAACGTGTCTACTCATGGAAAGATACCCTCTTGGCTGGGTAGCGCCTTGAGGAGTTATCAACCAAAATTGATGCCCTTCTTCTTTTATTTGTCTGGAAAGTGCTTCCACACTATACCATTCATCTAACATAAACCGAATCTGCTCATCCGTGATAATTTCAGGATAATGGGCCCACCATACCTCCTCCGCCAAGTCCCTAATTAAAGGAAGGTCGGCTATTGTAGCTAATCGAATTTCCATCCTGCAAAGATACCACAGTGGGAAGAAAATGGAATTGTTCAACAGATCACACAGGATAAATTTGTACGTATTAATTTTGCGGCGGCATTGACCAATTTTTCACTATTTACACCATACTAGAATGGAATACCGCATAGAAAAAGACACCATGGGAAAGGTACAGGTACCTGCTCATGTATACTGGGGCGCACAGACCCAACGCTCCATTGAAAATTTCAAGATTGCACGTGATACCAATAAAATGCCCCTGGAAATCATCCGTGCATTCGCCATCCTAAAAAAAGCGGCAGCATTGACCAATTATGAAGCGGGCGTATTACCTAAAGAAAAGTGCGATCTCATCGCCCAAGTATGCGATGAAATCCTAGATGGTAAACTAGATGACCAATTCCCATTGGTCGTGTGGCAAACTGGCTCAGGCACCCAAAGTAATATGAATGCAAACGAGGTAATTGCCTACCGCGCACATGTACTAAATGGAGGCCAGCTAACCGATGAGCAGAAATTTGTCCACCCCAATGATGATGTCAATAAGTCGCAGTCATCCAATGACACCTTTCCGACCGCAATGCACATCGCGGCATATAAGATGTTGATAGAGGTAACCATTCCAGGCATCGAAAAACTGCGCAATACCTTAGATGCCAAATCAAAGGACTTCATGAATGTGGTTAAAATTGGTCGTACCCACTTCATGGATGCTACTCCGCTAACTTTGGGACAGGAATTTTCTGGATATGTGGCACAATTAAACCACGGACTTCGCGCGATTAAAAATACGCTGGAGCATCTCAGCGAATTAGCGCTTGGCGGAACTGCCGTTGGGACTGGCATTAACACCCCAAAAGGGTACTCTGAAAATGTTGCACGGCACATTGCTCAATTAACCGACCTTCCGTTTATCACCGCCCCAAATAAATTTGAAGCCCTAGCAGCACACGATGGGATTGTGGAAGCACACGGTGCACTCAAAACGGTTGCGGTAAGCCTAATGAAAATCGCCAATGACATCCGAATTCTCTCCTCTGGCCCTCGATCTGGAATTGGAGAAATCTTTATTCCGGACAATGAGCCTGGCTCCTCCATCATGCCCGGAAAAGTAAACCCCACCCAATGCGAAGCGCTAACGATGGTAGCTGCACAGGTAATGGGCAACGACGTAGCGATCAATATCGGAGGATCTAATGGCCATTTTGAATTAAATGTATTCAAGCCGGTTATGATCTACAATTTCTTGCATTCAGCGCGTCTTATCGGAGAAGCTTGCGTCTCCTTTAACGATAAATGCGCCGTAGGGATTGAACCACTACACGATAATATCAGCAAACACGTGAATAATTCCCTGATGCTTGTAACGGCCTTAAATACTAAAATTGGCTACTACAAGTCGGCTGAAATAGCCCAAAAAGCCCATAGAGAAGGTCTTACCCTTAAAGAATCTGCCCTTCAATTAGGGTACCTTACTTCGGAAGAATTTGATGCCTGGGTGCGCCCAGAAGATATGGTGGGCATGTAAAAATGATTGCCGGGTGGGTTATTCCGCCCGGCAATTTTCCTTTATTGGTACAAAAGTCCTTTACGCGTATTACCCCTGCTTTCTACGAGCAAAGTCAGCCATTAAGTCGACCAATGCCTGAACACTTGACTTAGGCATCGCATTATAAATAGACGCGCGGAAGCCCCCTACCGAACGGTGCCCAGCTAATCCAGACATTCCGTGATCCTTACACTCCTGCAAAAATTCCTTCTGCAAGTGTTCGTATCCCTCTGCCATCACAAAACAAACATTCATTAAAGAACGATCAGAGGGGTTGGAAACCACTGCTTTAAAAAGAGGATTGCGGTCAATTTCTTGATACAAAAGCGCAGCTTTTGCTTTGTTTTTCCGATACATCCCCTTCAAACCACCGTTCTTTTTGATCCAGCGGAGCGTAAGCATGGATACGTAGATTGGATATACTGGAGGTGTATTGTACATCGAATTTTCCTTGATGAAATTTCGATAATCAAGCATAGAGGGGAGATGACGCTCCACCGTGCCAAGCATGTCCTCTCGAACAATCACCGCGGTTACACCTGCAGGGCCGAGGTTTTTTTGCGCACCGGCATAAATCAAGCCAAACGAACGAACATCGAACGGGCGACTAAGAAAATCGGAGGACATATCACAGACCAACGGGACAGGTGACTTTGGGAATTTGGCCCACTGCGTCCCATAAATCGTATTATTGCTTGTAATATGAAGGTATTTCGCCTCTTTGGGAATTCTGGAAATTTTTGGTAAGTAGGAATAATTTTCTGCTTTGGAGGATGCAATGACTTCCACGTTTCCAAAAGCCTTGGCTTCTTTAATTGCTTTGTTCGCCCAAGTCCCCGTATCGGTATACGCTGCGAGCTCATTCTGGTTTAATAAATTCATTGGAACCAAAAAGAACTGAGAGCTTGCACCTCCTGACATCCAAAACACATGGTAATCCTCAGGAAGCTCTAACAGCTCCCGCATTAAGGCATTAGCCTCCTCCAGAATCGCCGTAAACTCTGGCCCACGGTGGCTTAGTTCCAGCAGACTAAGTCCCATTCCTTGATAATTTACTACTGCCTTCGCCGCCTCTTTAAGTACTGGGGCAGGTAAAATGGCAGGACCCGCTGAAAAATTGTGTTGCTTCATTGTATTTATTTTGTCAAAATCGTCGCAAAATTAAGGCCATATTCTGTGATTTTTTAAACTTAAAGTACCTTTGCTCCGTTGAATTAGTCTAAATAACAAATCGCCATGCAAAGACGTCACCGTACCCTCCCAGAGCTTAAAGCGAGTGAGAGTGCCCAGGCCATCTCGTTTACTGACCCCTCGCTTGCTTGTAAATTAACTGCGATGGGGGTATTACCCGGAGCCGTTATTGAAATGGTGCGAAAATCACCCTTCGGTGACGCATTTTATATCAAAGTAGATGGAATTCGCTTAGCATTGCGCAATGAGGAAGCTCAATCCATTTTATTGACAGACTAATATGTTGGGAAAAATGGAACGCAGTGATAAGGTGTTGAAAGTTGGACTTATAGGCAATCCCAACAGTGGCAAATCCACCGTATTTAACCAGTTGACTGGACTCCGGCAGAAAACCGGAAATTTCCCAGGCGTAACGGTGGAAGTCAAAGAGGGCCGTTTTACGTTGCCGAAAGGCCAAGTAGTCTCTCTGATTGATTTTCCGGGAGCCTACAGCTTGTACCCCACCTCCACCGACGAGAAAGTACTTGTAGAAGTACTCACCAATACCAGCGATACCAACTATCCGGATTTGCTGGTTTTTGTTGCGGATGTGACGCATTTGGAAAAGCACCTCTTGCTGTTTACACAAGTACTTGACTTGAATATTCCGACTATTTTGGCATTAAATATGAGTGATGTAGCAGAGGAAGAGGGAATTAAGGTCAACCCAAGCCGCTTATCCGCTCAACTACAGGCCCCTGTCGTCTTTATTAGTGGACGTACCGGCGAAAACCTGCCACAGTTAATTCAGTCTATTGAACAATTATCGGAGTCGAAAGAACGCTGGAAATCGTCCTTCTATAAAATGAACAACGATGAACAGCGGATTTCGGAGGCCGTTTGCCAAAATTTTGCTTGTACAAACCCTTACAGAGCACTGCTCCTGGCACACCACAAAGACTGGCTTCGATTTTTAAGCCCAGCAGAGCATGCCACGCTTGATACTATTGTTCATACGAAACAGTTTCAATCCTTGCTGCAACAGGTGGATGAAACCATGGTTCGTTACGATCAATTCACCCCAATTGTGCGGGACACGGTGCAGCAGCCCTCTGTCTTTCCAGTTACCACTACCGACCGAATTGATGCCATTTTAACCCACCGGATTGCTGGCCCCTTTATTTTCCTGGGAGTAATGCTGCTGGTATTCATGGTTATTTTTTATGGTTATGAAATTACAGGAGGCTGGGTAGAATCAACCATGGCTTGGCTCATTGAAGGGGCCGAATATGTATTGCAGCCCATTAGTTCGGGCTGGGTAGTTGACTTTGTGACCAAAGGCGTATTAGAAGGATTTAAGGGGGTTTTGGTATTTGTTCCACAAATTGCTCTACTTTCCTTATTAATTGCTCTACTGGAAGAAGTTGGTTACTTAGCGCGGGCAGTATTCATGTTCGATAAATTAATGCGCCGATTCGGGATGAATGGCCGAAGCATTGTCGCCCTCATCAGTGGAGGTGCTTGCGCGGTACCTGCAATAAAAGGCACTCGAACAATTGGCAATTGGAAAGAACGCCTGATTACTATTTTGGTGACTCCATTTATTAGTTGTAGTGCCCGTATACCGGTATACATGGTATTGATTCCTGTAGCGCTTCCGAATGCCAACTGGTGGGTTTGGGCGCAAGTATTTGGAGCGATGTACCTGCTAGGGGTAGTTGCCGCACTCGGCTCTGGCTGGCTCCTAAATAAATTGATGAAAACCCGGGAAGCTACTTTCTTAGCATTGGAGATGCCTGTATACAGGGTGCCACACTGGAAAAACGTCTGGTTAACTGTTGTTGATAAAGTCTCCAATTTCGTCAGTGGTGTATGGAAACCAATCTTAGTCATCACGTCTGCACTTTGGTTTTTATCCAGCTTTGGGCCTGGTGATGTAACTGAAAAAGCAGCACTAAGCGCAGCAAAAGATATTGAAGCAGGTCTTACCTCTGACTCCCTTCGCAGTGACCTTGAGGCTTCCTACCGACTGGAATACTCCTGGGCAGGGAAGCTTGGCAAAACAATTGAACCGGTCATCCAACCATTAGGATACGATTGGAAAATTGGTATCGGTATTCTCTCCTCTTTTTTGGCAAGAGAAGTATTCAATAGCACCATGTACATTATTTATAGTCTGGAAAGCGTGGGAGCTGAGGAGGAAGAAGCGGCTGGTGACCAATCGCCCTTTGAACGGTATTCCTCTCTGAAAGACAAAATGGCCTTAGATACCCATCGCGATTCAAGGGAGAAAATATATACTCCAGCTACTGGGCTGTCGCTGTTAGTATTTTATGCTTTGGCAATGCAATGTATGAGCACCCTAGTAGTTGTAAAAAATGAGACGGGTCGCTGGCGCTGGGCTGTTTTACAATTCTTATTTATGGGCGTCCTGGCTTATGCCTTGTCGTGGATTACCTTCGTTCTCGTCAACTTCATAGGGTAAGTAATAGGTCGGAGTAGGTGCGCAATAACAAGTACACCTACTCCGACCTATCGAACGTTCTGTTCCTTCAACATAAATTCCCAAAAATCCAACATTCCCTTTCCCCAGCTTTCCGGATCGTGTGTTCCGCCTTCGAGCTGCACATATCGCAAATCGTCCTTGGGGCAACCAATCTCTTGCAGCGTCTTCATACAATCCAATGTATCATCGATGACATCAATAACCCCATTTTGATTTCGGTCATCGGTTTCTTCTTGGGTACCCGCAAAAAACCAACATTTTGGGAAGTTCGTGCGTATTCCTTTCTCTTTTTGAATTTGGTCGTGTACTATCCGATTACCGTCAGGCTCCAAGGCAGAAAACACTTTGGAGCGCCACCAAAGTGCCCCAGAAAAAACACCAGCCCCTCCAAAAAACTTGGACTGTGCCCATACCAAATCAAGTGCGGATAATGCTCCCAAGGAAAAACCAGCTACCCAACATTGGGTTGGGTTACAAGAAACTGGATAGTTTTCTCGCAAATAAGGAAGTAATTCTTCCAAAACAAACCGGGTGTAGTTCCCCGCAAGATCACCTCTACCAAGGTAATCCGCCTGAGCCGCAACTCCATACTCTCTGATCCGATCCAACCCTGCATAGACTCCAACTAAAATGAAGGGGGGATTGGCGGGGTGCTCATACCAAGTATCTAACAGTCGACCAATATCCATTCTTGGAAGATCCTGCCCATCATTTACCAACAAAAGGGGGAATTCTCCACCTTTCATCGCAAGGGGAGGGAGATACACATCAAAGTCAACCGGCCGAGACAAGCAACCTGAATGCAAGTGACGTACATGTTCCAGCCTGAACTTTTTCCGCTTATTTTTTAGGGCCAACCTAGTCCACCACGACATAATAAGCGAACGAAGTAAGTTCCATTAAAATTCTGCGCTACCTGGATACCTCGGGAAGGCAATCACATCTCGAATATTCGTCATTCCGGTAACGAATAATATCAGGCGCTCAAAACCCAAACCGAACCCTGCATGCGGACAGCTTCCGAAACGCCGCGTATCCAAATACCAGTACATTTCATCCGTGGGGATATGCATGGCCTGCATCTTAGAAACGAGCACTTCGTACCGCTCTTCTCGCTGCGATCCACCTACAATTTCTCCAATACCGGGAAACAGAATATCCATTGCCCGAACTGTTTCTTTTCCAGGCTCTGTCCCATCGTTTAGGCGCATGTAAAACGCTTTGATAGCAGCAGGGTAGTCCGTCAAGATTACAGGCTTTTTGAAGTGCTTTTCAACGAGGTAGCGTTCGTGCTCACTCTGAAGATCTGCTCCCCAAGCTTCGATAGGGTATTGGAATTTCCCTTTTTTATTGGGGTTGGAGTTACGTAAAATATCGATTGCCTCTGTGTAGGTAAGCCGCTCAAAACGATTTTCCGTTACGAACCGTAATTTCTCGGTCAACGTCATTTCACTGCGCTGGTCTTGCGGCTTGCTCTTTTCTTCCTCGATCAATCGCTCTTCCAGGATTTTTAAATCATCCATGCAGTGCTCAAGAGCGTAAGAAATCACATAGCGGAGCATATTTTCCGCCAAATCCATATTATCGTTTAAGTCGGCAAATGCTACCTCCGGCTCAATCATCCAGAACTCAGCCAAATGCCGCGTTGTGTTGGAGTTTTCTGCGCGGAAAGTAGGCCCGAACGTATAAACAGCCCCCAAAGCCATCGCGCCCAACTCAGCCTCTAGTTGACCGGAAACTGTCAAGTTAGCTGATTTTCCGAAAAAGTCTTGGCTGAAATCAACTGCACCCTCTTCTGTTTTGGGAGGATTGGCAGGATCTAAGGTGGTGACCCGAAACATTTCACCAGCGCCCTCTGCATCGCTTGCGGTGATGATAGGCGTATGTAAACAAACAAATCCTTGTTCGTTAAAAAATTGGTGAATTGCAAAAGCTAGGGCATGGCGAATCCGGAATACCGCCCCAAACGTGTTGGTTCGGAACCGCAAATGTGCCTGCTCCCTCAAAAATTCAAGTGTTTGCTTTTTGGGTTGCAACGGATACTCCTCCGGATTACAATCACCATATATTTCAAGATCCTCTACTTTCAACTCAATGCGCTGCCCTTTCCCTTGGCTTTCGACCAACTCGCCCTGTGCTCCGATGGCCGCACCAAACTTAATCCGCTGAATTAGATCGGGGTCGGTATTCTCAAAATCAACTACCACCTGTAAATTATTGGCGGTGGACCCGTCATTTAAGGCAATAAATTGGTTGTTACGAAATGCGCGTACCCATCCTTTGACCAACACTGTGGTCCCGGTAGGTTCTGTACGAAGTAAATCAGCGATTTTTGTGCGTTGCATAATTCCTAGTTCAATAAAAAACGCCGCAAAACTACCTAATTATCCGGTGAATAACAAAGTATTCTTGCGTGCTAGTGGAGCATGGGGGACTTGAGGAGGCCAGTATAGCCCTTTAGCACGACTTAATTGGCAAGAAACCCCTATTTCAGATTTCCCATACCTCCGTCTACCCGCAGCACCTGTCCAGTTATAAAGGCAGATTGCTCAGAAAGAAGGAACAGTACAGCGTTTGCCATGTCGTCAACCGTCCCAATTTTGCGAAGAGGGTGGCGATTAATAGCTGCCAACTTTTTTTCCTCCGTATTTAACAAGCTAGCAGCCAGCGGCGTATCGGTTAATGATGGAGCAATGGCATTGACTCGAACGGTAGGCGCCATTTCGGCTGCTAAAGAGCGTGTAAGTCCTTCAACAGCTCCCTTGGCCGCTGCTATTCCTGCATGAAAATTCATCCCCGTCTGCACCGCCACTGTACTGAACAAAACAATACTACCTGCTCCTCCTGACCGTTTAAGTGCTGGAAAAGCGCGCTGGATTGCGGTGAAAGCTCCGACTAAGTTGATTTCTAATTCCTCTCGAAGGGATGCCGAAGAAATTCTGGAAAAAGGCTTCAGATTGATGCTTCCCGGACAATATACCAAACCGTGGAGTGTTTCCGGCAGTCCAGTTAACTCAAAATCAGGCTGTAAAACATCTAGCCCGTACCATGTCGCATTTGGCAATAACTCAGGAAGTGGTGTTCGGCTGTACGCATGTACAAATGCTCCTTGCGCACTTAACAGCTGGGCAACTCGCCAACCGATTCCATGAGAAGCACCAATGACCGCAATGTGTTGATCTTTGAACATGTGGTGTTTGTTTAAAAAGTAAAATAGATATCACAGATCCATACCAGCTCAACAAACACCACGAGTCCTCAAAGAGTTTTTAAAAACCTATTGTTGTTGCTGCTGCGCATTCAACAATTGCAGTACTTGACGCGTGATATCTAAACTATCGTTGGTCAACAGTACTTGTCCGCCTCCACGTGCGTACGACAAAATATAGTCATAGCCAATCTGGCTTTGGAGGTTTTTTAGCTGGGTTTCGATATTGGCAATCAAATCGTTGGCCGCTTTTGCTTCTTGCTCTGACAACTGCTTGGTTAAGCGTGCCTCCTCTTCTGCGAGGGCCTGCGCCCGTTTCATCAGTGCATCGTATTCTGGTTGAAGTTGTGCGGGAGGATAATTACCGCTCGCATCCTTCTGTTTGAAAGCCGCCATGTCTTTCTCCAGGTCCTGCTGTTTTGAAATTAGGCTATTTTCTGCACTCTTAATCCGCTGCTCTAAGGCAGTTTTTTGGTCTTTGTACCATTGATAGTTGGCAAAAAGGGTATCTGTATTGACGTAAGCAATTTTTACACCCCCTCCACTAAGTGCTACAGGGGGAACGATTGCCTCCGGTGCGGTAGATTTTCCGCCCGAAAAATGCAAGTAATAAAGTATGCCCACCAAAACGAAGAGTAGGCCATTCAACACTAAAGAGCTGTTTTTCATTTCAAATACAATTTATTATGTGCCGCAAAAGTAAGGCATCCCAGTGAAAAAACAGGCTTAGCGTCGGCTTTCTGTCAGTTCCACTAAATCCATAACCATTCAAATGGGTTTTGCAGCTACCTTTGCACCCATGATTCGGTTTATCTCTTCTTCATTAGCCCTTTTCAGCGCCTCTGCGCTCTGCCTGACCCTCCTGTTGTCTGCTTGTGGCAACCAAGAGTCGGGCAACCAAACAGCCACTCCTGGGGTTGACCCCGAAATAAGCCAACTCAATGCACAAATTGAGTCAGATCCCAATAACCCCCAGCTCTACTACCTGCGGGGCCGACTATATTGGGAACGCGAAGGCTACGACGAAGCGATGGCAGATGCCATCCGGGCTTTGGACCGCGATTCCTTACAGCCCGCTTACTACCATCTTCTAGCCGATGCGTTAATTGATTACGGCCGACCCAACGACTCTAGGAGAGCGCTAGAAGTGATGGAAAAGGCATGCTTGCTTTTCCCAGATGACGAACTAACTTGGCTAAAAACCAGTGAATTTTATTTGATTGTTCGAAAATACGCCGAAGCACTACAAAAACTCGACCATATTCTCCAACGCGACCCCCAAAACGCGGAAGCCTACTTCATGTCTGGAAGGGTAGCTCTGGATAAAGGGGACACGCTAAGAGCCATTAAATCCCTCCAAAAATCAGTGACCATCGATGCTGAAAATAAGGATGCATGGATTTTCCTTGGTCGTATTTTTTCCAACAAAGGCAATGCCCAAGCCCTTCAATATTTCGACAATGCCCTCCGACTTGATTCCACGGATGTCAATGTAAAGGAATACAAAGCGGGGTATTTTAAAGCAAAAGGTGATTTTAAAAAAGCCTTTGAGCTCTATAGAGGGATTGTTGTTGAACATCCCGACTACTCCAATGCGTATTTTGATATGGGACTGATGTTCCTCGATCAAGATTCGATTCAACGTGCTTACGAGCACTTTGATCGGGCTGTCCGAACCGACCCGCTTTTTGTGATTGCCTACTACTACCGGGGAGTGGCCTCTGAAGCAGGAGGCAATCTAACCAGTGCCATCGCCGATTACAAGCAGGCCGCCAGTATGTCACCTAATCTCCCCGAGCCTCAAGAAGCGCTTAAACGACTAAACGTGCAGCAATAATTATGTCAGAGCCTATTCAACAGCTGGCAGACACCAGCGTACTTCCCTCAAACGGTGCTACCAAACAAACTCCCATTTCATCCACCAGTACGCTCTTCTGGCGGATTTTTATTCCCGTATTTAGCACGGTAATTTTGACAGGCTTTTTATTGGCGTTCTGGCTGATTTCTGAGGAAGACCTCTACCTTTCTTTCCCCGCATTGTACGCCAGACTCGCTATCACCATCTTGTGGGCCGCTTGGATTTTCTTTCTCTATCGAACACTCTGGCGCCTCAAACGCATTGACGCAGACAGTGTACACCTCTTCGTCACAGATTATTGGACTACCGTCCGATATCCTTGGACTGATGTGGAAAAATACACCGAAACCCGTCGGCTCGGACGAACGATTGGGCATTTTCACTTAAAAGCCGCTGGCCGATTTGGAAAGACCATCTCCATTCTACCCGCTCGCCATAAAAAACAGTGGATGATAGACCATGGACTTGGAGATCTTCTCCCATAAAAGAAACGTATTCTACTACAAACACTATAAACAAGGAAGAATAGTATATGCAAAGCGAACAAATCGCCCACGTGAGCGACATTAAAATACGCGTTGGACTGGACGGGGAAAAAATGCCAGTGCACATCGATTGGGCCACCTCTGATATGCACCCGGAAGGAGTAACCGAGGAGTGCAAAGCCATGTTTATTGCACTTTTTGATAAAAACCACCGAGATACTCTTCGCATCGATCTATGGACTAAAGATATGCAGGTAATCGAGATGGACCGGTTTGTCTACCAAGTGCTGCAATCACTCAGTCAAACCTACTTGCGGGCTACGAATAACAAAGAAATGGCCGAGGATATGGCTCGTTTTGCTCAATATTTTGGAGAAAAAACAGAAATAGTTCCAAAAACATAATCGGCATTTCTCTTCACTCTCCTTCACAATACCGCACCCAGCACATGAAAACCTGGACCTTAACCCTCAACCCGGCTTTAGATAAAAGCACATCGGTGGATCGGATGATTCCGGAACAAAAACTACGCTGTTCTACTCTGCAAATCGATGCGGGAGGCGGTGGCATTAATGTGTCAAAAGGAATCCATCGGCTGGGGGGAGAAAGTTGTGCAGTATTTCCTATTGGCGGCCACACCGGTAACCAGCTGAAGGCCTTAGTGGAACAGGAAGGAATCGCAACCCTAACCATGACTGTTCAGGGTGCCACCCGGGAAAACATCTCCGTTTCCGAAACCAGTACGCAGTTTCAATACCGGTTCACGCTTCCTGGAGCGGAAATGACCCTTGAAGAAGCACATGCCTGTCTAGAACTTATCCGATCAAATCGGCCAGAACTACTAGTCGCCTCTGGCAGTCTACCTCCGGGCATCCCGTCCAACTTTTATGAGGAAGTAGCCAAACTTGCGAAGGAATTCGACACTAAATTGATATTAGATACCTCAGGCCCTGCTCTTGCCGCTGCCGCTCAGGTTGGGGTCTATTTACTCAAGCCTAACCTAGGGGAACTTAGTGCACTGGTAGGCGTAGAGGAGCTTGCTATGAACCAAGTGGATGATGCTGCCATGTCTATAGTTGAGCAGGGGAAATGCCAGGTGGTTGTAGTTTCTCTCGGACCTCAAGGAGCGTTTTGGGCAGATAAAAATGGATTTGAGCATATTCCTGCCCCCACTGTCAAAAAGCAAACCACCGTTGGCGCCGGAGACAGTATGGTGGCAGGCATGGCATGGGCACTCAGCCAAGGGAAAACCCTCCGGGAAATGGTTCAAATGGGAGTAGCCTGTGGATCCGCTGCCACTATGAACAGCGGAACAAGGCTCTTTCAACCCGACCAAGCCTTCCAGCTATATGAATGGATTCAAAAATACAGCCAACAATACCGATTCACTGACTTTTAATTCATGCTGCTGGCCTATCACACGGAAGGAAAAGTAGAAGCCGGCTGCGATGAAGCTGGGAGAGGTTGCTTGGCCGGGCCTGTAGTGGCTGCAGCCGTAATACTCCCTCCTGACTTCTACCATCCACTTCTCAATGACTCCAAAAAACTGAGCGAAAAACAACGCAATCTACTCCGAACTGTAATTGAAAAAGAAGCCCTCCACTGGGCAGTCGGTCAAGTAGAAGCCGCCGAAATTGATCAAATAAATATCCTGAAAGCATCCTTCGTAGGAATGCACTGCGCTCTGGAGCAACTCCCTATTTCTCCGGAAGCTATCCTTGTAGATGGGAATCGATTTCTTCCCTACCAAAATATACCCTACCATTGTGTGGTAAAAGGGGATGGCAAATACGCCTCCATCGCTGCCGCTTCCATCCTAGCCAAAACTTGGAGGGACGAACGTATGGAACAATTACACAGCGAATTCCCTGCTTACAACTGGTCTAAAAACAAAGGTTACCCCACCGCTGAACACCGAAAAGCCATTGCTGCCTACGGACCAAGTCCATGGCATCGACTCAGCTTTCAACTTCTACCAGAGGAACGCCAGCTTAAGTTACCCTTTGAAGACCCCTTCCCGTTAATTACTTCTGGCAAAAATTAATAAATCGGATTTTTTACCGACCTTTGACACCTCGATGGAAAAGTACAATTACATATACCATGTCGGCCGGTACATCAATATGATGCGCCATGCCATGAGCCGCCCTGAAAAGTTCTCCATGTACTGGAAAGAGACAGCACGTCAGATGAACGAAATTGGTGTAGGGTCGCTGATTATTGTCTGCTTGATCTCGGTTTTTATTGGTGCAGTTGCGGCGCTTCAATTTGCCTACCAGTTGGATGGACAATTAATTCCGACCTACTACATCGGATATATCGTCCGTGATCTCGCTATTATCGAGCTTTCTCCTACCTTCACTTGCTTGGTACTCGCGGGCAAAGTGGGCTCCAATATGGCGGCTGAAATAGGTGGGATGCGCCAAAAAGAGCACATAGATGCTATGGAAGTGATGGGAGTTAATACGGCCAACTACCTCATTACCCCAAAAATTATCGCTGCGGTATTCACCATTCCCCTCTTGGTTACCCTTTCTGCCTTCGTAGCTATTTTAGGTGGCTACCTAGCCGCCGTTCCCACCGGATACCTTACGGATGATGAATACCTCCGCGGCCTACGCTCTTTTTTTATGGAGCGAAATGTTTCTATGATGTATGTAAAAGCACTCGTTTTTGCGTACATCCTAACGAGTGTTTCTTGTTACCAAGGATACCACGTAAAAGGTGGAAGTATTGAACTCGGACAGGCCAGTACTCGCGCAGTGGTGTTTAGTGATATCTTAATTCTTTTGGCCGACTACCTGATTGTAGTCATTATGGCTCCCTAAGGCTTTATTTCCTAACAAAAACAACATACCTCCCAATTCCTAGGAACCTTTCCCAGGATTGCGCCGTTTACATCCAACCATTTGAAAACATCGTACTGATTTCGTAGCCGCAAACACATGGCAAAAAAAAGAGCAAATATTGAAATCGTTAACCGAAAGGCATCTTTCGAATACCGCTTCGTACAGGAGTATGACACCGGTGTGATGTTGACCGGAACCGAAATCAAAAGCCTTCGAGCAGGTAATGCTAACCTCACCGATGCTTGGTGCCTCGTGGAACGAGGGGAAGTCTGGATCAAAAATATGTTTATTGCTGAATACGAACACGGAACTAGCAGCAACCACGAAACCCGCCGTAGCCGCAAACTACTCCTCCGTAAGTCAGAAATCAATAAACTGGAAAAAAAAGCAAAAGAAAAAGGCTACACCGTCGTACCCATAAAAATCTTTTTCTCTGAACGTGGACTGGCAAAAATTCGAATTGCCCTCGCCACCGGTAAAAAAGAATTTGACAAACGGGAAACAATCAAAGAAAGGGAAAATAAACGAGAACTTGATCGAGTTCAAAAAATTGTAAAAAGCCGGCAACTATGAACCGCGTAATCGCGCACCTCTTATCCGCTGTTGGGCACCCGCTCTTCATTCTTTCCTACGTCCTGCTCCTCATGTTGAGCATTAATCCGTATGCTTTTGGCGTCCGTACACTGACAGAGCAACGGGC
>Ga0208788_1000792_pt1 | contig 15384 bp, 15 predicted proteins | sample Wag4_2014_7_11_3_FD_187363 | JGI IMG/M metagenome (GOLD analysis project Ga0208788, IMG submission 187363) | Fresh water mixed with fracking chemicals microbial communities from Ohio, USA - Utica-2 Time Series FC 2014_7_11 (SPAdes) (version 2) ...
TAGTTAGCGCAATGTGTCTGCTGGGCACACACACGGTTACGAGAAGGTTTCGTAACTTATTTTTTACAAGCCAGCGTGCTTAAGCAGCTTTGTGCGCTCAACACTCTTAACCCGAGGTTTACCCTTTTGCCACTTTCGGAACCCTTCTATGAAATAACCCACCGCTAACTTAATTAGCGCGACATAATCGCACCATGATGCGTTGGCGTGGGGCGATGCTTGATATCTCGCGCCATTACTTTGATGCCGAGTTCATCAAGAAGACCATTAGCTCTTTAGCAATCTTTGACTACAACACTGTGCACTTACATCTAACTGATGATCAAGGTTGGCGGCTTGAGAGCAAAGCTTTCCCGTTGTTGCATGAAATAGGTTCTATTCGAAAGCACAGTCAAAATAATCACGGGCAACTTGAAGTTACTTTCGACGGAATTAAACATTCTGGATATCTCACGCATCAAGATGTTCAGGAAATCATTGGTCATGCAACATCTCTTGGAATACAAGTAGTGCCTGAAATAAACATTCCTGGACATACTGGTGCATTGCTAGCCGCCTATCCGCAATTTGGAATTAATCAGAATCATGTGGAAGTAAGTGGGCGATGGGGAATTTCTGATTACTTACTTCGTCCATTTCCTGAAACTTTTGAGTTTCTCGAAAAAATCTTTCAAGAAGTCGCGCAACTTTTCCCCTCTGAATACATCCATGTTGGTGGTGACGAATCACTGATTAACAACTGGTTACTTGATCCTGAGGTTGTGGTCTGGATGAAATCGCAAGGTTTTACCACTACGAAAGAAATCTTCATCTTCTTCATGAAGGAAATTGAAATCATCATCAATAAACTTGGTAAGAAGATGGTGACTTGGGATGACGCATTCGCATTTGATCCCGAGCACGCAACGCAAGCCGCGGTGATGTCATGGCGCGGGGCTGCAATTGCTCAGACAGCACTTGATTATGGCCGTGAAGTCATTCAGGGGCCTGTTTTCCCCACCTACTTTGATTATTCGCAAGAGGTTTCAGTAGCTGAACCACTTGCTATAGGTGGCCCAGTAACACTTGATGATGTGCTGGCATTTACTCCACTGCCAGGTGCAACAGGTGTGCAGTTTCAATTGTGGAGTGAATACATTCAATCCCCGATCCATGCTGAATACATGATGTGGCCGCGCGCAGCTGCTTTAGCATTTCGTTGCTGGGGAGACGGTGATTCTTTTGAGGATTACTTTGATCAACGCCGAGAGAAATTAGAAGCGTTGGGAGTAACGATCCGTGAGATTAATCCAGAAAAGCGATTGAATATTGCACACCTAGGAATAGGTAAGTACTACAGAGGATTTGATACTGCACAAATGATGCAGACTCTTGAAGAATCAGCAATCGCTGGAGAAGTCGCCGAATTCAACTAGTTGTGTAGCAGTGCGAGCAGTCGTGCCACTTCAGTTGCCACTGCATCTCGACCCGGTGCAATGTACTTGCGGGGGTCAACCAACTTTGGATTTGAATCTAGAGCTTGACGAATTTCGTGGGTAAAAACATTATTGAGATGAGTTGCAATGTTGATCTTGCTCATTCCGGCCTTAACAGCCGTCTGTAAATCACCGTCGTTAACACCAGATGACCCGTGTAAAACCAAAGGTACTGAAACCGTTTTTGCAATTTCTTGAATCAGCACAAAATCTAAAGTGGCATCACGAGTTGTCATTGCATGTGAAGAGCCAACTGCAACCGCTAACAAATCTGCACCTGTGGCTTCTGCAAAAGCTTTTGCTTCAAGTGGATTAGTTCGCACACCTGGTGCATGAACACCATCTTTTCCGCCAACTTCACCAATTTCAACTTCGAGGGTGGCCCCATAACTCTTACACAGTGCCGCCATGCGGGCACTTGCTGCCACATTGTCAGCGTAGGAAAGCTTTGACCCATCAAACATAATTGAGTCATAACCAAGATCTAGTGCTTCTTTTACTAGATCTTCACTCTCTGCGTGATCTAGATGCACCGATACTGGCACCGTTGAAGATTCTGCTATTGCAATTGTTGCTACAGAAATAGGCTTTAAGGCTTTGTGGTAACTAACGCAATTTTCACTTATTTGTAAAATGACAGGAAGTTTTGCTTGTTCTGCGCCCGCAACTAGGGCTTCGGCATGTTCTAGAAGAATTACATTAAATGCTCCGACAGCAGTGCCGGCGCCCTTGGCTGCTAGAACTAGTTTTGCTGCATTTGTGCGCGACATAGTGCTCCTTAAACGATCACAATCTCGACGCCAAGTGCGCGAAAGTCTTTTACTATCCGAGAATCTATCCCGCTGTCAGTAATAAGGATGTCAATATCGCTGATAGGACTGATTGAAGCAAATGCACTCTTCTTAAACTTTGAGCTATCTGTCACGACAACAATCTTGCGTGCACGCGCAGCAATCTGCCGGTTAACGCGCGCTTCGTCTTCATGTCGAGCAGCCGCGCCAATCAGAGAGTCAATTGCTTCGACTCCAAGAAAAGCAATATCGATGTTGACCTCTTTAAGAACTTCTTCAGCAAATGGTCCAGTGAGTTCGTAAGACTGTGGGCGTGCAACTCCGCCTGTAACAACAATCTTGATCTGATGGCGCACAGTTAGCTCTGCTGCAATGTTTACCGCATTGGTAACGACAGTAAGTGCTGGCTGCAAATCTGAGACATCTCCTGGTGTGAATTCGGATCTTGCGACTATTGCTCGAGCAACTGCAGTAGTAGTTGTTCCACCGTTGATTCCGATGACGTCATATCGCGAAACCATATCAGCGGCAGCAGCTGCAATTCGCTGTTTAACTTCATCATCTTTAGCAACTTTGTAGGTAAGTGGAATACCTAGTGATCCACCAGTTGCTACTGCGCCACCATGGGTGCGCGAAAGAAGCTGTTTTTTAGCTAGCGAATCAAAATCTCGTCGAATTGTCGCTGTTGAAACTTCAAGTTCCTGGGCAACTGTTTCAACATCTACGCTGCCCTTTTCAACAACAATTTCGAGAATGCGCGATAGACGATCTTGTTTACTCATTTCACACTTCCGGCAGTTAGTCCACCAACGAGCCACTTTTCAATTGATGCAAAGAGAATGACAACAGGAACAATTGCGATCAGAGATCCCGCAAATAAGTACTGCCATTGCACTTGATAGAAACCAATAAGCGCTGTTAGGCCCACTGTTAGGGGCTCTTGTTCTGGCGACGAAGTCAATGTCAGGGCAATAACAAACTCATTCCAGGCAGCAATAAAGGTAAAGATGAATGCTGTTGCGAGTCCCGGAAGTGATAATGGCAGAACAATACGTCGCAGTGTTGAAAAGCGACTACATCCATCAATCCAGGCGGCTTCTTCGATTTCTTTGGGAATACTTGAAAAGAAACTAGATAAAATCCAAATAGAAAAAGCCATGTTAAACGCGGCGTACACGAGGATCAGCCCAAGATAAGTATTTACTAAATTAAGCTTTACAATTTCACGAAAGATACCGATTACTAATGCTGTTGGGGCAAACATTTGTGTCACTAAAACTAAGAAGAGAAAGGGTTTGCGGCCTCGGAAATCATTTCGTGCCACATAGTAAGCAGCTGGAATCGCAATAAACATCACGATCAGAGTTGCTGACATCGAAATAATGAATGAACTCTTAATAAAAGTTCCTAGAGGGATCTCTTTCCAAACATTAATAAAGTTGTCAAAAGCCCACTCTTTTGGGAAGTAAGTCGGCGGAATAGCTGTGATCTCTTCTTGAGGCTTAAGTGCTGTAAGCAGCATTTGAAGATAAGGTGCAAAGAATAGGAATCCAAGGACCCAAGCAGAGATAGTCAAACTGACTTTCTTTCCAGTGAACCGTTTGTGGCGCTTTGGAACAAGAAGGTTTGTCATGAGTTTCGCTCCTGACTTTTTGACACCTTTAGGAAGATTCCAATAAAGACCAGAATAATAATGAGATTGATTGATGCCATCGAGGCAGATTGACCAATATCTTGATCTCGGAAGGAAATCTTGTACCCCAGGGTGGTAGTTGTATCGGTTTCATAACCCGGTCCACCACCTGTGATCACCCAGATTATTGGAAAGGCGTTAAAAATATTGATTAAATTAATCGCCATGGCTACTAAAAGCGCCGGCTTAATCAATGGAAATTTGATGTGTCGATAACCTTTCCAAGCAGTTGCGCCGTCCACAGTTGAAGCTTCCACAATGTCATCGGGAATTGTTGATAGTCCAGCGAGGATTACGAAAGATGTAAATGGAATTGACACAAATACTGCAACAAGCATTAGCCAGGCAAATGAATGTTTTGGGTTTGCAAGGAAGTCGATGGGTTCTGAAAAAATATTGAGATCCATGGCGATTTTGTTGAGCACTCCGTAATACGGATCGAGAATCCACTTCCAAATAGTTGAGCTCATTACAACTGATGCTGCCCAAGGAATGATGACTGCCCATCGAACAAGTTTTCGTCCTGGATACTTTGCGTTAAGCAATTGAGCTACAGGTAAAGAAATTAAGATCGTGAAGAAAACAATTCCTACAACCCAAATAAAAGTTCGGATAAGAACGTTGGGAAGATCTGGATTTACCAAGAGGGTTCTGTAGTTTTCAAGCCCGGCCCACCCTTGAGTAATTCCGGAAGTACTCACCTCTTGAAATGAGGTTCGAATCATTTCAAACGCTGGCCATAATACAAATGCAAAAATCATAAATAGTGCTGGGAAGATCCACGGAAGTGCGCCGAGGCGGGACTTTCGATTTACCGATGTCGGCATTTACTGTGATCTCCTCATGTTGCCGTTGTTGCTCTTATTGCTCAAGGTGTTAATTGTATTTGTTGATAGAAGTAAAAAGTAGAGCGGGGGTTCGCGATAGCTCGCGAACCCCCAACCCTTACCGCCTTGTCCCCTTATGCAACAAGAAGCGCGATTACTTCGAAGCTGCTAGTGCCTTTGCCTGAAGTGCATTCATCGTCTTCTTTGGATTCACTAGCGCAGTTCCGACTTGTTGCTGAATTGCACCCTTAACTGCTGGCCATGAAGCCTGATCTCCTGGGTAGAAGATCGCAGATGGAAGCAACTTGATGAATGGTGCAAGCTTTGGATCCTTAGCAGCAATTACTCCCGCTGACTTAGTTGCAGGAATAAATCCACCTGCAGCCTTTAGGAATCCTGCGTAGTTTGTTGGCTCAAAGATGAAATCCATCCATTTTGAGATTTCTGCTTTACGACCATTTGCCTTGTAAGCAGTGAAGTAATCCTGAACACCAAGTGTTACAGGCTTCTTTCCTGGTGCAGCAACGAATGAACCTGAACCGATGTTGATTGAAGCTCCACCGTTGTCCTTCAACCATCCTTCTAGGAAGACTGAACCGTTGATGAATGCTGCTTTACCAGCTGCAAAGAGTGCCTGTGCACATGCTGTGCGATCACACTTAGCAGGGTTTGGCTGAGTCAACTTCTGATCTGTTAACTTCTTGAGGAACTCCATAGTTTGGATGTTTTCTTTAGAGTTAAGAGTCCACTTGCCGTTCTTAAACATAACTCCACCATTACCACCAGCCCAAATTGCAAACTCTGCTTGTGCTTCTTCTGGACCTAGTGGAAGTGCGTATGGATAAACGCCTGGAACCTTTGCCTTGATCTGCTTTAGAACCTTCTCTAGCTCAGTCCAAGTTGTTGGAAGCTTTGTAACGCCAGCCTTCTTAAGGATGTCCTTGTTGTAGAAGAGTGCGCGTGCTGAAGCTAGATCTGGAACAGCATATGCAATGCCGTTGTACTTCGAGTTATTCAAAAATGTTGGAACGATGTCAGCGAGAACTTTCTTGCTGATTACTTCGTCCGCGCGATACAGAAGTCCTTCAGCTGCTGCAGCTGAATAGTCGCCCTTGTTTACGATGTCAGGGATCTGACCTGTAGCAACAAGTGTCTTGACTTTGTCATCGATTGTTTCCCAAGAAACTACATCGACCGTGACCTTGATTGTTGGGTTTGCTTTTGTAAATCTTGCTGAGAGGTCGTCCCAATATGGCTGCATGTTTGCGTAATCTGCCGCGACCATCTTGAGTTCAACTACATCCGCTGCCTTAGCTGTCGTACCTAGGACAGAAGATGCGATCAAACCTGTGGCGGCAACGAGTGCGCCTAGGCGAGTCACATTCTTCATAAGCTATTTCTCCTGACGGGTAAGGCCCCGGTGAAGGGGCTTAGTTGGAAGTAGTCGACCACTTCCCTGAGAGTAAATCAATGATCTGCATGTAACTGTTTGATAACAAACAAATTAAGACAAAATCGCGCAAATTTCTTGACTTGCGGGTCTCCAAACCCTACGGTTCCTCCATGACTATCGCCTCGCATGCAGATATCGAAATCGCCTCCCAGCCCCAAATCTGGCGCCAGGTAGCTGAATTCGCCCCAAGCGTCTTTGGCAAGCTCCCCCAGAAGGGTGAGAAGGTCGCCGTTGTTGGTTGTGGCAGCTCATGGTTTATGTCGATGGCCTATGCCTCTTTGCGAGAAGCCGCCGGCCATGGAGAAACCGATGTCTATGCAGGATCTGAATTTAATTATGACCGCAAGTACGACCGAGTCGTTTCTATTTCTCGTTCCGGAACAACAACTGAAATCGTTGAATTACTTGGAAAAATCAAGACGCCTTCAGTTGTTCTGACTGCAATTCATAACTCACCTGTCGAAGATCGCGCTACCGAAACGATCATCATGGATTTTGCAGATGAAAAATCAGTGCTACAGACTCGTTGGGCAACTGCGGCCCTTGGTTTACTTCGCGCGCACCTTGGTCTTGATCTTAATTCAATTGTTAAAGATGCCGAAGAAGCCTTGGTAAGTGATATCTCAGATTTAGTCGAAGTAGAACAGATCAGCTTTTTGGGTCGTGGCTGGACTATCGGGCTTGCACATGAAGCTGCGCTAAAGACGCGTGAATCTTCACAATTCTGGGCTGAGGCATACCCAGCACTTGATTACCGTCATGGTCCGCTCTCAATTTCACAACCAGGTCGCGCTGTTTGGGCCTTTGGTGAAATTCCTGCTGACTTAGTTCGTGACATCAAATCAACTGGAGCGCTCTTCGAATCAAGCACTTTAGATCCAATGGCGCATTTAATCCGTGCACAGCGAGTAGCAATTGCCATCGCTAAGAAGCGCGGCGTAGATGCTGATAACCCACGCGGACTGTCTCGCTCCATCATTCTCGATAAGTAATTACACTCATCTCTGTGAACCATGTAGTCGCAGTAGATGTAGGCGGAACAGAGATTAAGAGCGCATTAGTCGACTCTGATTTCAATGTCATCGCAACAATCAATGCTCCGACCCCCAAGGCAGATGTAACCGGTGCGCACACTGTCAAAGCTATCGCTGAATTAATCTCGCAGTATTTGAAACAACAAACGGTTAATGCCGTCGGATTAGCAGTACCAGGGGCTCTCGATGAGCCTGCTGGCACATCTCGCTGGTCAGGAAATCTGCAGTGGAATAATCTGCCAATTCAAAAGCTTTTGGCCGATGCAATCAACATACCTGTTGCATTTGGACATGATGTTCGCACCGCCGCGGTTGCTGAAATGCGAAATGGCGCTGCTAAAGGTGCCAATAATGCAATCTTTATTCCTGTTGGAACTGGAATCGCGGCGGCTTTGATTATTGATGGTGGAATTCGATCTGCTGAAGGATTTGCTGGTGAAATTGGTCATGTAAATGTCAACGGCAAGTATCCGTGTGTTTGCGGAAAAACAGGATGTTTAGAAGCAGCATCCTCAACTCTTGCAATCAGTAAAGCTTATGAAGGGCTCAGCGGAAAAGCTGGAGTAACAACTGAAGAGATTTACAAATTAGTTATTGCAGGTGATCCAGTCGCACAACAAGTTTGGTATGATGCAACTTTGGCGATGGCTAGAGCATGTGAAATGTTGATAACAATCCTAGCGCCAGAAGTTATTGTCTTTGGCGGAGGACTTTCTAATGCAGGAGAAACTTTCTTGAAACCAATTAGGAATTACTTAGATTCTTCTTTAACTTTCCAACGAAAGCCGAAACTTGAGATTGCGCATTACAAATCAATGGCTGGAACAATTGGTTGTGCGATGTTGGCATTTGATCTATTGAAGGTTGGCAAATAATGCATATACATGGCGCTGCTGCAGTAATCGATGGGGCAATTAAGAAGCAAGTTTGCATCAAGGCGGTAGATGGTTTCATTACAGCTATTTCGACTAACTGCACCGAGACCCCGGATTCAAATCACGCTGGAACTTTAATTCCGGGGTTTGTTGATATTCATTCACATGGTGGTGGAGGTTTCTACTTCTCGGATCTTTCCCCTGAAAATGTTGCTGCTGCGCGAAACACTCACCTTGCATGCGGTACAACAACTCATATTGCATCCCTTGTTACAGAACCCATTGGCGTTTTAGAAGAACAAATCCTTCGACTTTTACCTTTGGTAAATGCGGGGGTTTTTGAAGGAATTCACCTAGAAGGTCCTTATCTTTCGCACGCCCGCTGCGGTGCACATGAACCAACTCTTTTGCGTTCACCAAGAATCACCGAACTGTCGGCGCTCATTGATGCGGGCCAAGGCGCAATATCTATGGTCACTCTTGCCCCAGAACTTGATGGTGGAATCGAGGCGGTTGAATACTTAACTTCTCGCGGAGTTACCGTTGCACTTGGTCACTCGCAAGCAGATGTAGCAACAACTAACGCTGCTTTTGCTGCTGGTGCAAAGCTCATTACACATTTTAGTAATGGGATGCCTAAGACATCAAAGGATGCCGCCACAATTGCCGAGGCTTCGCTGGCCCAGAAGAACATTGCTCTTGAAATGATCCTAGATGGCATCCATGTTTCAGATGAGATTCTTCAAGAAGTTCTTGCATCGGGAGACAAGCGAACCATCTTGATCACAGACTCGATGTCAGCCGCAGGTAGTGTTGATGGAAGTTATTCAATCGGCTCTCTCGAAGTTGTTGTAGTTAATGGTGTTGCGCGCTTAACCTCGAATCATTCATTAGCGGGTAGTACTTTGACTATGGATAAAGCTTTTAACAACTTCTTGCAAGTAAATAAAAGTATTACTGATTGTGTTTATGCTGCCTCAACTCTTCCGGCAAAAACTCTTGGTTTGAAGGCGGTTGGTGAATTAGCTGTTGGTAAGAAGGCTCATGTTCTCGAACATCTAGATTCTAAAATCACTGTGGTTGCATCATGAGTTCTTTAGAAGAAAACCGTCAAGCCGCTGCTGATTTCTTTGAGCAAATCTGGAATCAAAAAGATGAATCAGCAATTGATCGTTTTATCGCACTAGATGCCGCTGGAAATGATCCTAAATTCGGAGTTGGCCGTGAGTCATTTCGCGAGCAATGGAAAAAGTGGCATGCAGCCTTTCCCGATCTTCACTTTGATGTCCGCGAAATCATTGCCGAAGGTGACCGAGTTGTTACACGTTGGCACCTAACAGGTACACATTCTGGCGCTGACTATCTTGGTAAATCAGCAAGTGGTGCAAAGATCGCAGTCGATGGGGTTTCAATCGACACAATCAAAGATGGTGTTGTCCTAGACGGATTTGATGCTTGGGATGCTTTGGGTTTCCGCGAGCAATTAGGAATTATCCAGCAGCTTTAAAGTTCTGCGTGCTTTAACAACTCTTCACGAGCAATTGATTTACGACGCGGCTTTCCTAAAGATTCACCAGCTGCAACTTCGGCCTCATTGATCTTCTGCCAGTGACCTTGAGTTACAACAACTTGATGAGTGATTAACTCTGAAATATCACCTGCATTTTTGGGGCTCTTCAAATCCGACGCTAGAAGTTCAATAACTGCAGCTGCATCTGATTTATTGGTACCAATTACTCCTGAAGGGCCACGCTTTGCCCAGCCGACAACATAAAGATTGTCCTTTACGCGACCATCAGTGTTAACAACTTTTCCATTCTCATACGGAACTCCGTCGATTCCCTGCGCTTGATAACCAATTGCAGTAATAACAAGCCCGCATTTGATTGTTACATCACCGTTAGGAGTTGAGTACACAACGCCTTCTACGCGATCTGTACCCAGAATCTCTTTCGGTGTGTGTTGGAACAAAAACTCCATAGTGCGCTCGTGCTCACTCTTTGGGTTTTCTGCGATCAACAACATTGCATCCAAGTTACTTTTAACATCCTTTTCAGGCTCTGAACCTGCGCGCACTATTGCAACTTCAATATCTTCTTTTCGAATTACAACATTTGTGTGTTCTAACTTGGGCAGCTCACGTAATTCTGGTGATGTAAAGGCTGCATGCTCTGGACCACGGCGCGCACTGATGTACACCTTGCGAATATTGCTTTGTTTGAAGGCATCAATTGCGTGATCTGCGGTATCGGTTGGATCTAATTCGGTTGGTTCTAATGCCAACATGCGGGCAACATCCATCGCGACATTGCCAGCGCCAATTACTACTGCGGTGTCTGCATCTAACGGAGTATCTACGCCAACAAAATCTGGGTGCGCGTTGTACCAAGGCACAAAGGCTGCAGCCGATAAAGATCCACGTAAATCTTCACCTGGAATACCCAGCTTCTTTCCGATTGAAGAGCCTGTCGCAATGATTACGGCGTCATACTTTTCTTGTAATTCCGCAACGGTCACATCACTGCCGATTTCGACATTTGCAAACAACCTAAAGTTTTCAGCGGTTGCGATCTTTTCAAAGACCTTCGAAACGGTTTTAATCTTTGGGTGATCAGGTGCAACACCACTTCGGACTAATCCCCAAGGAGTTGGCAAACGTTCAATCATGTCGATTTCAAATACTTGATCGTCATTTGTCAGGTTTTGTAATGCTTGCGCTGCAAAATAACCAGCAGGTCCCGCGCCAACAATTGCGACTTTAAAATGTGGCACGCACACTCCTTTAATTTTTGAGCGGAGACGAGGAGATTTGAACTCCTGAAGGCTTTAACACCTTACCTCGTTAGCAGTGAGGCGCACTCGACCGGGCTATGCGACGTCTCCTTATTACAACCGTAGTTTACCTCAACTGATTGGTCCTGCCAGCCCCGCCTTGTAGGCTAGATATATGGAGAATTCAGATAAGGCGCTAAATACTGGCGCTAAGCGTGTTTACGACGTAGCCCCATCAGAAATGTTTGCCGAGTTTATGAAGACTGGTTGGGCAGCTACACCTTTAACTGGAATCACTCAAGATGAGGTTATCTCGCACTGTGTTCGCCGTCGCGCAGCATTATCTGCAGCTTTTACTGGAGTTCGTTTAGTAATTCCAAGTGGTGGACCAAAACAGCGCAGCAATGACACTGATTATTTGTACCGACCACATACAGCTTTTGCTTACTACACCGGTGTTCAGGGTGTTGAAGCAAATCCAGATTCAGTTCTTGTTATGGATCCAGCTGATGGTGGTCATACTCCGATTTTGTTTATCAATCCACGTTCCACACGCGATACATCTGCTTTCTACACAGATGCAAAGAATGGTGAGTTGTGGGTTGGACGTCGCTTTACAACTGAAGAAGCGTCACAGCGTTACGGGATTGAAGTTCGCGAGATCGGTGAGCTAGAAAAGTTTCTGAAAGGAAAGAAATCTGCAGCCCTTCATGGCTTTGATGAGGTTGTTGATGCGACAGTTAAAGAGCATCCACGTGATGCTGAATTACTAGAGTTTGTTTCAGTTGCTCGCTTAATCAAAGATGAGTATGAAGTTGCGGAGATGCAAAAGGCTGTTGATGCAACACATCGCGGATTTAATGATGTAATCCGCGCACTTCCTGCAGCTGTTGCAACACCACGTGGAGAACGTGTTGTTGAAGCAGCGTTCTTTGGTCGCGCACGTATTGAAGGAAATGACCTTGGGTACAACACAATTGCAGCCTCTGGATCACACGCATGTGTTCTTCACTGGAACCGCAACGATGGCGCTGTAAAAAACGGTGACCTTCTGCTTCTAGATGCAGGTGTTGAGGTTGATTCTTACTACACAGCCGATATCACCAGAACATTGCCAATCAGTGGAAAGTTCACACCGGCTCAACGTGCGCTCTACATGCTGGTTTATGAGGCTCAAAAGGCTGGAATTGCAGCGATAAAACCAGGTGAAAAGTTCTTAGCTATTAACAAAGCGAGCCATACAGTTTTGGCGCAAGGGTTAATTGATATGGGAATTCTTACCATGAGTTTGGATGAGGTAATGGATCCAGCCGTTGGATTACATAAGCGTTGGACGCTGCACGGTGTAAGCCACATGTTAGGGATGGATGTTCATGATTGTGCCCATGCTCGTGCCGAGCAGTATCGCGATGGAATTCTTGAGGCGGGAATGTGTTTAACTGTTGAACCTGGTCTGTATATCCAGCCTGATGATGAATTATTTCCTGCTGAGTATCGTGGAATTGGTATCCGCATCGAAGACGATGTGGTTGTAACTGAAACTGGTTGCTTGAATCTCAGTGAGCACATTCCTCATCACCCAGATGATATTGAAGCCTGGATGGCATCACTGCGTTAATTTAAGTATGTGCTAACTCAGCTGTAATCCACACCAAGCTGCTAATAAACCAATGCCGAGTGACATCACGAGGTTAATTGCTGCTTCTTTGTGACGCTTTAATTCGTATGCAAGGTAGATATCCAACATAAATGTTGACCAAGTTGTGAATGCACCGGCAAATCCAATTGCAAATAGATCAAATCCCTCTTCAACCCTGCCATAGGTAAATCCAAGAAGAAAAGATCCAAGGATGTTAACGGTAAAGATTCCATATGGTTTGGCTGTATAGGTTCTAATCTTTTGATCAACAACAAATCGAAGTGGGCCACCAACAGCGGCTCCGAAAACGATTAACGCCATTCTCATGAGCGCACCGGAATTAATTTACGTGCAAGCGGTAGAACCACAATTACTGCGATCAGGGAAAGGAAAACATTTTGTGCGAGAAAGAGCATTCCTCCCTCGATTGGTTCTAACGAGTGCGCTGTTACCGCTGAAAAGGTAGTAAATCCAGCACAGAATCCCGGCAGTAAAAGTAGGCGTAATTGGCTGATTCCACGACGTTCCATCAAAACTAACAATGCAGAAGCTAAAGCGACACCTGCAACATTTGCTATCAGGGTTCCTTCGCGATCATCAGGAAAAATTGCGCCGATGCCATAACGTGCCAGAGTTCCAGCAACGCCTCCGAGTGAGACTAAAACTAGGGAGTTCAGAACGGTCCAGATTTCATTGTGAGATGTACCGTAACTCTTGAAACCAATGAAATAATCGCGGCAGCGAGGATCGCAGACCAAAAGTTATTGACCTCTAACTTGTCGCTCCATCGGGATACCAGCATCAATATCGCAGCGTTAACAACAACGAGAAATAAACCCAAGGTAAGAATTACAGCGGGAAGTGTGAGCAGTTTAAGCAAAGATCCAAGGGTTGTGTTTAGCAAACCAAATAACAAGGCGACCCACAAATAGGTTGTGAAGCCACCTTGGACATCGATTCCAGGAATCAGAGCGGTTGCTACCCAAAAAGAGAGTGAAAGCGCTCCCCAACGAACCAATAACTTCATAAAGAAATTATAGGCCCTCGCGCTTGCGAATCTTTGAACCTAACCAACGAACTGGATCGTACTTAACATCAGCAACGCGCTCCTTCATAGGAATAAGTGCGTTATCTGTGATCTTGATGTGCTCTGGGCACACTTCAGTACAGCACTTTGTGATGTTACAGAAACCAAGACCATGTTGTTCTTGTGCTTCTTGCTTACGAGTTTTGCGTTGATCTAGTGGGTGGAAATCAAGCTCAGCCATACGCATCAAGAAACGTGGACCAGCAAATGACTTCTTATTCTCTTCGTGGTCACGAACAACGTGACATACATCTTGGCAAAGGAAACATTCGATGCACTTACGGAACTCTTGTGAGCGCTCAACATCGATCTGCTCCATACGGGCCTCGCCTGGAGCAAGCTCTGCAGGTGGCTCATAAGCAGGGATTTCCATTGCTTTTTTGTAGTTAAAAGAGACATCTGTAACGAGGTCCTTGATGATTGGGAATGCACGCAAAGGTGTAACGGTGATTGTTTCTTCCTCACCAAATGATGCAACCTGTGTCATACATGCAAGACGAGGCTTTCCGTTGATCTCCATGGAACAAGATCCACACTTACCAGCCTTACAGTTCCATCGAACCGCTAAATCACCCATTTGTGTTGCTTGAACACGGTGAATTACATCGAGAACAACTTCGCCTTCGTTAGCCTCAACAACAACATCTTTGAGACCACCATCAGTTGAATCTCCACGCCAAATACGAAGCTTAATATTGCGCGCCATTAGTTGGAACCGCCTTTCGCAACTTCTTCAGGTGTCATGTATTTCTCAAGCTCGTGAACATCAAAGAGATCAAAGAGTTCCTTTGGCATTGGAGGTAATGATTGTGCTCGAACATTTACCTTCTCGCCATCAAATGATGAGATGTGGTTGACCTGACGCCACTTGTTGTTCATACCTGGGAAGTCATCACGTGTGTGACCACCGCGTGACTCTTCACGCGCATCGGCAGATTTCGCAGTTGATTCAGCGACTAACAACATGTTGTCGAGATCAAATGCTAAGTGGAAACCTGGGTTGAATTTACGTCCACCAGCAACTGCAACATTTGCACTGCGCTTTCTAATCTCTGCGATCTTTGCAATCGCTTCCTTTAGTTCACTACCTGTACGAATGATTCCGACAAGGTTATGTGTAACCTCTTGAAGCTCAGCGTGTAATGAGTAAGAGTTTTCTCCACCTTGACGATCAAATGGTGCTTGAATCTTTTCAGCGGCTGCCTTAATTGCAGCATCGCTTACTGGGGTTGCAGTGTTCTTCTTTACATATTCAACCGCGCCCATTCCTGCACGACGACCAAATACCAAAAGATCTGACAATGAGTTTCCGCCTAGACGGTTTGAACCATGCATTCCGCCAGCAACTTCACCTGCGGCAAATAAGCCTGGAACGCCTATTGCAGCTGCAGTATCTGGCTCTACTTCGACGCCACCCATGACGTAGTGACATGTTGGGCCAACTTCCATCGGCTCCTTGGTGATATCTACGCCAGCAAGTTCATAGAACTGGTGCCACATAGATGGAAGACGCTTCTTAATTACCTCTGCAGGCAAACGCTTTGAAACATCGAGGAAAACTCCGCCATGTTCAGTTCCGCGACCAGCCTTTACTTCGCTGTTGATTGCGCGAGCAACCTCATCACGTGGCAAGAGCTCTGGTGGACGACGGTTGTTGTCCTGATCTGTATACCAACGATCTGCTTCTTCTTCGTTGTCGGCGTACTTATCCTTGAAAACATCTGGGATGTACTTGAAC
>Ga0208788_1000797_pt1 | contig 15342 bp, 12 predicted proteins | sample Wag4_2014_7_11_3_FD_187363 | JGI IMG/M metagenome (GOLD analysis project Ga0208788, IMG submission 187363) | Fresh water mixed with fracking chemicals microbial communities from Ohio, USA - Utica-2 Time Series FC 2014_7_11 (SPAdes) (version 2) ...
GGCTATCACGGCCGACCACAAGAGAGCGAATTTTTATATCAATTGGGGGCAAGCGAGGTTCTCGACCGCCAAGATTGGAACGCCCCCGGCAAGCCCTTAGCGCGTGAGCGTTGGGCAGGGGCGATTGACACCGTCGGCAGCCATACCCTTGCTAATCTTTGCGCCAGCATGCGCTATCGTGGTGTTGTTGCGGCGTGTGGCTTGGCACAAGGGATGGATTTTCCTGCTTCGGTGGCACCGTTTATTTTGCGTGGTGTGACCTTGGTGGGGGTGGATAGCGTGATGGCACCGCGTGAAGAACGCTTGCTGGCATGGCAACGATTGGCACAAGAATTAGACTTGAACAAACTGGCGGCATTGAGTCGTGAAATTGGTTTGAGTGAGGTGATCGCGACGGCAGAGCAACTGTTGGCGGGTCAAGTGCGTGGTCGTGTGATTGTTGATGTTAACCGTTAAGAAAGAAACCCCATGTCTGCAGCCATTAGCCGTTTTGCCGTACCTGATTTGAACGAAGTGCCTGAGGATATTCGGGCTCGTATTGTGGCAGTACAAGAAAAAGCCGGTTTTGTGCCAAATGTGTTTTTGATGTTAGCTCACCGTCCGGCAGAGTTTCGCGCTTTTTTTGATTATCACGATGCTTTGATGGAGAAACCCAGCAGTTTGAGCAAAGCCGAGCGCGAAATGATTGTGGTGGCAACCTCTGCCGCAGGCCAATGTTTATATTGTGTTGTGGCGCATGGTGCCGTGTTGCGGGTGCGGGCAAAGGATGCGCTGTTGGCCGATCAATTGGCAACCAATTATCGCAAAGCCAATTTGACCGCCAAACAAAGAGCCATGCTCGACTTTGCCATCAAACTCTCTACCCGAGGTGGTGAAATCGAAGAAGCTGATTTTGCCTTATTGCGTGAGCAAGGGTTTGATGAGGAAGCGATTTGGGATATTGGTGCGATCACCGCATTTTTTGCCATGAGCAATCGCTTGGTACACCTCACCGGCACCCCACCAAACGAACCGTTCTATTTAATGGGGCGCGTGGCTAAGGCCTAATTAGGCTGTGGTATCGGCCTGTTGCAATTCAGCTAATAACTGCTGGCAGGCCGCTACTGCTGCTGGAAAATCTAGCTCGTTCATCGCTTTTTGCCAGTCATGCCAAGCGGCAAGGTTGGGTGGAGGGAGATGCTGACAGAGCTGTTGATATTGATCCCACGCGGCAAGGTTATTTTGTTCTAACAAGGGCAAAATCTCGCTAAGGCCTTGTTGTAATTGCTGCTGTTGTGCTGTGGTAAGGGTGCTTTCTACGCTGGTGGTGGCTGAGGTCTGATGACTGGCCAAATATTGCTGCAACCCAGTTAGCGTCTGTTGCAAGAGTGTGGCGAGGGCCGCTTGTGCGGTTGGCCAATCGGATAATTTACCGTCTTGTTTAAGCTCTGCTTCGAGCACTGCCGCCTGTGAAGACAAGGCATATGCGCCCAACGTGGCCGCTAAGCCCTTGAGCGTGTGTAATAGCCGCTGTGCCGTCGCGGTGTCTTGCTGAGTCAGGGCCGTTGCCACGTGTTCAACACAATGGTGTTGATCTTCGATAAAGCGCTCAATGAGGGTAAGAAACAGATCTATCGAAAGCTGTAACCGCTGTCGTGCCATATCGGGATCAAATACCGTGGTGGCAGTGGTTGGGGTGGCTGTGATAGCGGTCGGGATGGGTGTCGGTACGGGTGTCCAGCTAGTGATTTTGCTACCGCAGTAGCGTTGGATAGTCTGCACCAATTCATCAAGATCAATCGGCTTGCCAACATGGTCATTCATGCCTGCGGCAAGACAGGCTTCGCGATCAGAAGAAAATGCATTGGCAGTCATGGCAATCACCGGCAAGGTTTGATTTCCCATGTCTTGTCTTAAGACACGCGTAGCGGTGTAGCCGTCCATTTCTGGCATCTGTACATCCATTAACACCACATCAAATGGCCGGACTTGTTGCCGAATCGCTTCTAAACCTAGCTTGCCATTGTTAGCCAATTCGACTTTTGCCCCTTCTTGGCTAAGCAATTCGCGGGCAATTTGTTGGTTAATACTGTTGTCTTCTACCACCAAAATATGCAAGCCACTCAGTCGTTGCACACGTTGTGTCGGGCTGAGGGCAGGGGTACGGCTACCATAGTTGGCTTCTGCTACCGCATCAAACAGCATCGAGGGCGTCACCGGTTTACTGAGAAACGCATGGATGACTTCCGGATGCTGATTGGCACGGGAGGCAAGTTGTTCACGACCATAGGCCGTGACCATCATAATCAAACGGGTATTGGCATGGCACAAAGGATGTAAAGCAGTGGCGGTGTCCCAGCCATCTTTGGTCGGCATCTGCCAATCAATAAACACGGCATCAAAGCGTAAATCACTGTGTTTGACCAAGGCGATTGCTTGATCGCCACTGTGCGCCTGATGAGCTTGCCAACCAAACTGACTTGCCATCCGGCTTAATAAATCGAGGGCACCGCTGTTGTCATCGACAAATAACACCCGTAATCCTTGATGGGCTTGTGAAGGTAGCCGACTGGCGATGGCATTGCTCTCTTGCTGGTTGAGCGGAAAAGACAAGGTGAAATGAAAACAGCTGCCCTGATTGAGCACACTGTTAACGCTAATTTCGCCGCCCATCAACCCAACCAGACGTTGGCTAATCGCCAACCCAAGGCCAGTACCACCAAAGCGGCGAGTGGTGGACGCCTCTGCTTGTGAAAAGCCTTCAAAGATAAATGCTAGCTTATCTTCGGCAATGCCAATACCGGTGTCTTGCACTGAAAATGCGATTGTCACCTGTTCGGTATCTTGTTCTACGACCACTAACCTAACGACAACTTCACCATGTTGAGTGAATTTCACACTATTACCGGCTAAGTTGAGCAAGACCTGTTGCAAGCGCAAGGCATCACCGCACAGCGCATGAGGCAAGGCTGGATCGAGGTCGAATAACACCTCGACTTCTTTCTTGTTGCCGAGTGCCGCAGATAAAACCACCGACAAATTGCGTAGCACCTGATCGAGACGGAAGGGGGCGGATTCAAGTTCGAGTTTGCCCGCTTCGACTTTAGAAAAATCCAGAATATCGTTCAAAATCCCCAATAAAGACCGCGCTGCGGCCTCTGCTTTGGTGGCATATTCTTGTTGTTGTCCATCTAGCGCGGTGCGTTGTAGCAGTTGCAACAAGCCCAAGACCGCATTCATCGGGGTTCGAATCTCATGGCTCATATTGGCCAAAAACAAGCTTTTTGCTTCGCTGGCGCTTTCTGCCTCATGGGTTCGGCGGCGTAAAATATCGGCATCAAACTGTCGTTGTTGTTCGTATTGATGGCGGCGGTGTTGAATCCAAGCCAGCCCAGCACCAGTCGAGAACACTAACAAGCCAAACACCAGACACAGCCGTTTTACATTGCCCCACCAGCTAACAAAGGCCAGTTCATAATCACGCGTCGCGGCAACGACTAAACTTTTATTGAGTTGTAAAAAATCAGGATTCACTGACCGCATTGCAATAAAGCGTCGTTCACCAGTGGCGTACACTTTCCCCTGCATCACACTATGGCTGCGGCCACTGGCGCGATGTTGACTAAAAAAAGAGCCTTCGGTATCTAAACGTAAACCTGCCATGCCAGGCTGAGGCGGTACCATCAAAAACTGTATGCCATCTTCGTGGGCAATTGAGGTCCACATATCTGGCGTGTTACGAACTGAGTCGAGTAAAAAAGAGAACTCTTCTGGGTCGAGTGTGGCTGACACAATACCATCAAAAAAACCATCTTCATCCGGCACCATTTTCACCGCATTCATTGAAAAAGTGCCTAACACGGTTTGGAAAGGTGGGTTGAGATAGAGTTTCCCGACATTAGGTTCGCGTCGAACAGTGCGGAAATAATCCCGTTTAGCAAAATTCATCCCGATCAATTCTGGTCGATTCGAGGCCCAGACAATCCCATCTGGCTGAATCACCATAAAAGTTCGCACTCCCGGCATGGCATCGGCAAAAGCACGCAGGCGGTGATTGGCCAATTCACGGCCATGGGGTTGCCTGTTCCAATAGTGAATATCGGTGCGAATAGCAATCAGGGTGCGGTTGACGGCTTCGAGTTGGCGGGTGATGCTGGCCTCAATCACACGGGTTTGGGCATCAAGCCGTTGCTTCTCGGCATCTTCGATCTGCTGTCGGTCGAGATACAGAAAATAACCTAATGCCGCCGCCAACACCGTCAGCAACAAAAATAAGCTTAACCATTCGAGATGTTGTTTCTTCTCAAGAGAAGCTGATGGCAGAGGATTGAGGGAGGCGGAGGTCGGCATAGGCGGGGGGTCGCTATCGTAATCAAAACACGGGCGGATAGATAAGCCACTATTATGCTGAAAAACTTAACTTTTTGTGTAAGTTGATAAATAAAGCCCACTAAAAATAGCGATCATGCCGAAGAAATGATAAAAATGTAAAAATTCGTTAAGAAAAAGTGTGGCTAATCCAGCGACAAACAGCGGCATTAAGTGCACAAAGGCGGCGGCTTTCGCGGGGCCAATTTGACCGACGCCATAGTTGTAGAACAAATAGGCCAATACCGACGGGAACGTACCGACATAGGCAAAGGTGGCCCATGTCGCCAAACCCGCAACCGGGGTTCGCCCTGCGAGAAACTCATTGAGAAAAAACGGCAGCAACAACACACTACCCACCGCAGTCAGTGCGCCAAGTAACCCAAGACGGTCGATGCGAGTGTCTAAGCCACGCAACAATAAGGTATATAAGGCCCAAGAAATCATGGCATTAAATACAATCACATCGCCACGATTGAGGTCGAGTGCCAACAGCCGCGCCATTTCGCCATGCGAAATAATCACCAACACCCCAGCAAACGACAAGCCCATACCTATCCCCTGCCGTACGCTCATGCTTTGTTTAAACCACAGCGCACCAAAGAGCGCGGTCAGAATGGGAATAAAAGAATTTAATAGTGCGGCGTTGGTGGCGGTGGTGTATTGCACACCGGTATAGAGCAACGAGTTATACCCCGCGATACCAAATACTGCCAATGCCAACACCCGCCACCGTTGCGCCCACAACAGATGGCGATCACGCCAAGAGAGTCGTAAGGCGAAGGGGGCCAACAAACTACAAGCCAGTACCCAACGACCAAACGATAATGTCATCGGTGGAATAGCGCCTTGCATGGCGCGGGCGATCACCACATTGCCCGACCAAAACAGTGCCGTGAGGGTTAATAATAGATAAGCGAGGGAGGCGGTTTGAGGTTTTTTCATGCAAATTTCCCAAAAAACCGCGCTCCCCCTTCACCCGCTCTCGTGTTAGGACGGGGAGGATTCTGCCGTAGCAGGTTTGAGCGCGGCGGTCGTCGTGGCAGCAACAGCGGCTTCTGCGTCTGTTGTGGCACTGGGTTGTTGATGGGCTTTTAACCATTCCAAATGTTCAGCGATGGCATAGCACAAATCGCGAGTGCCTTCGCTCGATAGGGCTGAAACGGTGAAATAACGTGGCCGCTGTGGATCGTATTCTGCAAAAGACTCCACTGGGCTGCGATCAAAACCATAGGCGGTTAAGAAAGCATCAATGCGCGCTTGCTGTTCTTCTTCTGGAATCATATCCAGTTTGTTCAGGACCAGCCAGCGAGGTTTTTGGTACAGCGTTTCATCATATTTACGCAATTCATTCACAATGGCGTGTGCTTCGGCCACCGGATCGACGTTTTCGTCAAAGGGTGCTAAATCGACGACGTGTAATAATAAACCGGTACGGGCCAGATGTTTTAAGAAACGATGTCCTAAACCGGCGCCTTCTGCCGCCCCTTCAATCAAGCCGGGAATATCCGCCACCACAAAACTGCGGTTTTCATCTAAGCGCACCACACCTAAATTAGGATGCAGGGTGGTGAAAGGATAATCCGCCACTTTGGGGCGCGCTGCTGAAATCGACCGAATCAAAGTCGATTTGCCAGCATTCGGCATCCCTAATAAACCAACATCCGCCAAGACTTTCAGTTCTAAGCGCAGCGAACGAATTTCACCTGCTTCACCGTGGGTGAATTGGCGTGGGGCGCGGTTGACCGATGATTTAAAGTGGATATTACCCAAGCCACCCTTGCCACCTTGCGCTAACACCACGCGTTCGCCGTGTTTGGCTAAGTCGGCCAGTTGTTGTCCGGTATCGGCATCAACAATCACCGTGCCGACTGGCATCCGCAGCTCAATATCATCACCGCCTTTGCCATAACAATCTGCACCACGGCCATTTTCGCCATTTTTCGCGATGTATTTTTTAACAAAACGGTATTCAACCAGCGTGTTGATATTTTCATCAGCCACCGCGACGACACTACCACCACGCCCACCGTCGCCACCATCGGGGCCGCCTCGTGGGACAAATTTCTCACGGCGCATACTGGCCGAGCCGTTGCCACCCTTACCAGCCATGACTTCAATTCGTGCTTCGTCAATAAACTTCATGTTCATCCTCTGTATCGACTTCAGCCTCTGAAACCACCGCTCGATGCCAAGCGCCACGCCACCGTGAGTGCTGAAATCAGTAAAAACAAAAAAGCCCTATCGTGAGGATAGGGCTTAGAATAGCTGTCTGGAAGCTGAATTACGCAGCAGCTTCTTCGCCAGTGTAAGGGGTCACAAACACAGTTTTGCGTTTGCTAGCACCTTTGACTGCGAAAGAGACGTAACCGTCAACTTTTGCAAACAAGGTGTGGTCTTTACCCATACCGACGTTATCACCAGCGTGGAAACGAGTGCCACGTTGACGAATGATGATGGAACCAGCGGGGATCAACTCGCCGCCGTAAACTTTGGTACCCAGACGTTTTGCCTGTGAGTCGCGACCGTTACGTGAACTGCCGCCTGCCTTTTTATGTGCCATGTGTATACGCTCCTGAGATTACTTGGAAATCGCGTCGATGCGAATTTCGGTGTAGTTCTGGCGATGGCCTTGATGCTTTTGATAGTGCTTACGGCGACGCATTTTGAAAATGCGGATTTTTTCGCCGCGGCCGTGAGAAATCACGGTAGCTTGAATCGAGGCGCCTGCAACCAGTGGGGTGCCGACTACAACCTGTTCGCCGTCGGCAACCAACAACACCTCGTTCAAGGTGATTTGGCTGTCGATGTCTGCAGGTATCTGTTCTACTTTAAGTTTTTCGCCGATGGCAACTTTGTACTGTTTGCCACCAGTTTTTACGACCGCATACATGACTGGTACTCCATGAGAATAAAAAATCTCGCCACGTTGAGCGAGAAAAAAAGCATTGTACGCAAGTGCCTGAATTCGGTCAAATTTCTGCGCCAAGAGTCGCCAGTTTTCCTTGTAAGCACGCCTGCTTCAGGTAGCGATATTCGGCCTATTGGCGGTTTTCTGCTATGATTGCGCGGTTTTTTGTTCATAGGATGCGGGCTGTGTCGGCACCGTTGTTTCGCTCTCTGATTGCTGAAGATATGCATGCGGTTGATCGCGTCATCCGCGCGCGCCTCTATTCAGATGTGGTTCTGATTCGTCAGGTCGCTGAATACATTATTGGTGCCGGTGGTAAACGCCTGCGGCCAGCCTTGGTATTGCTGTCGGCGCAAGCCTGCGGTTTACAAGGCCCTGTCGCACACGAGCTGGCCGCCATGATCGAATTTATTCACACCGCGACTTTGTTGCATGATGATGTGGTTGACGAATCGGATTTGCGCCGAGGTCGAGAAACCGCTAACGCGCTGTTTGGCAATGCTGCCAGCGTGCTTGTCGGCGATTTTCTCTACACTCGTGCTTTTCAAATGATGGTCAGCTGTCACGATATGCGTATCTTAGAAGTGATGGCCGAAGCCACCAACATCATTGCGGAAGGCGAGGTATTGCAGTTGTTAAATATCGGTAACACCGATATTGATGAACAACAATATCTGCAAGTCATTCAATATAAAACGGCAAAACTGTTTCAAGCGGCGGGGCGTGTTGGCGCGTTGGCAGCGAAAGCCGATGAATCCCATATCCAAGCGCTTGCCGATTACGGTATGTATTTGGGGACGGCATTCCAGATTATTGATGATGTGCTGGATTACTCGGGTGATGCAGGCACGATTGGTAAATCCCTCGGTGATGACTTGGCCGAAGGTAAACCCACGTTGCCGTTGATTTATGTGATGCGGCAAGGTGAAACGGCAGATGCCGAATTGGTGCGCGACGCATTGCAAAATGCCAGCCGTGACCACTTCGACGCCGTATTAGCTGCGGTTCACCGTTCGGGGGCGTTGGCTTATGCCCGTCAACAGGCCGAGGCCGTGGCAGCCAAAGCGATTGCAGCATTGGCAGTGATTCCAGACAGTCCGGTTAAAACCGCGATGCAAGAACTGGCTCAACTGGCAGTCAATCGCGACGCCTAAACCCAAGTAGTACGAATCATCATAAAAAACGCCGCCCCGTAACAGGGCGGCGCGTTTGTTAAGCGTGGGCGTGTAGCTGTAATGCGGGTTGTCTGCCTGCGGCAATCGCAAGCAAGCGGTCGATATTTGGGTGTTTACCCGGAGATAAAATCGCATCTAGCGTGTGTTCTGCATACAGTTTCAGTCCGGCTTTTGCTGCTTCGCGATCAATCACGCCATAATGCCGATGTAAATAGGCATACACTTTCCACGAACCGGCTTGTCCCGCTCTATTTTGCAAAGTGAAACCCGCGCAATTCAGTTGGTGTGGGGCTTCTAGTTTGCTGGGTAGGGGTTCTGTGGTCAGCAGCGGCAAAATGTCGCTAAACGGTTTCCCTTGTAGGCTGGTGCTATACACCACCCCTTCTTCCTCGGTTTGTCGTGATAGACGCACATTGCCTTCGACCAAATAGCTTTGGCTCATCTGGCGGAAAAGCGGCGTACCGGAAACACGCAAACTCTCGAACAACACCATTTCGCGTGTAACCAGATAAATGCCTTCTTGTTCATAGCGGCGCAGCGCGGTTTGGTAATCGTGTTCGCTACGCGAAGCAATGCAATCGCTGACGATAAACACCGTTTTACCTAATGCTTTTAGTTCAAGGGCGGTTTGCAATACGCAAACATGCGCTTCCATGCCACATAACACCACCTGTGGCCGTTCTAACAGGCTGCTTGGCAGACAATCGGCAGCAACACAAGAAAAGTGCATTTTTTCTACCACTGGTGCATCCGGCGCACATTCGCGTATGGCGGCTACGGTATGGCCAATCCCTTTTGGATATTGCTCGGAAAACACCACTGGCAAATTAGCATCCACCGCCGCTTTAATCAGTTTTCTGACTTGTGTGACGTGGTTTTGTGGGTCGTGAATGGCTGGGAGTAATTTTTCTTGAATATCAACCACAAGTAATGTGGCTTGATTGACGTCGATTAGCATGTGATGTCCCTCATCAAAATGGCGCTCTGTACCGAGCCGCTGTTGACATCCTCGCCGCCCTGAAGGACGGCGATTCCTACGGCGCTCAGGTGGCTATCGCCTGAGTCGCTTCAGTGGGTTCCTGCTTCACGGAGCGGCCCGACTGCACCGGCTCTCCACAGGCTAAAACGCGATGCCCTCGCGCTAGGATATTGATTGCGCCGACCAGATCGGCATTTTCTTCAAAACCACACTCGACACACTCAAACTTGGCTTGCGTCTGGCGGTTGTCTTTCGACACATGGCCGCAACACGGACAGGTTTGACTGGTGTATTGGGGTGGAACAGCAATGACAAAGCCGCCATTCCAGTCCGCTTTATATTCCAGTTGCCGACGAAACTCCGCCCACCCTTGATCGAGAATCGACCGATTCAGGCCGGATTTCTGTTTCACCTGTTTGCCGTGCTGTTCGCTGTTGCCCTTGGCTGACTTGGACATATTCCGAACCTGCAAATCTTCGATGGCGATCATGGCGTGGTTTTGGCTGATCTGGCACGAAGCTTTGTGCAGGAAGTCTTTTCGGGCGTTGGCGATGTGAGTGTGAATCTTCTGGACTTTGGCTTTCGCCTTCTTCCAGTTGCTACTGAATTTTGTCTTGCGGCTCATAGCTCGCTGATAGCGTGCCAACCGTTGCTGATGTTTCTTGAAGCTGTTGAGCGGATCAAGGTGGCTGCCGTCGCTCAGAGTGGCGAAACGAGCGATCCCCATGTCGATGCCAACAGCCTCACCTTGCGGCAAAGGCTGATCGACTTCACGTTCCGTTTGGATCGACACGAACCACTTGCCGCAGGATTGGCTCACCGTGACGTTCTTGACTTCGCCTAGCACGTCCCGGCTGTTGCGATAACGCAGCCATCCAAGTTTCGGCAGAAACACGCGGCTGTTGCCCTGATCGAGTTTGACCCCTTGCGGATAGCGGAAGCTGTCCGACTGGCCTTTTTTCTTGAAGCGCGGGAAGTCGGCGCGTTTCTCGAAGAAGTTTTTGTAGGCGCGTTCCAGATTCTTGAGTGCCTGTTGCAATGCTTGGCTTGGCGTTTCGTTCAGCCAGAGCGTTTCCGGCCCCGCCTTCCATTCGGTGAGCGCCTTGCATAGAGCGGCGTAGCCGAGCTTCATTTCTCCCGCTTCATGCCGCGCCTGCTGCAACGCAAGCGCCTTGTTGTAGACGTGCCGACACGAACCGGCAAAGCGGCGCATGAGGCGCTGCTGTTCGCCGTTGGGCTTTAGCTCGAATCGGTAGGCTTGAAGACGTTGCATGTCGCATAGTATAGTTTGGTCTATGGAAGAAAACAACGACATTCGACGCGGACGCCACTGTGTTTTTAACATGCACGTCCATTTGGTCTTTTTGGCGAAGTATCGGCGCAAAGTATTCGACTTAGCAGCCATCGACAGGCTGCGAGAACTGTTTGCCAAGGTTTGCAATGACTTCGAGGCGCAACTGGTCGAAATGGACGGCGAGCGCGATCATGTTCACTTGCTGGTCAGCTATCCGCCGAAAGTGCCGGTGTCAGCCTTGGTCAATAGCTTGAAAGGCGCATCCAGTCGCGTACTGCGGAAAGAAAGGCCGGACATCGCTAAACGCTTCTACTACAAGGGCGTGCTGTGGTCACCTTCCTACTTCGCATCATCTTGTGGCGGTGCTCCGATCAGCATCATTCGTCAATACATTGAGCAGCAGGCGACGCCAACTTAAAGGCAGAGAAGGAGTCCTGCGGACTCCGCGCTATCCATCCCCGGCCTGAACGCCGGGGCTTTTCGCGCTAACTGGTAAAAGTTAGAATGATAGTCGTGCCGAAGTCTCTATAGTTCAATGGATAGAACGAGGTCCTCCTAAGACCTAAATCTGGGTTCGATTCCCGGTGGAGACGCCAAACCTGCTACGCAGCGTGTTGGTTTCGGCAAGCATCAGATCATATCTTGCCTTAAACATCGCCAAATTTCCCCGTTTTTGCCGCACAAATCAAAGCAACATCCTGCAAGGCACAGCCGTATTGCTGGATAAGTTTACGGTTTTTGCAAACATCGGTCATAAAAAATTGCTTTCGCACGTCATCTCTGAAACACTTGGCATTCGTTTTCTATTCTTCTGTTTGTTGAGCCAACGATGAGCCAAGTTCTACAACCGCGTCCACAGACCGCCGCCGCCCCTCTCTCTTCGCTTTCGCCCGAAGCCGCCAGTTTTAAAACCAAACTACAACGCCTGTTGGCTTTGTTAAATCAGGGTTTGGTTGAGCGTGAGGGGGTATTAAAAGCGGCGTTGTTAACCGTATTAGCCGAGGAAAATCTGGTGTTGGTTGGCCCGCCGGGGACTGGGAAAAGTTTGGTTGCGCGGCGAATTGCGCAAGTCTTAAGTGATGATCAAGATGGGCATGATTATTTTGAATATCTGCTCACCAAATTTTCGACACCAGAAGAATTATTCGGCCCACTTTCTATTACCGAATTAAAAGCCGACCGTTTTAAGCGCAATACTCAGGGCTATTTACCCACTGTCAATGTGGCTTTTTTAGATGAAATTTTCAAAGCCAGTTCTTCTATTCTCAATGCGTTATTAACGATTCTTAACGAGCGCATATATCACAACGGCGCTCAAGCCCAAGCTGTTCCTTTACAGGCATTAATTGCTGCTTCGAATGAATTACCCACCGATGATGAGGCTTTAGGTGCTTTATATGATCGGTTTTTGGTGCGTATTTTTGTGGATTATGTCAGTGAAGATCGTTTTGAATTGTTATTCAATACAACGACAGAACCGGAGTTTGCGCCGGAAGATCGTTTAACACGGCATGAAATAGCGCGCTTACGTCAAGCTGCGAAAACTGTCACCATTCCAAATGATATTGTTCAAGGCATCCAAAGTATTTGGCAACAACATAAACAAGCCTTTCAAGAAGATGCGCGTGAAAGTTTATCTGATCGCCGCTTGAAAAAAATTATTAAATTGCTACGGGTTTCTGCGGCCAGCAATGGTCGGCGCGAGGTAAATTTGTCTGATGTGTTGTTGTTGAAAGATTGTTTGTGGAACCACCCCGATAATGCACCCAAAGTCCGAGAGATCATTACATCGACTTTGAAAGGCCTAAGCCGTTTGGTGCCGATGGACAAAGAGAAAAATATTCCGGTTTATGAAGTGGATAGCGATGGTGAAACGTTGGTTGCTGCGTTTCAAAAAAGTAGCGAAATCGGCAAAAAGCCGAACCGTGCTGCAATTAGCGCAGTGGTAAAAGGTTTTGTCGGCAGTGGCACGGCTGACGATCCGCTATTAATTCGCTCGGTGGAAGATTTTATGGATTTGGCGCGTGCCGATGTCGGACAAAAAGGCTATCACTTCCGCCAAACAGCCGACCTAGATTTTTCAGCGATTAGTCATTGGCTAACATTTGATTTTCAGGGACATTACGAGGGAGACGGTTTTCGTCTTGATAGAAAAGGTGGAACTCCGTTATTCAATATGGTGCGCGATTCACAGCTACAAAACATCCGGCTTGGTGAAAGTGCGATTGCTCAAGAGGCAGAAAAAACAACCATTCTGGCATGTCAAGCAGAAATTTTCTTGATTCAAGAAAAAATCAATGATTGCACCTTGCGTGATTGTGAGGCGTGGTCTTTTGTAGCGGAAGCAGAAAATAGCCAGATTGCGCGTTGTCGTACGACAAGAGGGCCACTAACTCATGGTAATCGTATAGATAATTGCCAAGTTCTTGATTGTGAAGTGAAGGTTCACGGATCAAGATATTCTTTTGGCATTGCCTTTTCACTCCAAAGTGGAACTGTAGTAGAGCGTTGTATTGTATCTGGAAGCGGTAGTTTGAATCGCGGGATTGCATATGATTGTGATAACAGTGTGGTGCGTCATTGTGCGATTGGCCCTTTGGCTGAGGTGATCTATTACCGTATTGTGACAGAAAATAAAAATGGTGGCGGCTTAGAACATAATATTTCGATTGAAAGCCATTCAAACCAAACCGGTGATGATGGTAATGGCTTGCAAGGTAAAACCGTTGCTGCTGCACTATTTACACAGCGTTATTTTGAATTAACCCTCGGTTGGGATTTCGAGCAGGTTTGGCAATGGGATCATCAAAATAATGTCCCGACTTTACGCCAAGTCGGTGTAACAGCACCAAAGACGACGACAACCGAACAAACACCCAAGCAAGACGGTGAAAAAATGGTGGATTTGCTGGCTTTGCAGTTGAAAGACAATCTGTGGATTTAACACCATGACGATATTTTCTGCTGCATTGGCTGCGCTAAAATTTGGGATAAAACCCATTAAATATTTTATCGACAACACTTTCCGCAGCAAAGTGCGCCCTGTGCCGGGGAGTGTGTTGTATTGTGATTTATGGGTGGCGGTGGAGCATTCTGGGATTTATGCCGGCCGCCGGCAAATCTCTAATATCGTGGTCGATGGGATTGCTGAAAGTAAAGTGCAGCTTAGCAGTCCCGATAGCTTCACTTCAAAAAGCCTATTGGGTAGCAAAATTTATGTTTCTTGTGATCGCCACGGCGCAGTGGGGCATGATGCGGTGGCGGAGCGTTCATTATTCGATGTCGGTGAACGGTCGTTTTATGGCTTGGTGATTAAAAACTGTCATCAATTCTCTAGCAAATGTGTGAAAACGCTTGAAAGCGGTGCGCCTTCTTTGTGGGATCGGTTGAACCCATTGAACTGGATTGATAGCACATGGGAACCCACTATCCGCGAGCTAAAGCGCACTGCCGAAAGCCGCTTGGGGGCGACAAAGTGGCGGTTGTGGGATTGGGAAAATGATTTCGGTGATGACGAGGACGACGATAGCGGCGAACACAACACGCCTCGCCGCCCGTCCTCGCCGGCCAGCCAGCCAACTGAATTAGATTGGCAAGCGCATCACGAATTTTTTAAAAACCTGCCGCTGAGCGCCAGCAATATAGCGCGCATTCGCGATGAACTGGGCACGTTGCAAGACTATCAGCGCGAAATCGCTGACGAAAATCTTCCTGCTGATGTGTTGAAAAAACTTGATGGTTTCGGCCAGTGGTTGCAAGAAATCAGCACTGCTTACGATCATGCGGAAGGTTTTTTGCGTGCCACTGGTGCCGATTTGTCGTATGGCGAATTAAAAGCCTGTCAGGAAGATTTCCAAGCATTGGCAAAGCAACTACAAGAAAACGCCCAAATTCGTGATCTTGTTCGCAAAATGGGCCGCCATTATCTGAGCGAAGAACACCGCAAACGGTCGCGTATCCCCGAAGCCAGCAAAAGCGAAGTGCATGGCGTTCACCGTAGCGATGATGTGATGCGGATGTTGCCGAGTGAGTTGTCGAATCTGGAAGATGACACCCTCGAAACCTTGTTTTTTGCGCGCTTGCTCGAGAAAAACCTGCTGACCTACGAATTAAGCGGCATCACTTTAGGTGTGGGCGAAACCACAGAAACACGCAAAAAACGCACAGGGCCGATTGTCGCGTGTTTGGATACCTCGGGCAGCATGGCCGGTTTGCCGTTGCTGCGGGCAAAAGCGTTGTTGCTGGCGATATCGCTGATTTTAAAACGTGAAGACCGCGCTTTGCATGTGCTGTTGTTTGGTTCGAGTGGAGAAATCCGCGAATTTGCGATGGATGGCAAAGCCGATCTTGCTGGTTTGTTGCAGTTTTTGGGGACAGGGTTTGGTGGTGGAACAGACTTTGAAACGCCATTGCAACGTGCTTTTGAACTGATTAAACGGCACGAGAACTTCAAAAAAGCCGATGTGCTGATGATCTCCGATGGCGATTGCGTCGTATCGACAGCCTTTCTCCACACAATCGAAACACAAAAAAACACGCTGAACTGTATGGTGTATTCGGTGCTGTGTGCAGGCTCTCGGGTTGATGATCCATTCAGTGATGAAGTGGTCGTGCTATAAGTCAAACCGCCCCAGAC
>Ga0208788_1000801_pt1 | contig 15323 bp, 14 predicted proteins | sample Wag4_2014_7_11_3_FD_187363 | JGI IMG/M metagenome (GOLD analysis project Ga0208788, IMG submission 187363) | Fresh water mixed with fracking chemicals microbial communities from Ohio, USA - Utica-2 Time Series FC 2014_7_11 (SPAdes) (version 2) ...
GGGTTGTCAGGCAAACTCGCTGACGATGTCCGGCAGTTCCTGGCGCAGGAGGCGATGCACTCGCGCGAACATCATGCGCTCAACTCTCTGCTCGACAGACATCATTATCCCGTCGACGATATTCTTCGACATGTACGCGAACGAATCAGTTTCACTCGTGCACGCGGCCCCTACGCCATGCTGCTCTCCACCATCGCGCTAGAGCATTTCACGGCGATCTTGGCGGATCAGCATCTGAGACAACCGGATCTATTCAACACGACCGACGCGAAGATCAAGAAATTGTGGGATTGGCATGCGGTCGAAGAGACCGAGCACAAGGCGGTCGCCTTCAATGTCTTTTTAGAGGTCACGAAGCACTGGTCACCGACCAAGCGCTATCTGCTGCGGACCTGGTCGATGGCGTATATCACTTGGCAATTCAGTCGCAACATCGCCAGTCATGCCACTCGGCTATTAGTCGCCGATGGGTTTTCCGTATCGCACGCGCGTCGTGTCGTACGCAGCTTTCTTTGGGGCAAACCGGGCTTGTTCCGGCGAGTGTGGCGAACGTATTTATCCTGGTATCGGCCCGGCTTCCACCCTTGGAACCACGATAACAGCGATAAGTTGATTGAGTGGCGCCTGCAGCTCGCGCCTTGCACGAAGGCTTTGTTGTTGGAATAGAGCCGCGTGCAGGGCAGCTTGGTCTATCCAACCCGTGGTCCGTACACCAATTCTTACTAGCTGCCACCAAGTCGCCTGCTAGTTTCGAGACCTCCACCACAATCAACCAGCCGGAGCCCGCCCGTGAGCCAGAAGACCCGTCGCCAATTCATGACTTCCACGATCGGAGCAGGCGCTGCCGGTCTCGCAGCTGCCGGACTAGTCAGCGGCGCCTCCGCTGCACACCCCAGCCAGCGCAATTACCGCTTGTCGGCCGACGAGCTGAAGGCTCGATTCAACGATCCGATCTGGAATCGCGAAACGTCCGCCAAAATCGAGGGCGATACCGCCCCTGGCAAGTACGTGAACGGTTACGTCACAGGTACCGTCATGGGAGTGCGTGATAACGAAGCCGTGCGCCCGCTCTTCGGCTTCGAGGTGTTCTCGTCAATCCGCGTGTTAAAGCAGGAGAACGGCGACTATCAACGCCTCTGCCGCGAACTCATCTTCTATCGGGACTTAACTACCGGCGAATTGATGGATTCCTGGCTCAACCCCTATACCAATGAGGAGGTTGCAGTCGTCGATGTCGCCAACGACCCCTTCAATTACGTGATCTCCGATCACTTTCCGGATCCACCGAGTTATGGCGGACTGAACACCGAAAAGCCGCCGCGTCGACCATTCATTCGCAATTGGACTTTGCTGAACGACGACACCGTCGTACTCACAAGCGACATCCATCTCTATTACCGCAACAAGCTCGACCCCGCGATTTGGGTCCGCGAGTCGGCCGGATCGATGAATCGCGTCTCGGAGCTCTTTCGTTATTCCATTAGACGCGAAGATATCGAGAATGATGCGTTGACCCACATGCCTCACACAGGGGTCTGGAACCGCATTACGCCATGGTTGCCATGGATGCTGATGGGTACAGCACCTGGCCATATCGTTTACGCCGGCACATTTAGTTCAGTGCCAAGCGTGGATTCGGTACCTGCACCGGTAGCCAAGCGCGTACGTGAGCGCTTTCCGCAATATACGGTTGCACCGGAGAAGTGGGTCGATCCCAGTTATTCGAGCCTCGAGAACTACGCGCGTACTCAAAAGCCCGCCAAGCCTAAATAGGCTTCATCAGTCGACCCAATCGAAGTTGGCCACGCCCTCTCAGAGCGTGGCCGCTTCGATATAGGCTTCGAGAATTTTTGCAAAGCGCTCCGGTGATTCGAGCGGCGGATAGTGCCCCACATCGGGCATCACCATCATCGAAACGTCCGTGCCACTCAAATATCCGGCCAGGGCTTTACCCGCAGACACCGGCAACAATAAATCTTTGGCGCCCCAAATCAGTAACGTCGGCGCCTTGACGGCTTTCATAGCGGCTTTTGCTTTTCCCTGATCCGCCACCTTAGCCACAAGGCCAATCAAATGCGGCTCAGGCGCGCGTCGATTGAAATCATAGTACTGCTCTCGAATATCCGTCGACAGTCTCGACGGATCGCCGCTGAAGTAGTCCAAAAAGGCGTTCCAATAGGCTCGATTGCGCAAGCCCGTTTCTTTGGCAATTCGCTGTTGCTCCAAAAAGTTCGGTGATGGCGGTAAATGCCCTGTCGTCACCGTATCCGCTGGGGTGTTAGACAAAATGAGCCGCTCAACTAGATCGGGCCGCTTTGCCGCCAAATAAACACCGAGTGTCCCGCCACTTGAAACCCCGACAAACGTCACCTTGTCGACACCCAGCTGCGCGAGCAAACCCTCAGCAATGTCAACTGGCTGTAGTCGCTGCATATGCTCATCAGTGACGGTTCCAGAGAGACCTTGTGCGGGAACATCGTAGCGAATCACGCGATATCGATCCGTCAACTTGGGTGCGATGTAGTCCCAAGTTTTTAGAGTGCTCTGCGAGCCATGCACCATCAGAATCGCGGGGCCTGCACCTTCGTCCTTGTAATAAACCTCGACGCCGCCAACAAGCGCGATCTTACCGGCAGGGTCTGCATACTTCGCTCGCAGTTCCTGTAGCGTTAGTGGCTCACCTTCAGCAGCAAACGCCGATGAGCCGATCGTAAGCATCGAACAAAACACTAACCAAAACAAACGCATGACCGCTCCTTCAAAAATTTATTTTCGACTGAGTCTCACAGGCCCTTCTGCGACCAGTCGCTTAGACAACTCGCGTCCTGCTGCCACTGCAGCTGTGGCGTCTCCGAATCCGTACGCTGCGATAAAAAGTTGGATGATTTCCACCGCCCTCGACAACATGAGCAACTGCGGCGGCACGGGCAATTCCGGACGACAAATCGCACTGCCAAAATAATGGTCTACCCCTTCGAGCACGAGCGCATAACGAGAGCCGTCGGCGCTCGCAGCGTCATAAGCCACAAGATGATCCTGCCAACGCGCCCCTTCCCAGCCGAGCGGAACATCACGATCTCCCGTCTGAATGAGCGTAGGCACCTCGAGTGAAGAATAGGCTTGGGCATCGACGAATCCCGGCAGGGGCCCCGGCGGGGACAGAGCAACCGCGACCTTCGCCGCGGGGTCTCTGAGTCGATCTTGCCATTCAGCCGGCGCAGTCGGACGCGCGCCGCCGAGAGTCAACGAGACCAGCGCACCGTAACTATGACCCATAGCGATATAGCCAGAGTTCGCTGCCAAAGATAACGCCTGCATATCCTGCAAACGCGCCGCCCAACTCGCCATACCTTTGAATTCTTCGGCCGAGGGGTGCTCGCTCGAGTCGACATGGAGTGGCGCCCAAATTTCGTATCCGGCAGCGCACAGAGGCTCAAGCAGTCTCGAGTATTTCCAAGGCGATGAGGCAGCCCCGTGCGAGAAGTGAATACGACCGATGGTCTTTCCGCTCGGACGCCAGACATCAAGCGATATCAACCGACCATCGGCTGTACGTAACTGCTCGCGCGAAGACTGCTTTGCCTGCAGCCAGCGACCCGACGCAAAGCCCGCCATTAACAGCAATAAACCCTGGCGTCGATCGACTCTCACATCCGCTCTCCATCGAACTCATCACCGGCATAGGTTCGCAACTCTTTGCGATATCGCTGCAGCAAGCGATCAGCGAACGCGGCAATTTCTTGTTCGCGACTACGCAACTCGGGAACATGCATTCCCACCGCAATGACGCCGTAGCGCTCTTGATCAGCGCTCATCGGGACAGGCCATGCAATGATGCCCCAGCCATCTGAACGTAGATTGAATCCGACGGCATAACCACGCTGCGTCACTTGCTGCACGGCGCTTGTGATATCGCGCATGGTGCGAAAACGTCTTCCGAGCTGCGCGCCACGTCGACGTGCTGCTCGGGTCAACTGAGCAAGCCGCTCGCGTGAATAGGTTGTTGCCATCGCAAGCCCGGGTGTCGAGAAGGGCTCGCGAAGCTCCCCGATCGCATTGGTACTGGTGCCCGACACCCGTCCAAGCAGAATAGCTGACAATCGCATGTACACACCGGCTGGCAGCCAAATGCTCACCGTGCCACCAGTGTGAGCACGAAGTGCAGACATCGTCGTGCGCAGCGGCGGTAGGTACCCGCCGATATCGGCAAGACGGCGACCGAGTCCGCTCAAAGAAGGGCTGATGGCGTAGCTCGCCGATTCCTCATTTATATCCAGAAAACCTAGTTCGGTCAGTTTTTGCAGTAAACGATGCATGCTGGATGCAGGCACGCGCAAACGGGCTGCAATCTCGCCGTTCGTTAGCGGGTGTGGTGACACGCTGAACTGCTCTAACACTTGCAAAACCCTGCCCACGGTTCTCGATGACCCGTCCATCAAACTACCCCCGAGTCGTGTCCAAATCGAAGATCTACCACCTTTTGAATTCCAATATTGGAATAAGTGGGCACTTTGCCGATCCTCGGCCGCGAGGGGTCTGTTAAGCGGGTGTTACTTTCACCGCACTGTCATCTCTACACGGGGGTCGAGAGGCAGTGAGACCCCAAAAATCGGAGGAACGGGCGACATGCTTATAAGAAAACTCTCCTGCTCGGCACTTGCGGCCACCGCGATGTGTCTTGGCGGAATGGGCACTTCAGTAGCCCAAGACTCGGCCGTCGCGGCCGGACTGGAAGAAATCATCGTCACGGCGCGCAAAAAGGCCGAAACGCTGATCGAGACACCAGTTGCAGTATCGGTGCTGACCAGCGAGGACATCGAAGCGAAGGGTGTTCGCGACCTCTATGACGTCGCCCTGTTCACACCGGGTCTCACCTATTTCGATGCCATCCAGAACCAGCTTGGTACGCCGGTCATCCGCGGCATCGCACAGACCAACCTCAACAGCCCCGATCGCAACGTCGCCATTTTCTACGGTGGCGTCTACCTATCGAGCACCAGCGCAGCGAACCTCGAAATTCTCGACCTCGATCGTATTGAGGTCGTGAAAGGCCCACAGTCAGCGCTCTACGGTCGCAATGCCTTCAACGGCGCGATCAACTTCGTCCCGGCGGCGCCGACACGTGAATTCACGGGAAAAATCAGCGCGACCCTAGGAACAGACGCTCGTCGTGAAATGCGACTCGTGCTATCGGGCCCCTTGGGTGAAACCCTGCGCGGTCGTATCGCTGCGAGCACCAACGCCTTTGACGGCAGCTGGGACAATAAAGCCGAACCGAGCGCGGGTCTTGGTGGCTATGACACGAAGAATCTCTCCGGCTCGCTGGAGTTCACACCGAACGATCAGTTCACCGCTCGCGCGTTCGCGTACTACACGGACGACGTGCGTGACTCGACTGCCATGTACATCGTGCCGGCACTCAATTGCGGACCTGTCGGTCGACCGCTCTCGGCCTATTGCGGCGATCTGCCGGTCAAAAACGATCTCGCTGCCAACCCAGACGCTTTAGCGTTTTCGCGTGAGGTGACTCTCGCCGCGCTCGATCTCGAGTACGACTTTGGCGGCGTGAAGCTGACCAGCCAAACCTCCACGTACGATGCGCAAAACGACAACGCATCAGATAACTCTCTGGGTGCCAACAACGGTCAGGGCAATATCTTCAATATCGTTAACTCTTCGGCACCGACCGTTGTCCTACGACAACAAGCTCTGCCTGTCTTCACTGGATCGGGCAAGGGTAAAACCAAAACCTTCACCGAAGAACTGCGTCTTGAAGGCCAGGTTGGCGACAACCTCAATTGGGGTCTGGGCGGTTTCTACAGCAAGAACGAGTTCGTCTCGCGTGGACGCATCACTTATGACGGGCGTGGCCTCGCTCCTGGTGAGCGCCCGCAGTCAGACAACTTCTTCTTCATCGCACTGAATCCAGTTGCGGGTCTTTCGCAAAATCCGACCGTCGACATGGTCGATCTGTCGCGCTTCATCGGCGAAGATAAGCAGACCGCGTTCTTCGGCCTCGTCGAATATAAGGTCAACAATTCTTGGACTGTTGGTGCTGAACTGCGTCGCGATAAAGAAGATCGTCAACGCTACAACGAGGTGGTCGGCCTCAGAACGCTACAACAAGGTGAGTTCAACTACACCACTTGGCGTGCCCACGCCGACTTCACGCTGAACGAAGATCAACACTTCTACGCTTCGGCTGCGAAGGGCGTGATCTCCGGCTACTTCAACGGTCAAACCGATGCGGTCGCGGGAAATGCTCCAGTCCCAGCGGAACTGCAAACCTACGATCCGGCCGAGAACAAGACCTATGAACTCGGCTGGAAAGCGCAGTGGCTTGACCGTCGATTGAGTTCGGAAGTCGTGTTGTTCTTCATCGACTACACCGGCATCCAGATTCCAGCGACGCCGCCGGCTCCGCTTATCAGCAACCTCGTGCAAAACGTGGGTGACGCGACGGCCAAAGGCATCGAGTTATCGCTCAACTATCGTGCCTCCGAAAAGTGGCAGTTGGGTATGACCTACTCGTACACGCCGACCGAGTTCGCCAAAGGCACGGTTGACGCTGGTGTGCTGCGCTACTGCGGTGGCTCATCGACGACGATACCCGCTGCAGCCATCGGCTTCTGTCCGACGCTTGAGTTCCGGGGCAAGGTTCTTCCGGACGTCTCGGGCAAGCCGCTGCCTCGCTCGCCCAACAAGCTTGCGAGTATCTACGCTGCGTTCGACACACCCATCACCGGTGATTGGTCGTTCTACGCTCGCGCGGATGGCAGCTATACGGCTGCCACCAACATCCTGACGGTCGGCCTGACGACGATCCCGTCGCGCACTCTCTTCAATGCGCGCGTGGGCTTGCGTCACGGTCCGCTGGATGTGGCGCTCTGGGGTCGTAATATTTTCGATGAGAAATATGTGACGACCGCGATCAACCAGCCGCCCTTGGTCGCAGGCGTTGCCGCGTTCACTCCGAACGTATCGCAAGGCGATCGCGCGATGTTCGGTCTGACCGCGACCTACTCATTCGGTAACTAATCATCACGTTGCCACCCCCCCCTCCGATGCCTCGGCGTCGGAGGGGGAGCGGGCTCCGATATTCCTCGGATGACCCCGCCCGAACGGTCTGGTAATTTCCCCGACCGTCATGCACCCAGCCCCCAATCATCCCAAACTAGCGGACGAACGCGTCGGCGTCCTGCTCGTCAACTCGGGCACGCCGGATTCGACCTCGACGCGTGATGTACGTCGCTTCCTCGGCGGACTGCTCGGCGATCCTCGGGTTGTGGAGTTGCCCCGTTGGCTGTGGCTACCTGTTCTCCATGGAATCATTTTGCGTACTAGACCCTTTCGTAGCGCTCGTAAATATCGAAAGATCTGGACGCCCGAAGGCTCACCTCTGCTCGTCCACAGTCGCGAGCTAGCAGGGCAAATCGCCAAAGAGCTCGCATCGCGAACCTTGGCCCCCATCAACGTTGAAATTGCGATGCTCTACGCCAACCCCAGCGTGGAGCGAGGTCTGCAACGCTTGCGCGACGCCGGCGCGCGTCGAATTCTGATCGTGCCGATGTTCCCGCAATACTCGGGCGTCTCAACCGGAGCGGTTTTCGATCAAGTAACGGCTGTTGTTCAGCGGTGGCGCTGGATCCCCGAGCTTCGCTTTGTCACCGGTTACCACGATCATCCGTCCTACATATCCGCGCTCAAGCAAAGCGTCGTGGAGCATTGGCGAGAACATGGCAAGACACGCCATTTGGTAATTGCTTTTCACGGAATTCCGCAGAAATATTTTGACCGGGGTGATCCCTACTTCTGCTTTTGCCAAAAGACCGGGCGCTTACTGGCCGAAGAGTTGCAGATGCCTGAAGGCTCGTGGACCGTCACGTTCCAATCGCGCTTTGGTCCAGGCAAATGGCTCAAGCCATACACTGACGAAGTCATTCGGGGATTACCGTCACGTGGCATCAATGAGGTGACGGTGGTAAGCCCCGGATTCGCAGCGGACTGTCTCGAGACACTTGAAGAACTGGCGATTGAAGCGCGCGATAACTTCATTAAAGCCGGAGGCGTCCGATTCGAATATGTCGCTGCGCTAAACTCAAACCAACATCATGTTTTGATGCATGCCGACATAATCCAACAACAACTATCCGGTTGGATTTTCAGCAGAGCGACAAAGATATCTGGGGCCGACTCACAAAACTCGGTTTCCTCGATCAATTAGCCCTTGGGAGCGTCACTGAATGTCCAAACGTCATTGGCTCGCACGCAGCCTCGATGTGGTCGAGCGCGCCGGAAATCGACTGCCCGACCCTGCGGTACTGTTTCTTATTTTGATGGTCGCGGCGTGGATCATCAGCAATGTACTTGCTCGATTTAGCTTTGCCGAGATCGACCCTCGCAGCGGCCAACCGATAGAGATTCGAGACCTGCTCGCCGGTCAATCACTGACCGCTTTCATGGCGACGATGGTCAGTACGTTCACCAGCTTCCCGCCACTCGGCGTGGTTCTAGTTGCCATGCTCGGACTCGGCGTCGCCGAACACTCGGGTTTCATTAACGCCACTCTACGCGCTGCGATGGGAGTCACGCCGCGCCAACTTCTGACGCCAGCGTTGATCGCAGTTGGCATTTTGAGCCACGTCGCCGTCGATGCCGGCTATGTCTTAGTAATACCCCTCGGGGCCGTGATCTTTTATGCCGCAGGACGACATCCGTTAGCGGGTATCGCCGCTGCTTTTGCCGGTGTATCCGGCGGATTCAGCGCCACCATGGGAGTACCCTCCAGCCTCGATCCTTTGCTCGCTGGATTGACCCAGACGGCAGCAAATCTGGTTGATTCGAACATCGTCATCAACCCACTCAACAATTTCTACTTTACGACGGCGTCATCGATTTTCATCGTGCTGCTCGGGTGGGCACTAACTGATCTTGTGATCGAGCCACGCCTGCGCTCGACTGCAATCGATGGCGATCCTGCCAACCTTCCCACACAAGAACCTCTGACAGAGACGGAGCGACGCGGACTGCGTATCGCCCTAGTCACCATCGTCGCGGCAGCCACACTATTTGCATTGACACTAATGGGCAATGACACCCCGTGGGCAGCTGCGCCCAATGCCGAGGGAGAACGCCTGCTGCTCGTCTCGAACGCGCCTTTGATGCAGTCGATCGTTCCGATCATCTTCATCGGATTTTTGTTACCTGGAATTGCCTATGGCATCGCAGCCGGCACGATCAAAGAGCATCGTGACGTCATTGCCGGGATGACCAAGTCGATGTCGGGGATGGGCTACTACATCGTCATGGCTTTCTTTTGCGCACAGTTCATCTATGCCTTTGGTCAATCGAATCTCGGCGCACTGTTGGCTCTAAAGGGCGCGAACGCGCTGCGTGAAGCGGCTCTACCTATGGGAGTCACCTTGGCCGGAATCGTGGTACTGACGGCAACAGTCAACTTGCTGATCGGCTCCGCATCAGCCAAGTGGGCGCTGATTGGAGCAATCATGGTGCCGATGTTGATGCAACTCGGCGTGTCACCTGATCTCACTCAAGCGGCCTATCGCGTGGGCGACAGCTCCACCAACATCATCACGCCGTTGCTACCCTACTTTCCGCTGATCGTCGTTTTCTGCCGCCGGTACGTGCAATCCACCGGCATCGGCACGCTGGTTGCACTAATGCTCCCGTACTCCATCAGCTTCCTCATCGGCTGGACTGGATTTCTATTGCTGTTCTGGGCCTTGGAAATCCCCCTCGGAGTGGGCGCTACTTACGACTACGCGCCCTGATGTATGAAAATCATGCTAGTTTTCATACGTGTTTCGGACGCTACTCATTCTGCTTTTCTCGCTACCAGGGCTCGCCAACGCGCACGGGCTGAATCTGTCACTGACAGACGGTAGCGATGCCATTACCGGGCGAGTGACTTTCGCCGACGGAGCTCCACTGGCTGGCGCTGCCGTCGAGTTGCGACAAGCCACCGCGATTGGCGCTGCACCCAAGTCAGCCGTCACGCAAACGAACTCAGAGGGCCGCTATGCATTCCCCGCACCGGACAAGGCCGGCGAGTATCGGGTGATTGCGGATGACGACCTCGGCCATCGTGCTGAACTCGTCTTCGTTGCGCGTGGCGATCATCGCAAGCTGGAAACGGCGCGTCCGCAAAGCCCGTGGCTGCAGTGGTTGAGCGGTCTCGGTTATCTCGCGGGACTTTTCGGGATCACGGCTTGGTGGCTGTCGCGCCGAAAAAAGACGCAACTCGGAGCGTCATGATATGCATATCGCCGAGGGTGTATTGACTGCACCAACGTTAATCGCCACGGCGAGTTTCACGGCCATCGGACTTGCCATTGGCTTACGCCGACTGACACCTCAAACATTACCCACTGCAGCGTTGTTTGCGGCCGTATTTTTTTTAGTGGGGACTATTCATATTCCGATCGGAGTCGGCAGCGTGCACCTGATTCTGAACGGCTTAATAGGCTTGCTACTCGGCTGGCTCGCATTCCCCGTGATCTTCGTTGCGCTGGCATTACAGGCATTACTGTTCTCATTTGGGGGATTTACCGCCATCGGCGCGAATACGCTCTTGATGGCATTGCCGGCCATGGTCGCCGGACTGATCCTGCGGCCGTTCCTTCAAGGGCACACTGCCTCGCAACGAAGACTCCTGACCGTCGGTGCGCTAGCGGCAACTATCGGTATCTTTGGTACAACGCTCTTGGCGGCCATCATGCTGTGGTCGACGGGCGGGGAGGCACTGCTTGGACTCGTGACTTTACTCGTCGCAGCGCAGATCCCCGTATGGATCATCGATACGATCGTCACGGCCTTGGCTGTGGGTATGTTGGGGCGAGCGCGCCCAACGGTTTTTTCGACTAACGCATAGCTAGGCGCATGAGTCACGTACATCGCCCCGACGGTCGACTGCGATTGGCAGCCACGCTCACCATCGGCGCTGCGGCTGCGCTAACCCAATCACTGTTATCGCTATTTGCCATGCTCCTCGTGGCACTCCTAGCGATGGCTTGGCTCGCGATCAATCGACGAATCGTCATTGCCGATTTTGTTCGACGCCTTCTTAGAGTTAATGTGTTTCTAGCCATAGTGTGGCTCACCGCGTCGATAGACTGGCAACACATTGCCATCGATGAAACCGGTGCTTCACTTGCAGCTCAAATGAGTCTGCGCGTCAATATCGTCACGCTAGCCGCGAGCATGTTGCTGTTACGCATGAGCGGTTTAGATTTAGGGCGCGCAGCAGTCGGACTCGGCTTACCCGTCGCACTTGGGGCTCTACTTGCACAACTCACACGTCAGCTATCACTGTTGACCGAGACCAAGACACGTCTCGATACAGCGATGCGTGCTCGCGCTTATCAGCCCAAATTCGGATTTAGAACGCTGCAAGTCAGCGCGCAAATGGTTGCATGGTTGATCGTCCACGCACTGACTAGAGCGGAGCGACTTTCTCTCGGCCTGCGAGCTCGTGGATGGAATACGACGCGCTGGCCGATTCGAGAAAACATCGCATGGCGATCCCTACCCAAGAGTGACTGGTCGATTCTGGTTGCAGTCGCCATCATCATTGGCGCCTGCCTGCTCATTCCCGATGTCGGGGCTCATTGATGACGACTCTTTTGAACATGCAGGAGGTTGCGGTCAGCCGATCCGGCCGTTCGGTACTGCGTCGGTCAACTCTCACACTGAGGCACGGTGAGCGCCTAGCCATTCGCGGCGGTGTAGGTGCTGGTAAGAGCACACTTTTGCTTACAACTCTCGGCTTGCTTGATCATCAAGCTGGTCGAATCGAACTACTCGGAACGCACTGTAAGACCGAGGAAGATTTCGTCCCGATGCGCAGCAAAGTGGGCCTACTATTTCAAGATCCCGATGATCAGTTGATCGGGCCGACCGTCCTAGAAGATATCGAATTTGGCCCGTTGAACCTTGGCTGGGATGCACATCGCGCGCACCATGCTGCCGATGACGCTTTGGAAGAGGTGGGGCTCACGGACTTAGCGGATCGCCCCATACACGAGTTATCAGGCGGTGAAAAACGCCTGATCGCACTTGCTGGGTTGCTCGCCATGAAGCCGTCTTTGCTGCTTCTCGATGAGCCCACGGTGTCGCTGGACCCCAAGACAAGTGCTCGCATCATCGACATTTTGCTCGCCAGCAATCTATCGATGCTAATCGCTACTCACGATCCGATTTGCTTGGAGCGCCTCGCGACACGAAGTGTTTGCTTAGAAGACGGAGTGATCACTGATCGCTAGTTTCTGACTGTTTCCCAGGCGACTTGCTGAAGATAGGCAGCAACATCCGCTGGCAGATCTGCGGTGAAGCGATTCCCCATCGGATTAACGCCATACAGCGAAGCAAGCACCGTACACGCGGCAAGATATGTTCCTTCAGCACTCGGATGCCGTCGGTCGCGCACGTGTAACTTCAGGTCCGGGCGACCTTCCAACGCGCGCTTGAACGCAAGACCTGCGGGAACAACAAGTGCTTGATTGTCACGGCCTGCCTTGAGGTACTCCCGAGCCAAGACCTCGATCATCTCTGGCTTGTCGGAGTATGCCCAGGTCATGAACAACACTGGCGTCGCCCCTTTAGAACGAATCGTCTCGCTATGCTTGCGCACGTAGTCGTGAAACGTCGGTCGTGTCGCTTCATCGTAAGGACATCGACTGCAATCCATCATCATGACCGTATCGAAGCGATACGGAACTGCAGACTCGACGATCTCGTTCGACTCACTGAACGAACTACTGCCAATACCTGCTTCTAAATATGCGCCGACATCATGCCACCGTAAATGACCGCCGCTGATCGTGATCGAATAAGCGCTGTACTGATCACGCTCCGCTTTGGGCAACGAAGCCGATAGCATCCGACTAACTTGGTTATGCAGCGAATTGTTGTAGTAGAAAAAACTATTTCCCACGTAAAGCAAACGCTTCGGCGCGCTTTGAGTGACGCGATCTGCAGTCGATGCGGAGGACTCTCCACCCGCAAGACCAAGTCCCAGCGCTGCAAGCAGCGCAATCAATTTGTATCGAAGATGTGTTCTCATGGGGTAAGTATCAGCCATCTCGCACCCTGACGGAACCTAACACTCAACCGGCGGTCTGATCTTGTCTGTAATAAAATCTACCGCTATGCAATCCACTCTAAAACCCTCCATACCCATGTGGCGAATCGTCATCTGGACCGGTGCGCTCGCGGCGCTACTGACGCCGTGGGTGCTAATGCAAATCGGTAGTCCGGTCGACTGGACTGCGTTCGATTTCGCTATCTTCGGCACCTTGCTACTGGCGCTATGTCTAGGACTGGAGTTAGCGATGCGCCTATCGATGCGCTGGAGTTATCGGATAGCCGCCACGATGACAGTCGCAGGCGGTTTCTTGATGGTCTGGGCAAATCTTGGCGTTGGCATTATTGGCAACGAAGAAGACCCGCGGAATCTGCTTTTCTATGCTGTCCTGCTGTTGGGTCTGGCAGGAGCGCTTTTCTCTCGCTTCAATGCTCGCGGGCTTATGTGGACACTACGCGGGATGGCAGCAGCCCAACTGCTCGTGTTCATTATCGCTGCCGCGTTTGATTGGGCGCTATTGCCCGTCTTCACGATTGTCTATTTTGCGTGGTGGCTCGTTGCGGGAGAGCTATTTAAAAAGGCATCGCGACCGCTGCAAGTTGACCAGCCAACTGCCGCTATCTAGCGTCGCGATAGACGGCTAGATTTCGTTCTGCGAGCCAACTTTCGCGCCCACAAACGATTCGCGACCTCTCTCCTCTCGCACCCAGTTCGAGACAGTACGAGAACGCGCTCTCCATACGCGCAAGTGCCTCTCGCGCCGCCGACGGAACATGCTCGGCGATTCGAAACGAAAACACACCGACGCAGAACCAGAAATCCACAGAGTTAGGCAGCCGGTCCGCTTCTGCTTCAATTAATTCGAGACCCGCAGAAAACTCTCGCGTCTCCGCAAATATCTCAAGCGCAAGACAGACGACATCCTCTCGCCAGTTTTGCATCGTATGTGAATCCGATAGGCTTTCAATCACACGGTGCAGCACACGTGAGGCTTCTTCGAATCTGGAAAATCGCTTCAGTTCCTTCGCGTATTTGACGGCTAGATAGGAGTCGGTCGGTGCTCCCTCAAGCGATCGCTGTAATAGCTGTAGGTTCCGATCGCCTTTTCTCAAGAGATTGTGCGGCTCATAGCCGTCGTGCCCTAACACGATGGGGACTGCGACGAGGGGTAATTGGTGCGTTGGCTGCTCATGGATCGCCCCGACATAGGTGACGCCTCTGGGCAGCAGTCGAGAAACTCGGTCTCGAGATTCAAACTTCTCGCCTGGATAATCAGGATCAGAAAACCCACTGACAATTTCAATCTGCCCGACGAAATCCGGCGAGCGCTGCTTTATGTCGCGCAGAACATCTGCGCCACTAAGTAACCATTCATCAGTATCAAGAACGAGCCGCCACGGGCATTTTGTTAGAGACAAAGCAAAGTTGCGGGCGTTGGAAAAATCATCGTCCCAAGTGTAGTGACTGACCGACGCCCCGCCCGCTCTCGCAAGCGCGACCGTCTCATCGGTGGAGCCCGTGTCAACGACGATTATTTCATCAACAATCGCGTCAACACTCTGCAGCATGCGCTGGATGCAAGCCGCTTCGTTTCGGGCGATGGTGACGAGAGCAATGCTCATGCGCTGCGATCATAGCGAGATTTTGCGGAATGGGGGTTGCTAAGCTGACGCTACGGTCAGGGGCTTAGACCGGAGTTAGAAGGCGAGCCGCAGCGCCGCGTAACGAAGCTGCGTCGTCAGTAATCAGAGAAATCGGGATCGCTTTCATCAGCGGCGCGAACCGCCCCTTTTCGGTGAATCGTTCGACAAAGCCACCCGAAACTAACTTGTCGATTATGCGTGGAAGAATGCCACCGGCGAGAAACACTCCACGAAACCCACCAAACATCAGTACAACGTCACCTGCAAAGTGTCCGAGCACTTTTAAAAATCGATCTATCGCCCAATCTGCTGCAGCATCTTGTCCCGTTAGCGCACGATGAACAATCTCGGCGGCAGTTGCGGGATTATTGCTTCCGGCGTGCCGCCCCAGTCGTGCGCATTGAAATGCATACAGCCTCTCAATTCCGGGGCCACTGAGAATTCGTTCATACGAGACTCTCGTGAAATCCCGCGAGATAAAGTCGAGAAGCTCGCGCTCATCTTGATCCGTTGGTGCAAACGAGACGTGGCCGCCTTCACTCGGCATAATAATTCCCGTCTCACAATGACGAACCGCC
>Ga0208788_1000804_pt1 | contig 15308 bp, 13 predicted proteins | sample Wag4_2014_7_11_3_FD_187363 | JGI IMG/M metagenome (GOLD analysis project Ga0208788, IMG submission 187363) | Fresh water mixed with fracking chemicals microbial communities from Ohio, USA - Utica-2 Time Series FC 2014_7_11 (SPAdes) (version 2) ...
TCGGCGCAGAAATCATCAATGCAGACTCAATGCAGCTCTACCGAGGCATGGATATCGGTACTGCAAAAGTAAGTCTTGAGGAACGCCAGGGAGTACCACATCATCTCCTAGATATTCTGGAAGTATCTCAAACGGCGTCGGTCGCTGCATATCAAGAGATGGCTCGACATAAAATCTCTGAAATCTGGGGGAGAGGCTATCCCGCAATCATTGTGGGCGGCACTGGGCTTTACATTAAATCAATTGTCGATGAGATGAATTTTCCTGATACCGATCCTGCAATCAGGGCAAGGTTAGAATCAGATGCCGAATCATTTGGAGCCGCCGCCTTATTTGCACGTTTAAAAGAGGTAGATCCTGAAGCGGCAGCAACAATAGATTCTGCAAATATAAGAAGAGTGATTCGTGCACTTGAAGTGATAGAAGCCACTGGCAAACCTTATTCAGCTAATTTGCCAGAAGATGTAAGTAGTAGATACCCCGATGCAATCCATATTGGTTTAGAGGTCTCTCGAGAAGCCTTGGCGCCACGCATTCAAAGTCGTGTGGATAAGATGTGGGAACTCGGCTTCGTGTCAGAGGTAAAAAAACTTCTAGGTCAAGGATTGCTCGAGGGGGCCACTGCACAGAAAGCGATTGGTTACTCACAGATCATTTCGCTTCTCAACGGCGAAATTGCTGAAGCAGAAGCTCGAGAGTCAACGGTCACTGCAACACGTCAATATGTACGCCGCCAAGAGACCTGGTTCAAGCGTGATTCGCGCATTACATGGTTGACCGAAGATCAGCCACATCTCCAAAAAGTGCTCGAGCGTATAAACTCATAACTATATGAATCAGCCAATCACCGCCACTTACGGCCACGGTACCGAGAACGATTTCGTAATCTTCTTCGATCCAGATGATTCTCTTGAAATCTCTCCGTTGATTGTTGCAGCACTGTGTAACCGCACCAGCGGCATCGGAGCAGATGGTGTCATTCGAATCGTGCGCCAAGATAAGCGCTGGTTTATGGATTACCGGAATGCCGATGGTTCAATTGCTGAGATGTGCGGAAACGGAATCCGAGTTATGGCTCGCTATCTCGTGGAGAGAGGTCATCAGCCCGAAGGTATTTTTGCTATTGATACTCGAGATGGACTCAAGCATTTAAGGGTTCCTTTAGTCGATGATATCTCGGTCAATATGGGCAAGATTTATGATGAAAATGAGGAAGTCTCTGCCACAGTTAATGGCGCTACCTATTCAGGATTTAACATCAACGTTGGTAATCCACATGCCGTTGTGTTCACCGAAGATTTATCAACTCTCGGCTCTCTTGAGAGCGCACCGACAGTTGCACCTGCTGATTCTTACCCTGATGGAGTTAATGTCGAGTTCGTGCAGATCCTTCCGGGCCATGAGGCGAAGATGCGGGTACATGAGCGCGGTAGCGGAGAAACTCGTTCGTGCGGTACCGGAACCTGCGCAGTCGCATTAGCTGCAACCATGCAATCTCGAGAGTCCTTACCTGCGCGCTGGGTTATTTATCCACCTGGTGGTCGCCTCGTTGTAGATATTGACCCGCACTCGAATGCAACTCTGACTGGCCCCGCCTTACTTATCAAAGATCTTGATGTCACTATCTATTTTGTAAGTGAGAAGTAAATGAGTACCAGCGAAGACGGCTACGATAAATTATTTGAAGATTTATTAAGGGAAAGCGCTCGGGCTGCAGCTGACTTTGACGCCGATGAAGTAGATGAAGTTGATTCCCAGCAAGATCTCTCTGATCGACATGCCCTGCGCCGCGTTAGGGGATTCTCAACTGAGCTTCAAGATATTTCTGAAGCCGAGTATCGTCAATTACAGCTAGAGAGAGTCGTACTAGTCGGAGTGTGGACTGAAGGTAGCGCCGAGATGGCAGAAAACTCTCTGGCAGAGTTGAAGGCACTTGCCGAGACAGCTGGTTCAGAAGTACTTGATGGACTCATTCAGAGACGAGATAAACCAGATCCATCGACATATATTGGTTCTGGAAAGTTAATTGAACTTCGCGATATCGTCAAAGCAACTGGTGCTGACACAGTTATTTGCGACGGTGAGCTCTCTCCATCTCAATTGCGCACTCTAGAAGATAAGTTAAAGGTAAAGGTTGTAGATCGAACCGCACTCATTCTCGATATTTTTGCGCAACATGCCAAGAGTCGCGAAGGTAAAGCGCAAGTTGAGTTGGCACAGATTGCCTACCTCTTGCCTCGTCTACGTGGTTGGGGTGATTCACTCTCTCGGCAGGTGGGTGGTCGTGCAGCAGGCGGTGCAGGTATTGGTGGTCGTGGTCCAGGTGAGACAAAGATTGAAACAGATCGCAGACGTATCCGAGACAAGATGGCAAAACTTCGGCGTGAAATCGGAGAGATGAAGGTTGCACGCGATACAAAAAGACAGGAACGCAGACGCAATAACATTCCATCAGTTGCAATCGCAGGATACACAAATGCCGGAAAATCTTCGCTTCTCAATGCGCTGACAGGGGCAGGGGTTCTCGTTGAGAATGCTCTCTTTGCAACTCTCGATCCAACTGTGCGAAAGTCCACAACAGCAGATGGTCGCGTTTACACGCTCTCTGATACGGTCGGTTTTGTTCGTCACCTCCCACATCAGCTCATTGATGCATTTAAATCAACTCTCGAAGAGGTATCCGGTGCTGATCTCATTATTCACGTTGTTGATGGATCTCATGCCGACCCATTTGAGCAGTTACGTGCTGTTCGCGAAGTAATTGCAGAAATTGGCGGGGGAGAGCTCCCAGAGATTGTTGCAATCAATAAGGCAGATATCGCAGCACCGGAAGTCATTATGGAACTTCTGCGACGCGAACCAAATAGTTTTGCTATCTCTGTAAAGAGCGGTTTCGGAATCGAAGGGTTGGTTCATGCACTTGAGAAATCTCTTCCGCATCCCGGGGTAGAAATTGATTCAATAATTCCTTACGAGCGAGGCGATCTGGTCCATGCCATTCACGAAAGTGGCGAGATTCATCTTGAAGAACACTTGGCTGAAGGAACACATATCAAGGGATTTGTGGATGGTTCGCTGGCAGATGCGATAGCTATTGCCGTAGCCGCAAATAAGTCTCGCTGAGGGAATAAACCCGACACGCCGAGCGTTATACCCCTCAAATCGTGACTTTATGCGCGACTATTCGCCCGCGGGAGTTTCCTGACGAATATCGATGAAGGTGAGGTGAGATCAGTGGCAACAGATTACGACACACCCCGTAAGACCGATGAGGAATTACACGAGGAGTCTCTCGAAGAACTCAAAGCGCAACGCTCTGATGCACAATCCGGTCAGATCGATGTCGATGAAGCCGAGGCTGCTGAAAATCTTGAGCTCCCTGGTGCTGATTTATCAGGTGAGCAATTAGCAGTTCGCGTTGTTCCTAGACAAGTTGATGAATTTACTTGCTCGCGTTGTTACCTAATCCATCACATGACTCAGCTTGCTAAAGGCGAGGGCGCAAAAGCAATCTGCAAAGATTGCGCATAAAGAGAGAAAATCTCGCTATCGTGCGAGTGCCTGCTTTAAATCTTTTCCTCTACGTGTAGAGATAAGCCAATATGGAGTTGGGTCACGCGAATCATTGATTTCAATTTTTACACCCTCTGAAACCCAGAACAAAAGTGCGAGATGGGCGGCAGGATCTACTCCGCGGGTCCGTGCATTAAGAAATTCTTTTCGATCAAGTACTGTTACATTGCCACAATACTGAGATTCAATATGCGCCCTGCCCACCTTTAGCTCTTTGCCATCGAAAGAAATTTCTTCTCTCGCTTTATAAATAATTAAAAGCCCAACCAGAAGAGCTACGAGAGCCGAGATAATTGCAATTCGGTTGTCGAACGCAGCCCAGATCGCAATCACAAGTGAGAAGAGCATGAAATAAAGGAAGCCGATAAGCCAAAGAGGAGGGCGAATTACCTCGCGAAAGGCAGCAGTAGGCATGCGCCAAGATTAGCTCACGTGTTACAAAGCGCGTTACATGAGCGGATATGAAGTAAAGTACGAGTATGAGTCGAGTAGCAAGTACTACACCTCCTGCGGGAGCGCTCATTCCAGCGCGTCATCCCAAATCACCGGCAACTGGCGCGGTGATTCCATCGCACTTTAAACATTGCTTTGGATGTGGTGAGCTCCATCCCACTGGTCTGCATCTGGTAGCCACGGTAGGAGAAGGACTCGATATTACGGCGCAATTTACAGTGACAGAAAATCACCAGGGCGCTCCAGGATTAGCCCACGGTGGGTTGCTTTCACTTGCCTTTGATGAAGCCCTCGGAAAGTTAATGTGGTTACTGCGCGCACCGGCTGTTACAGCTCGGCTCGAAACAGATTTCTTACGTCCCGTTCCTATGGGCACTGTTCTTTACATCTCTGCATCAATTACCGGTCAGGTTGGCCGAAAGGTTTATTCTGAAGCGATTGGTCGACTCGATGGCCCAGATGGTGAAATCGCAGTGCGCGCCGCCTCACTCTTTGTGATTGTTCCTATGAAACACTTCCTTGAAAACGCACCGGCTGAATACATTGCAGCCCTGCGAGAGAAGCCCGAACTTTTAGCCTTCGTCGATCCAGAATTTAATATCAATCCATGAGCGCTCTACAGGTATTGATTACTCGATTAGACCCCGAACTGCCACTGCCGCATTACGCCAAAGGTGGAGATGCCGGCGCAGATATCTACTCAAGAATTGATATCACTCTCGCACCGGGTGAGCGGGCATTAGTACCGACAGGAATCGCTATAGCAATTCCTGATGGATATGTTGCACTAGTACATCCACGTTCTGGTTTGGCAATCAAACACGGCGTCACTATGGTCAATGCTCCGGGAACTGTTGATGCAGCATTTCGTGGGGAGCTCCAGTGCATAATGATCAACCATGACCCCACACAATCGGTCACTTTTAAACGTGGCGATCGAATTGCACAACTTGTTTTCCAAAAAGTTGAACATGCGGAGTTTATTGAGGTAAGCAATCTTCCAGGTTCAGCCCGTGGTGACGGTGGCTTTGGTTCAACGGGGCGCGCATGATGAGTACTAATGGTTCAACTCCAGAGAATATTGGTCCAGAAAATACCGAACCCGATGATAAAGAGAAGGTCATGGCCGCCTTCGGTGGCAAGAGAGGCCTGATTGATACCGGAATCCCTACAGTAATTTTTCTGCTCACCTTTAACATTACAAAAGAGCTTCGAACCGCCTTGATTGCTTCACTAGCAATCTCAGCGATACTGACAATAGTTCGCTTGTTAAAGCGTGAGACTTTGCAACACTCACTTGGTGGGCTTATCGGCGTTCTTATCTCGGCTTGGTTTGCCAATCGCACGGGTAATGCCATCGATGCATTTATTCCAAAGCTGCTCACAAACTTGGGTTACGGAACCGTTTATCTGATTGCCAATTTGGCAGGGTGGCCGATTCTTGGATTAGTTCTAGGACCGATTCTGGGCGAAGATCTTCGCTGGCGAAAAGACCCTGCGCGAAAGGCTGCATATATTCTCGCTGGATGGCTCTGGGTTGGAATGTTCTTTATTCGTCTAGCCGTACAACTGCCTCTTTATCTTTCAGATCAGCTAAATTTGCTCGGCACTGTCAATCTGCTGATGGGCTATCCATTGTTCCTTGCAACAGGGTACGGAACCTGGATGATTTTGAAGTCGGTTCCGACTACCAAAAATGTGCCTAATTAAGTGCGCGCAATAAAGCAATCTTTTATTTGATCTTCAGCGACTGCAGAAGCAACGAAGAGAAGCTCATCGCCAGCTACAAAAACATCGGTCGCAGCCGGTGTTAGTACACGGCCATCTCTGACAATTGCAGCGAGTGAGGCATCATCAGGTAGTTGAACCTCATGAACAGTCTTACCAATGCAGATAGAGGTATCCGGAAGAGTAAGTTCAACGAGATTGGCCTGTCCTTTTCGGAAAGAAAACAGGCGAACAACATCTCCGACGCTTACTGCTTCTTCTACAAGGGCCGCAATAATTCGTGGGGTAGAAACAGCAACATCAACTCCCCAAGAGTCATCGAAGAGCCACTCATTCTTTGGATGGTTAACTCGAGCTACAACACGTGGAACTCCGTACTCGGTTTTGCCCAATAGCGATGCAACAAGATTTACCTTGTCATCTCCAGTGGCAGCAACAAGTACTTGGCACTCACTCAAACTCGCTTTATCAAGTGATGTAATTTCACATGCATCAGCCATTAACCACTCAGCATCTGGAACAGATTCGAGCTTGAGAGCCTTAGGGTCACGATCGATAAGCAAGACTTGATGTCCATTATCGAGAAGTTCGCGAGCGATAGCGCGTCCTACATTTCCGGCACCTGCAATAGCAATACGCATTCCTTATGCCTCCGGAGATTTTCTTAGGATTTCTTCAACATTGGCAAGCTCATCATCACGTAACATCACGTGTATCAAATCTCCATCTTGAAGAACGGTTCCATCATCGGGGATTAGTCCTTCACCTAGGCGAGTCAGGAATGCAACTCTTAACTTTGCAGCCTTCTCGATTTCTTTGACAGGAAGTCCGAACCAATCAATATGAGGATGAACTTCAGCTAATTGAACAGTTCCGCTAGCATCACGCCACTCAGAGCGAGAACCTTCGGGAGTTAGGCGTCGCAGAATCTGATCTGCCGCCCAGAGCACCGTTGCCACAGTTGGAATTCCTAAGCGCTGGTAGATTTCAGCGCGACCTGGATCATAGATACGAGCAACAACATTGGTTACGCCAAAACTTTCGCGAGCGACGCGGGCGGCCAAAATATTTGAGTTATCTCCGTTACTGACAGCTGCGAATGCTTCAGCGCCTTCTATTCCAGCCTCAAGCAAGGTATCGCGATCGAAACCAACACCAGTCACGGTTCGGCCCTTAAAGTCAGGACCCAATCTGCGAAAAGCCTCTTTTGTTTGGTCAATAACAGCAACTGTATGGCCATTTGATTCAAGTTCGAGAGCCAGAAGCGAGCCGACGCGACCGCAACCCATGATGACAACGTGCATAGGGATAACTTACCCCCTTACTCTTAGCTCCATGACCGATTCCAGTAAAAAATCATTAAGAATCGGTGAAATATGCACCGTCGAGATTGAGAAGGCTGCCCATGGCGGACACTTTATTGCCCGCCATGAAGGGGCTGTGATCTTCATTCGCCATGCAATACCGGGTGAGATTGTCGAGGTGGAGATAACAGAGGCTGAAAAATCCTTCTTTCGAGCAGAGATAAAGGCAGTTATCGAAGCAAGCAAGCACCGAGTCCAAGCGCCTTGTCAGTATGCCCATCCGGGAGGATGCGGGGGATGCGATTTTCAACATATTGATTACGCGCACCAACGCCAACTTAAATCAGAGGTCATTGCAGAGCAATTTGCGCGTATTGCAAATATGGAGATAAACGTTGAAGTTGAAGAAGTATCCTCTCCTTTGCACTGGCGCTCAAGATTTGCAGCTACAACAAATCACCAAGGCGATTTAGGATTTAAAGAGACTCGCTCAAATAAGGTGATTCCGATATCACATTGCCCTGTACTGATTCCAGAGATTGATTTCCAATCGATTGCGAAAGAATCGATTAGTGCTAATTCTCGAGTAGAGGTTGCGCTCTCCACTCGCGGAGAGCGAACAATTGCTATCTCGCCTGTGCGCAGCAATCGCCTAGAGAAGAATCCGCCGGTAGAAATCATCGAAGGTAAGACAGCTTTGCATTATGAAGTGATGACATCTTCTGAGACTTTAAAGTACCAAGTGAGCCAAGGATCTTTCTGGCAGAGCAATATCAACGCTCCCGCAACTTTAGTAAATGCAGTTCGTGCTTATGCCCAAGTCCGCGAAGGTGATCACATTCTTGATTTGTATGGGGGAGTCGGACTCTTTGCAAAGGCACTACTTGGAGAAATTGGCTCAACCGGACGAATAGATTTGGTTGAGGCCAGTCCAACTGCAACTCGTGATGCACAACAAAATTTTAGGGATTACGGCAACGTCTCTGTCCATAGAGGAGATGTGGCTCGCGTTATCTCTCAATTTGAATCAGCAGATGTTGTCTTGCTTGATCCTCCCCGGACAGGTGCGGGGCAATCAATCCTTGCTTCAATTGCAGATATGGCACCTCGTTCAATTGTTTATATTGCATGTGACCCCGCTGCGTTGGCTCGAGATGCGGGCTATCTCAGGGATTGCGGATACCACTTGCAATCAATACGTGCCTTTGATCTCTTTCCGATGACTCACCATATTGAATCTATTGCGCACTACACCGCCGATACGGTATCCTCATAAAAGTATCTCGACGTCAAGATACTTTTATGAAGGTGAGTCTGTGATGAGTAAAAATTCCCTTAGCTCTGCGAAGAAACTATCTGTACTCGGCAGCGAGTATGAGATTTTTGATATCTCACAGATTGAGGGATCGAGCGATCTGCCATTCTCACTCAAGATTCTCCTTGAAAATCTCTTGCGCACAGAAGATGGCGCAAATATCACCGTTGATCACATTAAGGCCCTCGCACTGTGGGATCCAAAGATTGAACCGGATACCGAGATTCAATTTACTCCGGCTCGCGTAGTCATGCAGGATTTCACCGGCGTCCCTTGTATCGTAGATCTCGCGACTATGCGCGAAGCGATTGTCGATCTTGGTGGCGACCCATCAAAGGTTAACCCACTTGCTCCAGCAGAGTTGGTTATCGATCACTCTGTTATTGCCGATGTCTATGGCACAAAAGATGCCTTCGAGAAGAATACAGATATTGATTATGAACGAAATCGTGAGCGTTACCGTTTCTTGCGATGGGGACAGGGCGCATTTGATGAGTTTAAAGTTGTTCCACCCGGAACCGGAATCGTTCACCAAGTAAACATTGAATACCTTGCTCGAGTCGTAATGACCAGAACAGTTAACGGAACACTGCGTGCTTATCCTGATACTGTCGTTGGTACCGATTCACATACAACTATGGTCAACGGACTGGGTGTACTTGGTTGGGGAGTTGGCGGAATCGAAGCTGAGGCTGCTCTACTTGGCCAGCCTGTCTCTATGCTGATTCCACGTGTTGTTGGATTCAAGCTCAGCGGCGCTCTTCCTGTCGGAACTACTGCAACCGATATGGCACTTGTAATCACTGAGATGCTTCGTAAGCACGGAGTGGTTGGCAAGTTTGTAGAATTTTATGGACCGGGTGTTAGCGCTGTACCGATGGCGAACCGAGTAACAATTGGAAATATGTCACCTGAATACGGATCGACCTGCGCAATCTTCCCGATTGATGAAGAGACTCTTCGTTATTTGCGTTTAACTGGACGAAGCGAAGAACAAGTTGCCCTAGTTGAGGCATATACAAAGGCGCAAGGAATGTGGTTCGATCCAAGTGCAACTCCTCGCTACTCCGAACATATCGAACTTGATCTCTCAACAGTTGTTTCATCTATTGCAGGTCCTAAACGTCCGCAAGATCGCATCTCACTTACCGAATCAAAGAGTAAGTTCTCAGAGATTCTCCCTTCTTACTTCTCAGAAAAGACTGGCAAAGAGGCGTACCCAGTAACTGTTGGCGATAATAAGACAACAATTAAAAATGGCGACGTGGTTATTGCATCGATTACCTCATGCACCAATACCTCAAATCCTTCAGTAATGATTGGGGCAGCTCTGCTCGCCAAGAAGGCGGTCGAGAAAGGCCTGAAGTCAAAGCCTTGGGTAAAGACCACACTCGCACCCGGATCTAAAGTTGTCACCGATTATTATGATCGCTCAGGCTTAACGCCTTATATGGAACAACTTGGCTTCAATTTAGTTGGCTATGGATGCGTTACATGTATTGGTAACTCGGGGCCGCTTCCAGTTGAAATCAGCCGTGAAATTAATGGACATGACCTCGCAGTAACTGCAGTCCTTTCCGGAAATCGCAACTTCGAAGGCCGCATCAGCCCGGATGTAAAGATGAACTATCTTGCTTCACCACCACTCGTGGTCGCTTATGCAATCGCCGGAACTATGAATCACGATTTTGAGAAAGATTCTCTCGGCAATGATAAAGATGGCAACCCTGTTCTCCTAGAAGATATCTGGCCATCAGCGCAAGAAATTCAGGATGTAATTGATTCTTCAATCTCGTCGGAGATGTTTAAGAAAGATTACGCAAGTGTCTTTGAAGGTGATCATCGTTGGAAGTCACTCGATACTCCGACTGGTAAGACTTTCGAGTGGGATCCACAATCTACCTACGTCCGCAAGCCTCCATACTTTGATGGAATGCCAGCTGAACCAGCACCTGTTCAAGACATTACAGGAGCTCGCGTTCTAGCAATACTTGGTGATTCGGTTACTACTGACCATATTTCTCCAGCTGGAAATATCAAGGCTGATTCACCTGCCGGAAAATATCTAGAAGCACATGGCGTTGATCGTAAAGATTTCAACTCATATGGTTCAAGGCGCGGAAATCACGAAGTAATGATTCGTGGAACTTTTGCAAATATTCGTCTCAAGAATCTCTTGCTTGATGGAGTAGAAGGTGGATACACCAGAAACTTCCTCGACGGTGGCGCACAATCAACTATCTATGATGCTTCAGTGAGTTATCAGAGCGCAGGTATTCCACTAGTGATCTTGGCAGGAAAAGAATACGGATCAGGTTCATCACGTGACTGGGCAGCTAAGGGCACAGCGCTCTTAGGAGTTCGTGTTGTTATTGCTCAATCATTCGAACGTATTCACCGTTCTAACCTCATCGGAATGGGAGTCCTTCCGTTGCAATTCCGTGACGGCGAGAGCGCGCAAACATTAGGTCTTACAGGTGAGGAGAGCTTCACCGTGACAGGTATCGCGGCCCTTAATCACTCAGGCGTACCAAAAGAGGTAGAGGTCACAGCTGGAGAGAAGAAATTCACCGCTATCGTCCGCATAGATACCCCAGGTGAGGCAGATTATTATCGCCACGGCGGAATCATGCAGTACGTCCTACGTCAATTGCGCGGGTAACTTAGACTACGTTCATGTTGGAATCACTCCGCGGCCCTGCGGATCTCAAGAAGCTCACCGCTACTCAGCTAGCTGAGCTCTCACAAGAGATTCGCGATTTTCTTGTCGCAAAGGTTTCCCGTACTGGTGGCCATTTAGGTCCCAATCTCGGAGTTGTAGAACTCACGCTCTCACTCCATAGAACCTTCGATTCGCCGCGAGATTTAATTCTCTTTGATACAGGCCATCAAAGCTATGTTCATAAGATTGTTACCGGGCGCGCAGACCAATTCGATTCATTACGTCAACGCGGTGGTTTAGCGGGTTATCCGAGCCGTTCTGAGTCAGAACACGATGTTATTGAAAACTCTCATGCTTCAACTGCGCTCTCATGGGGAGATGGAATCTCTCGCGGCTTTGCGATGACAGGTCAGAACAATCGCCATGTGGTCGTCGTTGTAGGCGATGGCGCACTCACAGGCGGCATGTCATGGGAAGCTCTCAATAATATTGCTACTGCGGGAGAGCGAAAGCTTGTCATCGTAGTTAATGACAATGAGCGCTCTTACTCTCCAACTATCGGTGGACTTGCGACACATCTAGCAACACTGCGTATGACACAAGGATATGAACGCTTCCTTGATTGGGGTAAAGAAGTTCTTCAGAAGACTCCTGTTGTTGGCGTTCCGATTTTTGAAACTCTTCATGGAATGAAAAAAGGGATTAAAGATATTGTCGCACCGCAAGGAATGTTTGAAGATCTCGGACTCAAATATATTGGCCCAATCGATGGACACGATATCGCAGCAATGGATAGGGCACTTGAGCAAGCTAAAGAATTCGGTGAGCCAGTTCTTGTCCATGTCATTACTGAAAAAGGTCGCGGCTATAGCCCAGCAATAGCTGATGAAGCAGAGAAATTCCATGCCGTAGGAATCGTCAACCCTGAGACTGGACTACCAAAGAATAAGAGCGCACTTTCTTGGACCGATACCTTCGCATCCGAAATTGTTGAAATCGGCAAAGAGCGTGAAGATATAGTTGCGATTACCGCTGCAATGCTTGGTCCAACTGGACTTGATAAGTTCCAAGAGGCTTTCCCAGCTCGCACAATTGATGTTGGTATTGCTGAGCAACATGCAGTCACCAGCGCAGCGGGACTTGCCTTTGCCGGGTTACATCCAGTTGTTGCCGTCTACTCGACTTTCCTTAACCGTGCTTTCGATCAACTCCTTCTCGATGTTGCCCTGCATGGTGCTGGCGTAACTTTTGTTCTCGATCGCTCGGGAGTAACCGGTGATGATGGACCTTCTCATCACGGTATTTGGGATTTAGCTCTTACCGGGATGGTGCCGACTCTCGAAGTCGCAGCGCCACGAGATGGAGCTCGTTTGCGACAGGCCCTGCGTGAAGCTCTGAACATCAGCGATAGGCCAACACTCATTCGTTTTCCAAAGGGCGCGGTTCAAGCAGATATTCCTGCATTTGAAACTCGCGACGGAATCGATGTTTTGTATCGTGGCGAGAGCGCTGATGTTTTGGTTGTGAGCGTTGGAGCGATGGCCGCTATTGCTGTTGAAGCGGCATCACAGGCTTATCTGGAAGGCGTCGGAGTAACCGTGGTCGATCCACGTTGGATTAAGCCACTTCCGAAGTCGCTGATTACGATGGCACAGAGATATAAGAGCGTTGTTGTTCTTGAGGACGGAATCCGCCACGCAGGTATAGCGTCTTCACTATCTGAGATGTTTAGAGATGCCCGACTAGAGATAGCAATTCATAGCATTGGCGTGCCACTTAAGTTTATCGAGCATTCAAAGCGTTCCGAGATATTAGAAGACCTCGGAATCACCTCTCAAAAAATTGCACGAGAAATTGTTGAGTGGAGCTCTACTTCAATACCGATGCAATTCCCGGAGCGTGAAAACGTTGACCGGAAACCTTTTCACTAACACCGATACGATCTAAGTAAGGCAGAATTCCGCCGAGGTGCATAGGCCACCCAGCACCCATCAACATACAGAGATCAATCTCAGCTGGTGTCTTTACAACACCTTCATCGAGCATCATCCGTGCTTCTTCAGCTAAGGCGCGTAGAGCGCGTGCAGATACTTCTTGCGCAGTAGATGGCGTTGTTCCCTTATGGATCAATGCAAGTGCTGCTGGATTGGCAGTAATAGTCCCATCATCGCTCTTGATGTAGAAAGTTTTGACACCCTCTTTGACCATCGCTTGCATTGTTGGGGAGATGCGATAGCGCGGACCAAGATTTTCATGCAATGTTTCTGCAACATGGAGCGCGACACCAGGACCTACTAGACCAAGAAGTTCGAACGGACTCATTGGGAAACCGATTGAGCGCATCGCGTTATCTGCCACCGCTGGATCAGTGCCTTCATCGACCGCATCTGTAATCTCGCCCATAAAGCGTGTAAGAAGGCGATTGACGACAAATCCTGGGGCATCTTTACAGATAATCATGGTCTTTTTCAGGTTCTTACCAACTTCAACTGCGGTTGCAGTTGTTGCATCGTCGGTATGAGAAGTCCGTGCGATTTCCAGCAAAGGCATCACTGCAACTGGATTGAAGAAGTGGAAACCAACAACTCTTTCTGGGTTCTTCATGCCGATACTCATCTTCTCCACAGATAGCGATGAAGTATTTGTGGCCAAGATGCATTCGGGGGAGACGATTGCTTCGAGTGACTTAAAGAGCTCTTGCTTGAGTGAGAGTTCTTCGAAGATGGCTTCGATTACGAAATCACATCCCGCATACACCGCTTTATCGGCCGAGCCAGAGACGAGACCAGCTAGACGAGCTGCAGCTTCTGCGCTCATACGCTTCTTCTCTACAAGTTTCTGAAGCTCACCCTTAACCCAAGCAACGCCTTTATCGGCGCGCTCTTGATCAATATCAGTCATAACAACTGGGCACTTGAGGTTTCGGACAAGGAGAAGAGCAAGCTGTGAAGCCATCAGACCGGCACCGACTACTCCAACCTTATTTACTTTACGAGCAAGGTTAGATTTTGGTGCGCCTTCAACTTTCTTCTTCTTCTTTTGAATTAAATTAAATGCATAAAGTGAGGCGCGAAGCGGATCAGACATTGTGAGATCTGCTAAGGCTTGATCTTCAGCATCAAATCCTTGGCCACGCGTATTGGTCTTAGCGGCTGCGATAAGTTCTAGCGCAGTTCGAGGTGCTGCTAAATCTGCCCCACCAAACTTCTTGAGAGCTGCAGCTTTTCCAGTAGCTAGGGCGCTATCCCAAGCAGGATCTGAGCTGAAATCTTTTCGCTCGATAGTTGTTTTTCCCGAGAGAATCGCCGCGACAAATGAGACTGACTTCTCTAGAAAATCTGCTGGCTCAAAGACGGCATCTACAACACCGAGTCCCAGTGCATCTTTTGCTTTCATCATGGTGTTGTTGTTGAGAGCATTGAGCATAATTACTTGAACAGCTTTTTCGGGACCAATGAGTTTCGGAAGAATAGTTGCTCCACCCCATCCCGGTACCAAGCCCAGGAACACCTCTGGCAAACCAGTAAAAGCAGTTGCAGAGAGCGTGCGATATTTGCAGTGAAGTCCAATCTCGAGACCGCCACCGAGAGCAAGTCCATTGATAAAGGCGAAGGTAGGGACGTTTGATTCATCGAGTCGACGGAAGATATCGTGACCTAATTTTCCGATAGCTAGAGCTTGTGCGCGATCGTTGAGGAAAGAGAGTGCCGAAAGATCTGCACCGGCTGCGAAGATAAATGGTTTGCCCGTTACTGCAATTGCAGAGGGATTATGGGAAAGCGCCTCAGTGATTGCGCTATCGAGTGAGGCAAGTGATTGTGGTCCAAGGGTATTTGGGCGATTGTGATCATGACCGTTATCAAGAGTGATAAGAGCGAGAGTTCCTTTATATCCAAAAGGAATCAGGTCAACATCGCGGACTTTAGCGAGCGTGACTACCTCTTCAGGAGCGCCTTCGGGAAGGTTGATTGCTGTTGTCATTACTTTGATCCTCCTGTGAAGTGTGGGTTCTCCCAAATAACTGTGCCACCCATACCAAGTCCAATACACATTGTTGTAATTCCATATCGCACAGATGGGTCCGCCTCGAAGGTACGAGCCAAGTTGATCATCAGGCGAACTCCGGATGAGGCAAGTGGGTGTCCAACTGCGATTGCGCCGCCATATGGATTGACGCGAGGATCGTCATCAGCAATCCCAAAATGTTCTAGAAATGCTAGTACCTGTACTGCAAATGCTTCGTTGACTTCAAATGCACCAATATCTTTTATAT
>Ga0208788_1000805_pt1 | contig 15301 bp, 13 predicted proteins | sample Wag4_2014_7_11_3_FD_187363 | JGI IMG/M metagenome (GOLD analysis project Ga0208788, IMG submission 187363) | Fresh water mixed with fracking chemicals microbial communities from Ohio, USA - Utica-2 Time Series FC 2014_7_11 (SPAdes) (version 2) ...
GTGTATAGATAAGGGAGAAAATTCATGTTTGAGAAGCTAGGCAACTTTGTGGCAAGGCGACGTAAGGGTGTTTTCATAGTATTTATCCTTGGACTCTTGGTTTCAGCTGGCCTTGGCTCCCAAGCATTCTCCCGTTTTGATAGTGGCGGCTATAGCGATCCGTCGAGTGACTCAGCGAAAGTTGCAGAGTATCTACAAGATACTTTTGATGTACGGAACCCCTCCCTTGTTTTGGCCGTGCATACCAAGGGCGGATCCGTAAATGACCCACAGACCGTAACCTCAGCCGAGGCACTTGAGTCGCAAATTCGCAATGAAGCAAGTACTGACAAGGTCATCTCCTATTGGTCTTCAGGCAACTCCCCCTTCTTAAAGAGCAAGGATGGAACCTCTGGATTGATGTTCGTCTACTTCAAAACAACCGACTTTACCGAATCAGATGAGCTCGGTGGCCAGTACCAAGAGAAATACGACGGCACTTACAAGAACCTTGACGTCTATGTCTCAGGTGAGGCTGTATTTGCAAATGCAATCAATGGAAACATCCAAGAAGATCTCAAGGTCGCTGAATTCATTTCGATTCCTCTGACTTTCCTACTTCTGTTATTAGTTTTTGGTGCACTTGTTGCATCTGCAATGCCACTGGTCATCGGAGTTACAGCAATTATCGGAACATTCTTTGTCATGTATTTGTTGACTCTTTTCACAGATGTCAGTATTTTCGTTCTAAACCTCACAACAGGACTTGGTCTTGGACTTGGTATTGACTATGCCTTGTTGATCGTAAATAGATTCCGAGAAGAGCTGGCAAAGGGATTGAGTAAGGAATCGGCAATCGTGAACACTATGAAAACTGCTGGAAAAACGGTTTTCTATTCTGGGTTAACTGTTGTAGTTACCTTGATTTCACTGATGTTCTTCCCGTTAAACTTCTTAAAATCCATGGGGTATGCCGGTGCCTCAGTTGTCGCCCTTGCAGTTTTTGGCGCACTAATCCCACTTCCAGCCCTCTTGGTCATGCTGGGTGAGAAGGTTAATAAAGGTCGTGTAAGGCGGGGTGCACTGATTCAACGAGAAGATGGACGATGGGCGCAAGTAGCCCGTTTTGTGATGCGCAAGCCAATTACAGTTGTCGCTGCATCACTTGCAATCCTCTTCTTCTTTATCTCCCCTATTGGAAATGCGAAGTTCGGCCAAGTAGATACTGATCAACTCCCTGCTACTGATCGTGCATACATCTCTTCACAATTTATTGCTGAGCAGTTTCCAGGAGAGGAAGGAAACCCAATTGAGATTATCTTCCCCAATGGCAGCGCCCAAACAGCTGAAATTTCTGCGTTCACAAAACAACTTTCATCTGTATCTGGAATTGCACGTGTAGGCGAGCCTCAAGCAGTCGGCAATACCGTGCGTGTTGAGGCAGTGCAATTGATGAAGCCACGAACTCCAGCAAGTGAAGCGTTGATTGAAGAAATCAGAGCACTTCCTTCACCAGATGGAATGCTCGTAGGTGGTGTGGCCGCGGACTATGCCGATACTCAAGGAGCTATTGCTGACACGTTACCAATTGTGTTTGGCTGGGTCGTACTAATAGTTCTTTTACTGCTATTTGCCTTTACTGGGTCACTGATACTTCCAATTAAGGCAATTCTCCTCAACTTCCTCTCACTTGCCGCAACCATTGGTGTCTTGTGGTGGGTATTTGGTGAGGGAAATCTTCAATCAGTGGTTGGAGACTTTATTGTCACAGGAATTATCGATACAAACATGATGGTGCTGGTTGCCATCGTGGCCTTTGGATTGTCCATGGACTATGAGGTATTCCTTCTTTCTCGGATCAAAGAAGAACATGATGCTGGCAGAACCAACACAGAGTCAGTTGCAATCGGACTCCAGAAATCTGCCAGAATTATTACAGCTGCAGCATTCATCCTGGCCATCGTCTTTGCCGCATTTGTGACTAGTGGAGTCACCGCAATTAAGTTACTGGGATTCGGTGTGGCTTTTGCAATCCTGCTGGATGCAACATTGATTAGAGCTCTTCTAGTCCCTGCACTTATGCGTCTCTTTGGTGAGCGCAACTGGTGGGCCCCAAAGGCACTTAAGCGATTCCAAATTAATCATTAGTTGCTGATTTGGAAGTTAACTTTCCAGTTTTTGGGAGAAGAGTCGTTTTAGATCGTCACCAAGATCTGCCCGTTTTTCTGCCCGTTGCCCGATTCATTTGCCCGTTTTTTTAGGCTAATTTGATATCAGTTTTGTCAGAAATGATTCCAAAAGAAATAATGAAACGAGGCGGGATTTTCTCCCACCTCGCTTAATTAAAAGAAGAGTCGCCCTATAAGCCGGAGAGACTTAAAGGTTCTTATCAGCCCAAATACACACAGCGTCGTAGTGATATTTACCAAGACCCTTAGCAACCTCTTCATAACTTTCCCTGTACTGAGATGGCAAGATATATGTCATCGCAAGGGATTTGTAGGCTTCCTTATTCGGAGTCCAAAACTGAAGAATAAAGTCGTAATGTCTCTTAACAAGATCTTGAACTGATTCATCCGAAGCATGCACTCTTTCAGCCATTTTGGCGGCAAATTCTGAGGTCAAATCACCAAATACCTGAGTGAATTTTTGCTCTTCCTCTTTTGAGTAGTTGTTCTGGTATTGCTCAGAGTGAATGCCAAACTTCATGCCTTAAGTATAAAGAAGAGTCGCCCTATTTCTTGCCCTAATTGCCCCAAGATTTACCCTTAAATGTAAATAAAAGTTTGTTAGGTTTTGGTAAGACTTATAAAAAGTTTTAGCGTGTAAAGGAGCAAGCCCCGCACATTTCTATGCGGGGCCTACATGATTTAAAGAAGAGTCGCCCTATAAGCCGGATCCTGTCCTCTTACGAGGGATCACCATCCATCTAGATCTGTAATTACTTACAGATTCAAGCAACCTACCCGATAGCTCAGCGCGAGCAGCGCACTATCTTCTTGGTCTTGCTTCAGGTGGGGTTTACATAGCTACATGTATTACTACATGCACTGGTGGTCTCTTACACCACCGTTTCACCCTTACCAATATTGCTATTGGCGGTTTACTTTCTGTTGCACTATTCCCGTGGATTGCTCCAGGTGGGCGTTACCCACCACCTTGCTCTGTGAAGTCCGGACTTTCCTCGGTACTTTCGTAACGCGGTGATCCGGGCGACTCTTCAAACGCTAATGGTAGAGGGTAAATACTCCTCTGTATTCACTATTTTTGAGGATGGATAAGTACCTTCATTGCCTCAGGTAGAGCAGTTGTTTTGAGGCCTTGCTCGACTTCATCGAGGCCAAAATGATGCGTGACAATTGCGTCAAGATTGACTTTGCCACTTGCTAAGAATTCAATACCGATTGGCCAGGTGTTTGTGTAGCGAAAGACTCCAGTCACCAAGATTTCATTATTTTGTATATGCGAGATTGGCAGGAGCATTTCATCACTACCTAGTCCGACCAAGAGTGCTCGCCCGGCAGGACCTGTGGAAAGAATTCCTGCATGCACGGCAGAAGGAATTCCGCATGCATCAACAAAGACATCAAACTTACTGCTACCTAATAATTCCTTGGAAGTATTAATCGTTTTTGTTGCACCATACTTCTTTACAAAATCTAAACGGCTATCAACCACATCGGTGACCACAACTTCACTTGCACCAAAGGCACGTGCTACCTGCGCCATAATTACACCAATAGGTCCAGCTCCAGCGATAAGTACAGTGGTGTCATTTTTAATCTGGGCCTTCTGTGCCGCCCAAATGCAAACAGACATAGGTTCAACTAAGGCAGCCGCGTCAAAAGAAATGTTGTCAGGGATTTCATAGGCAAAAGTAGATTGAATCTTTACATATTCACAGAATGCGCCATTAACCGGTGGCGTAGCATAAAACTCAATATCAGGACAGAGGTTGTAGCGTCCTGCTTGGCATTGCTTACACACTTTGCATGCACGTTGTGGTTCAACAGCCACGCGCGCCCCGATACGATCTTGTGCAACGTCACTGCCTACGGCAGTGATTACTCCAGATAGTTCATGTCCGAGAATTATTGGTTCTTCAACAACATATGGCCCAATCACTCCATGTTTGTAGTAGTGAACATCGCTACCGCAGATTCCAACTGACTCGACTTTGACTAATACTTGATCAGCATCAAGGGTGGGTACTGCTACCTCTTCTGTGTAGATGCGCTTGCTCTTATCTAGAAAAGAGGCTTTCACTTGAGAATCCTCTGCAGAGTTTTCTGTGCTCCGTGGGAATGAAGCATGCCCAGTGCGAATAGATACGGCTCAGCAAAGCGTGGATCCTGAGCTAAATCCCCAAAGAGCTTCGAGTTTTCAATAAAGGCTTTGGGGTTATCGCGCTGCGTTTTAGCGATGGCGATGAGTTCCTCTTTCAATGGGTCAACTACATCAATTGGTTTCCCTTGCTCATCTGATGCTTCGTCGTAGCGAGCCCAACTAGCGACAATGGCAGCGCTGAGTGAGACAGGACCATCTCCTCTTAGTTGGTCGCGCACCACTGGAAGCAACCACTTAGGGATTCGATCTGATGATTCGGCCGCAAGTCTTGCGACAGTATCTAAGACCTGGGGATTAGAAAATCTTTCAATCAACTGATTCTTATACTCCGCTAGATCGACTCCTGGCACGGGAGAGAGAGTGGGCGTTGCCTCCTCATCCATATAGCGACGCAGTAACTCGACTATTAGGGGATCTTGCATCACTTCATGAACATAGGTGTAACCACTTAGGCGTCCAAAATAACAAAGTCCTTGATGGCTAGCGTTAAGAAGTCGTAACTTCATTAATTCATACGGCATCACATCTTCAACCATCTGTACATCCGCACTTTCATAAGGCGGTCGTCCTATTGAGAAATGATCCTCAATAACCCACTGGAAAAATGGCTCACATGGAACAGGCCAATGATCCTCGACGCCTAACTTGTTCGTGGCTAACTGCACATCAGCTTTTGCAGTCACAGGAGTAATTCGGTCAACCATTGAGTTAGGGAAGATAACATTCTCAGAAATCCAAGTTGCCAATTGAGTATCTTTGCGGTCAGCAAATTCAATCAACATCTTTTTGGCAACATCGCCATTTCCTTGAATGTTGTCACATGATTGAACAGTGAAGGGCTCAATTCCTAAGTCTCGGCGGCGCTTAAGTCCCTCAATGATAAATCCAAAGGCCGAAATCGGTTGCGCAGATCCTGCTAAATCTTCTTTTACTCCAGGAGTTGTTGGATCAAATTCGCCAGTGACGCGATCGAAGCTATAGCCACCCTCGGTAATTGTGAGTGAGACAATGCGGATTGCAGGGTCTACTAATTGATCCAAAACAGCCTGAGGGTTTTCTGGCGCATAGAGATAAGAGATGATGCTGCCAATTACTTGATAGTGAACCTGACCATCCGGATGTTTAGTGATTAAGGTATAGAGGCAATCTTGTGCCGTGAGTGCATCCTTCATACGTTTGTCAGATTCAAGCAAACCTACTCCGACAATCCCCCAGTCTCTCGCGAGGCCTTGAGACATCAATCTATCGACGGTGAGTGCTTGGTGGGAACGGTGAAAGGCTCCTACCCCAAAGTGCAAGATTCCCGCCGTGATTGCACTGCGATCGTATTGTGGAACCACGACATCCTTGGGAAGTGAAGTAAGGACTTCATTTGATAGTCGATTCATTCTTATTTCACAGCTCCCATGGCTAGTCCACGAACTAATTGTTTTTGTGCAAACCATCCGGCAAGAATTACAGGAAGGGCAGCAACAGTTGAAGCTGCAGAAAGCACCGCAAGAAATTGTCCACGTCCATCAACAAAACTCGCCAAAAATGGTGGAGTTGTCTTGGCATTGGCACTCGTTAACAGCACTGAGAAGAAGTATTCATTCCAAGAGAAGATGAAGCAGATAAGAGCAACTGCAGCAATTCCAGGAAGAACGATTGGTAAAACAACGCTCCACAGCTCTGTTTCAAAATTAGCTCCATCAATCCGTGAAGCCTCAATAACCTCCTGGGGAACTTCACTCAAAAATGAACGCATCATCCAAATGGCGATAGGTAGGTTCATGGCTGCATAGACAAGTGAGAGAGCAAAAATATTGTCAAGAACTCGTAAATTCTTAAAAATTATAAAGAGCGGAAGAATTGACGCAGCAGCCGGCATGAAACGTGTTGAAATGAAGAAGAAGAGGGCATCCTGCACCTTAACAATAGGTCTAATACTTAAGGCATATGCTGCTGGGATTGCAAGGATTAGGACTACTGAGGTAGAAATTACGCTCGCCATTAACGAGTTGGTCAGATAGTCGATCATTCCACGATCAGCTAGTCGGGAGAAGCTTTCTAAGGTTGGTTTAAAGACAAATTTTGGTGTCAAGCTAGCAGCATCATTTTCGGACTTGAACGAATTGATAAACATCCATGAGACTGGAAAGAAATAAGTTACTGCAATGATCCATGTCATACCAGTAATCAGAATAGCTTTAGTAGATCTCATTTATTAACTCCTGAGATAAACACCTTGAAGAGACTACGCAGAGAAATCGTTGCAACAATAATTGTCAGAATTACGGTTACGACACCATACGCTGCAGCTTGGCCCACATTCATGCCAACAAATGCTCGCTCATAGAGTAGATAGGCAAGCGTCTTGGTGCCACCAGTTCCCTTGGTCATGATTGCCACAGGATCAAAGGCTTGTAGCAACATAATTGTGCCGAGCAAGATTGCAATTTCAATGTATTGGCGTAGATGTGGCAAGGTAATGAATGCAAATGTGCGCCAGCTTCCGGCGCGATCAACTGATGCCGCCTCAAGTACTTCACGGCTTTGTGATTGGAGTCCAGAGAGTAAAATCAACATCATAAATGGTGCGTATTGCCAGGTCAGAAGAATAATCACGGAGATATATGGATACTGTGTGCTCCAGCCAATTGCTGAAAAGCCAAGTTTTTGAACAATATAATTAATAACACCAATATTTGTATCAAACATAGAAAATTTCCAAATCAGTGCCGATGCTGCCGGCATGATCAGGAATGGAGTAATAATCAGGGTGCGGGCAACGGATTGCCCTCTAAATTTTCTATCAAGAAGTACTGCAAAGAAGAGCCCGACAAACAGTGAGCAAATTACAGAAAAAGCAGTCAGACCAACTGTGGCGATAATCGCAGGGAGTAGATCTCCGGTTTGAAATACATAAATGTAGTTGTCAATTCCTGCAAAGGCTTTTTCTTGGGGCTTGAGGAGGTTCCACTCCATGAGTGAAAAATAGATGGTTACTAGGAATGGAACCTGGGTGAGTGCGATGCTGAAGATGAGTGCTGGTGCAATAAGTTTGCGAGGGAGTATTTTCTCCTTCACAGCACTCTTCTCTTGATTCTGCCTCTTTACGCCCGCGGCCATCTGTTTCACTTCCTTTGTTTGAGAAGACTACCGTGCCTTTCAAGAAGAGATGCTGTGCAAGGAAAGTCGTAAACCTCGCACAGCATCTCTCTTATTTGAGTCGATGCTTTATTGGACTACTTTTGGGCATCTCCTGCAGCTTGTGCAATTTCTTGACCCTTGTCGAGCGCTTCCTTAACGGTAATGCGTCCGGCAATGGCATCTGCAACAAGCTGTGCTACCTGGTTTCCAACATCCTGAAATTCAGGGATCGCTACATACTGGATACCAACCCATGGTTGTGGGTTAACGCCAGGCTGCTTTGGATTCACTGCGCTCATGACTTCCAAGGTAATTGGAGCGTAAGCAGCTGCTGCCTCTTTATACTCAGGAATCGAGTAAGTTGAAGTACGAGCTCCTGGTGGAACGAGTGACCAACCAAGTTTGGTTCCCACGAGGTTGTGGTATTCCTTGCTTGTTGCCCACTTGATGAACTTAACTGCAGCATCCTTATTCTGGGTGTTGGCAGGAACTGCAAGGTTCCAAGACCAGAGCCATCCAGCCTCCTTTGTCTTTACAACTGGAGCATGTGAATAGCCCATCTTTCCTTTTACGGGTGAATCATCTGCTTCAAGCATTGATGCTGCAACTGATGCGTCGTACCACATTGCAACTTTGCCTGTCTTAAGTGCCGTGAGGCACTCATTGAAGCTGTATGAAACTGGATCCTTCTGTCCTGCAGATGCTAGAAGGTCCTTGTAGAAGGTGACTGCCTGAACGAATTCAGGTGCGTTGACTTTAGCGTCCCAGTTCATGTCATACCAAGTACCGCCAAATGTCTGAACAACAGTTGTAAGTGGAGCGAACAAATCTCCCCAACCTGGCTTTCCACGAAGGCAGATACCTGCTGTTTCTGCACTGTTTACTTTCTTAGCAGCAGCAGCAACTTCGTTCCATGTTGGATTGTTAGAGAGCTTCACACCCTTTGAATCAAGGATTTCCTTGTTATACATAAGAATTGAAGACTCACCATAAAATGGAACTGCGTACTGCTTTCCATCTACAGAAAGTGCATCCTTAACTGGTGGCAAGATATCGCCAACATCGTAGGTATCATCAGCTAGATCCGAAGTTAGATCTGTTAGCCAACCATTTGCTCCCCACTGTGGAACTTCATACGCACCGATTGTAACGATGTCATACTGTCCGGCTTTGTTAGCGACATCCGAAGTAACTGCGGAACGTAGGTCGCCTTCTTCCATTACCTGGAAGTTGACTTTAATTCCTGGGTTATCAGCCTCGAACTCGCTCTTAAGCGACTCCATATCCTTCATCTGGCCGTTGTTCACTGTGGCAAGTGTGAGAGTGACATCTCCACCTGACTGCTGCTGAACAACTACAACGCCTGCAATTGCGACCACTACGACCGCAATAAGCGCCTTTATTTTGTTATTCATTTAATCTCCTATAGGTAGGTGTACGACTTACTTCAAAGGTTTATTGCGAGGGAGACCTTTGAGTTGAGCCGAATTTTGGTAGAGACTATTGATTTTCTTGCGAAAATAGGTACTTTTTTATTTCGAAGAATGGTACTTTTTTGCAGGGTTTCATGTGTGAACTAGGTCTCAAAATGTTACCTACTGGGGAGGGATGTCATGCCAAAGCGAAGTTCTAGCCTCGAACGCGCTCGGGCTCAGGAAGTAACGCTTGAAATTTTGCCTGTAAACGCTTTCCAATCTTTTAGGTGCTTTATGCACGACTATCCAGCTCCGGGCGCCCGTTATTGCGTACATATTGAATATGAAATCCATCTGATTCGAAAGGGATCTGGGCACTACAAAATTGGGGACAAGATTGGAAAATTTAAAGCCGGACAAGTTTCGATAATTGGTTCACGCGTTCCTCACGACTGGGTTAGTGATTTGCGAAAAAATCAGATTATTCGGGACCGAGATGTGGTAATCCAATTTTCTCGTGAATGGCTTGAAAAAGTTCGTAAGACAATTCCAGAAATAACCGATTTTGAATTGCTACTTGATCAGGCTCAGCGAGCCATAATTTTTCATGGCAAAAGTTCTACCATGGCACAACAAATTCTTGAAACGATTACAAAGTACTCCGGGATTGAACAAGTTATGAAGCTCATGGAAATTCTTCTCATCATGAGCCGTGCTTCCGAAGATGAACGTGAGTACATACTCGAAGATCCATATCAAAATAACAGCGGTCCATTGGCACGACTTGCAGCCGAGAAAGGTGTCGCTTATATTTTCAATAATATTGACAAAAAAATTCGTTTGCAAGATGCTGCAAAGCTGTCGTTTATGTCCGACTCGCAATTTTCTCGAGTGTTCAAGGAATCCTCTGGACTCACTTTTAGTGAAATGATTAGAAAATTGAGAATTGAACATGGCTGTAAGTTGTTGGGTTCTACGGATCTTTTGATTGCAGCAATCTCTAAAGATTGTGGGTTCACAAATCTTTCAAACTTCAACCGTCAATTCTTAAGGGAAATGGGAGTCTCTCCTAGGGCCTTCAGGGCACTTCAAATCAGGCAGCGCGTGACACTGCTAGAGCAGGTGTTCGGACATAAAAATCAATTACTGCAACAAGCCAAGATTAATAATTACATTGACAAGAACAGTTCACAAGTTTCTGAGTACATGACCAAAGTCCCAACAAATAAACATGCGAGTGAGCCTAAGAATTAACGCAAATGCCCGCGCTCGTTAAATGAGCGCAACGCACGAAGGCCATCGGAAGGCCAAATAGATATAGAAGAGATAGAGCATGGGGTGGCATCCATATGGAAGACCGCATCGGCAGGTGCACCCACTGCCAACTTCGCCGCAATTTTGATGACGCCATTATGTGTCACGATGATGATCTTCTTGCCAGGATATTCGGCTACTAACTTTTCTAAAGCTTCTTCAATTCGAAGTGATGCTTCATCGTAAGACTCTCCACCACCTGGTGCATAAGCTGTTGAGTTAAGCCAAGCTTGATATTGATCTGGTTCTTCCGCGCGAACTTCATCGGTAGAGCGCCCATCCCATGTACCGAATGAGAGTTCATACCAAGATTCATCAAAGATGATCTCTAGTCCTGTAGTGCGTGAAATGGCTTCTGCAGTCTGCTTGGTGCGCTTGAGTGGAGATGAAATCAATACTTCAGCGCCTAACTTGGCGGCTTCGGTAGCAACCAAATCTGCTTGCTCTAGACCATCTTGCATCAGCTCTGGATCTATCGATCCTGTTCCAGAGAATCTGCGTTCTGGGGTCAAAACTGTTTCACCATGTCGTATGAAGTAGATAAAAGTAGGAACTTCAGTACTGCGCAAGCGATCGGTCAGAAAGTTCTGCTGCACAACCGCATTTGGTTTATGTGCGCTACCGCCGTCGAGGGCTTTATTGGCAAGGCGATCGGCATGAGAATTTTCATCACGTGGAATCCATGAATAGGTCACTAGAGATGGGTCATGTGCTGCTCGGCACTGCTTTGCAAGATCTCGCATATCGGCATGCTTTATCTGCCAGCGCCCTGACATCTGCTCAACAACTAACTTTGAATCCATCGCCACTTCAACTATTGCTTGTGCATCTAATTGATGGATATGGGTGAGTCCTGCAAGTAGCCCGCTGTATTCAGCAACATTGTTCGTTGCTACTCCGATGACATCAAAGAGTTCGGCCACAATCTTGCCGCCTTCAGTGACAACGGCGCCGTAACCTGCTGGCCCTGGATTTCCTCGAGAACCGCCATCAGCGGTCAGGCGAAAAGTACGTGCCATTAGCGCTCACGCACCAAGATGCAGCGACATTCTTCGCATCTGACGACTTCATCATCGGCAAGACCTGCAATGCGTTGCAGTTCGATGGTGTTGAGGGTCAGGTTGCAACCCTTGCATTGATTGCCAGCGAGAGCAGCTGCGCCAATTCCATTATTGCCTTCACGAATCTTCTCGTAGAGAGCAAGAATCTCTGGCCCGACAGATTGCACCGTTGACTTACGGTCAGACTCAATGCCCTCTAGTTCTGTGTGGATTGCCGCAAGTGCATTCTCTTTACGGATATTGAAGTCCGCGATTTCAAGAGCGAGTTGGTTCTCTTGCCCTGACAAATCAGTAATTCGCTCCTTAATGCCATCTACACGCATCATAATTTCAAGCTCAACTTCTTCAAGTTCAGATCTGCGGGCTCCCAAGGTCACAAGTTCATGCTGAGTTTGTTCGAGTTCTTTTGGGGTACCAGTTCCTGATGAGAGTCGCTTCTCGTCACGTTCAATACGAGTAACAATCTGTTCAACATCTCCTTCAGCGCGGGCTAGCTCACGCTTCACATCGCTGAGTTCAGTCTCGGCGGCGATTCGCAGGTCACGAGCGTTGTTCTGCTTAATAGTTAGGCTATTAATCGCAGCGATTTCAGGAAGATTGGCAGCCTTATTGCGAAGGGTGGCTGATTGAAAATCAAACTTTTGAATATCCAGAATAGAACGCTGATCGCTGGCGCTAGCTTTCACGGCGTTCTCCCTTTGTGGCGAATGGACTGCAGTATGGAATTCTTTAGCCGTACCTTACTTGATAACCCTCGTGCTTGTAATATTTCAGCGTGGCTAGAGTACTTCCATCAAATGTGAAAAAGCGCTACATGAGCGCTCCATCCCCTCATCGAGAAACAATGCTGGAAATGCGAAACCGAATTCTCGAAATCATCCCTGATGCCGAAGAAGTTGTGAGCTATGGAATGCCAGCGTTCAAGTTAGATGGCCGAGTTTTGGCTGGGCTACTCGCAAACAAAAAACATGTGGGTTACTACCCATTTAGTGGGTCAATACTTCATCTCTTCCCAGAAGAGCTGGCTAAATTTTCGACTACAAAGAGCGCGATTCATGTGCCTATTGATAAACCACTTGCGAAGGGCCTGATTAAGAAATTGATTAGAGCTCGAATTCAACAATAACTGTGGGCGGTGAGGGTTTCGAACCCCCGACATCCTCGGTGTAAACGAGGCGCTCTACCACTGAGCTAACCACCCTGCGTGCTTGCGAATACTACTTTATATATCCGAAAGAACGAAAATCGTGCCTGAAGTATGCGTAATTAGAGCGCTGCGATAGCGCTCTTGTAATCACCATTATTGCGAGCATCTCCGAGACCGTTTACAACGCTCCAACGAATGATGCCCTGCTTATCAATAACGAATGTTCCACGAAGTGCGCATCCAAGATCTGCATTGAAGATTCCGTAAGCCTGGGCTGTTGCACCATGTGGCCAGAAATCTGCAAGAACTGGGAACTTGTAGCCCTCTTGCTCAGCAAAGACTTTCTGTGTGAATGGTGAATCGCAAGAGATAGCAATTACCTGCACATCATCATTCTGGAAAGAGGCAAGGTCATCGCGGATTGCACAGAGTTCGCCGGTGCATGTGCCGGTAAATGCGAATGGAATGAAGAGAACTACTACGTTCTTCTCGCCCTTAAATGATGAGAGCTTAACTTTTGCACCGTGTTGATCTTTGAGTTCAAAATCTGGTGCTGTTTCGCCGACGCTAATTCCTGCAGGTAGTTGAGTCATAGCGCGAATCTATCGCTTGCCACCCTTACGTGCCACTAGACGTGTGGCGGTCCAATCTTTTGCAACAGCAACAGTTGATGTCTGGCTTAAGCCACATGTGGGAGCAGCATCTTGAATATCGCTAGGTTCAACATGGCCATCTCGTCCCATCTTTGGGGTCAGTACCCAGATTGGCCCAGTCTCAGAGAGATAGGTCATCGCATCCATTAATTCATCTACGAGATCACCATCATCTTCGCGGAACCAGAGAAGGACTGCATCGACAACATCTGTAGCGGCACCCTCAAGAAATTCAGTGCCAACAATGCCTTTAATCTCTGCGCGCAGTTCATCGTCACAGTCAGGTCCATATCCGACTTCGAGGACGAGTTCTCCTTTAGCAAAACCCATGCGTATTGCCACGGGATAAGTCCAACCGATGAGACGGATATTTACAAGGGTTTTGCCTGCCTCACAGCGTATTTTTTTGCTCTGGCACCCATTTGGCGCGAGAATACGCCTATGACCGAATTCGCTGGACACCCAGATCAGATAATCGACCAGTTAGTAGATACCGATCCCAGCGAGACAGCTGAATGGCAGGCATCCTTCGATGCCGCACTTCAGGCCGCAGGTCCAGTACGTGCCCGTTACTTGATGTTGTCACTTCTCAAGCGAGCGCACGAGAGAAATATCGGACTTCCTTCACTTCGTACTACCGATTACATCAACACCATCTCTCCTGAGAACGAACCAGAATTCCCAGGCGATGAAGATATTGAACGTCGCATCCGTTCATACGTTCGCTGGAACGCAGCAATGTTGGTGCACCGTGCACAGCGTCCCGGAGTCGGTGTTGGCGGACATATCTCTACGTATGCATCATCGGCTGCCTTGTATGAAGTTGGTTTTAACCACTTCTTCCGCGGACAAGATCACCCAGGTGGCGGAGATCAGATTTTCTTCCAGGGCCATGCCAGCCCAGGAATGTATTCACGCGCATTTCTTGAAGGTCGCTTTACTGAAGATCAGTTAGATGGATTCCGCCAAGAGCTTTCACATACTGCGGGTGGTTTATCTTCATATCCACATCCACGTTTGATGCCTGACTTCTGGCAATTCCCAACTGTGTCGATGGGTATTGGTCCAATCAACGCTATCTATCAGGCGCGCTTTAATCGTTACCTACATAACCGCGGAATTAAAGACACCAGTGATCAGAACGTCTGGGCTTTCTTGGGCGATGGTGAAATGGATGAAGTCGATACCTTGGGCGCAATTGGTCTGGCCTCTCGCGAGAAGCTAGATAACCTCACCTTTGTCGTTAACTGTAATTTGCAGCGCCTTGATGGTCCGGTGCGCGGAAACGGCAAGATTATTCAAGAGCTCGAATCAATCTTCGGTGGCGCCGGCTGGAATGTCATCAAGGTTGTGTGGGGCCGCGGTTGGGATCCACTTCTTGCACAAGACCGCGAGGGTGCGCTTGTAAACATCATGAATACAACTCTTGATGGTGATTATCAGACATTTAAGGCTGAGAACGGCGCCTTTGTTCGTGAACACTTCTTTGGTCGTGATCCACGTACTGCTGCCATGGTTGCTAATTGGTCTGACGATCAAATCTGGAACCTTAAGCGCGGTGGCCACGATTATCGTAAGTTGTTTGCAGCCTATACAGCAGCAACAGAAAAGAATGGCCGACCAACAGTTATCTTGGCAAAGACCGTCAAGGGATGGACTCTCGGTTCGCACTTCGAAGGTCGTAACTCAACGCACCAGATGAAGAAGATGACTCTTGAAGACATTATCGAATTCCGCGATCGCCTAGAGATTCCATTGCCTGATGACAAGCTTGATAAGTACACACCTGCATACTTCAAGCCAGCAGCAGATTCACCTGAAATGAAGTACCTCGAAGAACGTCGCCGCGAACTCGGTGGAACTATTCCTCGTCGTCGCCCAATTTCACGTCCGCTAGCGCAACCAGCTGATCATGCTTATGAATCAGTGCGTCGCGGTTCAGGAACTCAAGAAGTTGCAACAACAATGGCATTTGTTCGTATGCTCAAGGATTTGGTGAAAGACCCAGGACTAGGTCACCGTTTGGTACCAATCATTCCTGATGAGGCGCGTACCTTCGGTATGGATTCACTCTTCCCAACGCTAAAGATTTACTCACCACATGGTCAGCAGTACCTTGCAGTAGACCGTGAATTGATGCTGTCCTACAAGGAATCAACATCAGGTGTGATTCTGCACGAAGGTATCAATGAAGCAGGATCGGTTGCATCCTTTACTGCAGTGGGCTCTTCATACTCAACACATGATGAACCG
>Ga0208788_1000806_pt1 | contig 15298 bp, 27 predicted proteins | sample Wag4_2014_7_11_3_FD_187363 | JGI IMG/M metagenome (GOLD analysis project Ga0208788, IMG submission 187363) | Fresh water mixed with fracking chemicals microbial communities from Ohio, USA - Utica-2 Time Series FC 2014_7_11 (SPAdes) (version 2) ...
GACGAGAACCCCGAGGGCACCATGCCCGACATGGAGACTTGGGCGTACTTCGTCGCAAGGGGCGAAGCCCTGCTGCGTGGCTCGGGCATCCCCAAGACGGTGCTTCCTCTCTCCCGCTGAACCCCCTGCCCTCCACAAGCCCCCTGCCCTCGCAGAACTAAGCGCAACATGAGTCACCGGGGGCTTTCGCGCTCACCCCTTCCCGCGTACTCCTCCCATGACCCCGAACACAAACACTCCCGACTCGGCCCAACCCCCCCAACAACCGTGGTCGGTGGAGGGCATGACCTCCACCGAGCGCATGGTGACGGCTATGGGGGAACTCGGCCCCATGCTCTCGCAGGTCTTCCCCGACACGGGGGAAACCGTGGGCCTCTACGCCACGGCGGTGGTGGGTGTCCACTACTCGTCGTGGGAGATACAAATACAAGTGCAGGCCACCGCCCTGCTCGACGCACACATGACCGGCAAGGTCGTGGGCGTCGAGGGCCGGGAGGTCTACCACCGGGGGCCGGGCAACCCGCCGACCATGCACTACGAGGCGTGGTTCCCGGCTCTCCTGCCGATAAGCCAAATGCGCGTCAAGGTCGTGGCGGCGCAGGCGGTCGGCAAGGGGTGACCCGGCTCCCGCTTCCCGCCCCTCTCCCCCCTTGTCTCCCTGACCCGGCTTCCTGACCCTGCTCTCCCCTTGTCTCCCTGACCCTGCTCCGGGTCAGGGAGCAGGGTCAGGGTCCAAGTTCTTCGCACGGGGCTTGGGGGACTTGGTGCAAGAAGAACTCGTGTTGGTGTGGTTCCTCCCCGCTGCTTGGAGCACGGCTGCTTACTTGGGGCACGGCTGCTTACTTGGGGCACGGCTGCTTGGGGCACGGGAACACACACAAAAAAATAGCGCGCTCGCTATTGACAATAGCGAGACGCTATTGCATTTCTCCGCGTGTTTAGCCTTCTACGGACTTGGGCCGAACTCGGGCTCGGACTTGGGCCGAACTCGGCCAACCGAGCGGGCACGGAAACGTGCTCTTGGAGCGGGTTTCCATGCCCGCTCCCACCCTCGCTTCACCCTCGCTTCACCCTCTCTCCACCCTCGCCTGCACCCTCAAAAAAGGACACCCGCGAAGGGCAAGAAGGGGGGCGTCAGGGGTTGTCAGAGGTTTCACGGGAGGGGTCGGCAAGAGGTCGCTGTGGGTAGGTTCATAGGGGGTTGCACCCTTTGCACCAAGAAACCCCTGACCTGCTTACTTACCCCCGAACAACCTGACCTGCTCAACCTGACCTGCTCAACCTGACCTGCTCGCCCCGAACAACATGAGCCCGAACAACATGAGCCCGAACAACATGAGCCCGAACAACCTGCTTGGCGTGAAGTTGCCCGTGCTCGACCACGGGCATGTCATGCTCGTGGACTACATGGGCAGCGACACCCGCATCGAAGAAGTCGCCCGCCTCTCGTACAACACCGGGGGGCTCACAGGAGGCGGGACTTCAACGAATGGTGAGAAGGGGAGAACCCTGCGGGACACCCGTGGCCTGCTCCGGTACTTGCTCCGTCACGGGCATTGCTACGACGACAAGACCGAGGTGCTTGTCCTCGACACGCGCACCAAGGACGTGCGCTTCATGCCGTGGCCCGACGTACACGCTGCGTGGGTGCTCGACCCTTCCGTGCTCCATGTGGGAGCCTACGACCCCGACACGGACACGCTCGGGTTTGAGGCACCCACCGAGGTCATGGCTTACGACTACACGGGAGAGGTCTATGACGTAGACCACGCGCAAGTAAGCCTGTGTGTCACGCCCGAGCACCGCATGTTCGTGAGTCGGCGCAGCAAGGGTGCATGGGGACAGTTCGGGTGTGCGCTCCTTGCGCGAGAGGTCGCGGGGCGTAGCATGACCCGCTACCGCAAGGTGGCGTCGGACGTTGTGGCACCGACCGCTGCCGGGGACGAGAGTGTGCTCCCCTCTTGGATAACGAACGCGACAAGTGCGAGCCTACTTCGGCAATGGGGGCAGTTCATTGGGTTCTTCGTGGGGGACGGACATGCGGGCGGCACCGCCGCGAATGACGTGTCCTTTCACCTCAAGAAGCCCCGCAAGAAGGAATACCTGCGGACTCTCGTAGATGCCCTCGGCTTGGACATGCGTGAACTCACGTCCATGCGCGTCTCTCTCCCCTCCTGTGCCAAGGGCTTGCGAGACACGTTCCGCGAGAACTTCTACACCGCGAGCGGGGACAAGACGCTGCCGCCGTGGGTCATGTTTGCCCCACGGGCTTTCCGTGAGGGCGTGCTCGACGGCTTGAAGAACTCGGACGGTTCCGTGAAGCGCGGGGCGTGGGTCTACGCTACCTCGTCCAAGGTGCTCGCGCAGTCCTTACAGGTGTTGGGCTGCTTGACCTCGCAGCCTTTCTCCTTGTCCCCTCCCCGTGCTGACGGTTGCATGACCCTCATGGCCTTGTCGCGGTGCGCGGAACCTGTCGTCAACCAAGGCCGCACGCAGGACAAGTGGAAACACTACACGGGCAAGACCTACTGTGCGACGGTGAGCACGGGTGTCCTCATGGTGCGCCGGAACGACAAGACCGTTCTGTGCGGAAACTCGTCGCCCTTTGAGCAAGTCTGCGTGACCCTCGACATGAAACTTCCCATCTTCGTGGCCCGGCAACTCGTGCGTCACCGAACACAGAAACTCAACGAAGTCTCGGCTCGGTACTCGGTGCTGCCCGAGGAGTTCTACGTTCCGGCGCTCTCGCAGGTGTGCGTCCAAAGTGAAGTGAACAAACAGGGCCGTGGAGACACGCTTCCCTTGGAAGTGGGGGAGGCGGTTCGCGAGAACATCAAGCAGCACTCCGAGAACGGCTTCCGGCTCTACCGTGACCTGTTGGAGCGAGGGGTCGCCCGCGAGACGGCCCGCATGGTGTTGAGCGTGAACACCTACACCCATTGGTGTACGACATGGGACGCGCACAACCTCTTGCACATGCTCCGACTGCGGCTCGACCCGCACGCCCAATGGGAAGTCCGCGAGTATGCGAGGGTGGTGTCAGAGATAGTTCAAGCGTGGCTACCGCTTACTTGGGAAGCGTTCACCGACTACACGCTCCGGTCGGTTAGACTTTCCCGGTGGGAGTGGGAAGTTCTTGTTCAGTCCGTGGACCGCGAGCAAGTCTCCCGCCTGTTGTCCCTTGGTGAGAGTGGTGGGGGTGGTAGCGAGAAGTTGAGCCTCCGCGAGAAGCGTGAGTTCCTTGCCCTGCTCGACACCGTGAGCCCCCCGTGAGCCTCGACCCTCGACCTCCAAGGGGCGAGTGCCGCAACTCCCGGCGGGTCATGGGGTGGCCGGGGCACAACGCCCTCTCCGACCTGTTGGACGAAGTAGAGCGGCTCCGAATGGAAGCCAAGCGCGTCACCGAGAAGCACGACCGCCTTCATGAACGCCTCACGACCATTGAGAAATCCAATGTAGACCGCTGGCGGGACGGCTACGCCGCCGCGCAACGTCAGATTGCGGCGTGGCTCCGAGAGCAGGCGGAAGAAGCAACGGGCACCTACACGCCCGCCGCGTTTGAGCGGGCCAAGTGCCTTGACGACATGGCCGAGGCCCTTGAACGGGGCAAGCACCGCGACCGCTCGTGAAAGGAGAGGGGGGTTTCGCATGGCCCCTCTCCCGCGTACCTCCTTCATGCCCCCCGCCCTGCTCGGAGGTGGACGATGAACGACAAGAACGGAACCCCGCTCACCGTAGGAGCACGGGTGCGCTTTTACTACCCTCCCCGCCACCTTCTCTTTGAGGGCACCGTTCGCACAATCCGAGGAGACGGGCACCTCGCCCGCGTGGACGACGGTGACCCCGCTGACCCCGACACGAGCACCAACGGCTTCACCGCCGCCGCGTGGCTCACTTCGGACGAAATGGAGGTGCTGCCGTGAGCCGCCATCTCCCAAAGGGCCACCGAGCCCGCGCTGAGACATGCTCGCGCTAACCTTCTATGCTGGGGGACAAGTAAGATGCCGAGCAAGCCAAATGAATGGATTGAGGGTATGTGGGACGAACACCTCCCGGTCACCGACAACCTTCCCGAGTTCGTGTGGGTAGCCATCCACTTCAAGTGGGGTGCTCGCCCCGACGAGCCTCACATCATTCCACACAGGATTGACGGCCTCCGAACCTACCTCATCGGCTTGGGTGTGGCGTACAAACTCAAGGGTGAGCCGCCTCCCCGGTGGGTGTGGAAGCGTCTTCCCGAACCGCGACTTCCGAAGGAGGACAAGCCGTGAACAAGCCCGACATGCACGAAGTCGAAATCATCTACACGACCCCAATCAAGGGGCGAGAGGAGCCTACGCTCATTCGCTTCCGCGTGCCGGGAGGGTGGTGCTACGAGAGCATCACCTACTCTCTCGGCAAGGAGGGCGAGGTCAGCATGGCGAAGTCCATGACCTTCGTTCCCGACCCTCGGTTGGGCTACGAATGACGCCCGAACTTGAAGTCCTTGCGAAGCGAGCCGTCACCTCTCCGCATTGGAAGTGGTTGCCGGGGATGCGCGTGCTGCGAACCACTCACCCCGTAGTGCGGGAGAGGGGCGGGCCTGTTGTCGTCCCCGTTCGGTTGATGGACTCCATCACCAACGCCGAAGAAATCGGGGGCACTACCCTATTTCACGGTGAACTCATCGTAGCGGGTCACGCGGTTGTTGACGGCTATCATCGGGTGGCAGACATGCTCCCCGACCTCACCGACCCTGCGACGGTGGGCTGTATCGTGGCCCTGCTGCGGGAGGCGCGGAAGGAGCCATACGGCTGTGTCTGCGTCGTGACCCCCGAACCGTCCCTCCGTTTCGCATGGGTGAGTGGGCTTCCGGTCGCGCAAGTGTTTTGGCTCGCAATCACCGAAGTCGAGGCTCTCGTCCTCGCGTTGGAGAACACGCCGTGACCGACGAAGAACTCCAAGCCGTCAAGCGTCGGCACGAGGCGGCTCTTGACTCTGCTTACTCGTCTCACGCCGACCGAGGCGTGCTGCTTGCGGAAGTCCTGCGGCTGCGGGCGCAGCGCGCCCTTGAAAACGAAGACCTCACGCGGGCGTTCGACATGGGCCGAGACAAGGGGCAGGAGCACGAGCGCAGCGTGGTGCTCGACTACCTCGCCTACCGTGCCGAAATGTCCCACTACCCCGACGCCATCAAAGAGTTCTTCAACGCCCACCACGAAGTAGCAGAAGGCGTCCACCACACACTCAACTACGACGACGTTCTGCCCTGACCTGCGAGGGGCGTGTGTTTGGTTGTCCGTTGGCAACGGGGTGCCGCGTGTACCTGACCGGACCTCCCCTCAAACCGAGAACACCATGCACCTCTCCCTCGTTCCCACCCCCTCGCTCTCCGAAGCCGTGAAGGCTCGCCTTGCGCTCTACAAGGCGCGGCGCAAGGCGTTCGTGGCGGCGCTGCCCTTCTTCCCCCCCGCCTTCCCGAACGCCGAGGCCATGCGAAGCCGCATGGCCCGCACCGTGGACAACGATGTGGTCGAAGCGGGGGCCACAATGTTGACCTACCCCGAGCCCGTCGCTCGGCTGCGCGACGAACTGCTGTTTTGGGTTGGCTTCTACAAGGAGGTTGCACAAGAAGAAGCGGACGAAGTGGTGGCGCGGTGGAACACGAACTGCCTGACCGCGTGGGGGAAGGCGCTCGACCTCCTCGACCAAGGTGAGCCCGCCGAAGCCTTTGGCATGGTCGCGGTCATGGAGAAGCACCCCGACCTGTACGGCCCCGTGCCCGACCCGCTCAACCTCACCGGGCCGCGTTGGCTTGACCTTCCGCCCTCGCTCCTGCCGCCGGGGCACCTGTTCTCCGACGAGCAGCCGGACACCGGGGGTGTGTGACGCCCTGACCCGTGTAGTGCTCCCCTAAGTGAACTCCGCGAACAACAGGCCCGCGAACAACAGGGAGCCGGTCAATGGCAACGCAGCGCATGAAGCAGGTGCAGGTGACTTGGGTGAAGTCCCTGTCCGTCACGGTCTTTGCTCCCGAGGACATGAGTGACGAGGACATTGAGCGGCTCGCGCAACGCACCGCCGACACCATTGACCGGGAGTGGTTTCCCCCCGACGAGTGGGAGACGGTGCTTACCAGCGTGAGCACCGTCGAAGTCTCCGACACCGAGCGCACCGTCGAGACGAAGCGCAACAAGTTCGGCTACCCGTGCTTGGTGGTCCGAGGCCGGTTCGACAACGAAGAAGCCTGCGCCGTGTCCGACGACCGCAAGAAAGTGGTGAACATGACCGATGCGAAGTGGTGGATGCACCTTTCGGACGAGGGTGAGCCTGCCCCCGAGGAGAGGCGGGCGTGAGCCGCCGCACGACCAAGTGCCTGACTTGGGGCGAGTCCAAGCAAACCGGCTCCCCCCTCTTGGACGAAAGCGGGCGGCGCGTGGGCTTCATTGACTTTGCCGAGTGGGTGACCCTCTGCGGCAAATCCGACGACGACCCCAAAGAAGCCTGTGCCTTTGACCATGCCAAGCCCCGGCCCTTGGGCGTGTGCCGCGCCTGCTGGAAGAAGTTCCGCGAGGCCATGTTCGCCGTCGATAGCCTGCGGGGCTTCGACGGCGAGCCCGTGCAAGTTGTCGTGGCCGAGGGGCCGAACGGGCTCTTTGTCGGTACGAGCGGCGTCATTGTCTCGCACCTTGGCCCGAGCCCCAACGGGTGCCGGTGTCATGGGCAAGGCGAGTGTGCGTGGTGTGTGTCTCCCTTCTGACCCCCGCTTCCTGACACCTACAAGTAGAGCGAGCACGACATGGACACCGAGACAGAGCCCGAGAGCGTCATGGTCAAGGCGCGAGACATCAAGCCGTACCACTACGGCGTGTGGTGCTCCATCGAGGACGGCGAGCCGTTCTCCAACACCATTTGCTACATTCGTTGGAGCGACGACGGCAAGCACCTGTGGTTTGGCTTGGACACCCACAACACCATGAAGGTCGAGCCGGACGAAGAAGTAGAGGTCATCCCCGAACGAGGCGAGCACGGGCAACGCACGCGGGACAAGTACGCCAACTGGACGCTCCCACCGCCGCCCACGCCCAAGCGCACGCGCTACGACCACCACTACAAGTGGTCGGCGGAAAGCCCGATGTGCGGGCTGTGTGGGGTCCAACACGAGCCGAACTTGGAGCCCGAATGACGCGCGACAAGGTGGACGGGTACTTCACCCCCGAGAACGCGCTCCCCGAGCGGCAACGCAGGGTCACCTCCCCGAGCGGGCGCTACCAACTGGTCACGACCCCTTACGGAACGAAGCCGGGGTCGTGGTCCTTCACGCTTGGAGAACTCTTTCGGCTGCACCCCGAAGGCACGGAGCGGGTGGCCGAAGTGCGCCGCAACTACTCCTCCCTGTGGCACACATGGGTTGAGAACCACGCCGTCACCGGGCACGACTACCTGCTGACGGGGGAAGATTACCAAGGCTTCACGGTGGTGAACCTCACCACGGGCAAGGTTTCGACCTTCATTCCCGACGAGGCCCTTGAAGGGCACGGGTGGTGTCCCGTGTCTGCGGAACTACTTGCGGACGGCGTGACCCTCAAAGTGGAAGGCTGCTATTGGGCTTGTCCTTACGAGTACCGCCTGTGGGACTTCTCTGAACCTGACGCGCCTGACTTTCCCGAGAAGGGGTTGCTCGACCTCACCGAAGGTCTGTGGCTCGACAATGACGAAGGCTCCGAACTCGTGACCAACGAGGTCGGGAGCATGGTCCTGCGTACTTACCGGAAGAAGTTTCGGGCCACGGGCGAGTACGAACACGACCTCCACGCCAAGGTCACCAAGTTTCACGAGCGCGCCCACAAGGCCAAGCGCACCGGGGACGAGGCCGAAGCAGCCCGAGCGAAGGCCGACGAAGCCGTGCATGATGCTTTCTACTCCCGAGAGGACGACGCCGAGGACGCCGCTCTATGGGAGAAGGAACTCTATCACGAGCGGGTCTACTCCCGAGCCGCCCTCCCCAATGGAAGGTCGGGCAAGTACGAGCAGGTGGGCGAGTGGAAGTCGCCGCTCATGCGCCAAGACGAAGCCCGCCGCGATGAGTACGAGAAGAAGTCGCGGGAGGAGTTCGCCCATTACCAAGACCAAGACCCGTTCTACGCCCGCTTGAAGAAGGCGTTCCCGAGCGACTACCGGGAGCGCACCGGCAAGCAGGGGCTATCTCTCGTCATGCGTTGGGACGGGGACGACAACCCGTTCTACTTTCACTTCCGGCTGACGCCCGACCTCACCGGGAAGAACACGAAGACCGCCGCCCTCGTTTGGGGGGCCAAGAACGGCCCCCTCAAAGTCGAAGCGTGGACACGAGGCACCGGGACCAAGACCTCCGAGTTCCCCCGCACCGACGAGGGCTACTACTCCGCTTTGGAGTACATGCAGGACCACCTGTGGGAGCCCGCATGACCACGGTAAGGAAACTGCCCGTGTTCCCGCCCGTGGGCACACGCTGCTTCTACAAGAACGAAGCGTTGGGCCTTGAAGGGTGGGGGGTGATAGCCGAGCCGCGCAATGACATTGACGCGAGCGAACTGCCTATTCTGACCCCGTGGGTGGGGACGCTGACCGGCCCGGTTGACCCGCTGCAAGTAGGGCTGGACATGCTCGCTCCCGGCGTGGGGGTGCTGCCCGGCGTCGAACGCTACATGGTCGTTCCGGCGTTCATGCTGACAATCGAAGATGACAAGGGGGAGCCGTGAACACACTCGACAATGACGAGGCGCGTGCTCTGCGAGAGCGTGCCGAGAAGGCCGAGGACAAGGCCCTACGCTTTGACTTGGACGCTGCGGGCATTGAGGCCCGTGAGCGTGACGCCGTGGAACTGGTCGAACTCCGCGCCGAGGTCGCCCGGCTTCGCGCCCGCGCCGAGAAGGCCGAGGCCAACTACGCCTTCATGGTAGAACGGGCTGCGAACCAATACCTCGACGGCTACCGGGAACTTGGAGCGCGTGCGGCTGCTGCCGAGAACGAGCGCGACGAACTGCGCGCCGAGAACCGGAAACTCCGCGATGTTCTTGAATGGGTCAACAACCAATGCCCCGGCAAGTGCGCGGGTGTCTGCGATGCGGCGTTGCGCGGCAAGGAGAACGAATGAGCCTCTATCTCGATGCCATCAAAGCCCGTCTCGCAGCGGCGACCCCCGGCCCGTGGGTGTTGCAGGGCGCACAGTCGGACTACGACATTTCCGGGGAAGGGGAACGGGTGAACGGGTGGACCGTTGGGCCGAGGGTTCTTGAGATAGACCTCCGTGACCCGAGGCACCTCAAACTTGCTGACGCCGAACTCATTGCCAACGCGCCCTCTGACCTCAAAGCCCTCCTTGAAGAAGTGGAGCGTCTGCGTGGGGAAGTGGACGGGTGCGTGACGGCTATCGAGAGCCTCCGCGCCGAGCGCAACGCCCTACGCGAACGCCTCCGTGAAGTAGCGCAAATCCTTATTGCGGAGGTCGGGGCCGAAGGTCCAATGGACGCCGAGGACGCCGCCCGCAAGGCTGTGGCCCGCATGGAACGGCTGCGGGAACTCGCGGACGAGAAGGCCCACGAAGCCGGACTGTACGCCCGCCGCATGGGGGAGGCCCAAGCGCGGGCGCGCAAGTCCACACCCCAAGACGAAGAACTTGCCCTGCTCCGGTCGGAACTCCAAGAGCAAGCCCGGCTCGTCGGCATGGGCTCCGAGCGTGAGGCCCGGCTCATGGCGCAACTGGAAGAAGCCCGTCGTGAACTGCAAGGGGTCATGGAAGCCCTGCCCGTGACGACCATTGCGTTCACCGGGGACTACGGGCTGTATGTCCGCAACTGCATGTCGTACCTCTTGCTCCAAGAACTCCAAAAGAGGGGCCAAGAGTAGGTGCCGGGGGGTTTCGCACCCCCCTTGTCCTGCGTACTCCCCCATGAACGAGAGGAGTACGCGCATGGCCCGCAAGGCTTGTAGCACCTGCCCGTGGAGGGCGAGCACCCCACCGGGCGGCTTCCCCGGCGGCTGTGTGGCCGAAGGCGACCTTCGCCGCATGGCGAGCGGCGAGCCGTACATGAAGGTCATGCAATGCCACAACACGCCCGACGACCACCGCGCCAAGGTGTGCGTCGGCTTCGCCGTCAAGGTGGGCAACGAGAGCGTCGGTTATCGCCTTGCGGGCACTCTCGGGATGCTTGACGAGGTGGAGGGCGACGGCGACTTGCTCGACAACATTGAGCAGGTGATTGCCAAGCACAACACCGAGCGCGGCTTGGTGTGCGAGTGAAGCCGTGCCGGACTTGCCCGCACCGCCAAGAGAACGCCCACACCGTCTACATGGTGTGGGGTGAAATCCCCACACCCGGTAGCGAGGTCGCCAAGGTCATTGGCGAACCGCACGCTTGCCACTACTCATTGGACGAGGACGGCAACGAGACGCTCGACTCGTACCCGTGTGTCGGTTGGCCCGAGCCCCCTAAATAGCGCGGTAACGAAATGAGTCACGAACGCAGGGTTCACTTGTGGGACGGGGCGCTTGTTCATAAGCACCCCGCTTGGAGGTCGAGGCCGGAAGGGGAGCCCCCGTGGCAACGGGGGGCGTGCGGGGCGCTCGGCTCCGACATGACCACCGACCCAAAGAAGGTCACCTGCCGATCATGCCTCAACGGGCGACTTGCACACGGGCTGCTTCCCTTTCGCTTGGACCGGAACCCGGTCAAAGGTAAACCATGACCCCGAGTGAACGGCTCAACTCCCTCGTGTCTCACGAGGCAAAGTGTTGGGCGCAGCAAATGCTCTCCTCCGAGGGCGAGTGGGTGTGCGGCTGCGGCTACGAAGGACGCCGCAAGCGCATTGCCGACGCTCTTGCCCGTGCCGAGGCCGAGGGCATCCTGTACGCCACCGAGCGCGCCGTCTCGCACTTGCGAGAGAGGGCGGCTTCGCACAAGCGCACCGGGAACGGCTTCGCCGGGGTGGACGCCTCCTCGTACAAGCGGGAGCACGAACTCGCGGCGCTCCTGTACCGGAAGGCTGACGAACTTCATGCCGGGGAACACTTGCCCGACCCCTGCTCTCATTGCGGGCACCCGTTCCACGCGCACGCTCCGCTGCCCGACGACTACGAAGGCACGGCCCTCACGGGGGCGTGCATGGGCCACGGGGGGCTTCCGTGCGAGGACGACTGCCCCTCTGTCGGAGTGGGCGAGTGAAGTCCAAATGTGCAGGGTGAGGTGAAGCCGTGAGCATGGCTTATGTCCGCAAGACCTACGGCGTGCCCGCGAAGCGCGGCATGGCTGTCGAGGTGTGGGAGTGGCGACGGTGGGAAGGTCGCACCTGCGAGTGGCGGCGCACAACGAAGGGCCGTGTCACTTCGGCACCCGGCCCGTACCTCCGCATTGACGGTCGAGGCCCGTGGCACCCTACTTGGGGCGTGGTCTACCTGTCGCCCGAAGGCGAAGTTCTGTTCGACTCCCGCCTCCATGCTTCGACAAGCGCGGGCATGGGGGGTGGTGAAGTGCCTTCCGCAAACGTACTCCTGCAAAGCGAGGCCGCACCATGAACCCGTTTGAGTACAAGCCCCCCGCGTGGGTGAACACCCCCATCCCGCATGAGCCCAAGAGCGCCTTGGGCCGGGCCGACGACCTTGCCCTCTCCTACTACGCCCTTGGAGCGCAGACCGGCGTACACGCCATGATTGAGTGGTGCGGCGTCATGGGCGAGCATGTCAAAATGCTCCGCTACGCCTACGAGGTGAAGGGGGTCGAGCCCGACCAAGTGGACCAGCACAGCGGCACCAAGGTCGAGGTGCCCGCGTTCATGGTCGAGTACTTCTGCGAGAAACTCGGGTGCCAACTCAAACCGTTCATCTGGGGCAACCGCAAAGTGTGGCAGCGCGAAATCAACAAGTGGTTTGAGGGAGGCACGCCCGATGGCGGCTAAACCGAAGTACGACTACCGCATCGAAGCCGACCTGTTCGGCAAGGGGTGGCAAACGCTCGTGGGCGAGCAGGACGGCTCGCTTGAATACATGCGCGGGCGTTTCGCGGGCTTCCGCGAGAGCGGTGGCCCTCGCCCTGCGTTCCGGCTCGTGCGAGTGGACCCGAGCAATCCCGCCGCCGAGCCAAAGGTGTTGGAGGAGGCGAAGGAGCGCACGGAACTCTCCGTGGGGATGCTCCCGCAGGCGTTCGGCTTCCAATGGGCTACTTACGCGGGCGCGGCTGCACGGGCTTTGCGCGTGGCGGCGCAGGACGTGCGCCATGCGGCACGACACAACCCCGACTTGTCCGAGCACCAACGCAAGTTGGACAACCTCGCCGCCGAAGTGGACGCTCTCGCTATCAGGGGGAGCAGGTAAGGTGTCGCCGTGAAAGTTCTTCTCGCCATTGACGACGACCCCGCCCGCTACCAAAGCCTGTCTCGCACGTTGTCGCGGCACGAGGTCGTCGTGGCCGTCGTGCAGAACCCCGACGCGGCAGAAATGCTCTTGGACAGCGGGAAGGTGTTCGCGGTCATGCTCGACCACGACATGCCCGAGTGGGACGGGCAGCACTACGCCCGCGAAGTGCTCTCTGCCCGCAACGTGCCCGTCTGTGTGTCCTCCGCGAACCACGCGGGAGCACGGGCCATTGCGGAAATCCTGCGCGAGTACGAGGTGCCCTTCTCCATTATCTCCGTCACCGAGACGGCTGCGGACGAGCGGTGGCTCGGTTGGCTGCTCGACCTCCTGTACCGGAAGTCCCCGTGACCTACGTTCATGTGTCCCTGTTTCCCAAGACACCCGCGTTCGACAACCCCAAGAACCCGACCCCTGACGAATGGTTGAAACGCGCCGTCGCTTGGTACGGGTTCCAAAACTCGTACTATGAAAAGACTGACGAGCAACAGGCGCAAATGGCAAGGCAGCACAAGTGGCTGAAAGCCACAATGCCCGAGGAGTACCGCGAAGGTGTCCACCTGCTCGCAAGAGAGGGTGGGTTCATGGGCGAGGACGTGTACGCCGTTGACGGCGACTTGGGGAACACGCTGCATGTCTACTGCAAGGCTTGCGCCAAGCCCGAGGTGTTGTGGCGCAGAACCGAGGACGGGTGGGGCGAGTGGTGCGTCCCCTGCGGCGTGTACGTTGAGGTGGTGCCCGACCCTCCCACCCAAGAAGAATGCGAGACACCGGATGACCCTGACACAACTTCGCAAGGCAGCACGCCTTGACGCTCCCGAGTACCGCGCCGTGGCACGGCTCATGCTCGCGGTGGAGCGGGACGAGCGCGTGGACTTGACCGTAGAAGAAGTCCGCGCCCTGCTTGCCCTGCGGGACGTAGACACCCTCGCCAAAGACCTTCCCTACTTGGTGGACCCTTCGTTTGTGGAGAGGCCGTGACCGCCCCGAAGCCGTTGAGCAACCCGAACCACTACGACTTCACCATCAAGCCCATTGACGCCATTGAGGCGTGGGACTTGAACTTCTCCCGAGGCTGCGTGGTCAAGTACGTCGCTCGTGCCGCACACAAGGGCACCGAGTTGGACGACCTCGTGAAAGCCCGCGACTACCTCGACCGGGAGATAGCGCGGGTGCGAGCACGCGGGTAAGTGCGCGTATCGGCCCTTGACGAAGGGAACGTAGACGCGGGTATCCCTGACAGCAATCCCGCCCGAAACGTAGCGTCGGCGCAGTTCGCTGCTCTGTGGGTGCAAAAGCAGCAACCCCTACCACGGTTCTTCTTCGCTTGGCGTGCCAAAGCAGGTGGGTAGTGTTGACCGACGCCCGAGTAGTTCAGCGGTAGAACAACTGATTCGTAATCAGTAGGTCGCCGGTTCAAGTCCGGCCTCGGGCTCCACCTACCTACGCTCACTCCGCGCTTGGATGGGAGAAAGCCTGTGCGGACGCCGAGGCGTTAGTCCTCGCTGAACGTGTAGCAAAAGACCTTTGAGATAGGCGCGAAGCCGACGCGCTCAATGAAGCGGTGCGCGCCCTCGTTGTGCAGCCCGCTCTCGCACATGAGCGCCCGAAGCCGGGGCATGTCTTGCCGCATCAGCGTGAGGATGGCGCGGAAGAACTCGTCCCCGTAGCCCTTGCTCCTGTCCCCTTGCACCACCACAATGTCGTCAAGCGTGGCGACCTCCTCCGACTGCACGGACACGATAGCAAGCCCGACGAGCCGTTCTTCGTCAAAGGCCACCCACACCTGCTTGGTGTCGCGGTCTACGGTGAGCGCGTCCTTGACCTCCTGTGCGACCACTTCCACGAGGTTCGGCACCCACTCGGTGAGCGTCTTGGCGCGTCCGCAGAACACCTCGCCGTGCGAAATGTAGGCGGGCGTGACGTTGGCGGCGAAGAACTTCCCGAGGGTGTGCGCCGTCACGCTGCTTTCGTTCACCATGCGGTAGGTGTGAATGGGCACGGGCATACTCTCCGCGAAAGGGTCGTTGCAGAGGCTATCGCCCCTTTGAGGCAGGAAGGTCTTTACCCATGCCTTACGGCCTCTACCTTACCGTCACGCACACGGGAACCACGGCGGCAGGGCTCCTGCTGAACGACATTTTCCCGACGACGGACGGGCACACGGCCTTCCGGCGGGCAGGCCCCGTCTACGTTCCGGTGAACGGCACCATCACGCTGACCTACACGGATACAGTCTCAACCTCGTTTGAGTCGGGCACCATCCGTGGCTTCGTGGACTTGGGCTACTTGACGGCCACGCTTTCGGGCGGCACCGCAACAAGCCTGCCCCCTTCGGGACCGGCAGGTGGGGACTTGACCGGAACGTACCCGAACCCGACTGTGGACGGCTTGCAGACCCGCCCCGTAGACCCCGTTGCTCCGAACGTGAACGACGCGCTTGTGTGGGACGGGGCCAAGTGGACGCCCCTCGCGCAAGGTGCGGGTGCCCTCGTGGCGGTGTACGGCTCGTTCTCGGACGACTCCGACCAAAACTTCGTCCCCGGTGACGCTTTCGTGGTGAAGTTCAACACCACCGAGGCTGCAAACGGCGTGTCGGTTGCGAACGACCCCGTGAGCGGTCGCCCGACCCGCCTCACCGTCGCCCAAGCAGGGGTCTATGCGTTCACGCTCTCTCCGCAAATCTTGCACACGGGCGGTGGGGGTGAAATCATCACCTTTTGGCTTCGCAAGGGCGGCGTGAACGTCCCGAACACGGGCTCGTCATTAGAAATGGGGAACAACAACAACCGGACCTTGCCGTACATTGAGATTATCCTCTCAATGGGGGCGGGGCAGTACGTCGAGTGGGCGTTCACGGCCACAACGGGCACGAACGTCTCGTTGGAGCACTTCGGGGCGGTCGTCGGCCCCCCGGCTGTCCCCGCTATT
>Ga0208788_1000807_pt1 | contig 15289 bp, 13 predicted proteins | sample Wag4_2014_7_11_3_FD_187363 | JGI IMG/M metagenome (GOLD analysis project Ga0208788, IMG submission 187363) | Fresh water mixed with fracking chemicals microbial communities from Ohio, USA - Utica-2 Time Series FC 2014_7_11 (SPAdes) (version 2) ...
TCCGACTGTATTTAGTCGTTTCATATTGGTTTAGTTTCGGCTGAGACATTAGTCCTTCTTTACTGATCGATTGATTAGATCTTGAGCTAGTTCTAAATCCTTTGGCTCTTTGAGAGCAACAATTTCAACTCCAGGCATTCCACGCTTAGCCAGGCCAGCCAATGTTCCAGCTGGAGAAACTTCGATAACAGCAGTCACTCCTGCCTTGACCATTGCTTCCATGCATAGATCCCAGCGCACTGAGTTAGCAACCTGACCGACTAGTAGGTTAATGAATTCTGGACCATCAGAAACTAGTTGTCCGTTTTCATTTGACCAAAGTTTGATTTCTGGATTAGAGATTTCTATTGATGAAGTAAACGCTTCAAGTTCTCCTACTGCTGGTTGCATGTATGAAGTGTGGAATGCACCTGCAACACTAAGTGGAATGACTTTACTTCCCTGAGGACCTTCGGCAACTAGTTTCGCAATTCCTGATTTAGAACCCGCTGCAACAATCTGTCCCGCTCCGTTGTAATTAGCAGGGGAGAGACTTAGTTCTGTTAGTCGAGCAATTACAATGTCTTGATCTCCACCAAGAACTGCAGCCATCGATGTTGCTTCGCCTGTAGCTGCAGCATGAGCCATTGCTTTTGCTCTCACGTTCACAAGTTGCATCGCTTGAATGTCGCTTAGAACATTTGCAATAGCTGCAGCAGAAACTTCTCCAACAGAGTGCCCTGCAACACCTGAAACGTTAGCTGTGTCAAGCAAAGAAGCGGTAGCGATGCTTGCTCCAACAATTAGCGGTTGAGCAATAGCAGTGTCTCTAATTGTCTCTTCATCGCTTAGCGTTCCGTGCTGAATGAGATCAAGAGAAATAGCTTCTGAGAATTCTTCTAGTTTTGATTTGAAAGCTGGAATCTCTAACCAGTTCGAGAGGAAGCCAGGCTTTTGAGAGCCTTGACCAGGTGCGAGGATGACGAGCATTGCTATGCGTCTCCACCTGCGTTACCAGATGTTCCAGCTGTCACATCTAGAAGACGATACTTATCAATTGCCATCTGAGGAATGTGTGCTGCAACATCTCCTCTAGAAGCTAGTTGTTCAAGAACACGAACAACAATTGAAGGACCATCAATCTTGAATGCTCTTCTTGCAGCAGCTCTGGTGTCTGAGAATCCGAAACCATCTGCACCTAGAGTTGCATACTCACCTGGAATCCACTTACGAACTTGATCTGCAACTTGATGCATAAAGTCGCTCACACCAATGAATGGACCTGGAGCACCAGCTAGTTTGTTGGTGATGTATGGAAGCGGGCTTACTTCATTTGGATATAGGAACTTCTGTTCATCGCAAGCAAGTGCATTACGACGAAGTTCGCTCCATGAAGTAACAGACCAAATATCTGCAGATACGTTCCAGTCATCTTGAAGTAGTCGTTGAGCTTCGTAAGCCCATGGCACTGAAACTCCTGATGCAAGAATTTGAGCTTTCTTACCAGCACCTGATCCAACACTGATGCGGTGAATACCTTTGATGATTCCATCAACATCAACGTTCTCTGGTTCAGCAGGGTGAATAACAGGTTCGTTGTAGACAGTGATGTAGAAGATCACGTTTGGGTCCGGGTGAACTCCACCATACATACGCTCAATACCAGCCTTGATGATGTGACCGATCTCATAACCATACGCAGGGTCGTAAGTGATTACGCCTGTGTTGGTTGCAGCAATGATTGGGGAGTGGCCATCAGCGTGCTGTAGACCTTCACCAGTAAGTGTTGTTCTACCAGCGGTAGCACCAATCATGAAGCCTCTAGATAGCTGGTCGGTAGCTGCCCAGATCGCGTCTGCTGTTCTCTGGAATCCAAACATGGAATAGAAAACATAGAACGGTATTAGTGGTTGACCCTGAGTTGCATAAGATGTTGCAATTGCAGTGAAGGCAGCCATGGAACCAGCTTCGTTGATTCCTGTGTGCAGAATCTGACCTGCATCGCTTTCCTTGTATGACAGAAGAAGGTCACGGTCTACAGAGATGTAGTGCTGACCTTTAGGGTTATAAATCTTGGCAGTTGGGAAGAAGGCATCCATACCGAAAGTTCTAGCTTCATCAGGAATGATTGGAACAATTCTTGGACCAAGCTCTGGAGTCTTTAGAAGATCTTTAAGTAGACGAACGAAAGCCATGGTTGTGGCAATCTCTTGTGTACCTGATCCACCCTTAGAAACTTCGTATGCCTTGTCTTCTGGAAGCTCGAAAGAAACATACTTGCTACGACGCTCTGGCACATAACCACCTAGAGCACGACGGCGCTCATGCATGTAATCAATTTCTAGAGTGCCAGGAGCTGGACGGTAGTAAGGAGGCTGATACGGGTCAGCTTCAAGCTGAGCATCTGTGATTGGAATACCCATGTCATCTCTGAATGACTTCAAGTTGTCTAGAGTTAGCTTCTTCATCTGGTGAGTAGCGTTTCTACCTTCGAACGCTTTACCAAGACCGTAACCCTTGATTGTCTTAGCCAGAATTACTGTTGGCTGACCCTTGTGAGCAAGAGCTGCTGCATACGCTGCATAAATCTTTCGGTAGTCATGTCCACCACGCTTTAGTCCCCAAACCTGTTCATCAGTCATGGACTCAACAAGTTTTGCTGTGCGTGGATCTCTTCCGAAGAAGTTCTCTCTAACGAATCCACCATCCATAGTTTTGTATGTTTGGAAATCTCCATCAGGAGTTGTGTTCATTAGATTTACTAGAGCACCATCGGTGTCGTTTTGTAATAGTGAATCCCATTCACGTCCCCAAATAACTTTGATTACGTTCCAGCCAGCACCGCGGAAGAATGATTCAAGTTCTTGAACAATCTTTCCGTTACCACGAACAGGACCATCAAGTCTCTGTAGGTTACAGTTCACAACGAAGGTTAGGTTATCTAGACCATCGTTAGCAGCTAGCTGTAATGCTCCACGAGATTCAACTTCATCCATTTCACCATCGCCAAGGAAAGCCCAAACGTGTTGCTCTGATGTGTCTTTGAAGTTTCTACCTGCAAGGTATCGGTTTGCCTGCGCTTGGTAGATGGCGTTGATTGGGCCAATACCCATAGAAACTGTTGGGAACTGCCAGAAGTCAGGCATTAGACGTGGGTGAGGGTAAGAAGATAGTCCTCCACCTGCGTGAGATTTTTCTTGACGGAAACCGTTTAGCTGATCTTCGCTCAGACGTCCTTCTAGGAAAGCACGAGCGTAAGGACCAGGGCTTGCGTGACCCTGAATAAAGATTTGGTCTCCACCTGAAACATGGTCTTGACCTTTGAAGAAGTGGTTGAAACCAACTTCATAAAGAGAAGCTGATGAAGCGTAAGTTGAGATGTGCCCACCAACAGAAACACCTGGACGCTGAGCACGGTGAACTAGAACAGCTGCGTTCCATCTCATCCATGCTCGGTAAGTTCTTTCGATTGCTTCATCACCAGGGAAAGTTGGCTCGTCAGTAGTAGCAATTGTGTTGATGTAGTCAGTGGTCTGAACCATTGGCACATTTAGCTGAAGTTCGTGTGAACGCTTTAGAAGGTTCAACATGATTTCGCGGGCACGCTTAGGACCGTGAACTCTTGCTACTGCATCGAGGGACTCGAGCCACTCGCGGGTTTCTTCTGGATCTTGATCTGGAGTGTTGCTCTGAAAGACGTCCTGATTGTTGATGGGCAAAGAATCCTCGTTTCGGCTCTAGATAACTGATGGCAATTGTGGTGCTTCAGTCAAAAATAGTGGGGGGACCGGTTTAGGTCCCTTATAAGTTTAGGGTTTGTTGAGAAGGCTTTATAGGATTAGAGCCAAGTCCAATCTAAGGAGTTTCAATGTCATTGATTATCGGAGATCTAGCTCCTGATTTCACCCTTGCTAACCAGTTCGGGGAGAACATCACCCTGTCAGATTTCAGAGGAAAAAAGCCAGTTGTCTTGGTTTTCTACCCATTGTCTTTCTCAGGCGTTTGCACAGGCGAACTATGCGAGATTCGCGATAATTTCGACAAATTTGCCTCAAGCGACGTTGAATTGCTAGCTATTTCAGTGGACAGCAAGTACGTTCAGAAGGTTTTTGCTGAGCACGAGGGCTATAAGTTCTCTGTTTTGGCTGATTTCTGGCCTCATGGGCAGGTAGCCAAGGATTATGGAGTATTCCTAGAGGAGCACGGAATTGCCAATAGAGGCACCTTTGTTATCGATAAAGAAGGTGTTTTGGTGTCCAAATTCGTGACCGCTCCAGGTCAAGCCAGATCCCTTGACGAATATAGTCGTGCTTTGGCATCTTTGACTGCCTAGCCTGTTGTATAGTTTTACAAGCGCCACATGGTGCTGCAGTCAAGAGTCGGGCCTTTAGCTCAGTTGGTAGAGCGCCACGCTTACACCGTGGATGTCATCGGTTCGAGCCCGGTAGGGCCCACTTTTCGACTACCTCCACCTAGAGGCATGAGTTAAGACTCGCGGTAAGATTTGCCTATGGATTCCAGCAACTTTCAGCCACCTGTGCGACGTTCCCTATCTAACGAGGAACTAGAAGCACGTGTAAATCAGGCCATGTCCTCTCACTCAGGTGTTGAGGCTGTTATGGAGCTACTTGTAGCCCAAGAAGCCCTAAGGGTTGAAGAAGACCGTGAAGAGCAACTCTGGATCGATAACATGCGACAAAATGGCTCTCCAGAAGCCCAAGCTGCTCTCAACTCTTTCCTTGGTATCAGCAATCCAGCACCGGTTCAAGAGCCTGTTGCTCCAGTAGAACCTCCTTACGTTGAACCCGTTCAGGTTGTCGAAATCGCTCCTGTTGTTGAAACCCCAGTCGCAGAAACCCCAGTTCAGCCTGAAGCTCCAAAAGCTCCACCTGTCTTCACTTGGCTAAACCCAGCTCCGCCAACTCCTGTTGCCAAGCCAGAGGTAGTTGAAGTGCCAGAAGTTATCGCTGAGCCAGCAGTAGTTGAAGAAGTTTCAGAAGAAGCCATTATTGAGGCTATTCAGCCAGAACAACCAAGCACTTTCTCTTGGTTCACCAAAACCGAAGAGCCAGAAGCTGAGCCTGAAGACGTTGTTGTTGAAGAGACACTTGTTGAGATTGTTGAAGTTTTACCTGAAGAGGAACTTGCTCCTAGCGGTTCAGAATCAGAAACAGAGTTTGAAATGCTTCTAGCTGCAGCTGCTGCAGAAGAAGAACTGACAGCACTTGAAGAATCTGAAAAGAAGTCAGTGGCCACTCTTGTCGCTACTGAAAGTAATGTTCTAATTCCTTCAGATGAGCACCGCAACCGTGGACCGCTTTCTCAACTATGGGTTTGGCTTGGAGCATCTGCAACAATCGTTCCGGTTCTTTTGGTCTGGCTACTTATCAGCCTTGGACTGAATGCAACTGCAATCACTGTTTCACTTGTGGGTGGTTATCTAGTTTCTGGATTGCTAATTGCAGTGGCAGCAATAGCTGGAAAGAGAAGTGGTTTATCAACAGGTACTATCTCTCGATCAGTATTTGGTGTTTGGGGTAATTCAATACCGTTGACCTTTGCTTTCTTCGTAAGAATTGTAGTCGCGGCAATTCTCGTTTCTGTCTTTACACTCCTTATGAACCAACTTGGAGTTATGCAAGAAGAGTTTGCAACAGTTCTTTTGGATGTCGCAGGAATTGAATTCACCCTAGGACTTGTTTTCCAGATTGTCTTTGTCCTTGCAGCAGCGACTATCGCTTCCCTGCGCGGAACTCTAGGCCGAACAGTCCAGGTGCTCATTAGCGTTGTTGGATTGATTTTGTTTATTGAAAGCTTTGCAGCCATTGCTGGTCAAAGTGTTAGCTTCACAGCGGTTGGCCCAACAGAGCTTGTTTCTCTTACTGGTTTAGCTGGATTTGCACTGGTTGTAATGGTCAACCTAACTCTTTGGTTCGCACTAGCTCCAAACATCTCCAAGGCGATTCCAATGAGCGTTCGCGGCATCAAGGTCTTCTCTGCTGTCCTGGTTGCCAACTTTGCTGTTCCAGCTCTTGTCGGTGTTCTAGCGGTTCTCTGGCTCGGATCTTTGAGCACTCTAACCGCTACTGCTTCTTTGAGTCCTCAGCAGGTACTTGAGGTATTGCCGACATGGGCTCAGGGAACACTTACCGCAGGTGCGGCTCTAACTATCTTCTTCGCAACAATCTTGAGTTTGAGAACTGCTGCTCTTGACTACGTATCGCTGTTTAGAACTAAGTCACGCATCACAGGTCTAGTTCTAACTGTTGTTGTAACAGTTCTACTTCTTGCGTTGTTTGCTCAGCAACCAGACAGCCAGCAAGTTACCTACCTAAGCAACCTGTTTGTTCTAGTTGCTGCCGGATCAGCAGGTTGGATTGGAATCTTTGCAGCAGATGTTGCAATTAGAAGACAGGCTTACCACGAGCTATCCCTGTCACGTTCATACGGTCTATACAAGAAGTTCAACATTCTTGCCCTAATCACCTGGGTGCTGACATTAGCTCTTGCTGTTGCCTTGATACCAGTGACACTGTTCGGATTTGATTTCATGGGCTTCGCTCTTCCTTACCTTGGCTTAGAAGCAAACATCGGTAGCGCTGCTATCGGGTTCCTAGCTACGCTCACTTTCGGAATGCTGATTACTTTCGCCATTCGCATTCCTCAGATCAGAAAGCAAGAACGCGAAGTTTTGGAACTAGAAGCTAGACGCGATCAGCTGAACGATATCTTTGTTGGCAACGAGTAATGTCAGTTTCTCTATCTTCCGCCGTAGATGTATTTGAAGAGCTATGGCCAACACATCTTGCTGAAGAGTGGGATGTTGTTGGATTAGTTTCAGGCTCACCTTCACAGGAAATCAAAAAAGTTTTACTCACTGTTGATGTCACCTCAGAAGTAGTTGAGCATGCCATAGAGGTTGGTGCAGATCTAATCTTTGCCCATCACCCAATGTTGCTTAGGGGAGTGACTTCTATAGCTGAAGACACAGCTAAAGGCCATGTACTCGCTGAATTAGTTAGATCAAACATTGCTGTTTACTCAGCCCACACCAACGCCGACTCAGTTGAATCTGGAACATCTGCTGTCTTAGCTAAGGCGTTAGGTCTCACGGCCAACAAACCACTGCAACCGCAAACTAATTCTGAACAGGGTATAGGTCAGATTGGAAACTTGGTTGCACCGATAACTTTGGGCGAACTCGCCAATAAGTTGAATGAGATTCTTCCACCAACTGCTACTGGTGTTCGAGTTGCAGGCGATTTCGATAGACAAGTTGGCAGGATTGCTCTTTGTGCTGGTGCGGGAGACTCATACTCTCTTTTAGCTCTAGATCAAGGTGCTGAAGTATTCATCACCTCAGATCTCAAGCATCACAACTCTCAAGAGATTCTGGAGCTTGCCAAAGCTCGAGGTGTTGAGTTTGCTTTGATCGACATCTCACACTGGGCGGCAGAGTTTGTATGGCTTGAAACAGCTAAGAAAGAACTTGAACAGGCGTTGCCTGAAGTTAGCTTTGAAGTTTGTGACATAAGAACAGACGTCTTTGATTTCCTAATGAACAAACAGAGAGATTCTCAATGAAGTTAGATAAACCAGGTCAATCCGCTCTGCTCAAGTTGTGTGAAGTTGATATTGATATCGAGAGAATCAAGAACGATATTTCAAAAGCAGTTAATTCCGCTGAATTGAGTGCTAAGTCTGCTCAGTTGTCTGAATACTCGGGCGAAGTAATTGTTGCTCGCACAAACTTTGAGAACCTAAACATGGAATCACGTAAGGCTGATGACAATCTACACATGGTTGAAGATCGTCTTGCTCGTGACAAAGAACGACTGAATTCCACTTCATCTCCTAAAGATGCTCAAGCCATTCAGTCTGAAGTTGAATCCCTTACTCTTCGCAAAGAAGAGTTAGAAGAAGTAGAACTTGAAATCCTTGATCGATTAGAAGCTGCGAAGCAAGAGCTAGATACAATCTCTCTTAAACGTGAGGCGGCGTCCAAGGAGATTGAAGAACTTCGCGAGAAAATTCAAGTGGAGGTCGACGAACTAAAGAATAAAGGTCGCAAGCTGGTTGCTGATCGCGAGATTCTTGCCTCAAAGATTCCAGCAGAAATTTTAGAGAAGTATAAGTTCCTAGCTGCTAAGCAGGTTGCCGTTGGGAAAGTTGAATCAAGATCCTGCACCGCATGCCACATGGGTCTTACGGCTAACACAATTGATTCCCTTGCTGATTTGCCTGAGGATGAAGTAGGAAACTGCCCTGAGTGTTTAGCGATGATAGTTCGATGAGCAGACTTGTGATTATTGAAGCCGATGGTGGTTCTAGAGGAAATCCAGGACCCGCAGGTTCTGGTGCTGTCCTAATTGATTCTCACACTGGAAGCGTTCTAGCTGAAATAGCAATGTTTATCGGGGTTGCTACAAATAACGTAGCTGAATACAGAGCTGTGTTGGCAGCAGTTGATGTTGCAAATGAAATAGCGCCTGATGCTGAACTTTTGGTACGTATGGACAGCAAGCTTGTTGTTGAACAAATGTCTGGTCGTTGGAAAGTAAAGAACGAAGGCATGCAGGACCTTTTTCAAGCAATGCAGCAAAGCATTGGAACTAGAAAGATCACTTTTGAGTGGATTCCTAGAGAGCAGAACGGTAAAGCGGATGCTCTAGCTAATGAGGCTATGGATGCTGAGCAGAGCGTTGTTAGAAAATATGTCGGTTCTGCAGACACATCAACAATCAGCGTAGTCACATCATCATCCAAAGTTGTCGCAGCTGATCTTGAATACAACCCAGAGCTTCCTAGCTCTGTGAGAGCACCTAGAAACATTTCTAAGAAGCTGACGACCATCATTCTGGTTCGTCACGGTAGAACCATCCTCACTGAGAGCCATCGCATTTCAGGTCGAGGGGGAGAAGACCCTCAACTATCTGAAGCAGGTATCCAAGATGCCCAGGCTGTTGCTGAAGAACTTACTAAGGTTAGCCACTCAGGGCCTTATGCCAAGGTTCTAAAGCCAACTGTCGTTGTCAGTTCGCCTATTGCTAGAACTAGAGAAACCGCTTCGGTTGTCGCCACAAGACTAGGTATCCCGGTTGAGATAAACGAAGACATTGCTGAAATATCTTTCGGTGATTGGGATGGACACACCAATCAAGAAGTAGCTGAGAACTGGCCCGATCACTATGACCAGTGGCGTGGAGATGTAAAGATCTCACCTCCTGGTGGAGAATCTTTAGAAGAGTTCGATGTAAGAGTTCAAAACGGGTTAGCTGACATTCTGGAGAAGTATGAAGGCCAGACTGTGATTGTCGTATCTCATGTAATGCCAATCCGAGGTTTTCTAAAGAGTGCTCTGCAAGCAGGTTGGCCTGCTTACTGGAGAACCAGCGTTGCTCCATGCTCCATGAGCATTATTCGTTTCTGGGGCAATGAAGCAGCTGAGATCACAGTAGTAAATCAAACCAATCACCTCTAAGGGTTTGCCTCAAAGGTCTTCTCTATTACTCTTATTGAGGAAGGGTCGGCTAGACGGTCGCGGTAACGCTTGTCGTTAACGAGGAACGTCCGGGCTCCAAATAGCAGAGTGGTGGGTAACACCCACTCGGTGTAAACCGCAAGAAAGTGCAACAGAGAGTAGACCGCCACGTAAGTGGTAAGGGTGAAACGGTGGTGTAAGAGACCACCAGCGATTTAGGTAACTAAGTCGGCTATGTAAACCTCGCTCGGAGCAAGGTCATACAGAAGGCGTTTGAGAGCAGCTAGTTCAAGTCTTCGGGTAGACCGCTTGATGGCATTGGTAACAATGTCGCTAGATAGATGGCCGTCACCGTAAGGTACAGAACCCGGCGTATCGGCCGACCCCTCCACTAATCAATAGAGTTCTTTTTAGCCCAGTGGGCCGCTCCTAAGATTCCAGCACTATTTCTATTTGTTGCAGGAACAATCTTGGTCTTGAGCTTTAGAAGCGGCAGGAACATCTCATGTTCCTTTGAAACGCCACCACCAACGATAAATAGATCCGGGGTTAGGTAAGCCTCAAGCTTGGAGTAGTACTTTTGCAAACGCTTTGCCCACTGCTCCCAAGTAAGTTCTTCTCTTTCCTTGGCAGAATAGGCAGCCTTTGACTCGTAATCAACTCCATCGATCTCAAGATGACCTAATTCAGCATTTGGAATTAGTTTGCCGTTATAGATAAGAGCTGTTCCGATACCTGTGCCAAGTGTTGTTACTACAACCAAACCTTTTACATTCTTGGCTGCACCGAACTTAGCTTCTGCCAAACCTGCAGCGTCAGCATCATTTAGAACGTGAACTGTTCTCTTTAGTTCTTTTTCAAAAAGACGATCAGCATCTAAGTCAATCCAATCCTTGGAGACATTTGCTGCTGACTTAGTGACACCAGCCTTTACTACCGCTGGGAAGCAAATACCAACAGGTAAGCCATCTGCCTTAGGGAGATTAGAGATCAGGTCTTTCAAAGTGTTTGCAATGGCCTTAGGAGAACCTCCTTCTGGAGTCTCATATCTCAGTCGTTCGCTAAGTAGCGTTCCTGACTTCACATCTACTAAAGCACCTTTGATCCCGGTTCCACCGATGTCTATTCCGATAGCTCTTCTTGCCATGATTTCTCCTTATGCCAATGTCAAAATGTCGGCACCTGTTTCAGTGACAACTAGTGTGTGCTCAAACTGAGCGGTAATACTTTTGTCTTTAGTAACAACTGTCCAGCCGTCAGCCCACATGTCCCACTGGTGTGTGCCAAGAGTAAGCATTGGTTCAATAGTGAAAACCATTCCAACTTGCATTTCATCTGAATACTTTGGGGCTGAATCGTAGTGCGGAATGATTAGTCCGCTATGAAATGCTTCGCCAATACCGTGACCGGTAAAATCTCTCACGACTCCGTAGTTGAATCTCTTGGCATAGGACTCAATTGCCCTACCAATTAGGTTTACTGATCTCCCTGGCGCAACAACGGCTATACCTCTAGCTAGAGCCTCACGAGTTCTTTCAACTAGGTCAGCGATCTCAGGCTTTACTTCACCAACCAGGAATGTCTGATTGCTATCACCGTGGAAGCCATCAATGTAGGCAGTGATGTCTATGTTGAGGATGTCCCCGTCCTCAAGAACGGTGTCATCAGGTATTCCATGGCAAATCACTTCGTTTAGGGAAGAGCAGATGGATTTTGGATAACCCCTGTAGCCAAGAGTGGAAGGGTAGGCACCATTATCAATAAGAAACTTGTGAGCTATCTTGTCCAATTCGTCAGTTGTGATGCCAGGTTTAGCATTCTGGCCTACGAGCTCGATTGCCTGTGCGGCTATTTTGCCTGAGTGCCTGATCTTCTCAATTTGCTCTGGGGTCTTGATGTTTGACCCAGTGAATTTTGAGGGGACTGCTTTTCCAACGTACTCAGGTCTTGGAATGGAAGCTGGAACATCTAGTTTTGGGCTAATGCGACCAGGAATTAGGTTTCCAGTTTTCGCATCTCTAGGCATAACTCCATACTAGATACCAAGGCTCTGTATGCTCAGAAGTGAAACGCAAGAGGAGTCAACAAATTAGCGAAGAGCACAAGACCGAATACTGGTTCAACACCAAAACAATGAGTGTTGAGGTTGGTAAGCAAGCCCTTGCCCTTTATCGCATAGGACCCTTTTCAACTCGTGAAGAAGCCGAGAATGCGTTTGAGATTCTAAAGTCAAGATCAAAGACATGGTCTGAGGAAGACGAGCAGGATAAATCCTAGATAACGACTAACTATTTAGTCGTGTGAGTGCTCTTCTGCTGGGAAAACTGAGTCTGCTACTTCTTGTCTATAGGAGCTAGCAGCTTCTAGCAAAGTAGATCTCAGGTTGGCATACTGCTTCACAAACTTTCTAGCTTTACCTGGATAAAGACCAGCAAAGTCAGTCCAGACGAGAATCTGCCCATCTGTGCCACTTCCTGCACCAATACCAATAGTTGGTATCTCTAGCAGCTTTGTTACTTCACTTGCCAAAGCAGCTGGCACTAACTCAAGCACAACGCTGAATGCTCCTGCTGCCTGAACGGCTAGAGCATCTTCGATTAGAACTTGAGCCGATTCACCACGCCCTTGAACCTTTGCTCCACCTAGCGAATGTACCGATTGGGGAGTGAAGCCAATGTGTGCCATTACTGGAATACCTGCAGTAACCAAAGCTTCGATTTGCTTCACACTGCGTGTTCCACCTTCAAGCTTCACTGCACTGGCACCAGTTAGCTTCATAATCTTGATTGCGTTCTCTAGGGCCTGTTCAGCTCCTGTTTCGTAACTACCGAAAGGCATGTCTACTACCACTAGTGCTCGCTTAGCCGCTCTGCTAACAGCTCTACCAAAAGGAATCATCTCTTCAACAGTGATTGGCAAAGTGGTTTCATAGCCCAGTGCGTTATCGGCAGCAGAATCTCCAACCAAAAGAACATCGATGCCAGCCTCGTCAAAGATTCCACTTGTTAGTGAGTCATAAGAAGTTAGGGCAGAGAACTTTCTTCCTGCCTTCTTGAAATCAAGCAGGGTTCCACTTCGGACTACCTTAGGAGAAATATCGTGCATGAGTTATCCCTTGTACTTGTTTGTGATTGGTAAACGTCTGTCTCGACCGAATGCCATGCCAGTAATCTTTGGTCCAATAGCAGACTGTCTTCTCTTCCACTCTGATCTATCAACAAGGGTGAGAACTTTGTTTACTAGTTCAGGCTCGAAACCATAGCCGACGATGTCGTCTGAAGACTTTCTGCGGTTCACATAGGCATCAAGAATTGCATCTAGCACATCGTATGGGGGGAGTGAATCTTGATCCACCTGGTTTGGTCTCAACTCAGCTGAAGGAGCTTTGTCAATTGAGTTCTGTGGGATTGGTTCAACTTCACCTTTAGAAACTGCATAGGCATTGCGCCATCTGGCTAGTTCCCAGACCAGAGTCTTCTCAACATCCTTCAAAGGGTTATAACCACCAACAGTGTCACCGTAGATAGTCGAATAGCCGACAGCAAGTTCTGTCTTGTTTCCTGTGGTTAGGGTCAGATGCCCCTCTTTGTTACTCAAAGCCATGAGGATTACTCCTCGAACTCGAGCTTGCAGGTTCTCAACTGATAAGCCTTCGAGCTGAAGTTGATTTTCAAAACCAGCAACAAGATTTGCTATTGGTTGAACTTGGTAGTTGATGTTTCTTCTTTTGGCTAAATCTTTAGCATCATCTTTTGAATGATCTGAAGAGAAGTTGCTTGGCATTGAAACACCGAATACATTCTCGGCACCAATTGCATCAGCTGCGATAGTGGCACAGATAGCTGAATCGATTCCACCGCTAAGACCCAACACAACGGACTTGAAACCATTCTTAGCTACATAGTCTCTAAGACCAAGAACTAGAGCGTTCCAGGTTTGCCAGTTGTCATTCGGCTTAGTCATGTGATGCTCATCAGAAACCCTTAGATCATCTTTAGCTTCAATATCGATACATACCAAATCTGTTTTGAATTGCTTTAGTCTGGCAACCATTCGAGCTTTGCTATCAACCACAATGCTGTCGCCATCGAAGACTAGATCATCTTGACCACCAACTAGGTTCACATAGGCAGCTGCACAGTTATGTTTCTTGGCTAATTCTGAAACTAGCTTTAGTCGAGTGTCATCTTTGTCAATTTCAAATGGTGAACCGTTAAGAATTAGTGCAACATCTGTGTCTGCTTTGCCGAGATGTGAAACAGGACCACCGGTTTGCCAGATGTCTTCACAAATAACTGTTGAAAACTTCAAACCCTTGTGTTCAAAAGTGAGAAGTTTGTCGCCAGAGACAAAAGTTCGGTATTCATCAAATACTGAATAGTTGGGTAGGTGGTGTTTGTTATAGGAACCGATGACTTTGCCATCAAGAATTACTGAAGCCGTGTTGTGGGCAATGGCCCAACCAGTCTGGTCTTGAGCAGAGGCCATTGATGGGTGACCAATAACAACAGCAATATCTCCAAGCTTTCTGCTCTTTAGTTCAATTGCTAGTTCTCTAACCGCTAGTTCGGCATCCAGGATGAATGACTCTCTGGTTGCCAGATCTTCGATTGGGTAGCCAGTTACTGTCATTTCCCCAAAAACCACTACATCTGCCTGTCTTTTAGACGCTTCCTCAACAACAGCCAAGATATTGGCGATGTTGCTGGCTATGGCTCCGACCGTTGGGTTGGTTTGAGCTAGGGCTAGGCGAACATTGGGCATAACCACTAGCCTAGTAGGAGGTAATTGAAAGGTTTTTTCATGGACAAGCAGCGCGATTTCGTACTTCGTACGATCGAGGAAAGAAACGTCAAGTTCGTAAGGCTTTGGTTCACTGACGTGGCTGGAACCTTGAAGTCTGTGGCTATCGCCCCAGCTGAGATTGAGGGTGCTTTTGCCGAAGGTATCGGCTTCGACGGCTCTGCTATTGAAGGTCTTTCTCGCTCATATGAGGCCGATATGCTGGCCCAGCCGGACCCTTCTACCTTCCAGATCCTGCCCTGGCGTGGCGAAATTGAGCCAACTGCTCGTATGTTCTGCGATATCACTACCCCTGACGGTATTCCAGCAGCTGCTGATCCTCGCAATGTATTGCGCAGAGCATTGGATAAGGCAGCCAGCATGGGCTTCTCTTTCTACATCCACCCAGAGATTGAGTTCTACCTCCTAAAGTCTTCCCAGATAGGTCCTGAGGGCCCTGTTCCGGTTGATAAGGCTGGTTATTTCGACAACGTGCCTGGTGGAACAGCTAACGACTTTAGAAGACGAGCAGTAAACATGCTTGAACAGCTGGGTATCTCAGTTGAGTTCAGCCACCACGAAGGTGGACCAGGTCAGAACGAGATTGATCTTCGTTATGCAGATGCTCTGACCATGGCGGATAACATCATGACTTTCAGAACAGTTATCAAGGAAGTAGCTATCGAGCAGGGTGTTTATGCAACATTCATGCCTAAGCCATTCACTGAGCACCCAGGATCTGGAATGCACACCCACATGTCACTCTTCGAAGGTGACACAAATGCGTTCTATGACCCATCTGGTGAATATCACATGTCAAAAACTGCCAAGAGCTTCATGGCAGGTATCTTGCGTCACGCTCCAGAGATCACTGCGGTTACCAACCAGTTCGTGAACTCTTATAAGAGACTCTGGGGTGGAGGAGAAGCTCCTTCATTTGTTTGCTGGGGACACAACAACCGTTCAGCTCTAATTAGAGTTCCCCTTTACAAGCCAAACAAGGGAAACTCTGCACGTATTGAATACCGTGCAATTGATTCAGCTGCT
>Ga0208788_1000808_pt1 | contig 15277 bp, 12 predicted proteins | sample Wag4_2014_7_11_3_FD_187363 | JGI IMG/M metagenome (GOLD analysis project Ga0208788, IMG submission 187363) | Fresh water mixed with fracking chemicals microbial communities from Ohio, USA - Utica-2 Time Series FC 2014_7_11 (SPAdes) (version 2) ...
TCGTTATCTAGCTTTGCACCATCTCCTGCAAAGTAGATGCCAGGAAAGCGCGACCAGTAAGTCTCTTTGTAACGCTCAGTTTCGCCCCATACCCCACGCAACATAGATGGCCATGGTTGATCCAGAATCAGAAAACCACCGTGGCCATTACCAACTGCAACGCCTTTATCGTTAACAACTTTTGCGCTAATGCCTGGCAAGGTGCGCATCGCGGATCCAGGTTTTGTTGCTGTAACGCCCGGCAGTGGTGAAATCATGATGGCACCTGTTTCAGTCTGCCACCAGGTATCAACAATAGGACAACGATTTCCGCCAATAACTTCGCGGTACCACATCCATGCTTCAGGATTAATTGGTTCTCCCACGGAACCGAGAAGTCTGAGTGTAGATAGGTTATGTACGTTGGGAAATTCATCTCCCCATTTCATCCAGGTGCGAATCAAGGTTGGCGCTGTATACAAAATAGTAACGCCGTATTTTTCAATAATTTCAAAGACGCGACCTTTGTGAGGCGTATCAGGTGTACCTTCATAGATAACTTGTGTTGCACCATTAATCAGTGGGCCATAAACCATGTAGGAATGGCCGGTAATCCAACCCACGTCAGCTGTACACCAGTAGACATCTTCTTTCGGCTTAATATCGAAGACAACGCGATGTGTGTAAGCAACCTGCGTTAGGTAGCCACCTGTTGTATGAAAGATTCCCTTTGGTTTTGCAGTGGTTCCAGAGGTATACAAGATAAAGAGCGGGTGCTCACTATCGAAGGCTGCAGGGGTATGTGATGTGCTCTGGCGATCTACAACCTCGTGCCACCAAATATCTCGACCTTCGACCCAGGCAGTCTCTTGTCCTGTGCGCTTCACGACAAGCACCTGCTTTACATTTGTTGAACCTTTAAGGGCTTCATCAACGGCAGGTTTGAGGGCAAAGGCGGCGCCTTTTCTAAATCCACCGTCGGCGGTGATAACCAACTTGGCATCTGCATCTTGGATTCGTGAAAGAAGTGCATCAGCAGAGAATCCACCGAAGACAACAGAGTGAATTGCGCCAATGCGTGCACACGCAAGCATCGCAACGACAGCTTCAGGGATAAGCGGCATATAAATGGCGACGCGATCTTCTGCAGTAACTCCAAGCTCAGTCAGAGCGTTGGCTGCTTGCGAGACATCTTTTAATAACTGAGCGTAGGAAATTGTGCGGGTGTCACCTGGTTCACCCTCGAAGTGGAAGGCGATTCGGTCACCATTTCCATCTGCGACGTGGCGATCGAGCGCAGAAACTGTGGCATTGAGTTTTCCACCGACAAACCACTTAGCAAATGGTGGTTGCCAATCAAGAACGCTCTCCCACTTTTTATCCCATGTAAGAGCGCTAGCTTGCTCTTCCCAAAACTTTAAGCGATCTGCATCTGCCTGTGCATATAAATCCGCCTTGGCATTTGCGGCAGCGGCAAAATCTGCACTAGGCACAAAGGTGCGATTCTCACTCGATAAGTTTTCGATGGAATCTGATGTCATGTGCATGAGATTACCGCGCTGATTAACTTTCGTGAAGAGCGTTGATTTATCAACAGCCACTCAGTTTTGTTTAGATAGATGAATTGCAATACGCAGATACTTCGCACCTTCATCGATGAAAGGAGAAAAAATGACGCTGACCGCACTTCTCGCACTCTTGCTCAAGGTCCTCAATAGCCCAGCCCTCATAGCTGGGCTGATCGCCTTCCTGCAGAAATACCTCCAGCTCTAGCGGCTTCGCCCCCGCGTATTGAGTGCGCCGATTTTTCTTACGCGGGGGTAGGTGGTTGGATTAGGCGTAAGCCCTTAAGACCCAATGGTGCGTCAGAGCGTTTACACCAGTTCTAACCACACTTGATTGGGAGCACGAGATGCCAATAGCAACCCCTGAAGTTTATGCAGCGATGTTAGACCGCGCTAAAGCCGGATCATTCGCCTACCCAGCAATCAACGTTTCATCATCACAGACTGTCATTGCGGCAATTCGCGGATTCGCAGAAGCTGAATCAGATGGCATCATCCAATTTTCATGGGGTGGAGCTGAATACGCATCAGGTTCGACTGTAAAGAACATGGTTGATGGCGCAATTGCGCTCGCAGAGTTTGCACACGTTGTCGCAAAGAATTACAAGGTCAATATTGGAATTCACACAGATCACTGCCCACAAGAGAAGCTTGATGGCTTTATGCGTCCACTTCTTGAAATTGGCGCACAGCGCATTAAAGAAGGAAAGCAGCCACTCTTTAACTCACATATGTGGGATGGGTCAGCTGTCGATATGCCAGAGAATATGAAGGTTGCGCGCGAGCTTCTCGATAAGTCAGTTGCTGCAAACACTATTCTTGAAATCGAAATCGGCGTTGTTGGTGGCGAAGAAGATGGAATCGAAGCAAAGCACGATGCCAAGCTCTACTCAACACCTGAAGATGCACTCATGACCATCGAAACACTTGGCACAGATGCCAAAGCTCGTTACATGGTCGCAGCAACATTCGGAAATGTTCACGGCGTATACAAGCCAGGCAACGTTGTCTTGCAGCCAAAGATTTTGAAGACGCTACAAGATGCAGTCTCAGCCAAACTCGGTCTTCCTGCCGGAAGCAAGCCAATGGACCTCGTCTTCCACGGTGGTTCAGGTTCGCTTCTTTCAGAGATTCGTGAATCACTTGATTACGGCGTTATCAAGATGAATATCGATACCGATACTCAGTACGCGTTCACTCGCCCTGTAGTTGAACATATGTTTAAGAATTACGACGGCGTCCTCAAGATTGATGGCGAAGTCGGAAATAAGAAGGCCTACGATCCACGTGCGTGGGGCAAGGCAGCAGAAGCAGGAATGGCTGCTCGCGTTGCACATGCATGCGAAGACCTTCGTTCAACTGGCACATCAGCGCTTAAGTAATTTAACAACAACGAGTCGGAGAGGCTTTATCCATGCCTGCATTAGTACTGCTGGGAGCTCAGTGGGGCGATGAGGGCAAGGGTAAAGCTACTGATTTGCTTGGAGACCGCGTTGATTATGTAGTTCGTTACCAAGGTGGAAACAACGCCGGACATACAGTTGTTATCGGTGATCAAAAGTATGCACTGCACTTGTTGCCATCAGGAATCTTGTCTCCCAACGTTGTTCCAGTAATCGCTAATGGCGTTGTTATTGACCCAGGCGTTCTTCTTGAAGAAATCAAAGGTTTAACTGAACGTGGAATTGATTGCAGCAAGCTGGTGATCTCAACCAATGCGCATCTCATTACTCCGTATCACCGCACTATCGATAAAGTCTCAGAGCGCTTCTTGGGTAAATCAAAGATCGGCACAACTGGTCGTGGTATCGGACCTGCCTATGCTGACAAGATCAACCGCATCGGTATTCGTGTGCAGGATCTCTTTGACCCATCTATCTTGCGCCAGAAAATCGAAGGCGCCCTACGCGATAAGAACCAAGTACTTATCAAGGTATTTAACCGCAAGAACATTGAAGTTGAAGAAGTTCTTGATGAGTACCTTCGCTACGCTGAAATCTTGCGCCCATATGTTGCAGATACTGTGCTTTTGCTTGATAACGCGCTCAAGGCCGGAAAGCGCGTACTTCTAGAAGGTTCACAAGGAACTCTGCTCGATGTCGATCACGGTACCTACCCATTCGTTACATCATCTAATCCGACTGCAGGCGGTGCTTGCACTGGCTCTGGAATCGGTCCAACAAAGATTGATCGCGTTATTGGAATCGTTAAGGCCTACACAACTCGCGTTGGTTCTGGCCCATTCCCAACCGAACTCTTCGATGAAGATGGCGAGAAGTTACGCACCATTGGCGGCGAAGTCGGTGTTACTACAGGTCGTGCCCGTCGTTGTGGTTGGTATGACGCACCGATTGCGCGTTATGCAGTTCGCGTAAATGGTCTTACTGATTTCTTCCTGACCAAGCTCGATGTACTTACAGGCTGGGAGCAAATTCCAGTCTGTGTTGCCTACGAAATCGATGGCAAGCGCGTTGAAGAACTTCCTGCTTCACAATCTGATTTCCATCACGCCAAGCCAATCTATGAATATCTGCCAGGCTGGAAAGAAGATATTACAAAGGCTAAGAAGATCTCTGATCTGCCTAAGAACGCCCAGGATTACATCAACTTCCTAGAAAAGATTTCTGGTGCGCCAATGAGCGCAATCGGAGTCGGGCCTGGGCGCGACCAAACAATTGTCGTGAAGGATTTCATCTAAGCCATGAAAATCCTCCTAGTTGGAAGCGGCGGTCGTGAACACGCACTCGCACTAGGACTCAAAGCAGATAAAAGTTGCACTGAACTACATGTTGCACCCGGTAATCCAGGTATTGCATCCCTTGCTCAGATCCATCCTCTGGTTATTACCGATAACGATGCAATCTGCGCCCTCGCGCAGCAACTCAGCGTTGATCTCGTAGTAATCGGACCTGAAGTTCCTCTAGTAAATGGCGCAGCTGATGTCTTACGCGCAGCTGGCTTTGCAGTCTTTGGTCCATCAAAGGCGGCAGCACAGTTAGAAGGTTCAAAGGATTTCGCTAAAGGTGTGATGCGAGATGCTGGCGTTGCTACTGCGCGCAGCTTTACCTGTACCCAACAAAGCGAGATTGAACAAGCGCTCGATACCTTTGGTGCGCCCTACGTTGTCAAAGATGATGGGTTAGCTGCAGGAAAGGGCGTTGTCGTTACCAACAATCGACAAGCAGCTCTAGATCATGCGCTCTCATGCACACGCGTTGTCATCGAGGAATTCTTGAGTGGCCCTGAAATCTCTCTCTTTGGAATTTCAGATGGTCGCAACATTTTGCCGATGCAACCAGCACAAGATTTCAAACGCGCCTTTGATGGCGATGAAGGTCCAAATACTGGTGGCATGGGCGCATATTCGCCGCTGCCATGGGCACCTGATGACATTGTCGAAGAGACTTATACAGAGGTTCTTGCTCCCATAATTGCCGAAATGGCTGCTCGTGGAACCCCCTTTGTTGGTCTGCTCTATGCAGGGCTAGCGCTGACTGATGATGGAATTCGCGTCATTGAATTTAATGTGCGCTTTGGAGATCCAGAAACTCAAGTATTGATTCCACGTTTAGTTACACCGCTCGCATCACTTCTCTATAAAGCAGCGACAGATTCACTCGATGATGAATTCTTGCAATGGCGCGATGACAGTGCAGTAACAGTTGTCTTGGCAGCGCAGGGTTATCCAGAATCACCCAAGACCGGCGGAGAAGTTTCAGCTATCCCTGCAATTGCAGGCGCACAGATTTTCCATGCAGGAACGGCACAGAGCGCAGGTTCTTTACTCTCAAGCGGAGGTCGAGTCCTGACAGTGACAGGAATTGGTTCCGACCTGACCGAAGCGCGCAATGTGGCTTATCGGGCAATCTCTCAGATTGAACTGGCTGGCTCTTTCTATCGATCAGATATCGCATTTAATGCGTCTATCGCAGAGAAGGGCAATTAAATGAGAGAGAATGCACCAGTGAGCGTATTAGCTGATCGTTATGCATCGACTGCGATGCGCCAAGTTTTTGCGCCAGAAGAGAAAATCATCGCGGAAAGAAAGTTGTGGCTCGCGGTTGCGCGAGCACAAGCAAAGCTTGGGCATGCCATCTCTGAAGCAGTAATCGCAGATTATGAAAAGGTAATTGCCAAAGTAGACCTTGCCTCAATCGATGCCCGTGAAAAAGTTACTCGCCATGATGTCAAGGCGCGTATTGAAGAATTTAACGCACTTGCTGGCCATGAAGCAATTCATGCTGGAATGACAAGCCGTGATCTCACAGAAAATATTGAAGCGTTACAAATTCGCGATGGGCTAGCGATTGTTCATGATAAGACTGTGGCTCTCCTCGCCGCTCTAGCTGCAAAGGCTGCCGAATACTCTGATCTGGCAATCGCTGGTCGTTCTCATAATGTGCCGGCGCAAATTACAACACTTGGAAAGCGATTCGCTTCTGCTGCCGAAGAGTTGCTCTACGGATATGAACGCTTGGTATCGCTGCAAAGCCGTTATCCGATGCGCGGAATCAAAGGCCCAGTCGGAACTGCGCAAGATTCCATCGACTTACTAGGTTCAACGCAGGCGCATCAGAAGTTAGAAGCTGCGATTGCCGCAGAACTTGGGTTTAACCGCACCCTCGATTCAACTGGGCAGGTCTATCCCCGTTCACTCGATTATGAAGTTGTGACAACTCTGGTTCAGCTCGCCACCGCCCCTTCATCACTGGCGACTTCGATTCGCTTGATGGCCGGCGCTGAACTTGTTACTGAGGGATTTAAGGCTGGACAAGTTGGATCCTCTGCAATGCCGCACAAGATGAATACCCGTTCATGCGAGCGTGTAAATGGCCTTACTGTGATTCTGCGTGGATATGCATCAATGGTCTCTGAACTTGCCGGCAACCAATGGAATGAAGGCGATGTTTCTTGCAGTGTTGTCCGTCGCGTTGCTCTTCCTGATGCTTTCTATGCAATGGATGGCCTGCTAGAAACAATGCTCACGGTTCTCAATGAATTTGGCGCATTCCCTGCAGTGATTTCAGCAGAGCTCGAGCGCTACCTACCGTTTCTTGCAACAACCAAGATTTTGATGGCATCCGTGAAAGCTGGTGTTGGTCGCGAAATCGCACATGAAGTGATTAAAGAACACGCAGTTGCCGCCGCCCTCGGTATGCGCGAAGGTAAATCAAATAACTTCCTCGATGCTATTGCCGGCGATGACCGCATTCCATTTGAGCGCACAGAACTTGATGGGCTTATCGGGAACCCCATTGAATTTACTGGCGATGCTCGCCAACAAGTAGCTCGAGTTGTAACTCGCATCGACGCGATTACTTCCGCGCACCCTGCCGCAGCGCAGTACAAACCTCATCTAATTCGGTGAGCGGCTTCGGCGCAGCTGGCGCACCGCCAGCACCAACCATTACTGGTTGGAGACACCTGCGCACAGGAAAAGTACGTGATCTCTACACCAATGAATCCGGCGAAATCCTCTTAGTCGCATCCGATCGAATCTCAGCTTTTGATTGGGTCTTGCCAACAACAATTCCAAATAAGGGCGCAATCCTCACTCAGCTTTCACTCTTCTGGTTCGAACTCCTTGCAGATATCGTCCCTAACCACATTGTTAGTGATGATGTACCTGATGTTGTGGCTGACCGTGCAGTGATTGTGCAACCCCTCGAAATGTTTGCCATTGAATGTGTGGCTCGTGGATATCTCACTGGTAGCGGCCTTATTGAATATGGACAGAGCCGAGCAGTCTGCGCAAACCCACTCCCAGCAGGGTTATTGGATGGCTCTAAGCTGCCAGCGAGCATCTTCACTCCAGCCACAAAGGCTGAGATTGGTGACCACGACATCAATATAGATTTTGAGAGCGCTGCCACAATTGTGGGCGCAGATTACGCAGCAGAGCTACGCAATCTCACTCTAAAGCTATACGACACTGCGAGTAGCTTTGCAGCAGAGCGCGGAATCATTTTGGCAGATACCAAGTTTGAATTTGGCTTAAGCACCTCGGGCGAAATCACTTTAGGTGATGAAGCTCTGACTCCAGATTCATCACGTTTCTGGGAATCAGATGGTTGGGAACCTGGTAAGTCGCAACCTTCCTTTGATAAACAATTTGTACGAGATTGGCTCACATCAAGTGGATGGGATAAGAAATCCACGCCTCCAGAATTGCCTGCAGAGATCATTGAGAAAACTGCGGCGCGATATGAAGCAGCGTTTGAACGTATAACTGGTAGCAAGTTCTAAGAGAAATAAAAGGGGATAGAAATGGCAAAGATTGTGGTTGATGTGATGTTAAAGCCTGAAATTCTCGACCCACAAGGTAAGGCAGTCGCTGCAGCGCTACCTCGCCTTGGATTTGCCTTTGCCAAAGATGTGCGCCAAGGAAAGCGATTTGAGATTGAGGTTGATGGCGAGCCAACGGCTGCGCAGCTAGCAGATGTTGAAAAGGCAGCTGAAGTTCTTCTCTCAAACCCGGTCATTGAAAACTTCACCGTGCGAGTGGAGAAGTAATAGATATGAAAATCGGTGTAGTTACCTTTCCGGGCACTCTCGATGATCGAGATGCAGCCCGCGCAGTTCGTCATGCAGGCGGTGAAGCGGTTGCTCTCTGGCATAACGATGCTGATTTACACGGCGTAGATGCAGTCATTCTTCCGGGCGGTTTTTCATATGGTGATTACCTTCGTTGCGGCGCAATCTCGCGATTTTCTCCAGTGATGGAGCCAATCATTAAGGCAGCCCAAGGTGGCATGCCGCTACTCGGTATCTGTAACGGTTTTCAGGTCCTAGCCGAGGCACATTTAATTCCGGGCGCACTTACCCGCAACCACGAACTGCACTTCTTATGTCGCGATCAGAAACTCACTATTGAAAACACAAACACGGCGTGGACATCTTCATACAAGCAAGGCGAAGAGATTGTTATTCCACTGAAGAATGGTGAAGGCGCATATATGTGTGACGATGAAACCCTGGCCATGCTTGAAGGTGAAGGTCGTATCATTGCTCGCTATGTCGGCGAAAATCCCAATGGCTCTCGTAACCTTATTGCAGGTATTACCAATGAACGCGGAAACATTGTCGGCCTTATGCCGCACCCAGAACATGCGATTGATTCACTAACGGGTCCATCTGCTGATGGTTTGGGATTCTTCACCTCAGTTTTGAAAGCGTTGGTGAAGTAATGTCACTCGATACCGTTGCAATAGCGCAAGCCAATCCCGAGACAAAGCAACCATTTGCTGAACTCGGATTGAAAGCTGATGAATATGCCCGCATCAAAGAGATTCTGGGACGCCGTCCAACTTCATCTGAACTAGCTATGTACTCAGTGATGTGGTCCGAGCATTGCTCTTATAAATCTTCCAAGGTGCACCTCAAGCAATTTGGCGAAAAGGCAGTTAAGACAGATGCACTTCTTGTCGGTATCGGCGAAAATGCTGGCGTTGTCGATGTCGGGCAAGGTTATGCAGTGACCTTCAAAATCGAATCCCATAACCATCCATCTTTTATCGAGCCATACCAAGGCGCCGCAACAGGTGTAGGCGGAATCGTTCGAGATATTTTGACGATGGGAGCACGTCCAGTTGCCGTCATGGATCCGCTTCGCTTTGGACCAGCTGATGCGCCAGATACACGTCGCGTTCTGCCTGGGATAGTTGCAGGCGTTGGCGGTTATGGAAATTGCCTCGGGCTACCAAATATCGGTGGTGAAGTTGTCTTTGATCAGAGCTACCTCGGAAACCCACTTGTTAACGCCCTTTGCGTAGGGGTTATGAAACATAGCGATATCAAGCTTGCGAAAGCAGCTGGCGCCGGCAATCTCGTTGTCTTATACGGTGCCAAGACCGGTGGCGATGGTATCGGTGGAGTCTCGGTTCTGGCATCAGAAACTTTTGAATCAAAGGGCCCAGCAAAGCGACCTGCAGTACAAGTGGGAGATCCCTTTGTTGAGAAAGTTCTTATTGAATGTTCGCTAGAAATCTTTGCAGAAGATTTAGTTGTAGGTATTCAAGATTTGGGTGGCGCAGGTCTTTCGTGTGCAACTTCTGAGCTTGCCTCCGGTGGTTCTGGCGGAATGAAGGTACAACTTGACAAGGTTCCGCTACGTGATCCTTCTCTTTCACCTGAAGAGATTCTCATGTCGGAATCTCAAGAGCGCATGTGCGCCATTGTTGAGCCAAGCAAGATTGCCCGTTTCTTAGAAATTTGCGATAAATGGGATGTGACAGTCACTGTTATCGGCGAAGTCACCGATGGCAACCACCTTGAGATTACTTGGAACGGCGAACTCATCGTTGATGTTCCACCTCGTACCGTGGCACACGATGGCCCTGTCTATCAAAGACCTTTTGCTCAACCTGCATACATTGATCAAGTTGCGCAAGAAGTCATTAACGTTCCACTTGCAAAGTCGGACGCAGAGATTAAAGAGACTGTTCTTAAGCTTGCTGCGACCCCTAACTTGGCTGATAAATCGTGGATCACCAATCAATACGATCGCTATGTTCAGGGAAATACCATTCAATCGCAGCCAGATGATTCTGGAATGATTCGTATCGATGAGAAGACTCATTTGGGTGTTGCAGTTGCAACCGATGCCAATGCAAATTGGTCATACCTAAATCCCTATGAAGGTGCGAAGCTAGCTCTGGCAGAGGCTGCGCGAAATATCGCAACAGCCGGTGCCAAGCCGCTGGCTGTCACAAATTGCCTTAATTTTGGCTCTCCTGAAGACCCAGGCGTGATGTGGCAATTTGCTGAAAGCGTGCGCGGTTTAGCTGATGGATGTTTAGAGATGGGACTTCCTGTCACTGGTGGCAACGTCTCGTTCTATAACCAAACAGGTGCAGTGGCGATTCTGCCAACGCCAGTAATCGGTGTACTCGGCGTTATTGATGATGTGCGCACGCGTACGCCTATGTCATTTGATCGCGCTAGTCTTGATCTCTATCTTCTTGGAGATACTCACGAAGACTTGGCCGGCAGCGAATGGGCCTATATGCATAACCAACGTGGCGGTGTTGCACCGATTGCAGACCTGCAGCGTGAGATGCGTCTGATTGAACTGCTCGTTGCAGGGCGTACCAAGAAGATCTTTAGCGCAGCTCATGATCTAAGCCAAGGTGGATTGAGTGCAACTCTTACTGAGATGGTTCTGCGCCATAATGTGGGTGCAACCATCACTTTGGATAATGTGGGTATCGCACTTGTTAGCGAAACTCCAGGACGCGTAGTTGTCGCAATTGATCCAGCACAGACAGCTTCACTCACCCAAGAAGCAGTTGCGCAGAAGATAACACTCACCAAAATTGGAACAACTGGCGGAGATTCCTTAGTGATCAACGGTGCCAAGATTTCATTGACTGAACTTCGCAAAGCACATACCGAAACTATTCCGAAATTGTTTGGGTAATAAGCGATGCGCGATCCACTTGTATTAGAAGAAGTAAAAGCCACGTTGGCACTTCTTACCGAACGAGCTCCTGGGCGCGCAATTGAAGTACGTATCCCACCGTATGCAGCGGTGCAATGTGGCGAAGGACCGACGCATACTCGCGGCACTCCACCCAATGTTATTGAGATGCAGGCAGATACGTGGTTGGCGTTGGCACGTGGTGAAACAACGTGGAATGAAGCGATGAGCGCTGGACTCATTGTGGCATCGGGAGTTCGCGCTGATTTATCGCAACTTTTACCGCTTAGGATGAGCCAATGAGCCGCCGCCCAGATGGTTTGTTAAACCACAATGTGCTCGATGCCGATAAAGGTCCGCAAGACGCCTGTGGCGTTTTTGGTGTTTGGGCTCCTGGCGAAGAAGTCGCCAAACTATCTTTCTATGGTCTCTATGCGCTACAACATCGCGGTCAAGAATCTGCCGGAATCGCAACATCTGATGGCGAACGTATTTTGGTGTACAAAGATATGGGCCTTGTTGCGCAGGTATTTACTGAAACTGATCTTGCTTCACTCGTTGGCAACTTGGCGATTGGCCATTGCCGCTACAGCACAACAGGATCTAGTACGTGGGTGAATGCGCAACCAACGCTGCGCCCAACTAAGTACGGAACTTTGGCGCTTGCGCATAACGGAAACCTGACCAATACCGGTGATCTAGCAGAGCTAGTACAGAAGTTAGATTCAGATGTACCAAAGAACGCACGGGGTGCAACTACCGATACTGAAATCATGACAGCGCTTATCGGTTTACAGGATGAGAAGAATGTAGAAGCAAGTGCACTTGCAGTTCTGCCTAAGTTAGAGGGCGCTTTCTCCTTGGTATTTATGGATGAACGCACACTCTATGCAGCGCGCGATCGCCACGGAGTTCGCCCTCTTGTTATCGGAAAGCTCGAACGTGGTTGGGTGGTCGCATCTGAATCAGCAGCCCTAGATATCGTCGGTGCCGCCTTTGTGCGCGAAGTAGAGCCAGGTGAATTTCTAGCAATTAATGAAGATGGTATTCGTTCACAGATGTGGGCTACTCCTGATCCAAAAGGTTGCATCTTTGAATATGTGTATTTAGCTCGCCCTGATACGACAATTGCAGGACAGAGTATTCATGCAGTGCGTGGGCGCATAGGACAACGTTTAGCAATTGAAGCACCTGTAGATGCTGATTTGGTCATTCCTGTTCCTGAATCAGGAACTCCTGCAGCTATTGGTTATGCCAAACAATCAGGAATTCCATATGGGCTGGGCCTTGTTAAGAACTCATATGTTGGGCGCACATTCATTCAGCCATCACAAACAATTCGCCAACTTGGTATTCGCCTCAAACTCAATCCATTACGTGAAATAATCGAAGGCAAACGCATCATCGTTGTCGATGATTCAATCGTTCGCGGAAATACACAACGCGCCTTGGTTCGCATGCTGCGCGAAGCTGGTGCACTTGAGATTCACGTGCGAATCTCGTCTCCTCCTGTTAAATGGCCATGCTTCTACGGAATCGATTTTGCAACGCGCGCTGAACTCATTGCCAGCGGTTTAGAAGTTGAAGAAATCCGCCGCTCCATCGGGGCTGATTCTTTGGCCTATGTCTCAGAAGAAGGGCTAATCGAGGCAACAAATGTGAACTCAAAGAAGTTGTGTACCGCATGTTTTTCTGGAAAGTATCCGATTGCGATTCCAACAGATATGTCTGAGGGCAAGATGCGCCTAGAAGTCACTGATATCCATACAGAGAAGGTTCATAAGTAGTGGCAACCTATAAAGATTCAGGCGTTGATATCGATGCTGGTGATCGCGCCGTTGAGTTAATGAAGGCGTCGATTGCACGAGCATCTCGCCCAGAAGTAATGGGTGGAATCGGTGGATTTGCTGGACTCTTTGATGCATCTGCTTTGAAATCCATGAAGCAACCACTGCTTGCTACATCGACCGATGGCGTTGGCACAAAAACCGAGATTGCTCGCCAGATGGGCAAGTACGACACCATCGGCGAAGATCTTGTAGCAATGGTTGTCGATGATTTAGTTGTCTGTGGCGCCGAACCTCTCTTTATGACTGATTACATCGCTGTCGGAAAAGTTATTCCAGAACGTATCGCTGATATTGTGGCTGGCATTGCGCGTGGCTGCGAAAAGGCTGGAACTGCACTGATTGGTGGAGAAACAGCAGAACACCCAGGACTTTTAGCAGAAGATGAATTCGATATTGCAGGAGCTGCAACAGGCGTAGTGGATGCACCACTTCAGTTGGGCGCTCATCGCGTAAGGGGCGGCGACCTCATCATCGCCATGCCGGCAAGTGGTTTCCATGCAAATGGTTATTCACTTATCCGCCATATTCTGTCGACTCAAAAGTTAGATTTAACAAAGACATATGAAGGTCTATCTGCATCCCTTGGCGAAATCTTGCTGACTCCGACTGAGATCTACACTCTCGATTGCCTAGCGCTGATCAAAGCGCAAGGCGAAAAACTACGCACCTTTAGCCACATCACCGGTGGTGGGCTAGCTGATAACACTGCACGTGTGATTCCAGCAGGGCTTACAGCGGTCTATGACCGTTCAACCTGGTCACTTCCTACCGAAGTGAAATTCTTATCTGAAGTCGCTGCGGTACCGCAATCGGATATGGAGCGCACCTGGAACTGTGGCATCGGAATGTCTGCGATTGTGGATCCGGCGATAGGGGATTTAGTTATTCGCTCGCTCGCTGCGCGCGGCATGAAAGCTTGGATTGCTGGCGTCGTTGAGCCTGCTTCAGATTCGCAAGCTCCTCGTTCATACTTGACCTCTGCGTATAAAGGATAAATTCAATGGCGAGTAAGTCAAAAGCTGCCCGAGCAAAGCAATCGAAGGCAGAGAGCAAGATCAACTTCTATCTCATCGCTATCCCCGTTTTAGCCTTTGTTATCAAGTTCATCACGATGGCCAACATCAGGAACGTTGATGGTGGATTTCTTGGTGGTTGGTTAGGCGCCGATGGCGAGAACTATCTCAGCGGCGTTGATGGCTTACTGGCTCAAGGTTATTTGAGCGATAAGAGCATCCTTTCTTACTGGCCAGCTGGTTATCCAATCTTGATCTGGTTGCTTACCAAGATTTCTCTGACCTATGTCATCGCGCTCATCTCATTCACTCAAACAATCTTCTACGCATATGCCAGCTATTACTTCGTGAAGCAGTTGCGCGGAACACGTTTGCAGCCATATATGTTCTGGATTGCAATCGCTATTGCTTTTAATCCAACACTTTCGCTAAGTTCACTTGCAGTCGGATATGAAAGTCCAATTGCCGCTTGTATGTTGATGGTGGTTGGTCTGATCATGAAATCCGTGCAGAGCCCACATGATCGCCAATTTGTTTTGCGCGTTGTCTCCGCTGGTTTCTTCTCAGCTCTGGCAACCTTGATGCAGCCGCGCTGGATTCTGACAACGATTGTGATTGCAGGTATTTGGGCTCTTATTACTAAAGGACGTAAAGCACAGGCGCTCATTCTGGTTGGTGTAGTTGGCATCATGGCGCTGGCACCAGCCATCATGATTCAGAGAAATATTGCATCCATTGATAAGGCAGTCATCTCAACTAACTTGGGCGTGACCATGAATATTGGTGCAGGACCTGACACCAAGGGTGGCTATGCCAAAACTGGTGAGAGCGTTCCTTGCGAACCAGTCCCTCCTGCAACTTCTGTAACGGATAACGAACTAGTGATGTGCGTGATCAAGTGGTACTTGACCAATCCTGTTGATGCGATGCGCTTATTTATTTATAAAGGTTGGTACTACTGGTCCCCATGGTCTGGTCCACTTGGTAACGGCACCATGGCGCGCAATCCTTGGTTAAAGATCAACCCAATCGTTGATATCGCTAAAGGCAGCCAATCTGGAAATGATTTGGTTTATCAATCCATAGGCAAGGGAATTTCATTCTTCTGGACCGTTGGTTGCATCTCACTCTTCTTCATAGGATTCTTCTGGTTACGCTCCATGCAGGGCATCTACGCCAATCTTGCGTGGGCAAGTTTTGCGCCGGTGGTGATCTCATGGCTGGTCTCGATGGCAACCATCGGAGACCACCGATTCCGTATCCCAACGATGACCCTGAGCGTCTTCCTGCAGGTTGTAGGGCTCTATGCCCTGCGCCATAAGGCAAAAACCCGCTCATTTGCCGTTGCTTTGGAGACAAACGCCAAGGCGCGATAACCTACGCGCCTGACACATTAGCTATTCGTAAGGAGGTCGCCCATGGGCCGCGGCCGTGCAAAAGCGAAGCAGACCA
>Ga0208788_1000809_pt1 | contig 15271 bp, 14 predicted proteins | sample Wag4_2014_7_11_3_FD_187363 | JGI IMG/M metagenome (GOLD analysis project Ga0208788, IMG submission 187363) | Fresh water mixed with fracking chemicals microbial communities from Ohio, USA - Utica-2 Time Series FC 2014_7_11 (SPAdes) (version 2) ...
CTTGCAGGGCAGGAGGGACTCGAACCCCCAACCGGCCGCTTTGGAGACGGCAACTCTAGCCAATTGAGCTACTGCCCTTCGCGAGGGCATGACAAAACCCTAGGGAATTGCAAATCCTCGTGAGCGTCGAAGTGTAGAGGGTCAAAGGGGGGTAGGTAAAACTCGCGCTCAATTCTGCCCGCGCATAGGGCAGACTTGGCATATGAGCAGAGTTTCCGCACGTATCGCAGCAATCGCAGAATCAGCCACTTTGGCGGTAGATGCAAAGGCCAAAGCGCTTAAGGCAGCAGGTCGTCCAGTTATTGGTTTTGGAGCAGGCGAACCTGATTTTCCAACGCCTGATTACATCGTTGAGGCAGCTGCTGCGGCAACGCGCGTTGTTGCAAATCATCGCTACACACCTGCTGCAGGTCTTCCAGAACTTCGCGAAGCAATTGTTGCCAAGACAAAGCGTGATTCAAATTATGAAGTTACCGCTGATCAAGTTCTTGTAACAAATGGTGGAAAACAATCTGTCTACCAAGCATTTGCATCGATCATTGATCCAGGTGATGAGGTCCTACTTCCTGCGCCTTACTGGACAACTTATCCAGAGTGCGTGCAACTTGCCGGTGGAAAGACTGTAGAAATCTTCGCTGATGAAACACAGAATTATTTAGTTACCGTTGAACAACTAGAAGCTGCGCGAACACCAAAGACCAAGGCACTTCTTTTCTGTTCACCATCTAACCCAACCGGTTCGGTTTACTCTGTCGAGCAGGTTAAGGCGATCGGCGAATGGGCGCTTAAGAACAATATCTGGATAATTGCTGACGAAATTTACGAACACCTACTTTATGACGGTGCTACTGCGCCATCAATGCCTGTTGTTGTTCCTGCACTTGCCGACACCACCATTATCATCAACGGAGTTGCCAAGACTTACGCGATGACCGGTTGGCGTGTGGGCTGGATGATCGGGCCTAAGGATGTCATCAAGGCGGCAACGAACTTGCAGTCTCACCTGACTTCAAATGTTGCCAACGTTTCACAACGTGCGGCAATTGCAGCACTCACTGGAGATTTATCAGCAGTTCACAAGATGGGCGAAGCATTTGATCGTCGCCGTAAGTTAATTGTTGGACTGCTCAATGAGATTCCAGGATTTGTCTGCCCAACTCCAACTGGCGCTTTCTATGTCTATCCATCAGTAAAGGGCGTTCTCGGAACAACTATCCGCGGTAAAACTCCAAAGGCTTCTGCAGAACTTGCAACGCTGATCTTAGAAGAAGTAGAAGTTGCCGCTGTTCCAGGTGAAGCATTTGGTCCATCTGGTTACTTGCGTTTTTCTTATGCCACTAGCGATGAAGATATCGTCGAAGGTATCGGCCGTATCAAGAAGCTAATTACTGAAGGTTAAGCCCGATGAGATTTACTTCAGGTTCTAAGGTAATTCCGAACTTATCCTGAACATGTTGCTGGGCGCTCTTTGCAAGGGATGCAATATCTTGCGCCGTTGCATTGGCTGCATTTGTTAGCGCAAGTACGTGTTTAGTTGATACGCGGGCTCCCCCAAAGGTATCTCCCTTTTTAATTCCGGAGTTTTCAATTAGCCAAGCAGCACTTGTCTTTACTTTTCCATCTGCTTGTGGCCATCGAGGTGCAGCTGCTGGCAACTTCGCAGCAATTTCGGCGGTAACGATTGGATTTGTAAAGAAAGAACCGGCTGACCAAGAGTCGCGATCGCTTGGGTTTAACAACATTCCTTTTGCAGCACGGAGTTCAAGTACGGCTTTACGCGTTGCGGTTACCGGAGCCTTTTCGCCAACTGCGATCTCTAATTTAGTTGCGAGTTCTGCATAAGTAATTGGAGTCGTTTCAACGCCGATGCGAAGCTGGAATTGCACTTCGATTACAACGTAGCGACCCGGATGAGATTTAAAGTAAGAGTTGCGATATGAAAATTCACATTCTTGATTCGTAAAAGTCTTAATTGCCTTTGCTTGGCGATCGTAAGTGCGAACCCGTGTGATAAATTCACTTACTTCATGGCCATATGCGCCGATATTTTGAATCGGAGCAGCGCCAACTGTTCCTGGAATTCCGCTAAGAGTTTCGAGACCTGCGAAACCTCTTTCGATACTGATTTGAACGAATTTATCCCAGTTCTCACCGGCTCCGATTGCCAGCGTTGCCCCGCTGCATGCATCGACTTCAGACTTCAGTGCGTGATTGGTAATTCGAATTACTGTTCCATCAAAACCGCTATCGGCAACCAAGATATTGGTGCCGCCACCGATGATTAAGACTGGGGTATCTCCTGCAGCTTCGATCGCCGCGATTATTTCAGATTCATTGTGGGCGTCTACAAAATTCTTTGCGGGGCCGCCTACGCGCAGGCTGGTGTAATTACGGAGTTCGGCCATTGAGTTAGTTTACCTGCGTGGGGACAAGATTGCGCTCTTGCCTCTAAAGCGCTCGAGGATGCGGTCGTAATTCTTCTTTGATTGAACTTCACGGAATTCTTCATCAGTATCGTAATAACCGTGATGGCGCGCTTGTTCTAGGGGAAGGTCCATCTGCAACAAGCGCCCATTGGTGTGTCGTAATCGAAGAGAAAATTCCATATCTGCATTGCGATAATAAATAGCACGATTATTAAAACCACCTGCACTTGATGCATCAGCGCGATTCATGGCGAAAAAGTAACTAAATAAAACATCGACTTCGCCAGCACCTTTATCGTCCACGCTGCGCCATTCATCTTCAGTATTAACAAGTCCTCCGCGCCAACCAACTGCGCTGTATTCGCCCTTGCTTAACTCGGCAAGGACCGGAGCCATCGCATCTCCGGTAAATCGAGTTGATGGATCCATCAGAACCATATATTTTGCCGAAATATTCTTCAGCAAGGCATTGGCATTCTCGCCCCATCCAAGATTTTCGTTTATAGCCACGAGTTGAAATTGGATATCTATCTCATCAATTAGCTCAGCAGGATCACCAATTACTAGAGCGATGACTGGGGTTTTTGTGTGGACCTTTATGGTGCGCACAGTTTCGGCTGCATCTGCCACAAATCCATCAACGATCATCGCAATTGCAATATCGCCAGTTATCTTGATTGGGCGCAGGTCACGGGTCGATGCAAAAGTAGGAAAGCGCTCTTTAGCGCGGAATTCAAAGCCGCCAGCAATATCAATTACTTCAAAGCCGAGTGCTGCTATTTGATCGCGTAGTTGATCGGCCTTTGCAAAATCTTTGGCAGCACGCGCATCGAGTCTTTCTTGCGCTAACTCTTCTTTGCTTTTTGTTGTCATTTCTTGATTACAACAGCCTTGGCCATACCCAGCACTTTGACGCCGGCAGAGGTTGCAACGAGATCTACTTTAATTTGGTCTCCAGAAACTTCAGTAACGGTGCCATTGATTGTTAAATCAACTTTCTCACCAGCGGGCACGATTACTGGCTTGATAAAGCGAGCGCCGAACTCTTTAACGCTAGCGGTGCCGCCAGACCAATCGGTGACATATTTACCAACCAGCGCCATAGTCAACATTCCGTGGGCGATAACGTTTGGAAGACCAACGGAGACCGCGACTTCTTCGCTTTGGTGAATTGGGTTTTGATCACCTGATGCATCCGCATAGGCCTTGAGCATCTGGCGATCGATCAGGACAACTCGCTCTGGAATTGCAAAGCCAACTTCTAAATTTGTTGTCATGCGCGCACCACCAAAGTTGACCAAGAAGAGACAACTAATTCAGCGCCGCGATGAAGATCTGAGCGCACGCTTACGATCTCGTTTCCAGCCGCTACGCGATAGCTTTCAATTGTTGCTGAGCAGCTAAGCAAATCCCCAGCCTTAACATGTGCGAAGATTTCAAATTTTTGATCGCCATGAACAAGGCGTGACCAATCCAAACCGATTTCAGGTTGGGTGAGAATGTTTTGGAATTGATCTAGAGAAATGCGTATCGTAAATGTTGGTGGAGCAATAGTCGTATCGGTCTCGCCAATTACGGAAGCGAAGGCATCGATTTCTGATTGCGAAATAGATATGGAATCAGCACCAGCGAAGGTGCGCCCGACAGAATCGGGTGCGAGCATTAGCGAGTTTCGCGGTGAAGAGTTGAAGACTTGCAACGTGGACAGAACTTCTTGAGTTCCATGCGGTCTGGATCGTTGCGGCGGTTCTTCTTTGTAATGTAGTTGCGCTCTTTGCAGTCAACGCATGCCATGGTGATCTTTGGACGAACGTCCGCGCTCTTGCTTGCCATGGTCTTGCTCCTTCTATCGGTTAGTACCGTTTTGGTACCTGCTTGTTACGAGGCGCTTAGGTTACCTGAGCGATCTCGTTGCGCGAAATTCACGCTTATTTAACTGCCAACTTCTGGTCGAACTAGTAGCGGAGGCGGGATTTGAACCCACGACACAGCGATTATGAGCCGCTTGCTCTACCAAGCTGAGCTACCCCGCCAAGGGTTGTGCACTTTCGAGCCCCCCACCGGAATCGAACCGGTGACCTTTTCCTTACCATGGAAACGCTCTACCGACTGAGCTAGGGGGGCAATAGGTAGAGGTGTGAGTGTACGACAGGTGCGCGGAAAGTTAAAAATTAGCGAGCAGGATCAAGCGTGACTTTGCCGGTTGTAGCCCGAGCCAGCATCGCTTCATGAGCGGCTTTTGCCTCAGATAAACCATAAGTTGCACCGATTACTGGTTTTAGCGCACCTGATGAAATCAGCGCAAACAGCTCGGTTAGAACATCTCCCATTAACTCTTTCTTGCCAAAGCAATGAGCCAACCAGAAACCTGCAACAGTTTTTGATCCGCCCATGAGTGCGCCTGGATGAATTGGAGTTGGCGCAGTACGTGAAGCCATTCCGTAGGTAATTAACCGACCAAAAGGTGCAAGTACTTCAAGGCTGGCATCAAAAGTTTTCCCGCCAACCATCTCTAAAACAATGTCTACTTTCTTTCCGCCATTAGCAGCCATCATCGCAGCGGGAAGATCTGTTGAATTTGCATCGACAACTGCATCTGCGCCAAGTGATTTAGCTAATTCATTCTTGGCTTCACTTGAAGTAACGGCAATGACCTTTGCGCCCCACATCTTTGCAAGTTGAATCGCAATAGAGCCAACGCCGCCTGCGGCTGCTTGTACAACAACAGTTTCACCGGGCTTAACGTGCGCCATAGTTTTCAAGATATGCCATGCAGTAGTTCCCTGAACCAACATGGCAACAGCTTGTCCGTCACTAACTGAATCTGGAATATCAACGCACATAGCTTTATGTGCAACAACCTTCTGGGCGTATCCCCCAGAACTTGCACTAGCGAGTACACGACGACCAGATTGGGTCTTGCCAACAACTTCCAAACCAGGAATTAGCGGAAGTTCTTGCTTAGATAGATAAGAGTTCTCAGTTTGGTGGGTATCGGCATAATTAATTCCGATACAAGAGACATCAATTAACTCTTCAGATTCGCTTGGAACTGGAACCGCAAGATCAACAAGTTCAAGTACTTCTGGGCCGCCAAATTTGGTGATCTGAATTGCTTTCATTAGCCAAGACTACTTGCGAAATAACTTAGAGAAAAACCCAGGTTCTTTTGGATCGTTGGCATGTCCTTGGCAGCGTTCACTCTTTGGAACGCCTTTTAGTGCGACTTCAATATGGTTTCCGCATCCAGACCATGAAGGCTTTCCGCATTTTCTACAAGTTGTACGGCTACACATGTGCTTTCTCCTTATTTGCGATTGGTGAATTACTCCAGGTGAGGTATCCCCCATCTAGATTTACTGCATTGAAGCCAAGTTCCTTAAGCAACATAGTTGCTGTGTGTCCACGTTGACCAACTTGGCAGTTAACCAAAATGTTCTTATTTGTGAGTTCGGATATCCGATCTCTGATTTCATCAACTGGCATGCTTCGAGCGCCAGGAATTGAGCCTCTTGAAAATTCCGCAAGTGAGCGAACGTCAATTAGATCAAAACCTTTTTCAACAAAACTATCAATCTGATTCCATTGCGCAGTCTCTAATAATCCAGAGATTAGATTTTCAGAGATATAGCCCAACATATTTACCGGATCTTTGGCAGAGCCAAATGGTGGTGCATATGCAAGCTCCAGATCTGCCAGTTCTGGAGCTGTAATGCCTCCGCGAATGGCGGTCGCAATTACATCGATACGCTTGTCTACACCTTCGATACCGACGCCTTGTGCGCCAAGGATTTCTCCTGTTGTTGGATCAAAGAGAAGTTTTAAAGCCATCTGCTTGGCATCTGGGTAGTAACCAGCATGTGAATTTGGATGGGTGTGAATTGCGATAAATGGACGGCCATCGGCAGATAGCCGCTTCTCGTTCCAGCCAGTTGTTGCAATCATTAAATCAAAGACTTTAACAATGGCAGTACCTATGGTTTTTACAGGGCGTGTAATCAAACCTGAAATATGATCCGCTGCAACGCGACCATGACGATTAGCTAAATTAGCAAGTGGAACAAGGGTTGCTTCGCCATCAAGGGCATCAACTTTTTCAGCGGCATCGCCAACCGCGTAGATATCGGGATCACTTGTCCGATTGAAATCATCAACTTCGATTCCCCCACGGGTTCCTACTTTGATATCCGCTGCTTTTGCCAGAGATGTATCTGGACGAACACCGATTGCCAGGATCACTAAATCTGCAGGCAAAACCGCACCACTTGTGAGAGTTACCGTTGTTGGATCAATTGTTGAAACACCGTCTGCAAGATGAAGTTCTACACCTTGAAGAGCCATCTCCTTTGCAACGAGTGATGCCATCTCTGGATCAAGCGGTGCAAGAACCTGTGGCATTGCTTCAACTAGAGCAGTCTTGATTCCACGATGAATTAAGTTTTCGGCGATCTCTACGCCAATAAAACCTCCACCGATAACTACAGCGTTTGCCGGCTTTTCGTTAACTCGGTTGGTTATACGTTCCACATCTTCAACTGTGCGCAGAGTCATGGCGCGCTCGACACCAGGGATTGGCGGCACAATCGGTGAAGCACCAGGACTGAGGATTAATTTGTCGTAGCTAATCTCAGAAAGTTCTTTAGTTAGCAGATTGCGAACTGATACCGTCTTATTGACTCGATTTATAGCGATAACTTCGCTGGAGATACGAACATCTAAGCGAAAGCGCGCATGCAGGCTTTCTGGGGTTTGAAGAAGCAAGTCTTTTTCTTCTTCAATAACGCCACCTACGTAATATGGAAGGCCGCAGTTTGCATATGAAACATAGCCGCTCTTTTCAAGAACGATGATTTCAGCGCTGGCATCTAAACGTCGAGCGCGAGTTGCTGCAGACATTCCGCCTGCAACGCCACCAATTATTACTATCTTCATTAATTTGTTACCAATGGAAGTCCTGCCTGAGCCCACTCTTGGACGCCAGCATTTAGATTAAACATGTTGGTAAATCCCGCATCTTTCATCGTTGAGATCGCGTTGGCAGATCTACGTCCGCTTCGGCAATACACCGCATAAGTCGCTGATTTATCTAGCTTTGCGATTTCTGACGCAAAACTAGGATTCTCAACATCAATGTTTATGGCATTAACTAAATGCCCTTCCATGAACTCGCCTGGGGTGCGAACATCTAGAGTGATTACGCCCGCTTCTTGGGTCTTAGCTTGAAATTCTTGGGCATTTAAATCTCCAGCTGATGCAGAACTACATGCAGAAAGGAGTAGGAGTGCACTCAAGATGATTGCTAATTTCTTTTTCATGTTTTCCTTTATGCCAAACTTAAGAAAAGCTTCTGTAGCTTTTCAGTCACTGCTTGGCTGTTGTTTTGATTCTCTTCAATACATTCTTTGAGGCTTGCTGAAATCAAGGTGAAGCCAGAAGTTGTAACTGCCTTATTTATCGCTGCTAACTGCATAACCACGTCTTCACAGTTTCGGCCTTCTTCGAGCATGCGAACAACGGCACCCATCTGGCCTTGTGCGCGCTTCATACGCTTTGCGATCGCATCAATTTGATCCTGATCTTGGAGGATATGAGTTGGAGATGCTTTGGCCATCTTTAGCCCTGGCACTTACAAATTTGATCTTCTGGAACCCCGGCAAGAGCATCATCAATATGCTGACCGCAGCCAGACCAGGTGTATTTCTTGCATTGCTGGCAAGTAACTCGAGAACACATAACTAACTCCTTCTTTGAGTGCTTAGGGAGTTAATCTAGCATACCCCTAGGGGTATATGGCAAATCGCCATCTCTCTTAGAAGTACTTCCGCATAACTCCTCTAACCCGCTTGGTAATGCGCTTATTGAGCTTCAAGGTCTGGTCAATCGGAGATACCGCCATCACCTTTGCGTGGGCCGGTTCATCTGGAGTGATCACATCCTTTAACGCAGGAGATTTCTGATCAAGTGAATCTGCAATTCGTTCGATATTGGCGACCATTGATAGGCCACGAATGATCTGTTCCTGGTCGGCATCTTTAGCATCTTCAATTAAAGATTCGGCTAGTGCAGCGCCAGCCTCGCGCGCATCGTCTGTTGCTGTGGTCGTAGTTTCAAAGTCTTCGTCGTCATCTATTTTGGATGAGATGGCATAGCTTGCGGCAGATAGCGCAACTGCAATCTGTTTCTTGGTGGAATCGGCGATACCTCCGCTTACCGCCGAATCAAAGAGAGTTCGTGCAATCGTTCGCACCTGAAGGAGCGTGTGCTCAATAGCAATACCTTGCACATAAACATCTTCGGCCTGATCTTTTTCAGCTGTTGGAAACCATCGCGCATGTCCGCGCGCTTCAACTGACTGCGCCCGTATCGCAGGCACTGCCTCCATTAGCAACCTTGCTTTTGCTAACCAATTTCCTGCCTCTTTCTGGGTGTAACCAGCGGCAACGCCTTCAGACATTTTCGCTAATAGTTCTGCAGCTTTCGCTGAAACTTCGGTGATCTGATCAATCGCGCGATCAACCGGTGTCTTGGCATGAGAAAAGTAGGAGAAAACAATCGCAATTGCTGCCCCAATAAGAGTTGAGCCAAGGCGGTGCGCTGCAGTGGTTCCGCTAATTCCAGGGCCGATAACAATTAGTGCGGTGACCGGGACGTTAACAGATGCGACTTCACCTAAGTGAAGTGCGCGGGCGACAACTGCGCAGAAAACAACTGTTAGCCCAACTGCGATAAAACCGAAATCAAAGATAGAAACATTGATTAAAGCAACGGTTGCACCAATGGCAGTTCCGACAATCTGGCCAAAGCCTTCACGTACTGATTTATGTAAGGAAATGCGGATAGATAAGGTGCAGACAATTGCCGCAACTACGCCGCCATCTTCGACCAGCAAATCACCGACTTGCCAAGCCACTGCGCCAGCCAAGCCGGCAACAAGAATCTGGCGTACCCAAACCCGGCGATCAGCAAATAACTTCTTTAACTTTTTCCACATGATGTGGTTCAGTTTAGTAGGCGCGCACCAATTCGCACATGCGAGCCGCGTTATCTGCCAGGTTTCCACGCGAAAGCGCTCCACCAATCAATAACGCGCTGTCATTGCCATACATCTTTATCATCTCTGGAATTCGCTCTAAATTCATTCCGCCAGCAGGTGAGACAAAGATTGGCTTTAAGGTTCCTAATTTTTCACGCGAACGTTCTGTGATATCCAAGCAGTGTTCGCTAGTAAAGGCGAAACGTCCACCGACATTTGGGAAAATCGTAATATCCGCGCCGGCAAGCCTCATTAGAGTTCCCAGAACAATTCCGTGAGAAATTCCTTCAGATTGCGAAGTTATAAGTGATCCCAACATCGACGGATGTCCCTGAATTGGAAGTGCGATTGAGTCATCTGCGGCAATTTTACGTAGCGAATCGAAACCAGTGATTCCGGGCAGAATAAGAAGTGCGCCGGCACCTAGCGATTTGGCGGTGTGGGCCGCATCAACTATTTGATCAAAGGGAAGGTTAAGACTTGGCGCGTAAACAGTACTTCCACCAGTTTCTTGATTGGCTTCTCTAACTGCACGAGAGATTAAAGTGACTCGCTCTGCCCAAGTTGCCCAAGGTTGATTTGCCAAGCTGTGGTCATCTTTTATTAGATCAAATCCTGCTAGAGCTAAAGTGCGCGCCATTTCTGCCAGAGTCTTGGCATCAGATCCCATTGGCTTTAAAGCAGTTGATACAAGTGGTCGAGATTGCGCACCCAGTAATTCACGTAATCCACTAATTCCAAAGCGCGGGCCAGTAAACCTGGCAAGAAAAGTTTCGGGAAGTTTTAAATCTACAATCTTTACGCCGGGAAAGAGTGAAACATTTCCCCAAAGAACATTTAGAAATTGGTTTAACTCTCCCCCAGTCACATCAGGGTTATAAGAAATAGTTATCAGGTGACTCGATTTATCGGTTGATGAAATATCCTCAACTTGTCCAACAACTTCTTGCTGGATCCAAGCAGGTGCTAGCTCATAAGGAAATTCGATCGTCTGTTCTGCGCGAATTACATCAGCAAGCGACTTTGGGTCTTCGCCAGTGAATCTATAGGTTACAAAAATCCGATCCACGTTACGCGCCTCCCCATTTGCCATGGGCAATTATCTACCTAGGAAATGCTGCCGCAACACCACCATCGACGGCGATAACGCTTCCTGTTGTGCGTGAAGATTCATCACTTAAGAAGAATGCTGCGGCACGTGCCACATCTAGGCTTCTTACGCGTGCATTTAGCAGATTTCGAGAGGCATAGAAGTCTTCAAGTTCCTCTGGTTTCACACCATGTGCAGCTGCACGTTGTTCGCGAATACCGCCTTCCCACAATTTGCTGTTATCGAAGACCGCATCTGGATTAATTCCATTGAAACGAATGCCAGCGTTGCCACCTTCAAGAGATGCGATTCTCATTAGTTGCAACATTCCAGCCTTACTAACTGAATATCCGCCGAATCCGGCACCTGGTGCGAAGGCGTTCTTGCTCGCTATGTAAACGATTGATCCGCCCATCTTCTGTTTACGCATGACCTTCATCGCTTCTTTGGTCAACATGAATGCACTCGTTAAATTGATATCTAATCCACGGCGCCATTTTTCGACATCGAGATCTTCCAGTTTGTCGCTGATGCCAATTCCGGCGTTGATTACAGCGCCATCTAGTCCACCGAAATGTTTGATGGTTTTTGTAACCGTTGCCTGAACATCCGCTTCTTTCGACTGGTCACCCAAAACCAACAGTGGTGGATTGCATTTATTATCTGCAAACTCTTTCTCAACTTCTAGGAGTCCTTTTTCTTCGATATCTGCAAGAACTACATGTGCGCCACGTTTTCCAAGTTCTAGTGCAACGCCACGGCCAATTCCGCTGCCTGCACCGGTAACGATGATGATGTGTCCATCTAGTTGAGCGGGAGCTGGCTTGTTCTTGAGTTTGAAGAGTTCCATCGGCCAGTAATCAAATCCGAAAACCTCTGCATCAGAGATTGTGTCCCCGTCGCCAAATACATCTATAACTCGGGCCGCCACGCCATGGGTATGCGTTGCGATGTCGGCCAGCATGACATTCTCTTTAATTGTTGTTGCGGCAGTTACTGCGCCAACTCCTGGAACAAGAATCACTCGTGGATCATTTCCGTGGCTGGTGTACCCAGCTGGAAGCAGTGACTTGTTGGCTTCGAAGTATGCGCTGTAGTTCTCGCGAAATTCCTTGATTCCGGTTTCGGTATCTTCCAAGGTAACCGTTGCTGACTTAGGGCGGATACGTAACATGTGATCGGCGCTGGATGCTCCAAGTGCAAGCACCTTCTTGAGGTCTGGACGTGCGGCAATCTCAGCTAATCGAGAATCGGTTCGAAGAAGTTGTTTCTTACCTAGAGTTCCACGAAGTTTTAACAAAAGTTCCTTTAACTCTTCATCAGGCAAATCTTGATGTTGGAAGTTCGCCGCTGGTCGCTTATTTAGTGAATCCAGGTATTTATCGGCTAAAGCCACAGCATCTAGAGTCTTTTGGTAGCAACGATCTGAATCTTCATCCCAAACAACTAAGCCATGGTGTGCAAGAACTACACCAGCATAATCTCCTAGACCGCCAACTAACTTTGATAGTTCAAAGCCAGGACGGATCCAATCGACGTAGGCAAATTCTTCACCGAGCGCTTCACGTACCGCTTTTTCGCCTTGCGGATGATTTGTAAGTGCGCAGATCGCATCAGCATGCACGTGATCAATATGTTTTGCTGGCAGAAAACCATGAAGCAAAGTTTCAATTGAAGGGCGGCGTGAAGTTGGATCGACGAGAGCACGTGTTACGTAATCCACCATCGTGTCATCGTCTAAAGCGCCAAAATCGCGGAGAGCTAATAGCTCTTCAAGGTAAAGCGCTGGGTAATCACGATCTACGGCGTACTGCATATCAGCGCCAGAGCCTTTAACCCAGAGAACTTTCTTCAAGCGACCTAGATGATCTTTAATCTCACCTTTACTTGAAGTGTTTCCACCACCATAAACAACCATTGACTGGTCGGCTCCGATCTTCTGGGATCGTGCGACAAGGTCGTGTAATGGCTTTAGATCACTCATAGTGTTTGGCCTTCTGCTATCTCGTAGGATTGTTTCTCGGTTATTACTGCGCTTATGTACTTAGCTGGCGTTACATCAAAAGCTGGATTAAAGGTCTTGGCTCCAATTGGTGCGACTTGGATTCCCTTGAAATGAGTTAACTCTTCATCTCCACGGATTTCAATATGTATTTCACTTCCACTTTTAATGCTGCGGTCAACAGTTGATTCAGGGGCCACAACTAAGAATGGAATTCCGGCAGCGTGACAAGCAAGTGCGACGCTGAGCGAACCAATCTTGTTTGCCGAGTCACCATTCTGGGCAATGCGATCAGCTCCGATAAGAGCAGCGTCGATTCTTCCGCTTAGGATCGCCATAGCAGCAGCACCATCAGGTTCGATGCGATATGGAATATCAGATTTCATTAACTCCCACGCGGTCAATCGCGATCCTTGTAGCAAGGGACGAGTTTCATCTGCATAGACTTCTTTAACATTTCCACGCTTATGTAATTCTTTGATAACTCCGAGTGCTGTGCCGGTACCTGTTGTTGCCAGTGATCCAGTATTGCAATGCGTCAAAAGAGTCATTGGTTTGTTACCTAGTTTTTTGATCAGCCAATCTGCGCCGATATTTCCCATATCGGTACTCGATTGCTTATCTTCACTTGCTAATTGATGTGCAGCTGCAAGAACCGCATCGCGGCCTTCTGGTAAATGCTTGCGAATCTTTTCAACCGCCCAAGCTAAGTTAACTGCCGTTGGGCGGGCATCGCGAAGCAAATCAAGGTTATTTTCTAATTCTTGCGCGCTATGACCTTTACGCGCTGCTTCATCAATAACCAAGACGACGCCGTATGCACCAGCAACACCGAGCGCTGGAGCGCCTCTGACTACTAACCTTTGAATGGCATCGATATATGGGGCTAATTCGTCGTAAGAAATATAGGTTTCAGAGATAGGAATCTGCGTTTGATCAAGCAGAACAATCTTGTTGTCTTTCCAGACGATCGCTTCGAACCCGCTAGACATTTAATTGCTCCTTATTCAAGGTCTTGAACTTATCACTTCGCTACTAAAAAAGTGATTGCTAAGCGTATGAATCCCAATCGCCACCACTAAGGATTCCACCATCTATGACAATTGATTGGCCAGTTATATATGAAGATGCATCTGTTGCCAGAAATATCACTGATCCGATTATCTCGTCTGGATTTGAGAGGCGGCCTATCGGAGTTGTCTCATCAAACCATTTTGTGCGATGTGGTTCGCCCCACAGTGGCTTAGTGAAATCGGTTTTGATAACTGAAGGTTCGATGCAGTTAACGCGAATTTTATCTTTTGCCCATTCGCGAGCGGTACTGCGAGTTATTGATGTAACAGCCGCTTTGGTGGCTGCATAAACAGAGATTGTGTTGAAGCTATAACGAGCACTTAGAGAGCTCATATTTACGATTACTCCACCACCGGCTGCCTTCATAATCGGATGCGCCGCCTGCGAAATAAAGTAGATCGCCTTCATATTCACTGCAACTATGGCGTTGAAATCTTCTTCGGTTACTTCAGTTATTGGTTTGCGACGATTTATTCCCGCAGTATTAATCACGATATCCAAGCCACCCATAAGGGCATTTGCCTCGTTCACCACGCTGGCACATTGATCAGGGAAAGATAAGTCTGCGCTAACTGAAAAGGCTTTCCCTGACTGGCCAGAGATCGATTTGCGAACTTCATCGAGACGTTCTTGATTTAGATCCTGGATAGTTACATCAGCGCCGCGTTCTGCAAAAGCTTTAGCAATTAGCGCACCAAGTGTTCCAGCGCCGCCAGTAATGAGAACCCGCTTCTGCTTAAGATCGAATAATGGATCAAACATTTGCTACCCCTGTAACTTCTAAATAAGTAACGCTCTCAGGATTTAAAGTTTGTGGCTTTAAATCAATTCCGGAGAATTTCACTTCCTGCTTAATAGTACTGAAATTGACCAGAATAACCTTTACTTTTTGACCTGAAGTAACGATTAAGCAATCAACTAGCTCTGGAAGAGATGAAGCGGTTGGTCTGGCGTGAGTAAACCCTTTTAGATGCTTAAACAAACGCCATACTGGGAATTCTTCACCAGGTTTACTGGCGAAGTTAAGTGAATCTTTGCTTCCAGTTGATAGCTCGCGTATTCCTCGCCATCCCAGAGTTTCAAAGTAAGTCAGAGTTGAAATTGACTTTGACTCTGTAAGCGAGCGAAGAGACATCGCGGTCCAGCCTTCGGTAAACCATGTGCTCTGGCGCGCATCGACCGAAGATGGCAGGGCAGTGTTGCTGACATCTTTATCGGGTTGAGTTGCATTCGGGTTGTATCTAGGACGTAGCGTTATCGGCCCGATACTTACTTTTTTGCTCTTAGCAATTCGGAGCGCGTTTTCGGCAATCGTTTTCTGAGTAGCTGTATTTTGGATAAGCGTTCGATCATCAAATGAGTGAACCTGGGGGTTAATTGAAAAATTAACTTGATCAACGAAATCGACTGAGCCTTGATTGCGGTTGAGTTCAGTGAAGTACAGATCTGTACCACCAATGATTTTCGACTTATCCCCTAGTAGTTCTTCTGCCACTTGAATAAATCCAATTGGAGTTGTTTTATCGCTAGCGGAGAAGACGTAGAAGGAACGAATCTGATCCTTTAATTCAATTATTGGCTCGAGCATAGCTTTCAGTTGCTTTGGGCTCTCAGCTTTTATCGCAAGATCAAGATCAATCTTTAGC
>Ga0208788_1000811_pt1 | contig 15222 bp, 16 predicted proteins | sample Wag4_2014_7_11_3_FD_187363 | JGI IMG/M metagenome (GOLD analysis project Ga0208788, IMG submission 187363) | Fresh water mixed with fracking chemicals microbial communities from Ohio, USA - Utica-2 Time Series FC 2014_7_11 (SPAdes) (version 2) ...
AACCTTTGCTGCTAAATTATTACGTTTACTTTTTAAATCCTCTTCAATCGATAGTGGCCTACCAAAATTAAGGTCAACTAAGCCATACCTTGAGGTTAAATACTTTATTTCTCTCGGCATGCTGGCATGAACCTGGGGATGATTTTTAAGCAGATTAAGAAGTATGGTGGTGCCGCTACGACCTGAGCCACCGGTAAACAAAGGTGCAAAGCCATATTCCATTTTCTGACTGTAGCCCTATTGGCTCAGTCATTCAGTGTTATTGGTTAGAAAACAGGTGAATACTCGGAGTATTCACAGCATAAGGAGTCTGCAATTATCTAAAGCAAACTAACTAGGTAAATGATGTGGAATGTGAGGGACCTCTTAGGTTATTTCACTAGGTTTGTGAAAAAGGAAGTAAGTGCCTTAAGGGGTATGTAAAGAAAAAGTAATTAGATTGTGAGGGATTCGAACCTAAGGCCCAGAGATTAAGAGTGAGCTAGTTATTTCAGATATGCTTCTAGCACCAATAAAAAACGGTTTAACCGTCCTTTCTTCGCAGAGTCTGGGTTTAGCTTGCTTATAGCCCGAGTACTAAAAGGTACTTGTAACACAACTGCAATGGAGAGTTACAAGTTAAATGAGGAAATATTTTTGCTCTAGTGTCGCTGGAATTCTTCTTACAACTTTCTTGAGTCTAAGTGGAGTGTCTCCAGCACACTCCGTTGCAAATGGTCAATATGCATGCGGGACTTCTGGAACATTTGAAATCCAAAGTAATTCAATTGTGGGATCTTCATCTTCTCCTGCTTGTGCTGGTGCAGTTACTATTCCTGAAGGTATAACCGTTGTAGATAACAGCGCGTTTTATCTCAGATCTGGAGTCACATCAGTTTCATTACCCACTACATTATTAACAATTGGAAACTCTAGTTTTAGGGGTACTTCAATCACTTCAATTAGCATTCCAGTAAACCTGACATCTATCGGCTTTGAGGCCTTTGCCATGGTCCAGGCAGTGAATGTTACCTCTGTAACATTTGCAACTGGAAGCAAGTTATCCAATATCGGTGTCAGGGCATTTCAATATACTGATTTTTCAACAATTATAATTCCTCCATTGGTTACAAGTATTGGGGTTGATATATTCAACCTTAATTCATCTCTTTCAAGTATCTATTTCTTAGGATCAAAGCCAGGTGGCACCACAGATAATTTATTAAGGACTATAGGTATAACCGCGTATGTAACTACTAGTAATAGAGCAAGTTTTGGTGATAGTTGGCTAGGAGTAACAGTCGCCTCCCCACCATCTGCGCCAACATCTTTAGTGGCTACATTAGGTGATAGCACAGCTAGTATCGCATTCACTGCTGGAGCAACAAATGGCGCTGCTATTAGTAATTATAAGTACTCCCTAGACAACATAACTTATACAGCACTTTCTCCATCTGATTCGATATCACCAGTAGTCATACCTGGTTTAACAAACGAAACTTTAAGCACAATTTATTTAAAAGCGATAAATGCTGCAGGTGATGGTAGCGCTTCAGCATCTATATCCGTAACACCCTTTGCAGCCCCCGTATTTACGCTTTCATCCACTTCACAAAGCGTGGCAATAAGTAGCGCAATGACCACAGTTACTATCTCATCGACCGGTGGAACAATCGCGTCATATTCAATATCACCAGCTGCTCCCGCTGGCTTAACCTTTAGTACCTCAACTGGTCAATTAAGTGGTTCCCCTACTTCATTATCCGGCGCTACTACATACACAATAACTGTGACTAATTCAGCTGGCACTGCCTCAAAAACTTTTGTATTAACAGTTACTGCGGCATTAGTAGTTGTAGTAGACAACTCAGCAGCAGTTGCAGCATCACAAGTAGAGGCTGCGCGAAGAGCCAGAGAGCAGCAGGAGTTAATTAGCATTCTTGCTCTAATTCCAAAGATCGGTGAGTTAACGCTAAGTCTTGGGGAGACTACTAAATCTTTGTATTTAACTAAGTGTGTAAAGGGTAAAACAACCAAGTTTGTAAAAAAGGGTAGTAAGTGCCCAAAGGGATTTGTAAGGAAGAAGTAAGTGGGTTGTGAGGGATTCGAACCCCCGACCCGGTGATTAAGAGTCACCTGCTCTACCAACTGAGCTAACAACCCGGCGTTTTATTACTGGCCGACCCTATCAGCGATTTACCATAGGTAAATTCTTACGACAGGTAAGGCCTATTTATTAATGCTTTTTAAATCGGGCATATGAGGCATTTATTTCTTCCTCTGCCGCCTTTTGATCAACCCAATCTCCACCATGAACTGTCTTATTCGGTTCTAGTGATTTATAGACTTGGAAAAAGTGCTTTATCTCCTCTAGCTCAAAACTTGGTAGATCTGAGATATTAGTTAGGTAATCTTTTCGAACATCACCTGCTGCAACGCAGAGTAATTTGTCATCACCACCTGCTTCATCACTCATTCGAAGCATCCCAATTACCCGGCATGAGACAACACAACCTGGAAAGGTTGGCTCATCTAGCATTACTAATGCATCTAGTGGATCCCCATCTAGTGACAATGTGTTTTCGACAAATCCGTAATCATATGGATATCTAGTTGATGTAAAGAGCATGCGATCTAATCTGATCTGACCAGTTACATGATCGATCTCATATTTGTTTCTAGATCCAGCTGGAATTTCAATTACTACATCAAAGATCATCGGCTTCATTTAACTCTCCTTGATTTATCTAGGTAGTGCAATTACAAAATTACAAATATGTGGGGTGAGCGACGGGGCTCGAACCCGCGACATCCCGGACCACAACCGGGTGCTCTACCAGCTGAGCTACGCCCACCATGTTTGTGCTTGGCTAATGATACGGCAAATATCTAATACTTATTTATACCTCTTGTCTCTGATTGCTACCTAGCCTGAAAATTAAGGCAGGAATATTGTGCTGCGGTAGTAATCAAGCTCTGCGATGGAGTCTCTGATATCACCGAGTGCTCGGTGATTACCTACTTTGGCCGGGGCAGAAAAGTATGTTTTTGGGTGCCATCTTCTAGCTAACTCTTTAATGGTTGAGACATCAATTGTCCGATAATGCAGGTAGGCATTTAATTGCGGCAGATCTCGAGTGATAAATGCTCGATCAACATAAACTGAGTTACCAGCAAGTGGTGATTTTCCAGCGGTTGGTGCATATTTTTTTAAGTAGGTAATTATTGCCTCATCTGCTTTTTCTAAAGTTGTGCCGTTGGGTATTTCATTGATTAGGCCAGATTTAGTATGCATATCTTTTACAACATCTACCATTGAATCTAATTTAGATTGATCACACTTGATCACTAGATCCACACCCTCACCCAAGACATTTAGTTGGGCATCGGTGACTAGGACTGCAATCTCAACTAGGGCATCTTTATTTATATCTAGACCGGTCATCTCACAATCGACCCAGATCAGGTGGGGTAGCTCTTGGCTCATATGCGCTAAGCCTATGGGGTGGTGAGGCAAAAATAGTTCACCTTTAGTTCACCTTAGTTTTACCCGCTATCTCCACAAAGAGCAGGGTTAAATAGCAGTATGCAGCCATGTCTGTGATTACTCCTGAGGTCAAAACCACACCTAAACCAAGAGTTATCACAACTGAACCCCGCTTTACCGACAAGGTTTTCAGAGCAGTTGTTACATCAGGTGGCATGGTCTCATTTGTATTGTTGGGATTAATCGGATTTTTTCTAATCTACAACGGCTTTGAAGCAATTAGAAATGCTGGTTTAGGTTTTATAACTGGTTTTGATTGGGTGGATGCAATTCCAGAAGAAAACCAACCTGCATCTTATGGAATTGGCGCGATGTTGTATGGAACTATTGTTACTGGAATTTTGGCAATGATTATGGGCGTGCCAGTTGCTGTAGGTACAGCATTGTTCTTGTCATATTACGCACCGCAGTGGATTAAAAAACCAATGGTGGTAGTAGTTGATGTGATGGCAGCAATCCCATCAATTGTCTTTGGTCTTTGGGGTTACTTTGTCTTAATGCCACACGCTGAGTACTGGGCAAAATTAATTCATAAATATTTTGGCTTTATTCCATTTTTTGATATGCCAGCACCGGTATTTACGAGATCACCATTTATTGCTGGATTAGTTTTAGCAATTATGATTATTCCAATTGTTACCTCAGTAGCTAGAGAGGTATTTGCCCAAACACCACTGGAGCGAATTCAAGCAGCCTATGCATTAGGTGCTACAAAATGGTCAATGATTAAAGCAGTGGTTTTTCCATATGGTAGAGGTGGTGTAGTTGGCGGTGCGATGTTGGGGTTAGGTCGAGCACTTGGTGAAACAGTTGCTGTCTACACCGTGCTGAACTTAGTTTATGACATAAGAATTGAAGTTTTATTAAGTGCTGGTGGAAATGTGGCATCAATGATTGTTAACAAGTTTGGTGAGGCAGATTTTGTTGAACTCCAAGCATTAATGGCAGCAGGTTTTGTACTCTTCTTAGTGACCCTAATGGTTAATTTCCTAGCAAATACAATTATTAATAAGACGGCCCGGGAGTAAGTGATGAGCCAAGTGACATTACAAACAAAGCCACAGCGGCCTTGGAAGTTAACGCCAAAGCAGCTGCTGCCAGATTTACTTGGTGCAATCTTTACTGTGGCCTCAACCTTTGTAATTGTGGGCCTCTCCCCATTAAAAGGTAAATTGGGTTTTGCTTTAGTTTTAATTTTTATGGCAATAATTACTGCAACTGTCGTAAATTGGGTTGGTCGAGATAGAAAAGCTGCCACCAATGCAACTACAACAGTTTTAGTTTATATTGCAGCCGCCTTTGTAATAATTCCACTAGCTTCAGTTTTATATGAGATTATTCGACTGGGTGCAAATGCCTTGTCTTTTGGCATGTTTACCACCGATATGTCACAAACTGCATCAGAATCAGATTTAAGTGAGGGCGGATTACTACATGCAGTAATTGGAACTGCTTATATTGTTTTATTTGCCACAATTCTTTCAACTCCAATTGGGATCCTAACTGCGCTATATATTGTTGAGGTAAAGGGCAGATTTGCAGGTCCGGTGCGATTTTTCGTGCAGGCAATGAGTGGTGTGCCATCAATTGTGGCTGGACTATTTATATTCGCAGTATGGATGATTCAATTAGGAAATTCCTATAGCGCAATTGCTGGCGCTTTTGCGTTAACAGTGTTGATGATTCCAACTGTGGCAAGAACCTCAGAAGAGGTATTAAAACTTATTCCACCTGATTTGCGTGAGGCAGGACTAGCTCTTGGTGCCACCCAATGGCGCACCGTTGCCATGGTGATTATTCCAGCAGCTCGTAGTGGTTTAGTGACTGCAGTTATCTTAGGAATTGCCCGAGTTGTTGGTGAAACTGCCCCTTTGCTGCTAACTGTTGGCGGCGCAGATGCAATTAACTTAAATCCAACCAAAGGAAATATGTCTGCCTTCCCATACCATGTTTGGAAAAACCTATTAATTGGTAGTGAAAATGCGATAAGCAGAGCATGGCAGGGCGTATTTGTATTAATGGTTCTAGTCCTTATCTTTTTTGCACTTGCTCGCCACCTAGGTGCTGAAAAATCTGGCAAGAGAAGAAGTGGAAAGAAATGAGTAATCAGGATGATTCACAAAACACTAACGATCGAAAGGCAGATATGAGTCAGATAACCGGTAAGCAAGAGAGTTCAACTGCAAATCGAGGTCAAGCAGCACGATCTGTTGCTACTCACTCACTATCTGATGTAGCCAATGCTCGTACCGCCAAGGTTGGCACACCCACAGTTGGCTCAACTGGGTTGGAAGCAAAAAATATTCACGCCTGGTTTGGTAGCAAACATGTATTAGAGGATATCTCCTTAGATTTCTTTTCTGGCACCGTAACTGCCTTAATTGGCCCATCTGGTTGTGGAAAATCTACCTTTATTAGAATTTTAAATCGAATGCATGAGTTTATTCCAACTGCAGCACTAGCTGGACAGGTAATTCTAGATGGTAAGGATGTTTATGAACCCGGAGTTGATGTAACTAAAATTAGATTACGAGTAGGAATGGTCTTTCAAAAACCAAACCCATTCCCATCTATGACAATTAAAGAAAATGTCCTTTCTGGCTTGAAGTTGGCACAGATTAAAATTGAAAATGCCGATGAGCTACTGGAGAGTTGCTTAAGGCGAGCAGGGCTTTGGAATGAGGTTAAAGATCGACTAGATGAGTATGGCGGTGCACTCTCTGGTGGACAGCAACAGCGTCTTTGTATTGCAAGATCTCTAGCCGTAAATCCACAGGTGTTGTTAATGGATGAGCCATGTTCAGCTTTAGATCCAGGATCAACCTTAAGAATTGAAGAGACTATTAGGGAGCTATCTGCAACTATGAGCATTGTGATTGTTACTCACAATATGCAACAGGCTGCACGAGTCTCTGATTACACCGGCTTTTTCTTATCAGATGGTGGCCCAGGCCGCTTGATTGAGAGTGCAACTACTACTGAGATATTTACCAATCCAAAGGTAAAGCAAACTGAGGATTATGTCTCAGGAAGATTTGGTTAATTCTTAAGGTTTTTCTCCTTTAAGTTGTACACCTACTGTTAACTTAACTTACATATACAGTTTGCCTAACCCAACTTATTTGTTTGCCTTACCTGACTACTTTTACATCACCAACCAAGGTATGTAATAAGGAGGCTTCATGAAGCTAGGAAAGAAAGTAGTGATAGTTGCTATCGCTGCATCTTCATTAATACTTTCATCATCCCCAGCATTTGCTGGCCAAATCAATGGCAGCGGTGCAACATTTGCTCAACCACTTATCGATGTTTGTAAGGTTGAGTTCACTAAAGACACTGGTCATACCGTTAACTACACAGGAGGTGGCTCAGGTAAAGGACGTACAGATTTCACTAATAATTTAGTTGATTTTGCTGCCTCTGATGCTGTTTATACATCTGGTTTCCCAGATCACTTAGAGTACGCACCAGTTTACGCAGCACCGATCGCTATTTTTTATAACCTGCCAACAGTAAAAGAGCCAATCTACTTAAAAGCTTCAACTGTTGCCCAAATCTTCTCTGGCTACATTACAAACTGGAATGACAAGATCATTGCTGCAGATAATGAGCGAGTAGTTAAGACTGTTAAATATAAAACAAGAAAGCAGACTGTTAAGGTCGGTGGCAAGAATGTAACTAGGACTGTTCCGGTGCTAGATAAAAAGGGTAAGCCAATCGTTAAGAGCACCTCAGAGAAGACAGTAAACATTGATCTGCCAAACCAGTTAATCACTGTTTACTACCGCACAGATTCCTCTGGTACATCAGAGCAGTTTGGTAAGTTCCTACAAGGAGCAAATGCTGGTAATAACTCAAGATTGTGGCCAAAGACAGCAAGTGGCACATTCTCTAACATGACACCAAATAACATCTCTACCTTCTTTAACTTCCAAGGTGCTAACGGCTCTGCCTTAGTAGCTGCTGGTGTTAAAGGTAAGGTTGGCGGAATTGGTTATGGCGAAGTTAGCTGGGCGACCGATAACAAGTTAGCTGTTGCTAATATTGAAAACGCAGCTGGTGAGTTTATTGCGCCAACTGCTGCAGGCACCTCAGCCTTCCTAGGTGGAGGAACTATTGCAGCTAATGGCAGCATCTCAACTGATTATAAGAAGCCAATTCCTGGTGCTTACTCAATTGGAACTGCTTCCTATGGCTTGGTATATCCAGAATCTGCCAAGAAGAATCCAGAAAAACAAAAGATTGTTGCCCAATGGCATACATATCTACTTGAGCAATGCGCAAAGAAGTTTCCAGAAAAGGGTTACGCCCAAATTACTGGACCTTTATATGACAAAGCAAAGTCTCAGATAGCAAAGATAAAGTAAATAACTAACTTAAAAACCCCCGCACACTCCTAGAGTGCGGGGGTTTTTAAGTTTTTCAAGTTAATATCTACCCATGAAATTTACATATAACCTATTTTTAGCTCTTCACTTTATTGGAATCTCAGGATTACTCGGCGGCTTACTTGCCCAAATAGCAGTCAAACCAAAACAGCTACCTAAGTTTGTAATGCATAGCGCCTGGCTGGCTTTTATTGCCGCGGTGGTAATGGTGGGTATCAACCAGATGATGCATGGCAATGATGCAACTGTTGAGGTGTTAGATCATATAAAGGTTGCGGTAAAGAGCACCATACTTATAGTTGTTTTAGCTATTGGATACCTTAATATTAAGAAGGCAGCGCTCTCTAATAAGGCTTGGGGCTTAATGACCCTACTTACTATCTCAAATATTGTTATTGCTGTTTTTTGGTAATCACTAAGACTTTTCTTTAAAAGGTTGGAGTGATCTATGGCGAAGGTAATTGAATCGGAAACCCAACTACATCTTAAGCTTTCAGTACTAGAAAAAATCTTCGCTCTGCATGGTGATATTTGGGTAGATAAGCGGTTGTTAACTAAGAAGGTTATGGTTGAAAATCCGTGGCGTAGAGATGTAATAAAGGGGATTAGAGCCCCAGGATCTGCAATCCCATTTGTAATCTTACTTGGCACTATGCGTTATCGGGGTGGCAAGGATTTCACCGCCATTTATAACCGAGGAGCAGTGGATATCTATGAGTTTAAGAACTCAGCATATAGAAGATGGATACTCACAAAGTAATTAAGCGCGCCAGGCAGGAATCGAACCTGCGACCAACCACTTAGCAGGTAGTGGCTCTATCTGAGGGTGCTTAGGACTTAATTATTTCACAAGGGAATAAAAATTTAACAGGGTAGATAGCAATTACAAAACCACTAAAGTATTTAGGATCATACTTTATAAATTTAATAGATTTACCCTTAATACACTTGGTTGAGTTTTTGATTACCCACTGATGTATTAACGCCAGTTAGTTTTGAATTTCCAACCTAGTTCTTCACACAAAGGAACTATCTTATCTATATCTGTCTCCAACTTTTTAGAAGCAAGAGTAAGCTTCTTCGAGTCATTTAAATTTTTATCAACTTTTCTACTCCAAGATGTCATAATTGATAAGAATTTATTAAAAATTACTACAGCATCTCCACTTTCTGGTAAATCCTGTGCAGCTTGGCCGAGAACTCTTTTAATGTAATCTTCTGCTCCTGATCCATTTGTAGCAGATTTTATGGCTGCAGATTTGTAATACAAGTAGGCCTCGATAAATGGAAAAACGAGATTACGCGATGAGCTTCTTATGCCCTGAGAACCTGGATCATATGTTCTAAAAAACAACCAGTACCAAGCAAATATTGAAATTGGAATAATTAGCAGTAAAATTATTGATTCCATTTGTGCTCAGTCTACACTGAATAAGCATTCATTAACAGATGTGTTCCCTCACACACCTTGCATAACTTTTATCATTGGTTGAGTGACAACTCTGATGTAGTGATGAAATTGGTCCAAGTTTTTAATGCCACCCTAAACCTTTAAATGATTAATACTTGGAAACCCCGATGGCTTTTTTTACATCATTGGCTGAATAAATGTATTAAATTTGATTTTAGATTGATGCGCTCGAGGCTTTCCACTTTAAGGTGCGCGCCTGGCAGGAATCGAACCTGCGACCTAATGCTTAATGTTTTTGCGACTTACCGCTTTAGAGCCAGGCTAAACCCTCTCAGTGCTTCCTACTTCTTTGAGTTTGTAGCACAATTTGACTCTGATGATTATGGCCAGCATTTTAAAGAGCTTTTAATAGTAATGCTTAACTCGATTTTTATCGTCGGTACGGGGCGTTCTGGTACTCATTTTACCTGTAGATCAATTAGTGGATTTGAAAATATATTTGATCCATTAAACGGTACCGAAAATGTTCCAGTATTAAAGCAAATTGCCACATCGGCTATTCACCATCGAAGCTACCCTGAGGCAGCAAAATCATATTACTCTGATGTTAAATCAAACCTAACAGATAGATCTATCTTTATTGATCAGCACCATCCAAATATATTTTATTGCCCTGAGCTAATTAAAATATTTTCTAATCCAATTTTTTTGTTTCCGCATAGATCAATCGTTCAAGTCGTAGCATCTATGCTTAATCATCAGGGCGTTCTAAATTGGTACAAATATGCAAGAGATAGCGTACAAGCAAATTCTAAAACCGACGCAATACCGTTTCCAAACCAGTTCTTGGGCCTAGCAGAATTTTCCCAATTAGATGATTTAGAACTTCACCAAATCTGTGCTTTAAGAGTTATTAGTCACGAGAAAATGGCTAATAGAATGCAAGAATCGGGTGCGGATTTAAGATTTATTAACTACGAAAATCTTGTAACGAATCAATTTTCTGAGTATTCGAGAGTTTTTTCAAAATCAGAATTAGCTGCCTTAGGTGAGTTTTCAATCGTAGAAGAAAGTTCGATTGAGTCCCTTGGTAAATACAAAGAAGTTTTGACTGATAAACAAATTTCGGAAGTCTTTGATCTAGTAAAACTTAATGGTCTGTAATTGCCATTGTGCCACTATTGCTATTTTTAGCTGTGCCCATCAAAAAAGCTAGTAACTGAGCCACTTTCAAACTCTTGAGTTAATTGCATTAATTCTTTATTAGATTTAACAGGCAATGTTAATTTACTCCAAGCCTCAGAGTAACCATCAAATTTACCTACTATTTTTTCATTAGAAAGATCTGCACTATTAGCTTTAAGCATACAAAGAATTGCAGTTTCTCATTGCTGAGCGAGGTAACCTTTCATTTGGAAGGACCTACTGATAAAAACTCAGTGAGTTACTTATGAAAATATCTGCCAAACCATTTGGCATTTACGTTCAAAAGCGCGCCTGGCAGGAATCGAACCTGCGACCTACTGCTTAGAAGGCAGTTGCTCTATCCGACTGAGCTACAGGCGCATTATTTGAACGGGCTAAGTCTACCGATTACAACAGGTAAGGTTTGACCCTATGGCTGAGTTTATTTACACGATGAAAAAGGCGCGAAAAGCGCATGGTGACAAAGTAATTCTTGATGATGTCACCTTGATGTTTTTACCTGGCGCCAAGATCGGCGTATTAGGTCCCAATGGTGCGGGTAAATCAACAGTGTTACAAATTATGGCAGGACTACAACAGCCATCAAATGGCGAGGCGTATTTATCACCTGGCTACTCAGTTGGAATTTTATTACAAGAGCCACCACTAAATGAAGACAAAAATGTCTTAGAGAATGTGCAAGAGGGTGTGGCAGAGACAATTGCATTGTTGAATAGATTCAATGCCATTAGCGATGAGATGGCTAACCCAGATGCTGATTACGACAAATTATTAGCTGAGATGGGAAATCTGCAAGAGAAGTTAGATCACTTAAATGCTTGGGATTTAGATTCACAGTTAGAGCAGGCAATGGATGCACTCCGCTGTCCACCACCTGAAGCAGATGTGAAGGTGTTATCAGGAGGAGAGCGCAGAAGAGTTGCACTTTGTAAATTGCTATTACAAAAACCAGATCTACTACTACTAGATGAGCCAACGAATCATTTAGATGCTGAATCTGTACTTTGGCTAGAGCAACATTTAAGTAAGTATGAAGGCACAGTGGTTGCAATTACCCACGATAGATACTTCCTAGACAATGTTGCGCAATGGATTTTAGAGTTAGATCGCGGACGTGCTTATCCATATGAGGGAAATTACACAACATATTTAGAGACTAAAGAAGCACGTATGAAGGTTGAAGGACAAAAAGATGTTAAGAGAGCGAAGCGATTAAAAGAGGAGCTTGAGTGGGTAAGAATGAATGCCAAGGGCAGACAGGTAAAGTCCAAAGCACGTCTTGCTAGATATGAAGAGATGGCAGCAGAGGCTGATAAAACTCGTAAGTTAGATTTTGAAGAGATTCAAATTCCACCAGGACCACGCCTTGGAGATGTTGTAGTTGAATCCAAACACTTAGTTAAAGGTTTTGGTGATCGCATCTTGATTGATGATCTCTCATTTACCCTGCCTCGAAATGGCATTGTGGGAATCATTGGGCCAAATGGTGCTGGAAAAACTACCTTGTTTAAAACCATTCTAGGAATGGAAAAACCAGATTCTGGTGAGGTTAAAGTTGGTGAGACGGTAAAGATTTCATATGTCGATCAATCACGAAGCGGTATTGATCCAAAGAAATCATTGTGGGAGGTAGTCTCTGATGGCCTTGATTTTATTAAGGTTGGAAATGTAGAGATGCCAAGTAGAGCATATGTTTCTGCCTTTGGTTTTAAAGGACCTGATCAACAAAAACCAGCTGGGGTGTTATCAGGAGGAGAGCGAAATAGATTAAATCTAGCTCTTACTTTAAAGCAGGGTGGAAATTTGTTACTGCTAGATGAGCCAACTAATGATTTAGATGTGGAAACACTTGGTTCATTAGAGAACGCGCTCTTAGAGTTTCCAGGGTGTGCAGTTGTGATCTCTCACGATAGGTGGTTTCTAGATCGAGTTGCTACCCATATTCTGGCTTATGAGGGTGACTCTAAATGGTTTTGGTTTGAAGGAAACTTTGAAAGTTATGAAGAGAATAAGATCTCTCGTCTTGGAATTGATGCCGCCCGGCCTCACCGTGCTACCTACCGTAAATTAACTAGATAAAGGATTAAAGATATGAAATACACCCATAAAGCTTTTGTTCGCTGGGATGATTTAGATGCATTTGGTCATGTTAATAACGCTAAGTATTTAACCTATGCCCAAGAGGCAAGATTTGATTGGGGTTGGTACTCATTTGCTGAGAAAAATGAGAAGCCGGTATTAATGGAGATGGTAGTCGCCCGTGGTGAGGTGGATTATCTTCTGCCAATTACTGAGGGTGGTTGTTTTTATGATGTTACTTTATGGGTGGATTCAATAGGTAACTCATCATTTGTAAATGGATATGAGGTTTCTAAAGATGGCGTAATTTATGCCAAGATGAAAACAGTTCAGGTAACAATTGATTTAAATACTAGAAAATCTAGGCCAATAAATGATGCAGAGCGTGAGTTTTTAACAAAGTTTTTGAAGAGCTAATTTAAGTTCTTATAGTGCAAAAAAGAGCAATTCACCCAGCCTGGATAGTAGCTGGAATTACCTTTGCAACCTTATTTGCTACTGCAGGCTTTAGAAGTGCACCATCAGTTTTAATTTTGCCGCTAGAGAATGATTTTGGCTGGCAGCGAGATGTTATTTCACTTGCAGTTGCGATAAATGTTTTGCTTTACGGATTAACTGCGCCATTTGCTGCAGCCTTGATGGAGCGCTTTACTGTAAGAAAGGTAGTGATGGCAGCGCTAGCCACCGTGGGCACTGGTGCACTTCTTACAATTTGGATGAATCAAAGTTGGCACCTGATGCTGCTATGGGGTGTGGTAGTTGGTATTGGAACTGGTTCTATGGCATTGGTTTTTGCCGCCACAATCGCAAATCGATGGTTTGTAAAAAAACGTGGCTTAGTAATTGGAATTCTCACCGCTGCATCTGCTTCTGGTCAATTGGTTTTTCTCCCCGGTTTATCTAAATTAGCTGAAGATCCTGGTTGGCGAGCATCATCCTTAGTAATTGCTTTGGGTGCCTATTTAATGGTTCCGTTAATATATTTCTTTTTAAAAGAGGATCCACAAAGTGCTAATACCACTGCCTATGGTGCAGAGAGTGGTTGGCAACCACCAGTGTTAGAAAAAGGTAATGCGGCAAAAGTTGCGATTAAGGCACTAAGAGATGCCAGTAAGGTTAGAAATTTTTGGTATCTAGTTGGTTCCTTTTTTGTCTGCGGCCTTTCAACTAGTGGCTTAATTGGCACACATTTTATTCCAGCAGCTCATGATCATGGAATGCAACAGGTTGTTGCTGCTAGCTTATTGGCATTAATTGGAGTCTTTGATGTAATCGGAACAATATTTTCGGGTTACCTAACAGATCGAATAGATCCTAGAAAATTACTATTTTTCTACTACTTACTGCGCGGCTTATCTCTATTTTTGCTACCCTCTATATTGTTTTCTAGTCTGCATCCATCTACGTTAGTCTTCATAATTTTTTACGGACTCGATTGGGTCGCAACAGTTCCACCAACCGTAGTTTTATGTCGTCAAGTTTTAGGACCTGACAAAGGGGCGTTGATTTATGGTTGGGTATTTGCTGCCCATCAAATAGGTGGTGCATTAGCTGCTTATGGTGCTGCAATTATGCGAATTAAATTTGGTGATTATGCTGCAGCTTTTTATGTAACAGGTGTTTTATGTGTTATCACAAGTTACTTTGTGTTACAGATTTCTATTAAGGATAAGAGTCAAACATGAGTCAGGAAAGCTTTTACCAACGTGCAGGCGGGCAGAAAACTTTTAATGATTTAACCTCACATTTTTACGCACTGGTTGCGGTAGATCAGGTATTGCGCCCGATGTATCCAGAAAATGATCTACATGGTGCAGCAATGAGATTACAAATGTTTTTAGAGCAGTACTGGGGCGGACCTACTACCTATAGTGAGCAAAGAGGCCATCCCAGATTACGGATGCGCCATGCACCCTTTCACATCTCAAAGGTGGAACATGATGCCTGGATTAATTGCATGCAACAGGCAGTTGATGGACTTGAGATAGATCAGGATTTAAAAGATGAGTTATGGAGTTACTTAACTCAGGCAGCTGCTGCCATGATTAATTCAGCAGATTAATAGTTTTTACTTCTTGGGCTGAGATTTATTGCCCACCTTTAGGATCTCACCATTTCGTAAGTACCAGATAGTGCCAGTTGCATCTCTTACCGTAGTTATTCGAAGTCCAACTGTTTCAACCACACCCTTAACATCTAACACATCTACCTTATCGCCAACGCCATACTGATCCTCTACTAGCATAAATATGCCAGATAAAATATCGCGCACCAATGTTTGTGCGCCAAGTCCTAGGGCCACACCAATTACACCAGCAGATGCAATTAGCGGTCCAAGATTTAAACCAAACTCAGATAAAATCATAAAGATTGCAATTAACCAGATGATGCCATTTAAAGTTGATTTTAAAACTGAGCTTGTAGTCTTTGCCCGCTCTTTTTGCCTGGTGCCACTTCGCTTTGGTCCTGGGATCAAATCCGCACTGGCAACCTTGCTCATAAACCTGGCAATAGAGCGTTGACCAAGTAGTGAGATGACAACTGCCAACAGTAAAATCAGGGTGATATTAAGTGGGGCGCCGGTGAACCAATCTAGGGCTGCTTGCATATTC
>Ga0208788_1000814_pt1 | contig 15215 bp, 12 predicted proteins | sample Wag4_2014_7_11_3_FD_187363 | JGI IMG/M metagenome (GOLD analysis project Ga0208788, IMG submission 187363) | Fresh water mixed with fracking chemicals microbial communities from Ohio, USA - Utica-2 Time Series FC 2014_7_11 (SPAdes) (version 2) ...
GTTGTGGCGTCCGGTTTTTTTGACAGTGCGCCCAGTGGGGTTTACCGCTCTGCAATCGGCCAACCAATGGGTGTTCCGGGTCCAGTACCTTACGGTATTGGCGTGGCGCCAGGGGTTAATCTGGGCTTTGGTCTGTCGAATCCCCCCGGCAACGTGTTGAACCCCGGTGTGAGACCGGTCGTGATGCAACCGGCTGTGGGTCCGTTCCAAAGTGGCTCAAGTGTGATTTATCAACCGAACCCGACACAGGTGCCTTCAAACAATCCAATCGGGAATTTTTTCAGTTCTATTTTTCGACCCAATCAAACACAGCCTTACAACGGGGCTGCACCCTACGGCACCCCCGCTTACAACATGGGTGTTAATCCTTACCCAACCGGCATCGGCAGAAATGTACCGATGTTAGGTGGCTTCAACACCCCACGCCCCAACACGTTCACGGCGAACTACGTGTCAGGCTATCAGCCCTATCCGCCCGGGTATGGCACTGGTTACAGGCCTGGGTTCGGTACAGGTTTCACGCCATATCAACCGGGGATCGGTACAGGTTATAACCCGTACATGCCCGGCAGCAGTCCGTACATACCCGGTTATCCAGGCAGTCCGTATGGCAACAATACGGGTATTTTGGGTCCGATCACGGCAGGTGTCGGTTTGTTGGCAGGTATCGTCAGTTTGTTCAAGGGGCCACCAAAGCCTCCGACACCCACGTATCCCAACAATCCTAACTACCCGTATCCTGGCACGCCAGGCACCTATCCGGGGCAGCCGACGCCACGTCCACCCGGGACGCCCAGTGGCACGTATCCAGCGCATCCGGGGAACCCGTATCCTTATCGGCCGACACCACCGCAGCCATCCGGGCCGGTTTATCGTCCCCCGATTCCTAATAACTCAGCTGCGTCGAATACGCCAGGCTCTGCTGTTGTCTTGCCTCCTTTCAAAGGGCCTTGGAAGGCAGACATCCTATGACCCGTCCCCCCGGCAAGCGCCGGGGGATTTTTGTTTTAGTGGGGCTTGGGTCTGGGCTGCTGCGTGCGTGACCTGACGGCTGCGATCGCCTGTGTTACGATAGCCCAGAGCCAAGTATGGGGAGGATAGTCATGGCAAAAATCAAAGTATTGAACCCGGTGGTCGAACTCGATGGCGATGAGATGACCCGTATCATTTGGCAGTTCATCAAAGAGCGGTTGATTCTGCCCTATCTGGATATCGACCTGAAATATTTTGATCTTGGCATTGAACACCGCGACGCAACGAATGACCAGGTAACTGTTGATGCCGCGCAGGCGATCAAGCAGTACGGCGTTGGCGTGAAATGCGCGACCATTACCCCAGATGAAGCGCGGGTCAAGGAGTTTAGCCTCAAGCAGATGTGGAAGTCGCCCAATGGGACCATTCGTAACATCTTGGATGGCACCGTGTTTCGTGAGCCGATCATCTGCACAAACGTTCCGCGCCTCGTGCCCGGCTGGACGCAACCCATCGTGATTGGTCGCCATGCTTTCGGCGACCAGTATCGCGCCACCGATTTCCTCATCCCTGGCAGGGGCCGGCTCACCATGCGTTTCGAAGGCGAGAATGGTGAAGTTATCGAACGGGAAGTTTTTCAGTTCACCGGTTCGGGTGTCGCCCTTGGGATGTATAACCTGGATGACTCCATCCGAGGCTTCGCGCGTGCTTGCATGAACTATGGTCTGGCCAAAGGCTGGCCTGTGTACCTTTCAACCAAGAACACCATCCTCAAGGCCTATGACGGACGGTTCAAGGACCTGTTCCAGGAAGTATATGAAGCCGAATTCAAAGCCCAGTTCGAGGCCAAGGGGCTCACCTATGAGCACCGCCTCATCGATGACATGGTGGCTTCTGCCCTCAAGTGGTCCGGCGGCTTTGTCTGGGCTTGCAAAAACTATGATGGTGATGTCCAGTCTGACACGGTGGCGCAGGGTTTCGGCTCGTTGGGGCTTATGACTTCCGTGTTGCTGAGTCCGGATGGCAAGACCGTTGAAGCGGAGGCTGCCCACGGTACGGTCACCCGGCATTACCGGGAGCATCAAAAAGGCAAGGAAACCAGCACAAACCCGATCGCGTCGATCTTTGCCTGGACCCGTGGCCTGATCTACCGCGCCCAGTTCGATAACACGCCAGAAGTGGCCCGCTTCGCTACAGCCCTTGAGCAGGTCTGCATCGAAACCGTGGAAGCGGGACATATGACCAAGGACCTCGCGATGCTGATCGGGCCAGAACAACCTTGGCTCACCACCAACCAGTTCCTGGCCAAACTCGACGAAAACCTGCGCGTGAAAATGGGCTACGCGCAAAGCGCCACTGTCTGAATAATGAGGTGAGAAGGGGCGGACCTGATGGGAGCCGCTCCTTCTTCACGATGTCCCGCGAACCCCGCCCCTTCAACCAGCCACCCGATTGACCGATTGTTCGTTAAATGTTTTTAACATTCGGCGATTGCTGGCAGCATTGCGTGGTGTTTTTGCGTCGTGATTGTGCCGGCCTGCAGCAGTCCGATTGGTCAATCCGATGAATCGGTTTTGACCAATCAAATCGCTCACGCGTGCAAAAACTGCCGAAAAGCCACGAAACGGCTGTCGAACGTCACGGGTTGCCTGACGAAGGATTGGCAAGGGTCCGGGTCGCCCGTTCGAGGCGTTCGCGCGTCGGCGCGCTCATGAAGCGCAATTCCAGCTTGCCTGGCAGGCGTCGCACCAACCCGATGCCCTCCACGCGGGCGGCTACTCGCCAGGTGGCATCCTGTGCAGGTGTTGCCTGTCGCGTGGGAGCCGGGTCACTCAGGCTGGTGAGCGCCGTGGCAATGGCAGCCATTTGCTCGGGGGTGGCCGGACGATCGATGCTAAAATCCATCACAGACTCCTCAGAGGGGAATGTTGCCGTGCTTGCGCGCCGGGCGTTCAACGCGCTTGCCGCGCAGGACTGTCAGGGACCGGATGAGGTGCTCACGCGTCTCGCGGGGGTCGATCACATCATCGATAAACCCACGCTCAGCCGCTACAAAAGGATTGGCAAAGCGCTCGCGGTACTCCCGGATCAGCGCCTCCCGACACGTGGGATCGGCTGCCAGTTCCTTGCGATACAAGATGTTGACGGCACCCTCTGCCCCCATCACGGCAATCTCCGCCGTGGGCCAGGCCAGATTCACATCCGCCCGCACATGCTTCGAACCCAGCACATCGTAAGCCCCCCCGTACGCCTTGCGGGTGATGACAGTCAACTTGGGCACCGTCGCCTCGCAATAGGCATATAGCAATTTGGCCCCATGCCGGATGATGCCGCCATGTTCCTGGGACTTGCCTGGCAAGTAACCCGGCACATCTTCAAAAGTCACGATAGGAATATTGAACGCATCACAGAAACGCACAAAACGCGCCCCTTTGACCGAGGCATCGATGTCCATCGTGCCTGCCTTGACCTTCGGCTGATTCGCTACGATGCCCACTGTGCGACCATCAAGGCGTGCAAAGGCTGTGATCAGGTTCTGCGCGAACAAAGGCTGAATCTCGAGTAACTCGCCATCATCCAGCACGAGGGCCAGCAGTTCTTTCATATCGTATGGCCGATTGGGTTGATCCGGAATGATCGTTAACAAGCGCTCTTCTTGCCGGTTCGCCGGATCGCTGCACGGGTAAGTGGGCGGGTCTTCCAGATTGTTCGAGGGTAAAAAGCCCAGCAGGTAGCGCAACTGCGCCAGCGCCTCTTCTTCACTCTCTGCCATGAAATGCGCCACACCGCTGATCTCATTATGGGTGGTGGCCCCCCCAAGCTCCTCAAAAGTTACATCCTCACCCAATACCGTCTTGACCACTTCCGGCCCCGTGATAAACATAAAACTCGTGTCTTTCACCATGACCGTGAAATCCGTCATGACCGGTGAGTAAACGGCTCCGCCGGCACAAGGCCCCAAAATGGCTGACAATTGCGGAATGACGCCTGAGCTTTGCACATTGCGCCAAAAAATCTCCGCATAGCCACCCAGACTTTCCACCCCTTCTTGAATGCGGGCACCACCCGAGTCATTCAGCCCGATGCAGGGATGGCCGTTGCGCAGGGCCAAATCCATCACCTTACAGATTTTCTCGGCAAACACTTCACCGAGCGAACCGCCAAACACGGTGAAATCCTGCGAAAACACATAGATCGTGCGGCCATCGATCGTGCCGTAACCGGTGACCACCCCATCGCCCGGAACTTTTTTTTGTTCCATGCCAAAGTTCTGGCAGCGGTGAACGCGGTAACGGTCCAGTTCGACGAAGCTGTCCGGGTCCAGCAGCAGGTCGATTCGTTCGCGAGCGGTCAGTTTGCCGCGCGCGTGTTGTTTCGCGGCAGCCTCGGGTCCGAGGCCCGTGATCGCGGCCTCGCGTCTGGCATGGAAGTTCTTGATGCGTTGAATCGTCGAGTCAGGCGGGGCGATCGCCTCGCGGGACGCGGCACTTTCCTGTTGCGGTGAAAGGGTCATACACTCATCCTCTGACTCGCCTGGCAAGGCCTGACACGCCTGGCCCACAAGCCACCATCATAACGCCTGTGCCACCGCTTGCCCAGCGAGTCATCCACCCTACACCCGTTCTGTGGTGCCGTAAGACGGCGAGGTCATCACAACGACCGTGTCACGCCAGACACGTACGCCCTGCCGCATGTGGATGCCGTTAATTTAAACTTAATTAACGGCATCCGTTTTTGTTACGCCGTTGTAACCGTGTGCCACGATAGGAATGGTGGTTGCCGTTGGTGCTGATGTGATGGTTGTTTTTTTGAGGGGGGATCGCCCGTGTTCATGAGTTCATTGACGAGAGTGCTGACCAATGGCGCGGACACGATTCGTCCGGGTCTTGTGTTGCCTCCGGCGGCAACTGTGATTCGGCCCATTATGTCTGCTGACGCGATCGTCAAACGTTCATCGGCTGGTTCCATTGCGACTGCGTCACACTCCTTGATGAGCTTGTTGCAGGATCTTTCATCGCGATTCAACGACAGAATTGGACAGGATATCTATGAGCTGGCCATGGATTCACCCGATCCGGAAGTGATTGGTTATGCTGCTGTGTTGCTTGCAGAACGTGGGAGTACGCCCGGTTGGGCTTGGCAATTTCGTTCATACACCAGGAGTTTGGACCACTTGAAATCACTCCGTGGGTTGGCGCAACGGGGTGATGATGAATCTGCACGCACGGCAATAAGCATCGTGGAGAACTTTTGGGGAGACAAAAGCCGGCCGGACTGGAAAAGTGAAGAAAAGCTGCGTGTGAAAATGTACGAAGCGGCGATCGATGCAGTACGAAGCAGTGATGAACCAGGCGTGTTGGGTTTCCTGTCTCGTACGGCTAATAATTACAATAACCGTGAAGCAGGGCAGAAGGCGCTCTTTGCACTTGCCGGACGTGAGGGTTCCTCTGCAACAGAGGCACTCGTCAAGGTTGACGCAACCAATTCCAGTCTCAGGGTTATCGAGGCGATTCGTGCCAGCACGATCAATGAAGCCGAGCGTATCGAACGATTGGAACGCGTCGGAAAGACAACCGATGTGCCAAGTAAACAGCTTGCGGTGCTTGAGGCGCTGAGGGAACGACATCCGAGTGTGGAGACCGTCAATGCCATAAAAACCGTTGCATTGAAACGCGGAGTCAGTGAATCGATCATCGATCGCGACCCGAACGCACTCAACCGTGAGGCGATTATCAAGGCGATGGACGTGCTGGCAACGATTCAATCCTCGGAAAGCGAAGCCATTGCCGCGATTCAGACAATCTTTGAGACCTACAAGGTCAGTGGGCTATTGAACCGTTTCGACAGCGGGGTGAACGCTGCCCATCAGCGCGCGTTGATGCATGTTGATTAGTGACGCCCGGATTTTTGTTCAAAATTGTCTGGCAAAATCAAAACATCACGCGTTGACTCGCTTTTTTTCATAGCAACCGAAACTTGATCACCGGTCAACGCGTTTATGTATATTTCACCGACGATTCCCCAGTGCCCACACGTGTGATTAAACATCAACGCTTGTATCACCAGACGTTATCGGCTTTTGTCACGGCACGTGTCCCGATTTGTTGAGTTCTCATTAAATCTGTTTCTTGGATTTTTTAACTCACGCAAGAAGGGCCCTGCCATTGGGATATTTTATTCCAGACGTGGCAATGGGCCTTGATTTGAGGGGTAAGCGGGTGACAAGAATCAATGGGCAGGTTTCGCCGGTAGCGCCCGTGGCGGGTAGTGGTCGTGGTGCGGCGCGGGGCAACCAGGCGGATCGCTTCATCAATGCGGCACTAACCGTTAATGCGCAACCTCAACCAGAGGGCGCCAAGCCTGGGCCTGCGGATGGTTCCGGTTTGTTACAGCAGGCAGGCCAAGCAGCCGGGCGTAACTTGGAGGGCTCGGCTGCGGAACAGCAGAAGCTGGGGCGTCCGGTCGACTTAAAGGCGTTGCAGCCGGGCGATGTGGTGTTTAAGGGGCAGCCGGCGACGCAATCCGGGATTTATGTGGGCAATGGCCAGGTCTTGCAGGCGCTGCAGGGAGGAGAGCCCGCGAAAATCGTTTCCGTGCAAGGCTTTGACCACGCACGTCGCTTGTTTGACGAGCCGGCACAGGCGATCGCCCCTCAACTGAATGGCGCGGTGCCGGCACCGCGCCATTCAGTTGAGGATTATCAGCCGATTCGCGGTAGTGGCTTGACCTTGGGACCCGATGTGGAGGAAGAGGGTCGCCGGGAGCGGGCCGCTGCCCGCGGCGGCGGTGGTAGCGGTGGTGGTGTGCCGCTTCGCGCCGGTGGCGGTGGTGGTGCAATTCCCACGGGTGGTGGAGGTGGCGGTGGGGGTGCGCCGGTACCGGCTTTGGGCGCCCCACCGCCCTTGCCTGCGGACTGGCGGTTTCCGCTGGGTCTTGAGGAGTTGGCGCGGGTTTTGAATGTGCCGGTGGCCGAGCTTCAGCAGAGTTTGCCGTATATTGTCCAAGCGATGAAGGAGGCTGGTATCACGGATCCCAACGCGATTATCGGGGTTTTGGCCACGGTGAAGACCGAAGTGAGCAATTTCCAGCCGATTCGTGAGTATGCGAGTGGGCAGGATTACGAAGGGCGTGCCGATCTTGGCAATACCCAGCCCGGTGATGGCGTGCGTTTTAAAGGTCGGGGCTTCATCCAGATTACGGGGCGTGCGAATTATCGGGAGTATGGGCGCAAACTGGGCATTGATCTGGAGGGCAATCCTGATCTCGCCCTGCGGCCCGACGTGGCGGCCAAGATTCTCGTGCAGTATTTCAAGGATCGCGGCTTGGACCAAAAGGCGGCTGCCGGTGATTGGTCTGCGGTGCGCAAGGGGGTCAATGGCGGCTTCAATGGGATGGATACTTTTATCGCGACAGTCAACAAGTTGACCGATGCGTCGCGTCAAAAGTTGGCCTGAAGCGATCGCACCGGCAACCCCGGGGTGATTCTTTGCGATTGGTGTACCTTGGTCTTATACCGGGTATGGGGTTGTGAAGAGAAAGGTTAGGGGTGGGCGCGTTGCGGATTCTGGTTTCGAATGATGACGGCATAGGGGCGCCTGGGATTCAAGCGTTGGCTTTGGCGTTGGCGGATTGTCATGAGGTTTATGTGGTGGCGCCGGATCGCGAACGCAGTGCCACGGGGCACGCATTGACCTTGCATCGGCCGTTGCGGGCGGAACACTATGCGTTGGGCGAGAAGGTTCGTGCGGCTTGGGCCGTGAGCGGGACACCATCGGATTGCATCAAGCTGGCGCTGGGAACCTTGTTGGAGGCGCCGCCTGATTTGGTGGTGTCGGGCATTAACCGGGGCCCGAATTTAGGAACGGATGTCCTGTATTCCGGGACGGTGTCGGCAGCATTGGAGGCTGTAATCAATGGCGTGCCTGCGGTAGCTTTCTCATTGACCGCGTTTGTCGATGCCGGTTATGAGCCCTGCGCCGCGTTTGCGCGCGAATTGGTTGCGCAGTTGCCGATTGAAAATTTGCCGGAACAGTGTTTGCTCAATGTGAATTTTCCGTTTTTGGAAGCCGGTGGGGCTTACCAAGGGGTGCGGGTCACGCGTTTGGGACGGCGCAAGTATCGCGATCGCTTCGAGCACCGTACGGATTTGCGGGGGCGCACCTTTTACTGGTTGGCTGGCGAAGCCGAAGAGCAAGGCGAGCACCCGGAATCAGATGTCGTCGCCATTCAGGAAGGCTATGTGACCATCACCCCGATTCAGTATGATATGACTCGATATACCTTGATGGACGCTGTTCGTGAGTGGAATGTGCAACTGCAAAGTGAAGTAACCGCGCAGCAACCAAGCGCCACATGATAGGACAGCGAAGCCGCGCTTGGTCCCGGGGCGTGTGACGCATTTGCGACACGCCACCGGGACGAATGGTGCTTGAAACGTCGTTAAGATGCTTGTTTGGGGCTGCTTCGCGTGCTAATCGAACCAGTTTCTTCTGTCGTTCGAATTTTTTCAACTGACGAAGCGATGACTGGGTTTTTGGGATGACGCGCGGTGAACTGCCCACATTTCCGTTTAACCGACGCCACCTGCCAGCTGCTTTGGGGTCAATCATTGTCTTGCGCTTGAAACTTGGGTTTGCGTGCGTGTTGGCCTAAGGTTGGGACGTGGTGTGTTTGAGCATGGAGGCCGCTATGGGACAGGACAAATTCCCCAAACAAGGTAAAACCGGGACGAAGCGGCACGCGCGCGATCTCGCCGCATTGAACCGACCGTCATTCTCGATGCGGCGCACGGGGTTTCGAGAGGCAACACACGGGTATCGCGGCACGGTCATTTGTGGCCGTTGTCACGCGATATGGGCCAGCAAGCACTGGCATCTGAATGAGCAGGAGTATCAGAGTCTGAACCGCACGGAGAGCATCACGCGGGTGATTTGCCCGGCGTGTCTGGCGGTGGAGCGTGCGGATTATGATGGGGTGGTGAATTTACAGAGTGATTTGATCCTGTTTGATGAAGCAGGTATTTTGGCGTTGATTGATCGTGTAGAAGCGCAGACACGGCGCATCAACCCGATGGCGCGTATCGCAAGTTTGCATCTGAGTGGTGAACGCATCCTTATCACCACCATCACAACCACACTCGCCGAACGCATCGCGCGCGAGATACAAAGGGCCTATGATGGCACCACGACCATCAGCTTGCAGGACCGTGCCCGTTTCGTACGGGTGGACTGGCATCGACCCGCAAGAGGTCTGCCCTGACGCGGGCCGGCGTTTGGGATTCATTGAAGGTTGGGAGTGCCAAAAGAGGGTGCTACTGCCCGCAGCTTGGTGAGCGTTGAGTTTGCATCGCGGTTGCCCGGTGAACTTGGAAGCAGGCGTCAGGGTGATTGGGTGTCGCTTGGTTCGGCAGTGGGCATAACGTCGATGATAAGGCCCAGACGCTTGATGCGGTGGCCTTCCATTTGAAGAACTTCAAAGCGGGTGCTGTCGATGGTGACGTGGTCGTGCAAGAGCGGTTCGCGCCCCAATGCGCCGAAAACGAGGCCCGCCAAGGTATCGTAGTCTTCCGTTGCGAAATTCGTGCCGAAGCGATCATTGAAATCCGCAATCCGAAAGCCCCCATCGATGCGATAATGTCCCGCTTTGACCAATTCGACATCGGGCACCGGTTCGTCAAACTCATCTTCAATCTCACCAACAATCTCTTCTAGCACGTCTTCAAGGGTCACCAACCCTGATGTGCCCCCAAATTCGTCCATGACGATGGCAATTTGTGAACGGCCTTTCTTCAACTCGGTAAGCAATTCATCAACGGCCTTGCTTTCTGGCACGAACGGGACATCGCGCATCCACTTGCGCAACTGAAATGCACCGTCTTGCTGGTGACCCACGAAGTGGAACAGGTCTTTGGCATGAAAAACCCCCACCACGTGATCGACGTTGTCCTGGTAAATCGGGAAACGGGTATGGCCTTCCTCGCGAACAAACTTAACGACGTCCTCAAAGGAACTGTCTACCGGCAACCCTTTAATGTCTGGCCGTGGAACCATGATTTCGCGCGCCACTTTGTCTGAAAACGCGAAGACCTTGTGTAGCATCTGCTGCTCTTGCGATTCCAGTAAGCCCACTTCGTGGCTGGCACTCACGATGCGTTTCAGTTCGTCTTCTGTGTACACCAAATGGTGCTGTGGCGCCGCCTCAATGCCGATGTGGTTCAGCATCCACTGTCCGGAGCGATTGAGCATCACGATGAACGGGGTGAAAAGCGTCGAAACCAGTTCGAGGGGCAAGGCAGTCAAGAGTACGGTCGCTTCGGTGCGCTGCAATGCAAACGCTTTGGGAATGAATTCGCCAAGGACGATGTGCAAGTACGTGATGAGTAAAAAGGTGACGGCAGTGGCAATGGAATGCGCCACACCCACCACCGCCGTGCTTGCTTCCTCGTGGCTCAGGTAAGGCCAAAGCGTCTCAAAACCTTCCATGAAAATTTTGGCGACTGTGGGCTCAGCCACCCAACCCAAGGCCAGCGAGGCGAGGGTGATGCCGATCTGCGACGCAGACAGGAAACGATTGGGATCCTTTTGGGCACGCTGGATTATCTTGGCAATCCGATTGCCTTCTTCTACCAATTGCTCAATGCGGGTGGCCCGCATGGTGACAAGCGAAAATTCCGCAGCCACAAAAAAGCCATTGGTAGCAACCAACAGCAGTATTACCATGATGTTAAAGAATGTAATCGCAGGATCCATATTCAGGCGCTTGACACGCCACTTCAATCTCCCAACTGAGCAGGATACACCCCTGCTTGATAGTAACATGCATGGCTCGCAAGCCTCAACTTTGACCGTACCCGTCGATGTGTTGGGTTATGAGGGAAGTGATTTGCGTCGGCGGATGCCGATTGAGAGCAGCAGACCGATGGCTGTGCAGTTGGTGAGGAGGCTGGTGCCGCCGGCTGAGATGAAGGGCAACGGGATGCCGGTGACGGGCATGATGCCTGTGGTCATGCCCACGTTTACGAAGAAGTGAAAGAGCATCATGCTGATGATGCCGATCACGATCAAGCTGCCGAAGGGGTCGCGCACGCGCTCAGCGATCGCAACGCCGCGCCACGCCAACAACAAAAACAGGATGATGACCAGAACACCACCCAAAAACCCAAGCTCTTCCCCAATCACCGAAAAAATGAAGTCGGTGTGTTGTTCCGGGATAAAATGCAGCTGCGTCTGTGTGCCTTCCAGGTAGCCTTTGCCGGTCAAGCCGCCCGAGCCGATGGCCACCTTGGACTGAATGATGTGATAACCCGAGCCGAGGGGATCGCCTTCCGGGTTCATAAAGACCACCAAACGTTGCCGTTGATATGGCTTGAGCAGCCCCCACACCACTGGAATGGCATAGGCAAACGCGACGTTGAGACCCCACGCGAGTGTTTTGAGTGACCAGTGCAGCCGTAGCCAGCGGTAGAGCCACCAGGCGAGCCCAATCAGATAAAGCGTCCATAGCCACCCACTCCAGGCGTTGATGACCAGACTGATGATTGGCGAGATCAACGCAAACAGCAATGCAGCGGGTAAACCCGCCCAGATGAGCATCCCCAGTGTGATGGCGCCAAACACGAGACTTGTGCCGAGATCAGGCTGCCTGAAAATCAACAGGGCGGGGATACCCACGTGCAACCCCACTTTCAGCAGGGTCTGTGGGTTGCGTGCAGGGGCCAGGCTCAGCACCCGCGCCAGTGTGACAATCAACGCCAGCTTTGCGAACTCCGACGGCTGAATGGTCATGAACCCGAGGTTGATCCACCGCTGGGCCCCCAACGCACTGTGACCGCCTAGCAGCACCCACGTCAACAAACTCAGATTCACCCAATAAATGACGTGACTGGCGCGGTACAACCAGGCATAGTCATATAGAACAAACAACAAAGCAGTCAGCGTCGCCGGTACGAGATACAGAAGCTGGCGTACGAATTCGCCATGCCCCACTTCGTGATGGGTCGCGCTGAATATCGCCGCAAGCCCCAACCCGATCAGGCATACAACCGTGATCAGCAAGGACCAGTCCAGCTGTCTCCACGCGTGTTTATCCAGCACAACCCTCAAACGCTCACTTGGTCCGGGTTTTGCGATCCGACGCCACCTTGTGCGCGATATCCACGGCTTGACTGCCCGAATCCTCGGCGGCCCCATTCGCTGCAGCCTGCGTATCATCGCTTTGGCGCTCGTTCACCCCGTTGATACCCGCCACCTCACCTGCGCCATCCACCACGACTGTGGGCCAGACTGCCGCCGACAAGGCTTCCGGTGTCGCTTCTTCGGCTGCTGCAACCGCCGGTTCAGCAGCTGAGGCACGCTGTGCCGCCTCGTCCTGCAGCTTTGCCTTTAATTCCGCGAGACGCTGCGCCGCCGCGACGGCCGCCGCGGCCTCATCCTCGTTTTTGACCCGGCGAATGGGGATGTTCAGAACCAACCCAATGGCGCCCTGCTCTTTTTCGAGCTGGACTTCAAGTGCCGCCTGATCAATGTCCACATATTTGGTCAGTACCTCGATCATCTCCGCACGAATGGCCTCCATCATCGTGGCCGGAATATCCGTTCGGTCATGCATCAACACGAGACGCAAGCGATCCTTGGCCGCGTTGGCTGCGTTGCCGCTGTCGCCATTGCGACCAAACAGTCGGTCAAAGATAGATGCAAGGCCCATGGTCTAAAAACCTCCGTAGTGGTTGCAGGAAGAAGGACTGGCCAGTTCGGACGCCCGGCGCGACTCAGCTGAACAGACGCTTGAACCGCTCAAACAAGCCGTTCGAAGCTTCGAGATTCATAAAAGGAACTTCCTCGCCACGCAAACGGCGCGCGATATTGATGTAGGCCTGCCCTGCACGCGAAGTCGGCTTCAACACCGCCGGCTCACCACGGTTGGTCGAGGTGATGATCGATTCATCATCCGGCACGACACCCACCAGTTTGACACTCGTGCCAAGCACCTCCAAGACATCTTCCACACTCATCATGTCGCCGCCTGCGACCATTTTGGGCCGGATGCGGTTCACGATCAGCTGGTTGCGCGACACCCCGTGGGTCTCCAAAAATCCGATCACGCGATCCGCATCCCGTACTGAAGACACTTCGGGGTTGGTCACAATAATGGACTCGTCCGCCCGCGCGATGGCATTCTTGAAACCCTGCTCGATACCCGCAGGGCAGTCGATGAGCACGTATTGATACTCTGACACCAGTTCATTAATAACCCACGTCATTTGCTCGGGGGTGATCGCACTCTTGTCCCGCGTCTGCGCCGCGGGCAAGAACGCCAGATTCGGCGATCGCTTGTCTTTAATCAACGCCTGCTTGATACGCGCACGGTTCTCAATCACATCCACCACGTTATAAACGATGCGATTCTCCAACCCCAAGACCAAATCCAGATTGCGCAAGCCAATGTCAGCATCCACCAACGCGACTTTCTCGCCCATCGCCGCCAAGGCCATCCCAATGTTGGCGCTCGTCGTCGTTTTGCCGACGCCGCCCTTGCCTGATGTAACCACAATGACGCGGGATGACGCGGCAGTGGATTCGGTTTGCGCTGTCATGATTGTCCTCTCGATAATCGGCAGTCCCGCTGACGGCCTACCTAGTGCATATCCCGCAACGGAATGACGTGAATCTCAGCCCCATGAACCCGAGCCACCTCGGGATAGGCACTGGGCGCCTGCGACGCATGGTCCGGTCTACGGGCAATGAAACCGGCAATCCGCAACTGCGTGGGCCGTAAACTCAATGCCACGATCTGACAGCCAGCATCGCCATTTGCTCCCGCGTGCGCGGTCCCCCTTAAAGTACCTAAAACGATAATGTCTCCATCCGCTGTGATCTCCGCACCGGAATTGACATCGCCACAGATAATCACCGTGCCGTCGTGGCGCAACGACTGGCCGGAACGAAAGTTTTGCTTCAGGTACAGCGCGTTGTGGTTGTACCGCATCGTATTTGGCTGCGGCGGCTCCGGCTTGGGTGCCACGGCGCCCGGGGCAGGCGGTAAACTCATTGCCGTCCAGAGTTCCAAACCATCCGCCGCCTGACGGGTGGCATCGTTCAGCGACAGAATGCCATGCAGCGACAAGCGATGATCGTTGCGCAATTCTTCACGCAACGCCTCCAATTGCGGGACATTCAGCGCCCGGCGGCCGAGATCCAGCAAGACCCGTTGTTCAGGCGCTATCGGCGTCAACTTCGCTAATTTCTCGTGGAGGTCCCGCGCAGCCACATACCACTCCAGATTGTCTGGAATGGTAATCAGCAGCCCGTTATCGGTTGTTGTGACTAAAACCTCTGGCAAGACGCTCACCATTTCTGTCTCCGGGGCTCCCCACAGCGGAATGATTGGGACGCATACTGCGACACCGTACCATTGTAGCGCTTTGCACAAGGCTTCCGCCACCGGGTCGGCTGACTTGTCAAGGCGATTTTTTCGGGTTTGGGTCGGGTGAGGGGCGAATGCCGAAGTGGTGTTCCAGGATTTTGCGCGCGATCGGTGCGGCGATCGCACCACCATGGCCCGCGGCTTCAGCAAAAACGATCACTGCCACGGTTGGGTGCTTCGTGGGGCCATAACACACGAACCACGAGTGGGTCTTACGCTTGCCGCTTTCCGCGGATCCCGTCTTGCCTGCAATCGCGATGCCCGGCAGATCCACCACCGTCGCGGTTCCGCCCGTCACCACCTTGCGCAACCCTTGGCTCACCACCTCCACGTGTTGCGGTTTCCACACGGATTGCTTTCGAATGCGGATGCCTGACTTGTCATCCACCAGTCGCGGCACCAGGACACGGCCACCATTGGCGATCGCACTGACCATGACTGCCGCTTGCAAGGGCGTCACATTAACGGCGCCCTGCCCGATTGCCATATTGGCGGAATCACCCGGCCACCAACCATCGCGAAACACCCGGCGCTTCCAGGCGGGATCCGGAATCAGCCCCGCACTTTCAGGGTCGAGCTTGAGTTCGGTTGGCTCGCCAAGGCCCATTTCACGCGCATACCGGCTCATGATCTCGCCACCCATTTCAACCCCGAGTTGGTAATAAACCGTGTCAATCGACCACTCCAGGCTTTGAGCGAGGTTCACGCGACCAAACCCGGGTGCATGCCAATCGTGAAAAACTCGATTACCGACCCGCAGCGACCCGGTGGACAAAAAGCTGCGCTGGGCGGTTGTCCGACCGCTTTCGAGCGCGGCAAGC
>Ga0208788_1000815_pt1 | contig 15212 bp, 14 predicted proteins | sample Wag4_2014_7_11_3_FD_187363 | JGI IMG/M metagenome (GOLD analysis project Ga0208788, IMG submission 187363) | Fresh water mixed with fracking chemicals microbial communities from Ohio, USA - Utica-2 Time Series FC 2014_7_11 (SPAdes) (version 2) ...
GACTAACAATAAGGATGTTGAGTAGAGAGTGGAAGCAAAACCCTCTTGCGCATCAGAGAAGAATGTTGAATCGGTGCAGCCATAACCATCATCGAGAGTTAAGAAGATAACGCGCCGCCCCGAACGCACTGGTGGGGTCTGCATCGCCACCTTTACTCCTGCAACCAAGATATCGCTCTGTGATCGCAGCGTTAGTAGATCTGATGATTTAACTGCGCCGATCGCATTTAGAAATGGCGCATAGAACTCGAGCATATGGTGGGTGATATCCATTCCTAAGCGCTCGACTTCGTTGCGTACTTTTTCGGAAGCGCCCATCGCAGGTAATCCACTGGTGGCAAGTGCAGGTGGGGCAAAGCCAAAGACCATCTGCGAACCAGAAATATTTGAGGCAGGTGAACGAGTTAGATCAGATAAATGCAGAAGTAGATCGCGATGATTTAGGGCGCCATTACTTTTCTCGTTAAGTGAATGCACTCGATCAAAAGCGCCAGTCATGATTAAAGTTTCGATGATTGGATGTGAGGCGCCTGATCTGCGATAGAAATCTGCTAAATCGATATAGGGGCGCCCTGCGATTATCGAAGTGATCTCCCCCGCGCTAATGCCACCAACTGTAGAAAGTGCGATACGTACGCTGTAAGCGCCTTCGTTACTTTTCTCAACCGTGTAGTTTTCATTTGAAAAATTAATATCAAGTGGCGCTAGCCCAACGCCTAATTGACGCGCTTCATCAACCATTAAACGCTTTGGGTACATGCCGGGATCGTGGGTAAGAACACCAGCGATAAATGCTGCTGGGTAATGGGTCTTTAAATATGCAGATTGATAAGTAGGAAGTGCGAAAGCTGCAGCGTGCGCTTTACAGAAACCAAAGGATGCAAAGGCGCGCAAGACATCCCAGATCTCGGTAATAGTTGTTAACTCGTAACCGCGCGCAGTTGCGGCAGGAAAGAACCAATCGCAGACTTCTTGTTGGCCTTCTTTACTGCCTAAAGCGCGCCGTTTTTCATCGGCGGCAGCCAGAGATATGCCGGTCATAGTGGCGATAATTGAGATCACTTGTTCGTGAAATACAACCACTCCTTCTGTTTCAGCCAAGATCTCATATAGATCAGGGTGAATTATCTGCGCTGAAGTAAAGCCATGGCGCGCACTTAAGAAGGGGCGGATCATGTCGCTCTTAACTGGGCCAGGGCGAAAGAGTGAGATATCGATAACGAGATCGTTAAAGGTTTTCGGAGTTAACTTTCCGACTAGCTCGCGCTGCCCTGGGCTTTCAACTTGGAAGATACCTAAGGTACGGGTTGATTGGATTAACTCGTAAGTTTCTGTGTCATCTAGTGGAACGGCATCTATATCAACTTCGGCTTCATCAACTCTTTTTATTTCTGCAACAGCATGGGCAATAGTTGACTGCATCCGCACACCCAGGATGTCGAGTTTTAGTAAACCGATTTCTTCAACGTCATCTTTATCGAATTCGACCATCGGATAACCACCAGCGTTAAATTGAACTGGCGCGCGATCGAGCAAGCCCGCATCAGAGAGAACAACGGCGCATGGGTGCATCGCTAAATGGCGCGGCAAGCCATCAAGGCGTTGGGCAAGCGAGATCGCCATCGCGGTAAGGGGTGCCGATAAATTAAGTGAGCGAAGTTCGGGAAGTGATTTAAGAGTTGCTTCGATATTTCGGGCGCGGATATGCGGCATAGATTTTGCAATTAGATCGATCTCCATCGGTGAGATACCAAGTGCGGCGCCGGTGTCGCGGATCGCATTTCGGGCGCGATAGGTGTCAACCATCGCAACAGTTGCACAGCGCGAGAGCGCACCTGGTGCACGCCAATCAGTGTCGCCATAGCGTTTAAAGACCATGTCGTAAATTTCTAGGCGTCGCGCGGATTCAACATCGATATCTATATCGGGCAGCGCGCGACGCAGCGGTGAACAGAAGCGTTCCATCAAAAGGCCATGGCGCATTGGGTCTACGCCAGAGATACCGAGTAAGTGGCAGATTAAAGAACCCGCGCCACTGCCGCGAGCGGCAACGCGAATATTGTTTTGGCGAGCCATATCGGTGATATCAGCAACGGTTAAGAAATATGACTCGTAACCAAGAGTTGCAACTGTTGCGAGTTCGTCATCTAAACGAGTGCGCGCTTTAGCGATGAGAGTTGAATCGTTGTAGCGCCAATTGATTCCGGATTCGCAACGGCTGCGCAGCAAAGTGCGCATCTGATTGGCCGAATCTGCCCCAACCACATGGGGTTCAGGTAGATGGATCGCTCCTAAACCAAGATCGCGTTGTGGCGATAACAGCGCGCGTTCGGCCCATTGTCGCGTGGTATTTAAAAGTGCGCGCGGTGTTCGTTCTCCTGCAGCTCGCGCAATTTCGGCAGCGAGTGAAACCATTTGCTCGTTAGATTTTAAATAACCTTCGGCGTTACGTCTTTCGAGGTGGCGTTGATGCAACGGAACTAATTGGCGCGCACAATCGAGGATGTCGGCTACTGGCCCATCGGCGGCATCGCGCATCCGCACCGCATTGGTGATAACTGCATCGATATCGTGATCGCGGGCAAAGATTAAAGAGCGCGCGGCATGCGTTGTTGAGAACGGGCCTTTGCCAGCGACTAGATGTGAAACACAGTCAATTGCTTGATCACCAAAGAAGGGGCGAGTCTTATTAAATAGCTCGTAGGCGATATCGCTGCGGTGTAAGACCAGCGCTTGGCTTAAAGGTGATTCGGGGCCGTGCAGCAAATGTAACTGTGTTGAGTATTCGCTAAAGCGTTGTAGTAGCTCGAGAGTGACGATTGGCTTGCGATCAACAGCGTTCATGGATAACCCAGTCATGAAACGAACAAGTGCGCGCCATCCCCCATCGCCATGTGCCAGAACTGTTACCCGCGGCAGATCTTTCGCACTTGGATTTTTACTATTGGGATCGTTTAATAAATCGATAGCTAAATTAACTCCGATAATCGGCGCGATTCCATATTGCAGACAGGCGCGGGCAAAGCGAATAGCGCCAGATAAACCATCGCGATCGGTGAGTGCGAGCGCCGGTGATTCAAATTCGGCAGCGCGTTGCACCAGATCTTGCGGCTGCGTTGTTCCGTATTTGAGTGAGAAAGCGCTAGATGTACGTAGATGGATAAAACTCATACTTAACTCATACCTGTTTAACGATCCACGAACCTGTTATCTCATCGCGTTCTAATTGAAAGGTGTTAAGTGCGCCGATAGGAGCGGCTTCAACTGTCCATAAAGCGCGAGCGCCATCATCGGGGCGATAGATGCCATCGCTAACTCGGTTCCACCAACCACCTGCTTCACACCAACGCGATAGAACTGCATGGATGCGAAAACGTTTGCCGCGAAAGGTGAATTCAATGGGTGTGGCTGCTCCATCGGAAACTACTTCGTGGGCTGGTGATATCTCTGGGACTGACATTTTGGGACGCCTAAACCTCTCCTGTGGACAATTCGAACATGTGTTCGAAAACTAGCCCAAGGCCCTGACATTGGCAAGAAGGGTGTGTCGCCACGCTTAAAATAGTTGAAAGTTCAACTATCTCCCCTACACTTGCCGAGTCAGAACCGCTATTAATCGTTACCAAATAAGGAGAACCATGGACGTAGTACTCGTAATTGGCCGAATTCTTTTCGCCTTCATCTTCATCGCATCAGGAATTGGTCACTTTGCAAAGCTTGAAATGATGACCGGCTACGCAAAGTACAAGAAGTTGCCTGCTGCAAAGCTCGGCGTTATCGCTAGCGGACTTTTCTTCCTTCTCGGCGGAATCTACATCGCACTCGGCTTCTGGGTAGACCTAGGCGCTCTCATGCTCGCAATCACCTTGTTGCTCGCAGCAGTTATCTTCCACAACTACTGGAAAGAGACTGATGCAACTGCAAAGCAGAACGAAATGATCGCATTTAACAAGGATCTCGCTCTTGCTGGCGCATCACTAATCATCTTCGCGCTTATCTACAGTGGCGCGATTTCAGGAGATGCCTTCGGTCCACATATCGGAAATCTCTCTTTCTTTAACCGTTAATTAAACAAGTAACTAGAAGTTCACGAAATGGCCTCCCGATTTGGGGGGCCATTTCGCTTTTGATTCGCTCTTTGGGTGAGAGTATTAAGAAATGGATACCTTGCTAGCGGTTATCGCTGGTGGATTTATCGGCGCAATATTGGGATTTGTTGGCGCAGGTGGCGCGATGCTTTCAGTACCGATCCTGCTCTACGTATTCGGCTTCACCGCAATTCCTGCAACAACCGGAGCCTTAGCAATTGTTCTATGTGCCGCAATCGCCGGAGCTATTCCTAAAGCGCGTGCCAAGGAGATCCTCTACCGTGAAGCCTTTGTAATTTGGGGACTTGGACTTGTTACCAACCTTGCCGCTTCAATTCTGGCTCATAGGTTGAGCGATCAGATAATCACTACTGGATTTAGCATCACAATACTTTTTGCAGCACTTTCGATGGTAAAGAAATCTGCTGAACAAGAACAGCGCAGAATGTCGCCCGGAGTTTTGGTCATGATTTCACTTGGTATCGGCGTAATTACCGGGCTCTTCGGAATCGGTGGCGGCTTTATTGTTATTCCCGTTTTAATGCATGCCTTTGGAACTCCCGCAAGAGTCGCATCTGGAACATCGCTCGTTGTAATTGCGCTGAACTCAATTACCGCCTTTATCGGTCACCAATCACATTGGGATGAAGTCGATTGGAAGATTCCAGTAGTTATGGCGTTAAGCGCTACGGCAATCGCTCTCCTGGCATCGCATCGCCAATCAAAGAGCAATGAAACTACTAAGAAAGCTTTCGCGGGGCTACTAGTTTTAGTTGCCGCCTTTACGATGCTGCAGACTTGGGCCTAATTCTCAATAGCCTTAATCGACTTCGATAAGTAGCCAGCCATAACCAACATAACTACTGGATAAGCCATGCCAATCGAAAGATTTGTGTACTCGGCAATCAAACCTGTAATTGTTGGCCCGAAGAAGAATCCGGCAATTCCAATTACACCAACACGCGAAATTGCAACAGCAGGTGCGATCCCTGGAGTCTTGCTTGCCGCCAAGATAAATGCTGGAAACATTGGACCGATACCAAGGCCTGCAGCCATAAACCCGATATTTACAATTATCAAGGCAGGAATTGGATATGCATCAGACATCGGAATTGAGATTGCAAGTGCAATCCCCCAAATACTTCCGCCGATATATCCACCGAGCTTTACCAAGCGCGCTGGCCCGAAGTAATCAAGTGCCCGATCACCTAAGAAACGGCTCACGATCATGGCGAGTGCAAAGGATGCAAAAGCCGATGCGTATACGCCCTTGCCATAGCCCATCTCATCGCGCAATAAAATTGCACTCCAGTCACTTGCGGCACCTTCACCAACCAAGCTTGCAAGAAGCCCAACGCCTAAGAACCAGAGTGGCATAACTAATTTACCAAAGAGTGGAATCTTTGCTTCGTGCTCTTCTTCGCCCTTATGTCCATCAATACTTGATGGCAGTAAGTAGTAAGCGGCAATTAGATATGAAATAAGCGCGACGATTGCAATAGCAACAAGGTTGGTTCGTGGTGAGACATGGCGGGTGATCGCACCGCCCAGCACTGTTGTTACAAATGCGCCAACGCTCCACATCGCATGGAATGAGGACATATAGCGACGACCTAAAATCTTTTCAACAACTGTTGCTTGAAAGTTGTAACACATATCAATTAGGGCATAGCCAAGGCCCATGGTGTACAAAGTTAAAAACAAAGTAACGGCGTTTGTCGCTAGACCCATGCCTGCCAACCCAGCGGGCATAATGAATACTCCAACGAAAATCACTTTCTGCGATCCGAAGGTATGCATTAACCTTCCGGCAAGCTGCGCACCAGTAATCGAACCAAAGGTGGCTCCCAATAAAATAAAGCCGAAGGCGCCATTAGAGAGCCCAATCAAATCTTTAATTTCAGGAATTCGTGGCACCCAACCCATGGAAACAATTCCGAGCAGCAAGAAGCAGACCCGCAGAGAATTTCTCGCTAATTTCGCACGGTGGTTTTGATCAAGTGCTCCGATAGACATTTGCCCGACGTTCATTTATCAAGGGTATCCTGCAACCATGGAAGGCATCCTCGAAAAGGCAGCGGTAAAACGCTTTATTCAAGCGGCAAGCGACCTCGGCGTTAAAGGCCAAGTAACTATTCTTGCCGAGACCGCCCGAACTGCAGTTGATGCTGCCAATGGTTTAGGAATTGAAGTTGGGCAGATCGCTTCTTCGCTTATCTTTAAATTGCCATCCGGCAATCCCCTATTGATTATTACCAGTGGTCGCCACCGCGTTGATACTGAATTAGTTGCTAAGAATTTGGGGGTCTCCGAACTAGGTCGCGCCGATGCCAATTTCGTAAAAGAAGTATCTGGTTATTCAGTTGGCGGAGTTGCCCCACTTGGGTGGATTAGCCAACCTGAGAAGATTCTGATTGATCAAGCGCTAAATGACTATGAGGTTGTATGGGCGGCATCTGGACATCCACATGCTGTCTACCCAACTAGTTATGCCGAATTAATTACTTGCACAGGCGCTAGGCCAATGGTTGTTGGCGATTAGCTAAGTAACTCCGCAAGTAACTTTTCTACTCGAACTTTGATCTCATCGCGAATCACACGCACTGGCTCAATCCCCTGTCCCGCTGGATCTTCGAGTACCCAATCTTCATAACGCTTGCCAGGATAGAACGGGCAGACATCGCCACAGCCCATCGTGATAACCGCATCTGATTCTTGTACCGCCTCAGTTGTTAAAACTTTTGGAGTGTTATTTGCAATATCGATTCCTACTTCAGCCATCGCTGCAACGGCAACCGGATTAATCGAATCTTTAGGAGCAGAGCCGGCAGAGAGTACTTCTACACGCCCCTGACCGAGCTCACGCATGAATCCCGCCGCCATTTGTGATCGACCTGCGTTGTGTACGCATACAAAGAGAACAGTTGGTTTGCTCATTTACTTCTCATTTCCTGTTTTATTTGGGGAATTTATAAATTTAGTTAGGACTACACCTAGGACAGCACCCAAGATCTGCGCAGCGATAAAAGGAGCAACAGAACTTGGGGCGATTCCAGCGAAGGTATCTGAGAGGGTTCTGGCTACCGTTACTGCAGGGTTTGCAAAGCTCGTGGATGAAGTAAAGAAATATGCGGCTGATATGTAAGCGCCCACAAGAACTGGAATCTTCGCTTCGCTCTTTTGGGCAATTGCAGTGAAGATAATAAAAACAAGACCGCCGGTTGCAAGAATCTCGCTCACGAAGAGTTCAGCGCCGGTTCGGTCTTTTTGAGAAATTTCGATAATTGGTAAGTTGAAGATGAAGTTTGCAAGTGCAACGCCAATTACCGCACCGACCAACTGGGCCGCCAGGTAGGCGGCAGCAAGTGATGCTGTGATGTTCTTCTTAAACAACTGGATTGCGGTCACAACTGGGTTGAAGTGGGCGCCACTAATTGGGCCAAGCAAGGTGATTAAGATGTAGAGAATTAATCCGGTTGCAGCCGAGTTAATTGTTAACTGCACGCCAACATCTTTTGAAAGATTGGTCGCCATTACCCCTGAGCCGATAACAACCAACAAAAGAGTGGCTGTGCCAACGGCTTCGGCAATCGTTTTCCTCAAATTCACATCCCTATCTTCGGCTATAGATGAACAGGTAATAATCAGCGCCACGGAGTAATATCTGAATTTAAGATGAACCTTTCATTACAACTCTTAGCATCTGAGGCTGATTCAGCGCCTCACATCGTGCTGGTGCATGGGTTGGGTTCGGCAGCAACTGCCTGGAAGCCTTTGATCCCTTTGCTGCAACCTCGCTATAACGTGATCACCGTCGATCTTCCTGGCCACGGTAAGACTCCGTTGGATAAGACCCAGCCTATGGATCCACATTCGCTAGCAAAACTCGTTGTGAAAGAAGTTGCAAATCAATTTGGCGTTACAAGTTTTGATCTTGTTGGAAATTCTTGGGGCGGCTGGATAGCACTTGAAATGGCTGCCGACCATCCTCAATCCGTGAATAGCGTTGTCGCTCTAGCGCCAGCAGGATTCTGGCTGGCATCTTTTGTGCAGAGTTTTCCTGGAGAAAAAGCTATCCGATTATTTGCCAAAAGTACTGCGGCGATCGCCCCGATATTTCTCAACTTTGAATGGGCGCGCAAGTATGGCTTTGAATCGGTTAGTCCACGTTGGCGGGAATTTACTGAAGAGCTTTGTCTGGATGCCACAACAGCGATGGCTAACTCCCCCGGTTATGTACCAGGATCAAATGGAATGTTAAAGAAACGTTTTGATTCGAAGATAGATCCTGCAATTCCAGTAACAATTATCTTTGGAGATTCGGATAACACGCTGCCAGCCTCGATCTGCCAAGAACGCCTGATGGCGCCAGCGCATGCGAAATGGAAAACATTTGACGAATGTGGCCATGCGCCAATGTGGGATCACCCGCATGAGGTTGCCGCGGAAATATTTGCAGCAGCAGGTATCAATAGATGAATAACGAATTAGTCACCGTGATCTACTTCTGGAAGATAAAGCAGAGCAAATTAGGTTTCGCGCTGCTGCGGATGGCGCTAGATCGTGGCGGCCTTCGCAGATTTCAAGGTGTGCACTTTGCCAAGATGCTTGGTGCGGGAAAAGGTGAAACATTTACCCCGCGAGATGCCGATATAACTCGCTGGGGTGCGCTAGTTGTTATTGAGCAATCTCAATTGCTGTCGCTAGATAATTCAAATTTAATCAAGCGCTGGCGCGTAAATAGCAGTGATGAGGTTCGATATCTCGTTGATCCAATTTCATCTCATGGATTATGGGCCAAGGTAAATCCCTTTGACTACGTAAAGAGCACAGGTGATGGTGAAGTTGTTGCGATTACACGTGCTCGAATCAAATGGGCGCAAAACGTGCGCTTCTGGAAAGCCGTTCCGCCAGTAACATCGAGCTTGCATTCATCTCCTGGCTTATTGCAGACAATCGGAATTGGCGAAGCCCCCATAGGTCTGCAAGGCACTTTTTCACATTGGCGCTCGGGCGCAGATTTAAGAAACTTTGCTTATAAGGGCGCAGCCCATCAAGAAGCGATTGCAGCCACTGAACGCCATGCTTGGTATGCCGAAGAACTCTTTGCGCGCTTTGCTGTGCGCGATATCCGCGGTTCGCTTAATAAATAGAGGTATTTCTGGGAGCGATTACTAGGGCAGAATTAGCCCATGTCGATTCGTCATTACAACCCCCGTCGTCGTCAGCGCCGCGGTATATCGGATCGCTCGCGCCTCTTTCTCTATCTGGTTCTTGGCATCGCCCTACTCTTGCAAGTTTCATATCCACTCCTCGATGGTGAAGCACTTCGCGTTGTAACTATCTCCACCGTTTATTGGGGCGCCGCTGCGATGGCGCTACACGCGCTGTTGTCCTATGGCTCACGCTATGCCTTTACTTATCTTGCAATCTCGTTAACTTTTGGTTTCTTCATTGAGTTAATTGGCGTCTCAACTGGTTGGCCATTTGGAGTTTATTCATATGATGCATCACTTGGTCCGCAATTAATTAGCGTTCCACTTGTTGTGCCATTTGCTTGGGCGATGATTGCGCATCCAATTTTATGTGTTGCGCGCCGCGTAACCAAGAACTGGGTATTTCTCTACGGTGGCTTCGGAATGATGGCCTATGACTTATTCCTTGATCCACAAATGGTTAATGGTGGTCGTTGGACTTGGGTGGTAACAGGAGCACATGTTCCATTCACTCCAGAAATTCCACTTTCAAATACCTTCGGCTGGTTGTTATCTGGAATGGCTTTGATCGCGATGTTGCACCTTGCCCTGCCACGCGAAAGACGTAAGCAGAGCGCAAGTTACACCGCCGTTGATTTCTTCTTAATCTGGACCTGGTTTGGCGGAATCGTTTCAAACCTCTTCTTCTTTGATCGCCCTGGTATCGCATTCTTATTCGGAACAGTTTTTGGCGCCTTCCTTGCACCGTATCTCTTCTCGCGCTGGCTCGGGCGCCCTTAATCATTTATTTTGTATTGAATAAATCGTGCTAACTAACTTAGTTTTCTTTGCATCCGTTGCCCTGCTCTGGTTAGCAGTTGCCAACTTCTTTACGATCCGCCGCCCCGCACCCGCTGCAGAACGCGGTGAATCTGTAACCGTGTTGATTCCGGTACGTAATGAAGAGGGAAACATTGCAGATTTAGTACTTAGCTTGCAGGCGCAACAGTTCTTGAAAAAGCCAGAGATCATCTTCATCAACGACTCGTCAACTGATGAAACATCCGAAAAGTTGCAGGAAGCCCAAGATGACGGGGCGCAGATTAGAGTTATCAACGCTCCCGAACTTCCAGATGGTTGGCTAGGTAAACCATGGGCGATGCAGCAAGGATATTTACAGGCTAAAGGTGAGATTGTTGTAACTCTGGATGCCGATGTACGTTTAACTTCAACCGCAATAGCGCAGGCACTTGGCATGCTGGGCGATCGTTCATTTATCTCGCCTTATCCACGGCAGATCGCCAGAACTTTTTCAGAACGTTTAATTCAGCCTTTGCTGCAATGGTCATGGATGAGCACAGTGCCACTGCGCATCGCCGAAAAATCTGCACGAACTTCCTTAGCTGTTGCCAACGGGCAATTTTTTCTGGTGCGCAAAAGCGCTTTGGATCAAATAGGTGGATTCAACTCGATCGCGGCAGAAGTTCTCGACGACATGGAACTTGCACGTGCGCTGATTAAATCAGGAGCGCTCGGTGGAGTCGCTGATGGTTCAACGCTTGCACGGACCCGCATGTATAAAAACTTCTCTGAAATCAAAGCCGGTTATGGAAAATCTCTCTGGAAAGCTTTCGGCAGCCAGAGCGGTAGCGCAGCTGCAATTGCATTTCTATTCATTACCGGCATAGCTCCAGTTATTGCCTGGTTTGCTGGCCATCCCCTGGGCTTCTTCGCCTATCAATTTATAGTTATAACTCGCGCACTGAGTGCGGCACGTTCACGCGGAAGAATTCTTGATTCGATTCTGCATCCGATCTCCTGTGCGGTCTTGATCTATTTGATTATCTACAGTTGGCGCGCACGTGGCGTTGTGGCCTGGAAAGGTCGCACACTGTGAGCAAAGGTAATTCCAATAAACCTGCCGTTGCTGTAATCGGCGCCGGCATGGGCGGGATGGCAACTGCAGCGCGTTTAGCAAAGGCCGGCCACCAAGTAACCGTCTATGAAGCATCTGATCGCCACGGCGGTAAGTGCCGCACAGAATGGATCGGAAATTACGCATTTGATACTGGCCCATCACTTCTAACTCTTCCTGCGGTCTATCGCGATTTCTTTCAACGTACCGGTGAAGTCATGGGACGCATTCTTGAGTTAGTGCCTGTTAATCCATCATTTGATTATCGCTTTGCCGATGGCAAGTCAGTTAAGTTTGCCAACTTGTCCCGCAAAGAGACTCTGGCAGCAATTACTGAATCACTCGGCGTAGAAGCTGGACAAGAATGGGACCGAGTTATGCGTACGGCGGAGGCGATGTGGGATGTCTCGCGTGAACCATTTATCGAATCTGAACTACGTTCTATAGCATCCCTTTTGAAGCGTCCAACTTTGCTTCGTGATTTACGGATTATTGCGCCTTGGAAATCGCTACGCGGGCTAAAGATTAAAGATATTCATCTGCGAAATATCTTGGATCGCTATGCAACCTATAGTGGATCTGATCCACGTGTTGCACCTGCGGTGCTGGCATCTATTGCCTTCGTTGAAGAAGCCTTCGGGGCTTGGCATATCAAAGGAGGAGTTGGAAAGCTAGCCGATGCCGTTTATCAACGTTGCCTCGATCGCGGAGTTAAATTTGAGTTCAACTCCCCCGTTGCTGCGATTAACCACAATGGTAAATCTGTAACTAGCCTTGCACTTGGTGATGGGCGATCAATTGACTTCGAAGTAGTCGTAGCTAACGCTGATGCTTCGCTGGTCTATAACAAGTTAATTTCAGGCAAAGTGTCCAGGTTAAAGCGTACCCGTAAGAACTTGGCTAAAGCTGAACCGTCGCTTGCTGGATTCTCACTTCTGCTTGGACTTCGCCCCACCGATCAGCCAGCAGGTTTATCGCATCACAATGTCTTGTTTCCGAAAGATTACGATGAAGAGTTTGAAGATATCTTTAACCGTAAAGTTCCGGTTGCAGATCCAACTATTTATATTTGTGCACCGAATGACGATGCGATGGTTAAACACCCAGGGCATGAAGCCTGGTTTGTGCTAGTTAATGCACCGCGACACGACGAAAGCGGTAGCGATGGCTTTAACTGGAACGATAAAGATGCCAACCACCGCTATGCGATGAAGATAATTGATGCAATTGAAGCGCGCGGAATATCAGTTAGAGACCGCTTAGAGGTTTTGGAAATTCGCACACCTGCAGATCTAGAGCGCACAGTTATGGCGCCAGGTGGATCGATCTATGGCACGTCCAGCAACGGAGCGCGTTCGGCGTTTTTGCGCGCCAAGAATCGTTCCCCGCTAAAGGGTTTGTACTGCGTTGGTGGATCGGCACATCCAGGTGGAGGCTTACCGTTAGTTGGGCTAAGCGCTGAAATTGTTGCGCAAGCAGTTGTAGGCCCAACGACCCACTAAGTAGAAGCTAAATATCTGAAGTGCGGCGAGGACTGCCATAACTACAGTTACTAAATTAAGACTGAGCGCATAGGCAACTAGGGCGATAAAGATAAAACTGGCGCGAACTGGTCGTTCCGCTGGAGTAACAACGCCAACTTCGCTAACACCTAAACCACCTAAACGTGCGCGTGCATATTCTTGAGTTGATGCTGTTACGTAGGTAAGCAGCACAATCCATGCTGGTGCGCCGATGCGGTAAGCGACGTAGAACCAAAGTGCTTCGCTAATTCGATCGGCAACTGAATCTAGAATCGCACCGAATTGGCTCTCACGGTTTTGGTAAATCGCGACGCTGCCATCAATGCCATCGGCGTAAAGCGATAGAACCAGTAGCGGAATCGTCCAGAGTGAAAGCGGATTAACCGCCATTGCAACAGCAAAAACGATTCCAAGTAGCGTCAATAAGTTTGGAGTTATTCGCAGTCGAGATAAGAACTTTGCTGATGCGAATGAGATCTTGAGCCAGGCTTTTACGATTCCCTTAATCTCAGCGTTACCGTGGAGCGCGCTCCACTTAGCAAAGAACTCAGTCTGGTTCATCCACGTTTCTTATCTTTTATTTGGGCAAAGATTTCGCGTGTTGCCGAAGAAGTATTCATTGTGTAGAAGTGAAGACCTGGAACGCCTGCATCCAATAAATCTTCGCAGAGACCGGTAGCAATTTCTACACCTAGTTTGCGAACATCATCTGGTGAATCTTTAAGCGCTTCAAAACGCTCGGCGATAGTTGATGGAATCGGTGTGCCGCTTAACTCGGCCATACGATTTAACTGAGCAACATTTGTAACCGGCAAGATGCCAGCGATGATCGGCAGCTTTGAACCGCGCGCTGATAAACGATCAACGAGCGCTTTCCATTTATCAACTTCAAAGAAGAACTGTGTCGTTGCAAATGATGCACCGGCTTTTTCTTTACGGAGCAGAACTTCAATATCTTCATCGAAATTTAGCCCTGATGCGGGATGTCCGTCGGGAAATGCGGCAACGCCAATTGTGAATCCGCCGACTTCTGCTGCAAGCGTTACCAATTCGTCGGCGTGATTTAAGCCGCCAGGTGTTGGTGTCCAAGGTGCACGCGGCCCCCCAGTTGGGTCTCCACGTAGCGCCAAAATATTGTGAATACCGGCTTGTTTGTAGCGCGCCAAAATTTCGATTAACTCGTCTCGCGTTGAACCAACGCAAGTTAAGTGTGCAACCGTTGGAATATGGGTGCGCTGCGTTATCTCGGAAGTGATCCGAATTGTGCGATCGCGGGTTGTGCCACCTGCGCCATAAGTAACTGAGATGAAATCCGGGGCGATTGGCTCAAGGGCGCGCATAGCGCTCCAGAGGCGTTCTTCACCTTCTGGGTCTTTCGGAGGAAAGAACTCGAAGGAGTAAGTAACGCCTTCGCCGATCTCCTTCATGCGCATCTCCACGCGGTCAGGGTACCGTTGCGCCGTGGTTAACGATGCACGTGGCACGCTCTTAGCGGTACGCGAGACGGTTCAAAGTGAACTAACTTCTTATCTGACCTTGCAGCGCGAATATTTAAGTGGCATCGGCTCTGAATTAATCCCAGTATGCGATGCCCTCGAATCATTCTTACTTGAAGGCGGAAAGCGCCTGCGCCCGCTCTTTGCATATGCCGGCTTTGCAGCAACTGGCAAGGTTGCAACCGCTGCCGATATTCGTGCATTTACCAGCCTGGAACTTTTGCAAGCCTGCGCACTTATTCACGATGACTTAATGGATCGTTCAGATACACGCCGTGGAAAACCTGCGATACATCGCCACTTTGAAAACTTGCATCAGCAAGAAGCGATGAACGGTTTAGCAGATCAATTCGGCGAGGCAGCAGCAGTTCTGCTCGGTGATTTAGCTTTGGTTTGGTCAGATCATTTGCTCCATACCTCTGGCGTTGAAAACGGCGCGCTTTTATCTGCGCTAAAGGTTCATGATGAGATGCGCATCGAACTTATGGCTGGACAGTATTTAGATGTTCGCGAAGCAGGTGAGCGCTCCCCTAGCGTTGATCGCTCACTACGCATTGCCCGTTACAAATCTGGAAAGTACACAATTGAACGACCGCTGCATTTAGGTGCATCGCTTGCGATTACAGATGCAGCAGAGCGAAAAAATCTCACAAATATCTTGAGCGCATACGGTCTGCCACTTGGTGAGGCATTCCAATTGCGCGATGACATGCTCGGAATTTTTGGCGATCCATCTGTTACCGGTAAACCAGCCGGCGATGACATTCGCGAAGGCAAGCGCACTGTTTTGATGGCGATGACGCTCGAGCGCGCAGACCAAGCAAGCGCCGCCAAGATCACCGCTGCCTTAGGCCGCGAAGATCTAACTTCCGATCAAATCGAAGAAATTCGTGCGCTCATAACCGCAACCGGCGCAGTTAAAGTTGTCGAAGATCTCATCGAGGGGCTTCTTTCCAACGCGCTAACTGCCGCAAACTCTGATGAAATTGACCCTT
>Ga0208788_1000819_pt1 | contig 15174 bp, 13 predicted proteins | sample Wag4_2014_7_11_3_FD_187363 | JGI IMG/M metagenome (GOLD analysis project Ga0208788, IMG submission 187363) | Fresh water mixed with fracking chemicals microbial communities from Ohio, USA - Utica-2 Time Series FC 2014_7_11 (SPAdes) (version 2) ...
TGGCCGATTCAGCGGTGGCACAACTGGACTTTGCATCGGCCACGTGGCACCAGAAGCCGTCGATGGCGGACCAATTGCATTCGTAGAACATGGCGACAAAGTTCGTATCAACATCAGCGAGCGCACGCTCGACCTACTTGTTGATGAATCCGTTTTGGTAGAGCGACGCAAGCACTTTAAGCCGGTTCCGCACAAATACGATCGTGGCGTGCTGGCGAAGTATGTAAAGCTTGTAGGCTCAGCCAGCAACGGCGCAGTCTGCGACTAATCGTGGGATCACATGGCCACTCCCATAAGAGGGCAAGCGACCTTGATTCGTCCTGGATAGATCCGGAAAAGGAATCTAGGCTGCATAAAGTTTTATTGGCAATTTTGCTGCCACTAACTTTTCTAGGAATCTTCACCATCTTCACTTCTTGGCCAAGCGGGAATCTTCAGATTGATAAGGGAATTTTTGGCTACGTTGAGGAATCTGAATTCTTTACCGTTGAGGTTCAAACTATTGAGAAGTACGACTGTATTTCTAATGGCGCAACCCAGGACTCATCTGGGAATTTTTCAACATCGCAATGTGCTCACATTTCGGCAGAGCTATTAACTGGGCCAAACGCGGGTGAAATTGCCAAATTTGATGTAGAGCCAACCATTGTTGATTTTGGAATTCACTCTGGGGATAAAGTTTCAGTTGCGTCGATTCCGATCGAAACTGGAAACGATTACATTTTTAATGATTTTGAGCGCACTAGCGGTATCTATGTTTTATTCGCAGTGTTTTTAGTAATCCTGTTTTTGACTGCGGGATTTGGAGGACTACGAGCGCTGATTGGATTAGCAGTTACCTTCGGTCTTTTGATTACCTATTTGATTCCTTCGTTGATTCAAGGACAGCAGGTGGTTTATGCAGTTGGTGGAGTAGTGCTAGCAATCACTGCCTTAGTTCTCTATTTGGTTCATGGCTTTAGCTTGAAAACTGGAGCCGCGATTGTTGGAACTTTGTGTGGCTCGGTGATTGCCATGGTTGGCGCACTATGGTCAACTCAGGCGCTGCGACTTACTGGGATAACTGGAGATGAAGACTTAGTCCTATCTGCGGTGGCATCACAAGTAAAGCTTTCCAATCTGTTGATTGCCAGCATGGTAATTGCAGGATTTGGTGCGCTCAATGATGTTACGGTCACTCAAAGTTCAGCAGTTTGGGAACTAGCTAGTGCCAATGACAAGCAAACTTGGAGACAATTGTTCTTTGGGGGAATGCGGATTGGACGAGATCACATCGCATCTTCGATTTACACGATTGCATTTGCGTACGTTGGGTCGGCACTTGTGACATTGATGCTAATTGTGGCTGCCAGTCCACCGCTTGCTCGACTGATAAATGATGAAGTTGTGGCTCAAGAACTGGCCTTAATCATGGTTGGCTCGATTGCGTTGGCGCTCAGCACTCCAATTACAACGGCATGCGCTGCGTGGTTCGCGGTAAGAATTGCAAAGTCTGAGCCAGCTCAGGTTTCTTAAGAAACGCTGACGCGTCCGGCTTCTAGGCGCGCAACTGGAACTCTAAATGGTGAGCACGAAACGTAATCGAGTCCAACATCATGGAAGAACCTGATGGACTCTGGATCGCCACCATGTTCACCGCAAATGCCGAGTTTGATATCTGGACGTGTGGCTCGACCCTTGTCTACGGCGATCTTGATTAAGGCGCCAACACCATCGACATCTAACGATTCAAATGGCGAAACGGTGAAGATGCCACGATCTAAGTAAGTTGCAAAGAACGAAGCCTCTACGTCATCGCGACTAAAGCCCCATGTTGTTTGGGTCAAGTCGTTTGTACCGAATGAAAAGAATTCGGCAGCTTCGGCAATTCGCTGTGCGGTTAACGCTGCTCTTGGTAATTCGATCATGGTTCCAATCGAGAATGGTAGATCAATGCTTTCTTCCCGAGCTATTTCGGCTAGCAGAACATCCATTTCGTCTCGGATCAAATGCAGTTCCATAACTGAGCCAACCAGTGGAATCATAATTTCTACCTTTGGATTACCACCGGAACGAATCCGGGTGATGGCCGCCTGAGCAATCGCTCTAACCTGCATTGGGAACAGGCCTGGAACCACTAAACCAAGTCGAACTCCACGTAATCCAAGCATCGGATTAGATTCATGTAATCGATCAACCGCGCCAAGCAGCAATTCTTGGCGAGAAACATCTTCGTTACGTTCTTTACCTAACGCAACTTCGACCATTAAGTCAGTGCGGTCAGGCAAGAATTCATGAAGTGGTGGATCAAGTAAGCGAACAGTGACTGGAAGTGAATCCATTTCTTCAAAAATGTCTTCGAAATCTTTTTGTTGCATCGGCAAGAGGGCTTCAAGTGCTGCATTTCGTTCTTCCGAGTTATCAGCCAAGATCACTCGCTCAATCAAAACGCGGCGATCTCCGAGGAACATGTGCTCAGTGCGGCAAAGCCCAATTCCTTCAGCACCGAGATTTCTTGCCCACTTGGAATCTTCTGCGGTATCTGCGTTAGTGCGCACTCTAAGTCGACGAACTGAATCGGCGTGCTTCAAGATTCGATCTACTGCAGTTACCAACGCAGCAATCTCTTCACCTTCGGTGGCAATTGAATCCGCAAGGCCATTTTCTAGGTAGTTAGAAACCGGTGAAGGAACTACTGCAAGTTCGCCCAGGTATACATGTCCAGTTGAGCCATCAATTGAAATCATGTCACCTTCTTTAATGACAAGGTCTCCAATCGTGGCAGTGCGTTCGACGTGCGATACATCGATTGCGTCAGCTCCACAAATGCAGGTCTTTCCCATACCGCGAGCCACAACCGCTGCGTGTGAGGTCTTTCCGCCTCGGGCAGTCAAGATGCCGGTAGCTGCAATCATGCCTTCTAGATCATCTGGGTTTGTTTCACGGCGTATTAGAACTACGCGCTCGCCTTTGTCAGCCCACTTAACAGCAGTTGCGGAATCAAACACCGCTTTGCCGACAGCAGCTCCTGGAGAAGCAGCCATTCCCGAAGCGACAATCTTGCTATGCGATGCGGAATCAAATTGCGGGAACATCAGTTGCGCCAACTGGGCACCGTTAACACGAATCAGCGCTTCATCCATTGTGATGAGACTTTCATCTACAAGTTGAGTGGCAATTCGAAATGCCGCTGCCGCGGTGCGTTTTCCAACTCGGGTTTGCAGCATCCAAAGCTTGCCCTTTTCGACGGTAAATTCGATATCGCATAAATCTCGGTAGTGAGTTTCAAGCTTTCGCATAATCTTCATGAGTTCGTTAAAGGAAGTTGGATCTGTGCGATTCAATTCGTCGAGGCTGAAAGTGTTACGAATTCCAGCAACTACGTCTTCACCTTGGGCATTAGGCAGGTAGTCACCGTACGCACCTGGCTTGCCAGAGGCAGGATCGCGCGTGAAGGCAACGCCAGTTCCTGAAGTCTCGCCCAGGTTTCCAAAAACCATCGAGCAGATGTTTACAGCCGTACCTAGATCGTCTGCGATTCTTTCGCGACGGCGATATAGGCGAGCGCGCGAAGTGTTCCACGAATCAAAAACTGCGCGAGTCGCTAGGTCTAGTTGCTCTCGCGGATCCTGGGGGAAATCACGACCACTGTGCTCTTGAATGATTGCTTTGAAAGTTTCAACAACTTCTTTAAGTTGATCTGCAGTTAAATCAACTTCGGTAGCCACCCCAGCACGCTCAATTGCAGCTTGCAGCGCATCTGCAAAAATCTCACCTTCGATGCCCAAAACTGTTTTGCCAAACATTTGTATTAATCTGCGATAAGAATCCCAGGCAAAGCGTTCGTTATTGCTTACTTTGATTAGACCGTTTACTGAATAGTCATTTAGGCCAACATTTAAGACGGTCTCCATCATTCCTGGCATAGAAAACTTTGCACCAGAGCGAACGCTTACTAAGAGTGGATCATCAACATCGCCAAGTCTTTTGCCAAGAGCATCTTCAAGGCGGCGAAGCGCCATAGTGACCTCAACGCGCAGTGCGGCTGGTTCAACTCCCGCTACGAGATATTCACGACAGGCTTCCGTCGAAATAGTGAAGCCAGGAGGGACTGGAAGTCCCAGCTTGGTCATCTCGGCCAAGTTGGCACCCTTGCCACCAAGGAGATCCTTTTGGTCTTTGTCGCCTTCGGAAAAATCGTAAACGAACTTAGTCAATGTCAGTGCCTTCCGACCAACGATTTCCAGCCCAAGAACTGGGAATCTCCTGACTCAAAGGTATTGCTACTAAAGAAGGTTCGCCCAGCGGGATGCCCGAATGGCATCCATAGGAAATCTCAATATGTGGACAGCCGTCTCACTGGATGTGACGGACGTGACTTACCCGCGTTAAGGTAGGGGAACTATCAACACCTTCATCGGTGGTGGTGATGCAATCGAGGAGCTACAAGCAAATCGGGCGCAACTTCTGTTACAAGCCTTTGGCGCAGAGGGTATGTCACCTAAGACCAGCCAACGATGAACTTACATCGAAGCGATCCTTCGGTAGAGCAAGGAGTAATGCCATGTCACAGCACATAACAGGCGCCGAGAGTCTAGTTAAATCTCTAGAACACGCTGATGTCGAAGTAGTTTTCGGAATCCCAGGCGGCGCAATTCTTCCGGTCTATGACCCACTAATGGACTCACCTTCAGTTAGACATATTCTGGTGCGCCACGAACAAGGCGCTGGACATGCTGCTGAAGGATATGCCGCAGCAAGCAATCGTGTTGGCGTTTGCATGGCAACCAGCGGCCCTGGTGCAACAAACTTAGTTACCCCAATTGCTGACGCACACATGGATTCGGTTCCAATGGTGGCAATTACCGGTCAGGTGCCGAGTGCAGCTATTGGCTCCGATGCTTTTCAAGAAGCAGACATTCGTGGCATCACGATGCCAATCACAAAACATAATTACTTGGTAACGCGAGCTGAAGATATTCCGCGTGCAATTAAAGAAGCCTTTCACCTTGCAAGCACTGGTCGCCCCGGTCCAGTTCTTGTTGACATTACTAAAGATGCGCTGCAAGCCAGTGCTGAATTCGTTTGGCCATCACACATTGACCTACCTGGCTATAAGCCAACAACAAAACCTCATGGCCGTCAGATAAAAGAAGCTGCACGCATGATTGTCGATGCTCACCGACCGGTCTTTTATGTTGGCGGTGGCGTTATTCGCTCGCAGGCACACCGGGAACTTAGACAACTGGCAGAACTTACTGGAATTCCGGTTGTCACAACTTTGATGGCTCGCGGTGCATTCCCAGATTCACATCAGCAGCACATGGGCATGCCAGGTATGCATGGAACTGTTGGCGCAGTTGGCGCATTGCAGAAGGCTGATCTGCTTATCGTTCTTGGCGCACGTTTTGATGATCGCGTTACCGGAAAACTTGAATCGTTCTCACCAAAATCCAAAGTCATTCACATTGATATTGATCCGGCTGAAATTGGCAAGAATCGTTACGCAGATATCCCAATCGTTTCAGATGTACGCGAAGCAATCTCACAACTTATCCCTGCAGTAACAGCTGAATTTGATGCCGGAAATCGCGCAGACTTAACAGCCTGGTGGATCACACTTAATCACTGGCGCGAAACTTACCCACTTGGCTATGACCAGCCAACTGATGGAACACTTTCGCCACAGTATGTAATTGAACGCCTTGGCAAGATTGCTGGACCTGAAGCTATCTACGCTGCTGGCGTTGGTCAACATCAGATGTGGGCAGCGCAGTTCATTGGATATGAAAATCCAAACACTTGGCTAAACAGTGGTGGCCTAGGAACCATGGGCTACTCGATCCCAGCAGCAATGGGCGCAAAGGTTGGCGCTCCAGACAAGACTGTTTGGGCAATCGATGGAGACGGCTGTTTCCAGATGACTAATCAAGAACTAGCTACCTGCACAATCAATGACATTCCAATCAAGGTTGCACTTATCAATAACGCTTCACTTGGCATGGTTCGCCAGTGGCAAAACTTGTTCTACAACGAGCGCTACAGCAATACTGATCTGCACTCACATTCAGTGCCTGACTTTGTAAAGCTTGCTGATGCATACGGTTGCCATGGCATCCGCGTATCAACTGCCGAAGAAGTAGACAAAGCCATTGAGCGCTCAATGGAAATCAATGACGCACCAGTTGTAATTGATTTCCAAGTTCATCGTGATGCCATGGTGTGGCCAATGGTTGCAGCTGGTACTGGAAATGACGAAATTCAATTTGCTCGAGATCTGGCCCCACAATGGGAAAGAGGGGATGACTAAAAATGGCTCGTCATACTCTTTCTATTTTGGTTCAAGATCAACCGGGTGTGCTTGCTCGAATCTCAGCACTCTTTTCCCGGCGCGGATACAACATTGAGTCTTTGGCAGTAGGCACAACCGAAACCGAAGGCGTTTCTCGCATGACTGTTGTTGTGAACGTAGATCAGCATGCGCTTGAGCAAGTAACCAAGCAGTTGAACAAGTTGATCAACGTTCTAAAGATCGTTGAACTAGATGACAACACTGCAATTGCTCGAGAACTGATGCTGATCAAGGTTAAAGCTGACGACAATTCCAGAAGCAAGGTACTTGAGCTCGTTGAGCTGTTTCGCGCCAAGATTGTGGATGTCAGTGGCGATGCAGTCACCATCGAAGCAACTGGTTCTATCGACAAGTTGGAGGCATTCCTGAATGTCCTGGCTCCACATGGAATCAAGGAAATTGTTCAGTCCGGCGTTGTGGCTCTGGCCCGCGGTGGCCGCTCAATTGCCGACCGTTCCAACAAGAATTCCGAACGTTCCATCTAGAAATTCACACAATCCAAAGAATCTGACAGACTTACCAAACTAGCGAAATAGGAGAGCCCAGTGGCCGAATTGTTTTACGAAGATGACGCAGACCTTTCAATTATTCAAGGTCGCAAGGTAGCCGTTATTGGTTACGGAAGCCAGGGCCATGCCCACGCACTTAGCTTGCGCGACAGTGGTGTTGACGTTCGCGTCGGCCTTGCTGATGGCTCAAAGAGCAAAGCAAAAGCTGAATCCGAAGGACTACGTGTCGTAGATCCAGCAACTGCAGCAGCAGAAGCTGATGTAATCATGATGCTTGTTCCTGATCACGTAGCTCGCAAGGTTTACGCCGAATCAGTTGAGCCAAACCTAAAGGCTGGCGACGCTCTTTTCTTTGCGCACGGTTTCAACATTCGTTTTGGTTACATCACACCGCCAGCAAACGTAGACGTTTGCATGGTTGCGCCAAAGGGACCAGGTCACCTAGTTCGCCGCGAGTATGTAGCTGGCCGTGGCGTTCCTGCCATCGTTGCTGTAGAGCAAGATGCAACAGGTAATGCTTGGGCACTTGCACTTTCATACGCAGCAGGTATCGGCGCACTTCGCGCTGGTGGTATCAAGACAACTTTCACCGAAGAAACCGAAACGGATCTATTTGGTGAGCAGGCTGTTCTTTGTGGTGGCGCTTCAGCACTTGTTCAGGCAGGTTTTGAAACTCTTGTTGAAGCTGGATACCAGCCAGAAGTTGCTTACTTCGAGTGCTTGCACGAATTGAAGTTAATTGTTGACTTGATGTACGAAGGTGGAATTGCCAAGCAGCGTTGGAGCGTTTCTGACACCGCCGAATATGGCGACTACGTTTCCGGTCCACGCATCATTAACTCAGACGTTAAGGCTGCAATGAAGGATGTCTTGACTGACATTCAACAGGGCAAGTTTGCTCAGCGCTTTATTGATGACCAGGATGCTGGAGCACCGGAATTCAAGTCGCTTCGCACGAAAGCAGAACAGCATCCAATCGAAGCTGTCGGTCGCGATCTACGTAAGTTGATGTCATGGGTTAAGACCGGTGACAACGACTACGTTGAAGGCACAGCAGGACGTTAAGTAAAAATGCTTGCGATACAGGTAGATCAGCCCGGTGGACCAGAAGTCCTAAAGGTAGCTGATCTACCTGTTCCAGTTTGTGGGCCTGATCAACTCTTAGTTGAGTTGGAATTTAGTGGCGTCAACTTCATTGACATCTATCAGCGGCAGGGTATTTATCCCATGCCGAGTCCTTACGTACCCGGACTCGAAGGCAGTGGAGTTGTAATTGAAGTTGGCTCCTCAGTAACAGGTTTTGCTATTGGAGAAAAAGTTGCTTGGCCTTCGTCACTTGGAAGCTACTCCGAGATCCATGCACTTAATGCGGCATCAGCTGTAAAAGTCCCAGAAGGCGTAGCCCCAGATGTTGCTTGTGCTGCAATGTTGCAAGGCATGACGGCACATTACCTAATTACTTCACTATATGAAGTAAAGCCAGGGGATACCGCGTTAGTACACGCAGCTGCTGGTGGCGTTGGGCAACTACTTTGCCAAATGATTTCAAATCGCGGAGCAACGGTAATTGGAACTGCATCTACTGTGGAGAAAGCAGAGATCGCTAGCCAAGCGGGTGCTAGTCATGTAATTAGATACGACACCGAAGATGTAGCGAGTAAAGCAAAAGAGATCACCAATGGAATTGGCGTAGACGTTGTGTATGACGGCGTAGGACTTGCAACATTTGATGGCAGCTTGGCTTCCCTGAAACGTCGCGGCATGATGGCATTGTTTGGCGGTGCAAGTGGCATGGTTCCACCATTTGATCTTCAAGCCTTAAGTCGAATGGGTTCACTTTTTGTAACTCGTCCGACTTTGGCTGATTACATAGTCGGCCCTGGTGAAATGCAAGGGCGCGCTGACGCTATATTCAGTGAGCACCTGGCTGGAAAACTTAACTTTGCCATTGGTAAAACTTATGAATTGAAAGACGTCAGCGATGCACATAGTGATTTAGCAGCCCGCAAAACTACTGGCAAACTCTTGCTCGTTTGAAAAATAAGGCCATTTTCGAGTGTGCATAAATCCAGATAGGCTTTGAATATGCCGGCCGCACTTGTAACTGGAACTTTTAATCCTCCTCACATGGGACATGTGAAGCTGATTAAAGCGGCCATTGAAAAACGTAATCACGTGGTTGTCGTTGTATTAGCTGCACCACACGATCGGTTACCCGCCCATGACCGTGCCCGAGCGCTTTTGCAGGACTGTGTTGCCGAAGGCGTGACCGAAGCCGCAATGACGATTGTTCATGGATACGAGTCAACGCCATACAACCCAGGCGATAGCGCAATTGCTAAATCAAACGCCCGCGTTATCGAAGCACACTTACGTCATACCCCACCTGTTGATTTGTTGGTTACTTCAGAAACTAATGGCGATGAATTTGCCAAAATGCTTGGACTACATCACTACAGTTTTGACCCAGACCGCACTCAAGTACCAGTCTCATCAACTCAGATTCGTGATGACCTGATCAGTAACTGGCATTTACTTGGTCCGGGCTCCAGAGAACTGCTTGCAGTTCGCGCGGTGTTTATAGGCGCCGAATCAACTGGAACCACAACAACAACACTTGCGGTTCAGGCTGAGCTGATGAAGCGTGATGGAAATTTTGCAACAACGAATTGGATCCGGGAATACGGACGTGATCTAACTATGCGAAAGAAAGAACAAGCCGAGGCAATGGGACTTACTGAATATGCAGTTCCGTGGACCACTAACGACTTCGTTGAAATCGCGATTGTGCAACAACAACTAGAAGATGTTGCAGCCCGCACTGGTGGTCCAGTTGTATGTTGCGATACGGACGTATTCGCCACAATTATTTGGGAACGTCGTTACTTAGGTGAGAAGGCTGCGCTTTCGATGCCGGTCGATTCCCAAAACCGTATTTACTTTGTAACCCAACCTGACGGTGTGCCATTTGTCCAAGACAAAATCCGAGACTCTGAAGATCTGCGGGTTTCAATGACGCGAGAGTTTGAAGATGATCTAATCAGTACCGGTAGATCTTGGATGGCTTTAGATGGCAGTGTCGAAACCCGAGTGGAACTGGCACTAAAAGCAATTGATGCTGCCATGGCGCAGGCCTTTGATTTTCACGTTCATTAGATAGTCGGTTCCCGCCATGAGTAGGGTTCTCAAACCCTAAACTTGACTCCATGCGCTCAATCAAAACAATCCACGTAGTCAGTTGTCATGCCGAAGGTGAAGTTGGCGATGTGATTGTTGGAGGTGTGAATCCACCACCTGGCGAGACTTTGTACGACCAATCTCGGTTTATTGCCAATGACAATGAACTTCGTCAGTTTGTTTTGAATGAGCCACGCGGGGGAGTATTCAGACACGTCAATATGTTGGTGCCGCCCAAGGATCCAAGAGCCGCTGTTGGATTCCTAATCATGGAACCAGAAGACACTCCGCTGATGTCAGGCTCGAATTCAATGTGTGTTGCCACAGTTGTTCTTGAAACTGGAATTGTCCCAATGGTTGAGCCAGAAACACATTTCTTTATGGAAGCCCCAGCTGGACTCGTTGAAGTCTTTGCAACCTGTAAAGATGGCAAAGCAACACAGATCAAGGTTCATAACGTTCCGGCATTTGCTGCAACCTTGGATACCAAGCTAGAAGTTCCTGGTTTAGGAACTTTGACAGTCGATACCGCCTGGGGTGGTGACAGCTTCGTAATTGTCAATGCCAAAGAGCTTGGATTCACTCTTGATCCGAGTGAAGCGCGCGACCTTGCGGTAATGGGTATAGGAATAACTAAAGCGGCAAACGAACAACTTACGTTCACTCATCCGACAATCAGCGGTTGGACGCATTTTTCATTTTGCCAAATGGCCATGCCTGTCTTTGAAGAAAATGGCGCTCTGATTAGCCACAATGCAGTCGCAGTACAGCCAGGAAAGATTGATCGCTCACCAACTGGAACTGGCGTTTCAGCTCGAATGGCAGTTCTGCATGCCCGCGGGGTAATGAAGCTTGGCGACCGAATTCGTGGGCGATCCATTATTGGCTCACATTTTGAAGGCCGCATTGAACAAGAAGTAATGATTGGCGACAAGCCAGGAATCATCCCGTCGATTGCAGGACAAGCCTGGCTAACTGGAACTCATCAACACATGTTGGATCCAACTGATCCATATCCTCATGGCTACATCGTCAGCGATACTTGGCCGCGAATTGGAAAAGAATAATTTCTAAGATGCCGGAAAAACCCAAATCGCCACCCAAACTGAAATCAATCAAATCAATCCAAAAGTATTTAGCAACTCAAGATGAGCGTCTTGGTAGATTCCTAGAAAATGCTCCGTTGTATCCGGTATCCAAAGAGCCTGCTCATAACTCCCACTTTGAGACGATAGTTTTTGCGGTTATTGGTCAACAGTTGTCAGGCAAAGCGGCAGACACAATTACCCATCGATTGATTGCAAAAACTGGGTCACCCGTGAAGCCGGCAAAGATTCTAAAGCTGGGCCACCTCGCGCTTCGTGAAATTGGCCTTAGTAACGCGAAAGCTCGGACGATTCTCGAGTTGAGTGATGCGATAGTGAAAGGCTTTGACTTAGAGTCAGTCGACCAGCTGCCCGATGATGAAGTGGTAAAACAACTGACTCAGTTCTGGGGTATTGGACGCTGGACTGTTGAGATGTTCATGATGTTTCGATTGGGCCGATTAGATGTTTGGCCAATTGGTGACTTGGGTGTGCGTAGGGGATGGGGAATCATTCAAGGATTGGGCTATACGCCTACCGAGAAAGAGGTTATTGGCGTGACTGACCACCTATCTCCATATCGAAGTGTTGTTGCCTGGCACTGTTGGCGCGCAACTGATGAAGAACCTGATTTTTGGTAAGTACTTGCTGCACATTCTTTGCAAACTTGATTTTCTGCTTTGAATTAGAATCGAGTTATGTCAAAGCCTGTAGTTCTAATTGCTGAAGAGTTATCACCCGCCACACTTGCAGTTTTAGGTGATGGATTCGAGATCCAGCAATGTGATGGGGCCAATCGCACCGAACTTTTGTCGGCTCTAGCCAATGCCAACGCGGTCTTGGTTAGATCCGCAACCAAAATGGATTCTGAAGCAATAGCTGCAGCACCGAACTTAAAGATCATTGCGCGCGCTGGTGTTGGTCTAGACAATGTGGATGTCCCAGCTGCAACGGCGGCTGGCGTTTTAGTGGTCAATGCCCCAACTAGCAATATCGTTTCGGCAGCAGAACTTGCAGTTTCCTTGCTGCTTGCAGTTGCTCGAAATGTTGTGCCAGCAAATTTGGCACTCAAGAATGGCCAATGGAAGCGCTCTCAATTTGGGGGAGTTGAACTGCAAGGCAAAACCGTCGGCATCATTGGAATGGGCAAAATTGGAATGTTGGTAGCCCAAAGGCTGGCAGGCTTTGATATGAAGTTTGTTGCATACGATCCGTATGTCAAGGCTGCGCCAAGTGGTGGACCGGAAATCAAAATGGTTTCACTTGGGGAACTATTTGCTGCATCAGACTTTGTGACGATTCACATCCCAAAGACTCCGGAAACTCAGGGACTTATTGATGCTGCTGCACTTGCAAAAATGAAGTCAACAGCGTTCGTTATCAATGCTGCACGCGGCGGAGTACTAGATGAGACTGCATTATTCGATGCGCTCAAATCAGGAACAATTGCTGGCGCGGGATTAGATGTTTATGCAACTGAACCTTGCACAGATTCACCTTTGTTTGACTTAGACAATGTTGTTGCTACCCCACACTTAGGTGCTTCAACTGAAGAGGCGCAAGAAAAAGCAGGCGTAGCCGTAGCTGAATCTGTCGTTGCTGCATTTGCTGGCAAAGAAGTTCCTGGCGCAGTTAATGCGGATTTGATCAAATAGAAATTTAGCTAGTTAAGCCAATCCGAAACAGTTCGACCATTTCGTCAATTTCTGCTTCGGTCGTGCTTAGTGGCGGTGCAACCTGAAGTGCGCCACCCCAAATTGCCCGCGAGATAACGCCAACGTCGCGACACTTGCCATACATAGCAGGAGCAATATTTGGATCAGCCATTTGAATACCACCCAAGAAGCCGACGCCAGTTCGGACTTCGCTGACTACATCCAAGTCTTCCAAACTACGCAACGCACTAGCGAACTTATCTTCTAAGCGAGCCACATGTGAAGGTAGGTTTTCGCGCATCATTATCTTGATGTTTGCTACACCTGCAGCAGCAGAAGTTGCGTGCCCACCGTAGGTGTAACCGTGGCGCCAAACTCCTGCGCTTGGTGCATAGAAAGATTCCCAAACCGAAGGAGCGGCAATAACAGCTCCCATGGGTGCATAACCTGACGTCAAGCCTTTTGCGACTGTGATCAAGTCCGGTGCTAAGCCATATCGAGTTGATGCAAACCAGTCGCCACAGCGACCAAAGCCATTAATTACTTCATCGGCTACAAAGAGGATGTTGCGTTCTGAACATGCCTTACGAACGGTCTGAAGGTATAGATCAGGTGGAATCCGAACTCCGCCGGCGCCTTGAATTGGCTCGCAGAAGAATGCCGCAATGTTTTCTTCGCCAATGCGATCGATGGTGGCAATCATTTCTTCGGCATCGTCCCAGGGAACGCGAACTACGTCTTCGACTAGCTCGGAATATCCATCGTTGTTAGGTGGGATACCTGCAATTGAAGTACCGCCAGCGTGCATACCGTGATACCCGTTTTCCCGGAAAACAATTACTTTCTTCGAAGGCTTTCCTTGTAACGTCCAGAATCTGCGCGACATCTTTAAAGCGGTATCGATACTGTCGCTTCCACCGGATGTGAAGAAGATTTTTGAGTCTGGAACCGGTGAGATTGATGCGACTAAATCTGCAAGTTCAATCGTAGGAGCTGTAGTGCATTCACCGAATGACGAGTAAGAGGCAATGTCTGCTGCCTGTGCCGCCATGGCCTCGCCAATTTCTTTTCGGCCGTGCCCAACATTCATGTACCACAACGCACCGGCGGCATCGAAGTACTTCTTGCCACTTTTATCCCAAATCCAGGAACCTTCACCTTTGGTAATTACCAATGGGCCATTGTTTGATATTGCGTGCATATCGGCGAAACCGTGCCAGAAAGCATTTGACATGTGTACTCCTTCGAAGTGGTTCAAGAATACCGATTTAACTTTGTGTTGTGGCATAGTTAGGCCATGATTTCTTGGCCAAATAGTGAGCCAGTGCTGGTTGATAAAGCGCTAATGCTTCGCCCATGGCACCTAGATGATGTTTCAGCCGTGTTTGATATCTGCCAGGATCCAGCGATTCAAGAATTCACCACTGTTCCTGTGCCCTATACAAGAGAAATAGCGGATTTCTGGATTCGCACTTCAGCGCAAAAGTACCTAGAGCGCGAGAAAATATCGTTAGCTGGAATCCGAAACGGCGAAATTGTGTTGGCAGTATCTATCCACGGAATTCACGAATTCGATCATGTTGGTGAAATCGGATACTGGGTTAGTCCAAATGCCCGCGGAGAGGGACTGGCTGCAATTGCAGTGCAAATGATTTCTGACTTTGGATTTGCTATTGGGTTTCGGCGTCTTTTCGCAATTACATTGCCGGATAACTTGGCATCCCAAAAGTCTTTGCTAAACGCTGGCTTTGAATTAGAAACGGTTTTACGCGACCGTATGACGAGGCGAAATGGATCTCAAGCGGATGCAGTTGTGTTTGCAAAATTTCCAGCAATTGAGATAGGGCGCTAGAGCTTCACTCGACCGTAAGCCTTGTGATCCATAACCCACGAAGAGTTCAAGTCATCAATCCGAACTTGATTCTTGCGAGATGTAGAACCATAGGTGGCATGGATAACTTTTCCGTCACCAATGTAGAGAGAGACGTGCTGGATCCCGCCATTTGCTCGGCCAGAAAAGACTAGATCCCCGGGCTTGAGATCCTTTTTGCTAATTCGCTTAACCTGTTTAATTTGGTTGGCTGTGCCGTGCTTTAGCTTCACGCCCGCTTTCGCCCATGACCATTGCACAAGTCCAGAGCAGTCAAAGCCACTTGGATCATTGCCACCTGCGCGATACTTAGCATCTTCGCGGGTTAATGCAGCCTTAACGACCTTGGCAATCTCGGGTGAAGTCTTGGCGATGGATCGAACCAAGGCCTTTTCTTCGGAGTTAAGAGTTGCCGCATTTGCGCTAGTCGGTAGCAGCAGGGATAAGGAAAAAACCGCCAGGGTGGCAGTGGTTATATAAGATTTCAAGGGAAGTTTACGTTTAGGCAACATGTAAGACCTTTAGGATTCGCTTTTGATACACCTTA